>Ga0209060_10000169_pt1 | contig 159063 bp, 215 predicted proteins | sample Coa_R1_8_FD_187155 | JGI IMG/M metagenome (GOLD analysis project Ga0209060, IMG submission 187155) | Surface soil microbial communities from Centralia Pennsylvania, which are recovering from an underground coalmine fire - Coalmine... | ecosystem: Environmental > Terrestrial > Soil >...
GGCCCGCGGGCATGTGGCCCATCAAATCGGCCATGGTGTCATGCAACCCGCAGGTGACGACTTCACGGGTCATGCGGGCGGCGATTTTTTCCTGCAGCGCCGCAGCGCCGTCCGCCGCAACGGCCTTCACGATATCGCGCTCCGACAAGATACCGGTCACGCGATGGTCGGCGCCGGTTACGATCAGCGCACCGATTTTGTGTTGCGACAGGAGCGAAGCGGCCTCACCGAGCGTCTTGTCAGGCGCAATGGTGGTGACGTCGCGGCCCTTCAAATCGAGGATGGCGCGTACAGTCATGGGGCGTCCTCCGAATCTTTTCTTTGCCCCCTCCCCCTTTAATCATCCTCCTCCCCGCTGCGAGGGGCAAGGGGTGCGCTCGCCGTCAGCGGCGGCACCGGATCGAAGAGCGGAAACAACAGGAGCCCGGCGATAAATCCGCCGAGATGCGCCTCCCAGGCAACCGTTGCATTGGTGAAATTATCGGTGAGCGCGCTCGCGCCGAAGAGAAGATTCAGCACGAACCAGACCGCGAGGAAGGCCGCGACGCGCCGGTTGCGGATCGCCTCCCGCAACGGCACGGCCGGAACGAGATAGGCCGCCCGGTCGTGTCCAAGGCTGCCCAACGGGCCGTCATCGGCGAAAACAAAGCGGCAGGCCGCAGCCATCGCGCCGGAAATCGCGCCGGAGGCGCCCACGAGCGGGACGAGCTCGCCGAAATGCGTGAACAGAAACGCGGCCGCCCCCGCCGCCGCGGTCGCGGCATAGAAGAGAAGAAAGCGCAGCGCGCCGAAGCGCCAGGCAACCGCGCTTCCGAAGGCAAGGAGCCAGACGAGATTGACGGCGATATGCAGGATTTCGGCATGCAGGAACGAGTAGGTCAGGAACGTCCAGGCATCGGCGGCAAGCCCGCCGGGAAATTGCAGGGAACTCGCGAGCGACGGCTCATAGCGCGCGGGAATGAAAGCGAGCCACAACAGGACGGAAAGATCGTCCGTCTCGCTCAGGAAGGCGCGCCCCGCATGGAGAAGGATCATTGCGCCGCAAAGCCACACGATGACCGGCGGAATGTTGAAGATCGGCTCGGAAGGGCGGGCCACGCGAACGTCCGGTGAGAGGAAAAGCGAGATAAGCCGCCGCAGCAGGGCGGCGCAAGCCTCACGCGAAAAAGAAAAGGCCCGCGGGGGAGCCCTTCCCGCAGGCCTTGGTCACGCCCTTACCCTCGAATTCCCCGCCACCTTAGCCGTTCGAATTGCGCCGTCGAGCGAAAGGCTTGCTTAACCCTAACAAGAGCTTGCCGCGGCGGGACCGCCGTCCGGCACGCCTCCTGCTCAATCTCCCCTGCGCCGTCCCGCTCCGTGACAGGACGGCCGAGCGGGGAGAGAGAAACCATGAAACATCCCTCAAGCCATGCCCTTCATGCCTATTGGGACGCGCTGCGCGCCGGGCGTGCGGCGCCCGAGCGCGGCGAACTAGATCCCGGCGCGATCCGCGCCATTCTGGGCGATGTAATGATCCTGGAGGTTGGCGGGCCCCATCGTTATGCCGTGCGCCTCGCCGGCACCCGCATTTGTTCCCTTATGGGACGGGAGCTGAAAGACCTCGTTTTCGCCGAGCTTTTCGCAGCCGCCGATTGGCCGGAACTTTATGGCTTGCTCGATGAGGTTGTGCGGGCGGCAACGCCGGCCGTCGCGAGCATCGTCGGAGAAACCGAGGACAAGCGCATGCTAGGCCTCGAATTGCTGCTGTTGCCGCTGCGTCACCATGGGCGCACTGAAGCGCGCGTGCTTTGCTCGCTTGCCGCGCTTATGCGTCCCTATTGGGCAACGCTGACCCCGCTCGCGCGCCTTCGCCTTGGATCGACGCGCTTCGAGAACGCCGCCGGGACAGCCACGAGTCCCGCTTTCGGCGGCGCCCGCGCGGTCCTGGATCTGCGCGTCATCGAGGGCGGACGTGCCTGAGATTATTCACCATTTGCGGGATCGCATTTGATCGGCGATACGAGCCGTTAACCACGCTCCGATAGGGTCGGTCGTCGAAAAACGGAACCGGCCAGTGGCAATCGCTCAGACCAGGCGTGCGGTACGCGTGCTTCCACTCAATCAGGAGCGGCGCAAGCATCAGCGCGTGAAGGTCGCCCTCACCGGCCGCTACATGTTGCAGAACCGGCAGGAATATTCCTGCCAGACGTTGAACATGTCGCCGGGCGGCGTCGCCTTGATCGCCGAAAAGCTGCCGCAGGTGGGCGAACTCGTGGTCGCCTATATCGATCATCTCGGCCGGCTCGAAGGCCGCTGCGTGCGGCATATCAGCAATGGTTTTGCGATGACCGTTGCCGGCACCATCCGCCGCCGCGACAAGCTTGCGAGCCAGCTTACCTGGTTTGCCAACCGCAATGCGCTGGGCTTGCCCGAGGACCGGCGGCACGAACGCTTCGCGCTCCGCGATCCCCGTTCGACCCTCACGCTACCGACCGGTGTCACGATCCCATGCCGGGTCATGGACGTTTCGCTTTCGGGCGCCGCCGTCGCGACGGAGATCGCGGTCCCGATCGGCACGCCTGTCACCCTTGGCCGCACCAAGGGCCGCGTCGTCCGCCAGCTCGAAGGCGGCTTTGCGATGGAATTCGGCCGGCTCCAGAACCCCGATACGCTCGAGCACGATCTCGGCAACGACGGCTGAGCACCGGCGCCACAATTGGCTGCCGGATTGTCGGCTGGGCGCGGCCTGATGGCTAAAACAGCGCCATTCATCTCCTGTTAGCCCATTCGGGCGGTATTTCTCGCCGCCGGGTCGGAACCAATTTTACGAAAATGTGTTTTCCAAGCGATTCTTTTGTGTAGCGAGTGCCGCCATGGAACCGCGCGACCAGGAAGAGCGGAAGCCGATCAATCCCGCCGGCGGACCCGATAATGGACGCAAGGAAGAGCAGCCGCGCCCGTTCGACTCCGGCTGGTTGGAACGTCTCCCGAAAGAAGACGACGCGCCCTATCGCTCGTGGTGGGTCATCGACGATCTATCGCTCGATCCGTCGGAATCGCCCGCGCACTAAGAGAGCCTCGACGTGGTGAGGGGCGCGGCTTTGGTCGATCCAATTTGCATAAAATTTGAATCAAATTGTTCGCGAGCTTGATTCAAACTTGATGCAATTACACGTCGAATTCGACTCGTAATTGCGCGCCCGTATGAACGGGAGCTCAAAAGCTTTTTGCCACATTGCCCCCAAGAAAAAAGACAGGGGGCGACAATGTTGTGCAAGCGAAATCTCAATTTCGCCACGCGACTTTGCGGCGGGGCGGCATTTTTACTCGCAGTTGCGAGTCTCATCGTTCCGTCAGGTACGGAAGCGGCGGAACGGACGGCCTACGTAGCCGTTGGTGAAGTGACCCGTCCGCCGATCGGCTGGGTGCAGTTCTGCGAGGAACGGCCCTGGGAATGCAAGACCGAAGCGAGCGCGCCGCGTGACGTGCAGCTGACCAAGGCTGCATTCAAGGAGATGGATCGGGTCAACCGCTACGTGAACGATCACGTCAAGCCGATGACCGACCTCGAACATTACGGCGTGATCGAGAAATGGGCCTATCCCGAAGACGGCTATGGCGACTGTGAGGATTACGTGCTGTTGAAACGCCGCATGCTGATGCAGCTCGGTTGGCCGCGCGAGGCGCTGCTCATCACTGTCGTGCGCGACAAGAAGAACGACGGCCACGCCGTGCTCACCGTGCGCACCGACAAGGGCGAATTCATTCTCGATAACCAGGAGGCGGAAATCCTCCCGTGGTCCGACACCGGCTACCGCTACGTGAAGCGCCAGTCGCAATCGGATCCGAATGTGTGGGTCTCGCTAGGCGACAACCGGCCCACTACATACGTGGCATCGCCGCGCTGAAGGCGCGCAAGAAACGCAACCCGGTCACGTCCCCACCCCTCCCCGTCCCCGGACCGGGCTTGCGGAGGCCGGCTCTTCCCCCAGGAGTCGGCCTCACTCTTTTTCTAGGGATTTCGCGAGACGAAGCATGAAACAAGGAGAGAACGTCACGCGAACATCAACCCGGATCAGTACCAATCTGTACCACAGAGCGTTTCGCATCTGTTCACCTTGATGCGACAAAGCGCGCGGGCCATCTTCCGGCCCATGAAATTGACGCCGCTCCTTATACTGCTTGCGCTCACGGTGCCTGCGCGCGCAGAGCTGCCGAGTAATCTGCCGGTCGCCACCGCCAAAAAGCTGATCCTTGCGGATCGCAACCGCATCTTCCGCGACCCCGGTTCAATCAGAGATGCGAAGATCGGCCAGCCATTCACATGCCGGGACGGCAGCGGCGATTGCGTATGCATCGAGGCGAACGCCAAGAATGCGCTTGGCGGCTATACCGGCATCCAACTGATCGGAATTCAATTCCCCGGCCGGACGCACGCGGAATCATTCGGCACCATGGCTGAGGCGGCACGGACAGAACCATGCGGCGCGCTCAAGCCGTTCCCTGAGCTGAACGGCAAACACTAGAGACACGAAAAGCCCCGACGCCGTACTGGCGCCGGGGTGTATCAGGCAGCTTCTTTGAAGATGTGCTGATCAGCGATTGCGCGAACGCGGGCGGCAAAGCTATCAAGCGTGCCCGTGTTCCTGATCAGGTAATCAAATTCGATGTTCATGCTTTCCGAAACGTGGCCATCGTTGAGACCGGCGCCATTGCGCTCGATGCGAATGATGATACCGCCGTTCTTGCGGATCATCGCGACCTCGTTAGGAAAGCGCACGTCATCGCAGGTGACGCCAAAGCCGCCAGCCTTGGCCGCCGCACTCTCCCATGCCCTCGTCCATAGATCGGGCGCTATGATGTCGCGGCCCCATTCCGTGCCAAGCGTTTGCATCGCCCAGCGCGGCGTCTTGCCACAAAGCAGCTCGCAGGGCGTTTCCTTCTGATCGCCATAGACCTGCGCTTCAGTAAGGCCCAATGCGATCAGCATTCGCTTTAGCGGAGCCGCCAGCGGGATCGGTGTAAAGCCGTATTTGTTCACGAGGATATTAAGCGCGGTCGATTTGCCAGAACGCGCCAAGCCGGAAAAGGCGATGATTGGCTTCATCGAGACTCCCTGCATTAGAACATGCACCGATCACACGGGCCGCACCGGCGGCGGTCACTCTTGCCGTGGAAATCCACCGGGCACACAAATGACTTGTAATGCGCCGGGAGATTGGCGAACCAAGCAGCGCCCTCAGCCGTGCCGCCGCGCAGATTGTAGTCGGGAAAGATCACGCTGCCGTCCGGCAGGTTTTCGGGCACGCGGCCGTCGCGCGTCAGATAGCACAGGCGCAGCTTGAATTCGTTCGCAAGCCTGAGCGCCTTGAAATAATTCTCGCTGTCGCACGATAGATTGATAGCGAGATTCCCGCCGCGCTGACGGCTCATAGCGACAAGCGGCCCGATGAAATCGAATGACCGCGTGTAAATCCAGTGATCAACCGTGGTCGAGAAGCCGACAACCTGCGCGATCCAATAGGCGTATTCCAGAGAGAAGACATCGCCGCTGACGTGCCACCGGAAGCCGCCTTGGCAATTCTTTTCGATCCACTGGCCGACGATCAGCGACCAACGATTTTCCGGCCCCTTGGTGGCGAGGATTTGCCGGATCATTTTCGAGTTGTGAACGTATAGCGCGTGCGTAGCTGGCGCGTGCTTCTTCAGGCCGTGGACATAGCAGGCAGCGCGGCATACCTCTGTCGAGCCGGGACAGTCTTGGATTTCGACAAGGCTGAAGGCATTGGGCTTGGGATCGTCGAGCGTTCCATTATTGGCGGTAATCTTTCCGTTGCCGTCGATCCACAGGAAGCCGTCAGAAGGCCCATAAATCTTCGTTGCACAGAATGCCGTGGTGGCCGCGCTGGTAGCCTTCGGTTTGTCGATCACAACGGTCACTGAATCCCCCTTGTCCTGATGAATTCAAAAGCGCGTCGGATCACATATGAACGCGCCATAGACGCAAGCGTGAACGCTACAAACAACGCCAACGTGAGCTGAACATCACGCACGAGCGCGTAATTGAGACCAAGAGCTATCGCGAAACCAAAGACGGCATTCGCGACGCTTTCGGCAAGAGACATCCCGCGCGATTGCTTCACTCGCACCCTCGCCCGATTTCGCCCATAGCATCGGGCTTGCAGTATTCGATCCAGTGGCGGAATCCTTTCGGACACCAAAAGCCCCACTCGCGAGTCTTCGGCCCCACGATGAAAAGCGTCATCGCCTTGAACGATGTCAGCTCGATGCGGTGGGCAAAGCTGGCCGGGCGTACCGTAATCGCGCCTTCTCTCAGCGTGCGAAATGAATGCTGCAAAGCGTCCTTCGGATCGCTGCCGGGCGCGGCGTATATCTCGCGTTGTGTGCCCTGCAAAAGCAGAGAGATGGAAGACCACGGGTGATCGTGAATCGCGCGGTCATCGTCATCGTGGTGGAACAGATGGACATAGACGCCGCCAAAGCGCGTCTTCAGGATGTGCCACCGATCCATATAGGGATCGTGCGAAGGCCCAACCGAAAAGTCGGCCGGGCGCGATGCGACGATGCGAATGCACCACCGCCGCAATAGTTCAAGAATCCATCGCGGACATTGCATGGAGTCGAGTCACCTGATGATGTTTGCAAGATACGGATTGACAGCACTTTCACCAACATCACACGCTGAAGATTTGCCCCCGGAATTGCACCTTGCCCGGCGCGATCACGGCGACAGGCTCAGGCCACAACAGCACGCCCTTGTGGAACGTCAGCACGATGAAGCCAGCGCGGTGATTGCGCGGATTGTCTTCGCTGTAGTCCATGAATTGCGGACCATCAGGATCGGCAAGACAGCCGGTGTCCACGCCGTAGCGCGTTCCGTTGTAATCGTTGAACGGCGTCACCTTCAGCGAATGCAGGTGGCCGGTCACAACGGTCTTCCCAGCGTTCAGCGTATTGTTGTAGGTGGCGTGCGTGCCGCCACGAAAGCGGTGCTTCACCACCACGCTATCGTTGATCCAGCATGACCAAGCCGGTTCCCAAACGGGGAAATGATCACGGAGATGGAAACCGTGGATGCGCGCGTATTCAGGCGCCACGGTCGCAAGACGAGTCTCGAATCTGGCGTCATGGTTGCCGAGCGTCCAAACCTTCCGCGCATCCGGCGCAGCTTCCTCAATCTCGCCGAGGCGTTCCTTGGTGGTCTCAATCTCTTGCTCGACCGTGGGGTTGTCTTCCCAGCCGATAGGCGGATGCCGCGAAATCCTCGCGCCATCGAAAGCATCGCCATTGAAGACGATTCCAACCGGCTTCAGCATCGAGCTGAATTTCACAAACGCACGATGCGCCGTGGTAGCTTTGCCCGGCCAATAGTGGCCATCGCTGCCGATCAAAACGCTGCCGTTCCTCACCTTCATCTCAGCTCGCTGTGGATGCGTCCGATCCGGCCGGAATACGTTTCCGCCGTTGGGCGACCTGAGCTGGCGGCCGATGCGCTTCTCGACGTTGGATCGCCGTAAGTAAACCGAACGCACCGGCATCTTGAATCTGCGCGCCGCACCTTCGGCGCCATGTTTCTCGAAAACGCGAATAAAGTCCCTGTCCGTGAAACGGGGATTCGGCATTCCTTAACTCCGATGCAGATTGAACACGGGGAAGGCGTGCGGCTTATCGCTTCTTTCCTATTTTTTTTCTGAGCGTGCGGCCGTTGCCGCTCAGTTCCATCATCATTCTGATTTCACGAATCTCGTCGATCAGGTCTTGAAACAATCTAAGGAATCTTTCGATGCTCATACGGTCTCCGAGCTGCGATCCAATCGAAGCGAGCGCGGCCGTGGTGGAATTCGTCTTCGCCTGCGCATAGGCGCTCTTGCTCTTGAAATAACCAATGATCGCCACGATCACGCCGCTCAATCCGCTGCCTCCGATCAAGGCGACAGCGATGGCGCTCAGCGCGGTAATGTTCGGATCGGAAGGCGCGGCCATCGTCGGTTATTCCCCGTAAATTGCGCCCAGCTCGAATAAATCCCATGCGCTGTTAAACGCAGCGAAAAACTCGAACAGGAAGAAGACGATCCAGAAGAACGATGTCGGATAAATCTCAGCGACCGGGAAGATGCCGAAAAAATGCATCCCGGCGGCGATACCAACCGCCGTCCAAAACATCAGGCCAAGGATCGAACCTAGAAGCCGCAACAGCGGCGAACGGCGCCAATGACCGTTGATGAGAAGCGCGATGATCCTGATGCATCCGACGCTTACAACGATGGCGCCAAGCGGCAAGTCGCCGCCGAAAAGGGTATTCAACACAGGTGCCGTGACCTGTGGAAATAAAACAGAGACGCCCCACACGATCATCAGGATCGCCAGCATCCATTCGATCAGGCGTGTGCGCATCGTATATGAAGACAGCATAAATGCTCCTTCTGACGCGAAACGCCCCGGCCGAGAGGCCGGGGCGCGCTTTGCGTGCTTATGCCGCCGGAACGCTCTTGGTGTTCCAGCGCGCAACGAGCATCCACACAAACGAGCCTGCCGAAATCGCAAGGCCCGCCAGTTGGACAACCTCATTGCTAAACTGCGTCCACGCATCCTGCGTCACTAGGCCGGGCTTCGCCGCGAGGGCGATGCCAGCCATTTGCAGGAACGTGCGAAGCAGGGCGATAACAAGATCAGAGGTCATTGAGACTCCCCTGTTAGCCGCTTCGTCGCTTACTGAACGAAATGGCCGGTGATGCGGACGCCGTTCACCACGGCGGTCACGGGAGCGCCACGCTTGGCGCCAGCCTTCATCGGAAGCACCGCCTGACAGATAGCCTCAGCAATCGCGGTAACGCCGGTGATGGCGCCAGCCGTGTTCGCGTCGAGGATGTTGGTCACAACGGCGGTTTCGGGGAGGAAGCCGCAAATCGCAACGGCGGCGTCCTGAACCTTCTTCGCCGTCGCAGCGGACTCTTCCGGCGTACAGGCAGCATTGGCGAACGTGAGCGCAGCCGCGCACACGATGCCAAGAATCTTCTTGGTCATGGTTTCCTTCTTTCGGTTTGTGGTTTGAGAATTAGGGCGCACCGCGCCCGATGGACTTGATCACCCAAAAATCATCGCAATAGTCCGGGTTTTCGATGAATGCATATGGCATCAGGAAATACCCGGACCTTCCCCAGCCAGCTCCCCAGCTATTACGGACAATGAACATGCGCTGATCATCGTCATAACCGACAGCCGCGACGGCATGGCCGCCGGTGATTCCTTCATTCGGCACCGGCATCGGCATGACGCCACTGGCCGCCACGGCATCGGACTCAAAGCTTTCAAATACGCTGAAGCCGAACACGAAGGGCGAGCCTTCGGCCAACATCGAGCGGAGCTGATCAAGCGTTTGGTCGAGCCGGAAATATAGCTTGGCGTAATCGCCGATGGCTGCCGCGTGGTTATAGGCATTCGCGTTTGGCGACAGCGAAACGCGAGACACGTCATATGGCCAGTCAGCTTCGGTGCAGGCCGCCCAACGTGAAAGCGACTTGATGCCGTTTCTGATTTCGCAGCCGTTGTCGGCCGCCGGATCACCCTCAAGCTTTCGAGCGCCGTAATAGATCATCAGTCGCGACGGCCCTTGCGGCTTGCCTGTCACGAATTGCGAAAGATCGGCGACGGCATTACCGACGCAGGAATTGCAATTCAGTTGATCGTGTACGGCCGGGAAGCGCGGACTTAGATCGACGCGGGAGGGTAGCGGTGCCTGAGCGCGCGCAAGGGAAAGCCTACGGTCGCGATGATCGAGGCTGTCGCGACGCCAGCCCTTGCGCTTGAAATTCACGATTTGGCCCCGCCAGTGGGCTGCTGCACCTTCGCCAACTGCGAACCAATCGCCGCGACATCGGCCTCAAGCTTCTCGATGCGTGACGCCATATCAATCAGCCCGGCCACGAGAGTCGGGAAATCGAGACCCCATGCGCTGCTGACTGTCTTGACGTGAGCGACCATTTTTTCCATAGGCGCGGCCATGGCGGAATCCTTTTCAGTTGGCGGCGATGATTTTCTTCACCTCAGCCATCACGCGCTGATGAACGATTGGAGTCTTGTCCATCTCTGTGTGGGTGAGGTTCAGCTTGACCCGCTCAAGCGGAGTGCGCGCATTCGGAACGCTGTCGGGCGTGCCGCCGCCCATCGGATCAATGCTCTGATAGTATTGGATGCGGATGCCGCCGCTGTCGGGCACGTATGGCGAATCCTTCGTGGTGTCCACCATCACGAGCAATGCCGTGTCGATGTTGTGCAGCCGAAGACCAGCCGCAATCGACTCAACGGCAAAGCCGCCGTAAGAATGCCCGACAAGAACAATCTTGCGACCACTCGAAAGAGCGGACGCCATCGCGGCGTGCGTAAGGTCGCCGATCACGGCGAGCGGAAAAAGGCTGTTGCCTTCGGCCGTGGCCGAACAGCCGGGGATCGTGTTTAGCTCATTCGCAAGGTCATTCATGCCCGTCGAGAAGACGGCGCCGAACAGCCCGCGAACGCAAAAAGCGCGAACGCGGTTCATTAGTGCAATTCCTGAAGCGCCGATTGAATGGCGCGTGTGGTTTCGTCGCCAACGATGCCATCGACATCGAGGCCGTGTTTCTCTTGGAAATGCTTGATGGCGAGCCGCGTCATGCGGCCAATCGAGCCGTCGATGATGAGGTTTTCGCCGGGCACCAGCTTGTTGAGGTCCGCCTGAAGAATGCTGGCATCGCGAATGAAATCGGGGCGGGAGTCGGGAACGCTTGGCGTATCCGATTTCACCATCACGCCGTAGCGAGGAAGCGCCAGCGACGGATCGCGCTCGACAAGCGCGCAATACATCGGGACGGTGCCAAGCTGGGTGTCGATTGCGCTGGGCGACCAAACGCCGTCAGCGATATATTTGCCGCCGGTGTAAATGTCGGTTCCGGCCATCAGGTAGCCGGTCACGCGACCGCGAAAGCGCGGGCCGAAGCCATTCCACAATTCGTCTTCATACATCTTGGACTCGACGGTCCAACCAATCGTGTCCTTGACGCGATCAATGTGATCGAGATGAAGCGCATCGCAGGCGCCGTCACGCCATGCACGCTCGCCGAAGAACGGGCCGCGCCCGGCGGGAACGTGAATCGTCTTCCGCGAAAGAGGGTCGCCGTTGCCGAGATAGGTGCTGAAATTCGAGCTAGACTCGCGCTCATTGATCGGCGCAAGCCAAACGGCGGGCACGCCGGTTTCGGCTTCCACGTCCTTGTAAATTGGGATCAGCTTGATGAGCCGGTCGGCGGTGCGCTCGATTTCGCTCTTGCGCGTAACGTGCATCGAGTCGAACCATTTGGCGTATTGCGGCGCGAGCGATTCAAAATTCGGTTGCATGGCCTCATCCCCGGAAAAACGAAGGGGCCGCCCGAAGGCGGCCCCATGAATTGACGGTTGGTCGCGCTTCCCGCGCGCGGGTTGGTTTTCCTTACCGTCAGCTTGCTACGGCGAAGACTCGTCGCCGTTTAATGATGTGACTTATCGCGAGCGCCCCAACGTTAGCGTTGGCTGCAACGCCGATGATCGCTTTCACATCGACGTGCGTTAGGGTGCCGACGACTCCGCTCGCGCTCACGCCAAAGCCCGGCGCGATTTTGACCTTTACAGCCAACGCCCCGATGGCAGTATTTGCCTGAACGCCAACATTGTTCGGAGTGTTCAGCTTGACGATGCTGCCAACATTAGAATTGGCGGCAACGCCAATAACCGAAACCACGCGAAGCGATTGAGCCTGTCCGGCCGCCGCCGTGGCAGAGACACCAACGGCGGGAACCTGCGTTGCGCTCGTGACCGCGACGCTACCAAGAGCCGCCGTGGCAGAGACGCCAACGGCGGTCGATCCACGAATAAAGCTTTGCGAACCAACGGCAGCGGTGGCAGAGACGCCATACGATCCAGCAGGCGCAACAATTCGAGAAGGTGAGCCTGCCGCGCCTGTGGCCGAAGCGCCCAGCGGGGTGATCGAAACAGTTGAAAACTGCGCCTGCCCCGGCGCCGTCTTCAGGCCAATCGAAACGCCCTGATTGTTCTGCGTAAAGCTGGCCTGCGTAAATGTGCCAGTGCCGGTCGCCGATCCTGATGTTAGCTGAAGACCGGCAATCGAAATTTCAGGACGCCCAGCAGAAGAATTGCCGTTAACGTCAGCCAGTCCAATCAGCGGAGATTGCGGCGTGTCCGGCGTGTTTGCGCCGGGCCGAACCTCAATCGCTAACCAATAATCATTGCTGTAATTCGGCGTGATCGACGGAACGGTGTGCGTTCCAGAATTGCCATAAGCAGCGACCGCGCTAACGTCGATTGGATTATTCGGATCGACGTTATCAAAATTCAGCAACGCCCAAGCGATACCGTCCGCGCTGCCCGACCAACTTGCGGGATACGCTCCGCTTTCGGAAACACCGGCAAATTTGTAGCCGACCCAAACCCGCGTATGAGATACAGAATCCCAGCTATCAATTAGCGTGGTAAAGCCGCTGACGGGATCGGGGCTGCCGGGATCGGAGCCGGTGGTGTGGATATTCAGAATGGCAACGAGAAAGTCGCCCTGATTGAACGTCCCGTTGGCGACGCCAACGTTGGTCGAGCCGATGGTGACGCTGGTGCCCGTAATAGAACCACCGCCGCCGTTGCAATGGCTCGCCCAATTAAAGACGATGGGGATAGCCGTCGCTGGCGTTGCAGCGGTAGCCTGAACACCGAGCGCGGGCGCGGTAGTGATTTGCCGATCAGAAGGCGTGCCTACAGCAGCGGTGGCGGAGACGCCGACAGCGGTTGTTCCGCGAACGAACGTAAGCGAACCAACCGATGTGGCTGCTGAGACGCCATTGACAGGCTGGCTGTGCGGCTCAGCCGGGGAGCCGACAGCGGCCGTGCCAGCAACGCCGGTCGGCGTCTTGGCGACAATGTTACCAGTGTCGCCGACAATCTTGACGAAGCCGCCCGATCCGGTTCCGATGAATTGGACATTTAAATTCGAGCCAACATCATCGGCGCTATTGTATGTCGAGCCGATAGCGAGACCGGAAAAGTCTTCCGTGAACGGCCCGGTGATATTGCGGAATTCGCACACCGCCGATTCGACATAAAGGCCAATCTTGCCTGACGTGTACGGATTTTCTGTTTCCGTGAACGTGTAAACGGTCGAGCCATTGACCTTGATGACGGCATCGGAACCGTTAACGTCAATCTCAAACGGCATCCACTGGCCAAGCGCGGATGTCGGAACGTCAGTATAAATGAACCGCTGATTTCCGAGATAAGCGGGGTCTTCTTTGTAAAAATCGAGAAGATTCGTTTGGAACGCGACAGCAAAAAAGTGCGTGCTGTCCTGATAGTGCCAAAGAATGTTGCCGACTACCCAAGGAAATTCCGCGTTCTGCGAAATCGTCCGACACTCGCCCTTAATCGTGAACGTGCCTGAATAGGTGTTCTTAGACAGGATGAGAGTCGAATTCGGCGAAGGCGCAGAAAACTGAAGAATATGCTGCGCATAAATCGCACCCGGCACAATGCCGGTAGCATGAACGCCTGTCGGGTTAGCATTCGTCCCGGCGCGCTGCGCAATGCCAGCAGCGGCGGTGCCTGCGACGCCGATTGAAGGCGCAATCTTAACTGTAGGCGCAAGCGATCCAACGGCGGCCGTGGCGGAGACGCCGGGCGGGATCAGCGCCAGAATCTTGAACGAAGCGAACGCGCCAACCGGCTCGCTCGATGAGCCGGGCGTCGCGGTGATGGCGCGCGACGTTGAGGAGTCGGTGGCGCTGCCGCCGCTGAACGTCGCCGTGGCTTCAGGCTGCGTGTCGAAATCTTTGGTAAGATTCGTCCACGTAAACGTGGTGACGCTGTTGCGGGTAGCCGCAACACCAATCGACACGCCGCCATTGACCGTGGTGAGCGTGGCCGCCGGATTCGTCGCTGTCGAATTGTTGTGATCGACCACACCAACCGAAGCCGATCCGGTGATGGCCCACACGCCAATCGAGCAACGGCCCTTGCCCGCGCTATTCGTAACGACAATGTTGCCTGTCGTATTACCGGCCGGAACCGCAAGCCAGAAAAGCGCAACGGTGTCTTGGCTGTTGAATTGCGTTTCGATGCGCGTCATCGAGACGGCGCCGTTTCCATCCCCCGAATCCAGCGTGACGCCGCTGATCGAGGTGGAAACAGAAACGGCCGAAGACGCTACGCCGACGACAACAATCTTGTCGGATTGCACCGCCCCGATGTCCACACCGTTGTAGGTGTAGGTTGTGGCGTTGCTCGTATCCGTAACTTGCGCTCGGAAAGAAACAGCAAGTGCCATCGCTTCCCCCTGCGCATCAAGTCAAAAGGCGAAGGGGCGCCGCGATGAAGCGCAGCGCCCCCATTTTTTTGTTCTTCTTTTTCAGCCTTAGCCGATGCGCAGGATCGCGTTGGACGAGTCAGCGGTCGGCAGAACAACCGTAAACGTGCCAGCCGTCACCGATTGCGTGCCGCCGAAATCATGCACCGACATCGCGCGCGTCGCGGTAGGTCCGCGTTGCGAGGTGTTGTAAATGATCATACCGGCAACGCTCAGCGTCGCGGATGTCCACGATGGATCGGTTGTCCAATCGACGAATGCCGTGGTGCCCGATATGGTCGGCGAAGCCTGCCCGGCAAGCGCCTGTCCGCCAGCGGTATAGCCGGTGCCGGACGCTTCGTCCGAATTGCCCGTTACGTCCGTGTAGTTGGTGGTCGAGGCGCCATAGGTGCCCGCCATGCCCGACTTGATCAGCGCGACCTTGAACACGTCGCCGGTGAAGGTAATCGAGCCGGACGAAATCGTGCCGGTGTGGGCCTTCGACAACGTACAGGTTGTGGACGAGTCGATGGACGCTACAACGGCGCCAGCGGCAATGTTGGTGCCCGACACGGCCATGCCGACCGCAAGGCCGGTGACGTTCGCCAATCCAGTAAGGCCGAATTGGCCGGACGTTCCGTTAACGCCGGTTTTTACGACAGTAGCGTTGAAGCAATGCAACGCGGAGAAAAGATCGCTCTTGAACGATGTCAAGAACGCGGTGGTGATACCAGCCATTGATAGACTCCCCGCCCGTTAAGGCGTTTGTTCTTTTTCGTTTTGTGGAGTTGTCCGCTTATGCGGGCGGGTTACTTGGTAGCTGGCGCGAGACCGCCGATGGGCGATTCAATCCGACGCGCCTTGAACGCCTTCGCGTGTTTGTCGTCGGGATTGGCGTCAGCGTGCCAGCTCCGATGAATCTTCATCGAGCTGGTGAAATGCTGGCTGATCATGCGCCAAACGATTTCCTGAATTTCGGGGCGCGCGAAATGCGACTCGAATGACGTGCCCTTCGCGGCGTCGGCGACGGACTTGAGCGCAGCAGCCTTCCGCTTCTCGACGTGTTCGCGATAGCCGGTGGACAAGCGCGCGGTGCCTTCCTTCTTGAGCGCCGCCGCCTCGTTATCCTGCACGTCTTGATGATGGCCCTCGAAAGCTTCCTGAAGCGAGATGACAAATTTTTCCTTCTCGCGCCGAACCTTCGGCGAGGCATTCGGGCCAAGCACGATCAGGTCGCCAAGCTGGCCAGCCGTAACCTCAGCCCATTTGTCAGCAGGATGCGGGCCGCCATCCGTCACCATAACGGTCGGTGTCATTCTAGGTCTCCTTATTCAGATTGATCAGCGCGTGCCCGTTAGGGTGAACGCGATATTTGAAAGAGTTGCGTCGCGAACGGCGGGCGCGACGATGCTGAGAACATCGCCGGGATTGAAAGTGAACGGGCTTGCGGCGATAAATACCGCCGTCGATGACGACGCGGCGAATTTGACCTGCCCAACCTCGCTGCCGTTTTTTTGCACCGAGAAAATAGAGTCGGCTGTAGCCGCGACATCAGCGACGCCGAGACTCCCGGCAATCGCCGTCGCGAATTTCACCTGCGTCACGAATTTCATCTTGAAGATGATTTCGGACTCAATCGGCCGCCCGGCGATCCACACGGGAACGTCATACGGACCTGACAGGCGATTCCAATTCCCCGCGCCGTCATAAGCCAGCGGATAGAACGTTGAATCGTCAAAGACCTGCCAACCGCCCTCAGGGACCGTGAAGAACCATCCGGTGTCCTGCTTCTCCGCAATCTGATTATCGTGCCCGGCAAATGCGCCAGTTGCACCGGGGAGGACACGGTACTTGGTGCCTGTCGCCTCGCTGCCGGTTGGCGCGGTAACGGCGGAATTGACGCCGATGATCGGAAGCGCGGTATCAAAGACCTGAAGCGTTTGCAGAAGATCGCGAACGCGCCCTGTCATCTCAGTCGGATCGTGACGAAGGCCAGAATCCTCGCGCACCACATATGAGGCGCCGCTGAGATTGCTGCCGGGCCAACCATACGCAAGAACAAGGTGCGTATCGTCGGTGACGGTCTTGATGGTTACGCGGATGCCGCCCGATTCAAACGAGTCGCCAGCAACGAGCGCAAGCGACCATAGCGTGCCTACGCCGGTGACGGCGGTGTTGCCCGATGTGACTGATACCGTACCTGCGCTGTAAAGATCACCGAACGCCATTTGCCCGCCCTATATTGGCGGCCTGCAACAGCGAGTCGATTTCACGCCCGCTCTTGGCGGCGCGAATCTTCTCAATCAGTGCGCGCCGCGCATGTTCACGCCCGGCAAATTCGTCGGGCTTCTTGATGATCGCCTTCGCAAGCAGCTCAACCGCGATGCCGGTGCGCCTGCTTTCTTCGGAAAGCAAAACGGGCGCCTTATTGGCGCCCGCTAGAAAATCCTGAGCCTCGATGCGCTTTCGTCGGTGCGCTTCGTCGGTGTGCGTGCGGGCCATCCCGAAACCGTTGAAATGCGCGTTGACGGCTTCTTCCGCGCTCGCAACCTTGTCAGATAGATTCCGATTGATGGCGATTTTCATTTGAAAGTGATACTCCCAGCCCATTCGAGATAAGGCCAAAGCGCAACATGCACGATGACGTTCCCGCTTTCCGGCGATGAGATTTCCGCCTTGCCGTCAGTCGGCACGTAGGTCGCCTGCGAGTGCCCGTCATCGACAAGAACCGTGGCGCCCGGCGGGATGCCGCTAAACGTAACCTCATCCTTACCGTCGCCTATCGCTTCCATCTTGTCCTGCGTGATCGACATTTTCGGCCGCGAACGCAGCTCGCCGTCTTTCACGTACAAGATGTCATAGATGTCTTTTTCCAAGATGAGGCATTTCATCCCGGCAGAAGCGTACTGATCAACGATGGTCGGCGAAAAGGAGCCCTGCTGCCGCTGCATAATGCGACCGTCATCAGGCGTATAGACCAAAAGCGTTTTCATGCGTATGCCATCCACCTCACGCAATCGTAATAGTGATCATAGGGCGGCGAATTGCGTGGATCGCCGCCCTGATTGAAATTGTACCAATCGACGTGATCCTCAAAAATCGCGGCATAGATGCCTGTTGTCGGCGCTGTATATAGCGTGGTGCCGACGCTGGAATATCCGTACAGGTCCATAGCTGGCGGCCGATAAGTCAGAATGACGTTGGCGCGCGTAGCATCAAATGCACTGGTTGAAACCTGTTCTTCGATGTACGCAAAAAACGGCGGATAAGGAAACGTCTTGCCGAAATATGTGGTAGTCACAGGAATCGCATTGCTCGTTGTGACGGTCACGAATTGACGCCGCACTACCAACGCCATTCCGACAATCGAACGGTTCACAGCAGCAAGCTGCGAATTGAACGTCATCTGATCGAGCGTGGCCGTGTCGGCATCATAGCCGGGGCCGACGACAATGATGCCGTCCTTCGTGACCTTGAGACGCCGACTCATGCCGCGCTCATCCCAAGGACCACATAAACAACGGTTTCGTCGATGGTATAGATGTTCTTGAAAACAATCCTGTCAGTGAAAGGCTGCACTTTCATCACAATGCCAAGCGCCTCGCCATCATTCGGCAAATTGGAATCAAACGCCGGAAGATTGATCCAGCCACCGACAGTTTTCTTCACGCCCCAACCGATAACGGGAATGGATGCCAGCGTGGTGCCGAAATAAACGGTCACATTAGTCGATGCTGGCACGGCCACCGAACCGCGCATCAGGAATTGGAAATTTTTTGCGCCGGTGGTGAGCAAGCACTGATCGTCAGTCGCCGTGAAAACATCAATCCCCGGCTTGCTCAGCCAAACGCCGTAATCGGTGAATGTCGATGTTCCGAGCTGATCATATGGCTGCGTCGGCACAGTATATGCGAACGTATAGAATCGTTGTTCGCCGACTGAAATTCGGAATTCATCAACCCAGCCATTAAACGCATTAAAAGCGCCAGCACCGGGACGGCCAATCGCAAAGGGCGATGAACTATTCCAAAGCGCCGAGCTGAAAACGCCATTTGTGGTGTTTTGGATCACGCCATCAACGAAAAGAAGATAATAATATCCGTTGAACTGAATTACAGCGTGATGCCACGTCGCCCCTGACGTGAGGAATGTAGTGCCCGTGATTAGCGTAGCGGGAATTGTGTTCCCGGTATTTGAGAGCTGCACCCACAGCTTGTTGTTTTCATTGACCGCGCAGGCAATCGAAAAATCATTGCCGCCAGAATCGCATTGGCCGAAGATGTACCTGCGCGTACCGTCGCCGCCGCCGACCTTGAACCAAAAGTCAATTTCCCACGAGGCGGCTGCGCCAAGATTAAAGTCAGCCGAATCCGGCGTGTCGATATAATCGTTTACATTGCCGGTGCAGGCGAGAGACTTAGAACCGAAAACGAATTGCGATCCGGTGGTTGCAATCGCCCCGTGCGCCGTCCAAGTCTTCGCGAGGCCGCCAACGTTCGAGTCCGCAACGCCGCTTTCAAAGTCGAGCAAAACCTTGGTGTAAGAATCATTTCCACCATAGCCGGTCGGGACTGTCCGCGACCTATGCCCGACAAGAAGACGATTGGTCATCGCATTTTGAAAACCATCACCACGAAATCATAGGTGAGGGAATCTACCGGCGTGGTGTTGGTGGGGCGCTGCCAAACCGTAACCTGATTAAATTTCACGGAAGCCGGAAGCGGCACGGCCGTTGTGTCGGCCTCAGTGCTGAGTCCATAATTCTGCGCAGCCGCAAGCGAAACTAGATACGGCGGGTTGCTTCCCGCAAGCGGATTGCTGAAGCTTTGCACCTGATAACGCTGCGAGGCATAGAACGCTGTCCCGCCGAAGGCCGCAATCGAACCGCCGACAACCGGAATATCAACTTGCTCGCCGGTCGAACGATCAATCATAAACAACCGCACGGCTGGCGGATAATCCAGCGGCGCGAAGGGGATCACCACCGGCGGATTAAGGCTCGTGTTCACGAGCCGCGTCACCGACCACAGCCGATATACACTATCCCAATCCGAATTAAGCGACAGCGAATCTTCATCCGTTGTCGGTGGCGACAGCGCATCAATACCGGGGAGCGAACATCGAATGCCGCTCGATGACATCACAACCCTGCGAGTCATCAGTCGGAAATCACAAGGCGGTTATTGTCTAGGTCGAGCTGAAGCTTTCCATCCGCGCTTTGGATCATCCCCGCCGTGAGCAAGCCCACGTTCGCGACGATAGCAGAAAGCGTAGCTACGCTCAGTTTGTCGGCCGTGATCGTGCCGGTGGCGATGATGTCGCCGTTGATAAGAACCTCGCCGCCTGACACGATGAACAGCGGCATAAACCCTACACCATCGGCGGTCGAGCCGACCTGAAACTGATCAGCCTCGATCAGCACTTGCGATGTATGGCCGCCATGCCCGTCATCATACGTGGCGACCTTCAGGCCAGCCTTCGTATTGTTGGACATCACGGTTAGCTCGTAAGAAGCCACCGCGCCGGAAGGTGTCACGCCAACAATGAACGATGCCGTGCCAAGGGCCGTGCCATCATCGAGCGTGGCCTGTAACTCATCGAGCAATTCGACAACAGAGCCGCCGGGGCCAACAGCGGCGATGATCGCCTCGTTGAAGGCGGCCAGCGCATTGCCGTATGACGCCGAAATACTGCGCTTCAATTCCTGCTTATCGAGCGCGTTTGAAGAATCCTGATTGGCGACCGCAAGCGCGAGGGCGGCAACCGTGGTAGTCAAATCGTTGATCGCGCCCATAATGCGATTGCGAACCAAATCCTGAAGCGCGTCATCGAAGCTTGTAAGCTGAACGTCAACAGGAACGGCGCCGGTGGCGGAGGGCACCACATGCTCAGCGCCGGTGGTCATCTGCTGCCAAGCCGTGAACGTTGTGGCGCGTTCCGGCGTTGTCTCGATGGTGGCGCGGACATCGTATTCGGTTGACGCCTGAATACCGGCTGAGATGACGCCCTGCCCCGAAAGGACATTGGAGAATGAGGCCGTCATCACGGCGCCAGAATCATCATCAGTGTGAATGCGATATTCGACGATGACCCGATCAACCGTTAGATCGAGGATCGGAGTCCAGTTGCAGACAATCGCCTGAATCTTAAGGCCGCCAGCGCCCAAGATTGTGCTTCCCCCAATCGAGAAGCTTGGCGCCGTCGAAAGCCGCGTGGCCACTGTCGGAAGCGTGCCAACCGCCGGGCCTGCGGCCGGGGTGACATCCGAATATGCGTCGGACGAAATCTCGCGAAGCGCAACCGTATTCGTGTGATCGGCGTTAAGCGTCGCCTGCGTCACCATCCAAGTCCGATTGCCGTACAGCGCGGAATTCCACTGAATCCAATCGCCCGGCTCAAGCACAACGAATTTATACGGCAGCGTGATCGTCGCCGTCGCCTGAAGACGCGCGAGCCTGCGCGCAATCTCGGAAAGCCTCTGAGCCTGATCGACGTATGGAATCTGCGGCAGGTCGAGCGTTTCAACAAGGCGCTCGCCATCCGTCGCCTCATCATCCGAATTCGTGTTCGGCGGATAGGCGACCTGTTTCCATTGCTGCGAGGGATCGGTGAAGATGCCGAACACGGCATTGAATAGCGACGCGCGCGATTGCTTCGCCGAAAACTTTACGGGCTGCCCCGATACAATATCATCGTCCGTGATCGGATCAGGAAGCGCGAGCGATTGCGCGACGCCAGCGATGGGGGCGAATGCGCCTGCGCGCTCTTGCTCGACACCAGCGCAAGCCTCAAGGAACCGGGTTACAACGTCGCCGTATTGCTCATCAGCGGAGACGTAAGTACCGCACCGGAAACGTGGGTTGCTACCAACGATTTCATCGCAGGCTGTGGCAGCCGCCATGAAATAATCGGGCACAAGATCGACGGGCGCGACACCGCATCCGACAACGAGCTGGGAAGCGACATACAAGCCGCGCCGGAAATTATAGAGCTGCACAATGGGATTTTCGGAAAATTCCCAAGTGGTCTCATCATCCCAACGATGCGCACCCGACCCCCCTGCTGTATCGTCCTTGCGAATATCATAGAGGCGACGCCCACGCACCTCGAAAAGAAACTGCGGAACACCCTGCGGATACAGGTCGGCATCATATTTCAACCGGCAAATGATGTAGCTGATGCCAGTCAGCTTAAAATCTGATGTCCACCGCCCAGCGGGGTTTGCGTTGGTGACAAGATTCGCGTCGGCGGTTTGGCCGCTCTTGCCAAGGTAAAAGTCGAGCGTGAAGCCGGTAAACCCATCGACCGTGTAATGCTCAGCGTAGGTCGAGCTAGATGTGCGCGTGATCGTCTTGCGCACGCCATCAACCCAAACCGCGTCGATGCCATCGTGCAGGCCGTCGCCGATGGCGAAGACCATTTCAAGATAGGCGTTATCTGCGCCGTAGGTGTTGAAATAGATGAGCTGCCCAGCGACGCCCTGCTTCCCGAACACCGATCCGCGCGGAACATCACCGCCCGTTTGCAGCGACGTTTGAACGCCAGATGTGGAAGCGACTGACGACGCCTTGGTTTTCGTGAGTGCCTTCGCGGCATAGCTCAAGCCAATGCTGAGACCCGCAAGGGTCAAGGCCGTCACCACCGCCATGCCTGTGATAGCGGCGCTCGCGAGAGCGCCGACAATAGCAACAGCGATGATCGCCATTATTTACCCCACGGTGTAGGCGAACCTCGCTGCGTTGAGCGGAAGCCGGGTAAGCCCGCAAGGTGCCATGCCGATGATTTTGTGGCCGTCGAAAATAATCGCGACCTCGTTTTTTGTATTTCCGTCGATGGCAACACCGATGTCGCCTGCGCGCGCCATTGATGCTGACGTGCGCGGGCAAACCGATGAGAAGACATCTGCGATTGAGTAGAAGCCAAGGCGCAACATCACGCGCTTGGAACCGAATTCATTCCGCCATACGCGGTGCGATTCAAACGGATCGACGCCCGTGATCGCCTTCATTGTGTCGAGCGCGAGCGTCACGCAATCGGCGCTGCCCCACTCGAAATCACGCGATCCATATGCGGCAAGGACGGCATCGAACCGTCGCCGCCAATCAGGAAGCCGTGCCGGTAACAACGCCGCCGCTCGTTTGACTGGCCGGTGTTGCGCGGCCCCAAAAGATGTCGAGGCTCGCGGCCATTACCGCGTGCGATAGACCGCCATCGTTCGAGTCAATCGTTTTCTGATCAGCGTCATCGCGATTGCGAAAGCCGTGCTTCGTATTATCGCGCGCTTTGCTTTCGAGATTCACAACAAGCTGAGCATTGCCATTGATGTTCTGATCGTGGTCGATGCGATCCAGATAGCCGCGATAAATCTTCTCCACCGAAATCAGAGCGCGCGTGTCGATGTCCATATACGCGCGATAGATCGTTACAGGCCGTTGGTGATACGTCTCGCCCTCGATGGTCGCAAGCGTGTCCGGTGTAAGGTCCGAATTGGGAACAGCCGTCAGTCGAAGAACCAACGGAACGGCGGACAAGTCCGAAACCATGCTGATCGGATCAACCGAGATAAGCGAACCGGCGCCGACATAATCGACGCCGTTGAACGTCAGCGTTCCGTAACCATCCCAAAAGCCATAAAGGCCGGAATCAAAATCGAATAGCACAAGGCCGCGCGCGACAATGTGACCGGCGGCGAGCGATGCCAACGTGCCGGAATCAAACGTGCGCATTATGACAAATCCTGTGCGGCCTGAAACGAAACCGGCGATGTGTAGCCGGAAACATCGCTAGACCAAGTTTGAGGAACGATGCGCATGACGCAAACCGGCTTCACGAGGTTGGCGGCAATCGGCGAAACTGGCGCTGTCCCGCGCGGGAACGGCTCGACCGCAAAGCTGACAACGCCGCTGCTATTGGCCGCGACATCCTCAAGAGCGCGATGCAGCGCATACTTGCCGCTGAGAATCCAGCCGATCATATCGCCCGGCTTCACCATGTACCCATTCGGCAAATTGCCAAGCGTGATCACGTTTCCGCCGGACCATGTATTCAACGCGCACGTTCCATCGAACGGCGTTGATCCATCATAGCGAAGCGCAGGCAGCGAGCCGCCGATGTACGCCAGCGGCGATGGCGCGTCGGGATTGTAGCCGTAAAAGCTTTTCCCGGCGCCGCGTAGCGAATCCCGCCATGCCGCCCACGCGCCGCGCTGAGCTGGCGTTAAGTCAATGGTGGTATATTTCGCCGTCCACAACGGCTCACCAATCTCAGCCGACTGAACAGCACCGCTGCCGAGAATGTTGTAGCCTTCCTGCCGGGACAGGTCGAAAGTGACCTGCTTGAATTTGTCGATGCCTGACGGGAATGAGCGCGGATAGCTGATTGTCATTATAGCCCCCGCACTCGCCTATCCTTGGCATCAATCACCAGCGGAATGATTTGCGGAAGAATTTCAGCTTTCGCGCGCGCAACGATTTGATCGGCAACGCCCTGCGTCGCCCCCCGCGCATCAATCGCAAAATGGATGTGAATGTCGCCGCCACCGGCGCCGCGAGCGACAACGCCAAGCTTGCCGCCGGGGCCGCGCGCGAGAGGCATGATCGCCTCATCGCCAGCCTCAGCCATAATGCCAGTGCGGCCATCGGCCATGCCGAACATCGTTGGCGACGAAATCACGCCGCCGCTCGCGAACGGAACCAAACGGCCATTCGAGAAAACGTTACCGTTGGCCGAAGCGACCAAACCGCCGCCGCTCGACGTGCCGCCTGTCGGCAAAAAGGCGCCAAGGATCGCCTGAAGGCCCTTCGCAATCGGCGCAGCAATGAGCATCTTCGCGACCATCTCATCAATCGCCTTGATGATCACGAGGCCCATATCCTTGAAAGCGTCGCCTGTGTTTTTTGCGTGCGTCGCTAGATCGACGAAATCGGAGCTGATGCCGTTGGCGATGCTAGTGCCCGTGGTGTCGAGCTGCGTCCGAAGGCTGCCGGATTCAATCTCAAGCTGCTTCAAACCGGGAAGCTGCGCCTTGAGGATTTCCTGCTGCTTGATGGTGTCTTCAACGGTCTTCTCATAAGCAGCCATCGCCACGCCGACATCCTGAAGCGTGATTTGGTGCTGCTTATAGAGCGTATTCAGCTCAGCCATCTTTGTCGCGCGAAGCTGATCGGCCGTGGCAAGACCGTTCGCGACAAGAATCTGCGTGTCGGCCTGCATCTTCTGCGAGACCACGGACGCTAGCACGGCGGCCTGTTCATCGGCAGTAATCTTCACGCCGCGCTGACGCGCAGCATTCAACTCATCCTGCTTCTGCTTCAGAAGATCAGTCAGCGGGGCGCCCGCGCCAAGGATGCTGTTGCGCTGGCTTTCCATTTGGATCGCGTACTGCAATCCCTCAGCCGAAACCGCCTTCTTGTATTGGTCTTCGGTGATGATGTGCTTGGAAAGCGAAAGGTCCAATTCCTTGATGCGCAGATTGTATTGATCGTGCGCCGTCGCGGCGGCACCAATCGCCGACACCATCTCGCGATATACGTTCAACTCGCTTTGCAGGTCTTCGGTGGTCTTCTGCTGAGCGGGCTGCGCGATGCCGCTCAAGTTGAGCTGCGGCGGATACGCGGGAGTCGGCACAAGGTTGGGAACGAATCCCGTTGAGCCGGGCGGCGATGCGAGCGCCGCGCCGGGTCCACGGCCGGGCGCCGTGCTATTGAAAAAGGAAATCAGGTCATTCCACGCCTTCGTGAGCGTGAAGCCTTGCAGCTTGTCAACGATGCGCTCATCAAGATCGAGGCCGCGCTGCCAAGTGGACAGAACGGATTCGGAAAACCAATTCGCAATCTTATCCTGCACGCGGCCAGATGTCGCCTCGATTCCAGCGAGCGCATCCGCAAGCTTCTTAACCTCATCATTCGCGATTGTCGGCTTGCCGGACAGATTGCCGACGCCACCGGCGCCGTTGATGGATTGAAGGATCGGCGCAATCGCCTGCGCGCCGCGACCGGCGGCAGCCTGCAAGAGCGCGCCGCCCTTCTCGCCCGCCTGCGCATAGGCGGCGGCGAGGATGTTCAATTCGTCGGCCGTGGTCTTCGCCGACTGAGCCTGCTTCGCCAGCTCAGGATTGATTTCGCGCAGAAGATCGAAATAAGGGCCTTGCGACCGGCGCACCTCATTCAACCGAACATCGAATTGGTCGATGGCGCGCGACATCGCGTCGCCATTGATGCCAAACTTGGCGGCCTCGATGTTCAGCTTTTGAATCTGATCGGTGGTGAGGCCGGTGGTGATAGAGAATGATTGCAAGCCCTGCGCCTTGCGCGCGAAATCGACAGCGGCATCACGCGCCGCCTCAAATGATTTCACCACGCCGCCAAGAACGGCAGCAGCGCCGAGACCCCACGGACCAAGACCCGCGAGCGCAACTCCAACCGGGCCAAGCCCGGCCGACAGCGCAACGAGCTGGCCCTGAACGCCCTTGATCGCAGCCTGAAACGCATTGACCGGCTGCGGTTGAAACTTTTTCGTCGCCTTGTCCAAGGCATCCGCATATTGCGCCTGCGTGATCACGCCCTGATCCAACGCCTTCGTCAGAACCGTATGCGCCTGCGCAAGCTGCTGCGTCGAGCGATAGGTTGGATCAATGCGGCTCAGCAGCCGGTCATACGCACCCGATGCATTGATTGCCGACTTGGAAACGGAATCCGTTTCCTCAGCGACCATGCCCATCGAGTCGGCAAGCTGACTCGCTTGCTTGTTGGCATCATCGAAGCCCTCAGTTTGGGCCTTGATCGTAATGGTGCGGATTTGGTCTTCGGTGGCCATGGCATAGCCTCTTTTTTATTTTTGCGATGCAAGCCATGCTTGATCGAGGATTCTGATGGTCCACAAAAACCAATCGAATATGTCCGGCTCATTGAAGCCGTACCGTTGCGCGTAGGCGTTGATCGAGGAAAACATGATCGGGCCGATAGTCATTCCGACTTGCCGATCAGTGTTCAGCTCTTGAAACGCCCTATAGAAGACATCCATTCCCGGCGGCAGAACGGGCGGGATCGCATCTTCAGGAATCGGTTGGCCGCGAGACAGCGCGGCTTGAGCAATGTCGAGTGCGTGCGGGCCGAAAACAATTTCCCATTCGACCCGCGCCCTCAGTTTTTTGCGACTTGCTCCTGCGTGGCCTTCTTCTTGCTGAGGATCGCGGTGGCCGCCGCGTTCACCGACCAACGAAATGCGCGCAGGTCGGGATCAAGGATATATTCTCGCGCCTTGTCCTTGCTGTAGGGGATTGGCTTTCCGTCATCATCTTCCAAACCATCCCAATCGACCAAGATGGTCTCAATGAGCTGTTCGGAAAGATTCGCTTCCTCGATTTCGTCAGTCTTCTGAAAACCGCTGAGCGCGGCCTGCTTAACGGCGAGCGCCTTGTAATCAGAATTCCCAATCCCGCGCACCTTCAACCTGAGGCCGGGAATGAAGGGAGCGTCAACCCAATCGCCATGCTCGATGGCATTGGAATCAATCTTGATGTCGGTGATCCTCATTGAATGACCTTTGGAGTCGAGAAGCCGCGCGCCGGGATGGCGCGCGGCTCTTTTTCGTTATGCGCTCGCTGGCAAATACCAGTAGCGGCCGACAGCGGCCGTGTAGCCCATCGTCGGATGCTTTGACGCGCTATACGTTCCGTTGAACATGCGGTCGGTATTCTTCGCCGTCACGGGCGAATCGCCGCTGATTTTCGTGTACGGAACATCAAAGACGTAGCTCTGCCGGGGCGATGCCGCATAACCGGCGCGGAACATCAGCGATGACGGCGTATCGTTCAGCACCTTGTTGAGCAACGTAAGGTCGCCGAAATATGCCGTCAGCGGCCCGCTCACGGAAAACTCGCCGTTGCGGATGCCAACACTCGACAGCGAGGCAACGGCCGGTTGCCCGGCCAAATTGTTCGCAATCTGAAATCCCAACTCCATCACGAAAGATGGGCCGGTGATAGGCGATCCGCCTTCGATCAGCTCAAGGATGTTGGACGCCGAATTCATCACCGGAAAGGTGGGCGCCGCTACATCGGTTGCGCCGGACGCGCGGACGGTGCCCGCGCTGGCACCAAGGCCGACAACATCAAACTGAAGATCAATGACGGCGTTCGCTTTGACCGTGGCGCTGAATTTGTCGAATTGGCAGCCACGGAAATACTCATACGAGGGCGACACCAAGTCTTGCTGCTGACGCTCGATGGTGAATGAACGCTGCGTCACGCCATTCTTCACCTGATCGCCAGCGAAGACCTGCACGGTCTTACCCGTGCCAGCGTCCGTCGCCCACGAGGGCGGCAGCACGTTGAACGTAAGCTTGTTCGCAGCGATGGCCTTGATTTGCGCCCAGCCATTGCACCCGGCGGTCGCAAACTGATTGCCAGCAATATCGCCGCCAATCTTAACCCACTCGCCGACATTCAAGCCAAGCGTGGTGAAATCGAGCGACGTTGACGTGATGCCATCAGCGACAGCCACAAGATCGCCGCTCGCGCCCTGAAATCCGACAACGCGCAGATACGCGCCAGCCGGGACAGAAGCTTCAGCGGTAAACGAAGACGCCGGAAAGACAACGGTGGTCGCGCTCGACGAAGCAACGCGCGACAGAATGCCGTTATTGCCGGGCGTCGCAAAGCCGTTTGTCAGCACGAGCATCCCGGCTTTGAACGCGGCGCCGCCGGAATCAACGGTCGCGGTGGTGGTGCTGAGGTCCGAAATTTCGGTGTCAGCATTCACGCAAGCCTTATATGGCTTGTTCGCCCACGTTCCCTGAAACGTCGCTTCAAGAAAATCGTCGAAAGCCTGAAACGACAGCTCATTGCCAATCGGGCCTTCATTCGTGAGGCCGACAAGAATCTGATCGGCAACCTGCCGGTCGGCTTGCAGCTCATTGCTTTCGGTGCGGTTGGGCGAGAATTTCAGGCCGCTCGACGTGAGGCGAATCGCCTTCATCGCGGGGCTGGCAGGCGTAACGCCCGGCGTCACCTCAGCCACATAAGCCGAGGCTGAACGATTGGTTGAACCCATAGCAGGTCTCCAAATTCTTTTTTTTGTTTTCGCAGGATCGCCTTGCCCAAGGGCGGCTTAGGCTATTGCGTCATCCAAGCTCATCGAAATAGTACGGAACAGCGAGCGAAAGCAGATAGTAATTGCCGTCGCCGTTGTTATCGTCGAATGCTGGCCCTGATGGCGTGAGACACATCACGCCGCTAAATTGAACGGCGCGAAAAAGTGTTTTCAATTCCTCGATGAGCGTCATCGCGTCATCGACTCCGGTATCTCGATTTGCGCTCAGCACCAGCCTGATGCCGCCTTCCTCGCGGAAGGTGCGGGCGCCAATCTGCGCCATGCCAACATGCTGCGAATTCGAGACCGGATATTGAACGCTGAGAAAGTTGCCGCCGTCATTCGGCGTCGATGCCTTCTCATTCGGATACACCACGGGCAGCCCATTCCAAGTTTCGCCGATCCGCGCGCGGACGGCGGCCTGCACAGCCTGCGATGCCATTGTTATTTCACCGTGATGAGAATGGCGGGGTTGCGCGTATTCCGCTCAAGATCGCTTTTCGACTTTCGCGACTGAAGCCCGCGCCGGGTTTGTTTTGCGACGGATGCCCATTTGGCCAAGTCAGTATCGCCGCCGATCACCGACTGATAAGTGAAACGAATCTTGGCGAGGCTTCCATACCTCTGCGCCGCAAGAGCCGCGACCACCTCATAAACGCCTTCCGGCGCCTGAGCTGATTCACCGCTTTCAATCTTGCGCGCATACGGCTCGACATTCACGAAAGCGTACTGACTGGCGTTCGGGATCGCTCCGCCAACATCAGTCTCAATGCCATCGGCATAGAAACGATGGCCGCGCCCATACCGGCCGCTCTTGACAGGCGAATGCGCGATGAGCTGGCTGTCGATCCACTGGAAAAGATCATCGACCAACTCAAATTCAATTACGATTGTGCCATCAGGCTTGACGGCGTGGAAATCTTCTGTTTGCGCGCCGTCAACGAAAATCTTGTGTTGCGGCTTTACGCCGCTGATGGCTTCATTCTGAGCCTCAGCCGACTCGAATACCTGTTCTGCATAATCAGCAATTTTCTCGCTGCGCGCAGCATCGCTTAGGTCGGCCGGAAATAGCAGCTTGATGTCGCGGTCAAGAACCTCGACCTTGCTTGAAATTTTGACAGCCATCAGCCCAACAGCATCAGCTCGATGCGGACAACGCCTTCTTCGGTTTTCACCAGCTCAGCCACATCAATCGCGCGAACGCGACCCTGCACAATCAGCTTGTCGCCCTTGCGCGGATAAAGGTCGCATTCGGCCGTACTGCCATCGCCCGGCCAAGCACCGTTTGAATTCTTGATTTCAGTCGGCGACATAATCGCCACGAGGTCATACTGCGCCATATCGTTGACAAGGAGATTGGCGCGCAAGCGATACGAGCGAACGTTAGCGCGCACCGGCAGGTCGTTATTCGTGGTCGGTGACTTGCCGACCAACCGGCGCAGAATGCAATCCTCGCCGTCTTCCTGTAGCGCGCTGTCGAGGTCATCAACCTGTGACATCTCGCACCTCAGCCGAACGCCGGGCGGCGCCACTCAGTAAGCAGCGCGTCAACCTCAGGCGGAAGCGCCGCATTCTGGCCAACAGGACCAACCCAATAATCGCGTTGAATGACGTTCGGCACATTCACGCTTTTCACAAGTGGATCGCGCCGGGCAGAGGCGCGCATATGGCGAACGAAAATAGTGCAGGCACGCGCCAATTCTGGCGGCGAGCTGCCGGGAAGACTGTAACCGCCCTGATAGGTCACGGTAATATCGCGCGCCCACCAATCGCGAACAGAGCCGCCCGTAAGGCGGTATAAAATCCCGGTTTCCTTATCAACAGAAAAGTCGGTGTCTTCTTCCAACGTGATTCCGTCTTCCGTCAAGGATTCGATTTCGATGACGGGAAAGCGCAGCAGGTTCAGCTCAGGCGAGCCACGGCGCTGAGTGCCAAACGCAATAACGTGCGCAAACGTTTGCGTCACATCTTCGGCCCCGAATACCGCGTTACATTCTTTTGCAATGATCGCGCTCGCTTGCGTGATCCATGTAGCGAGCTGCGTATCTTCGGCCGTTCCAGTGATGCCGAATTCACCCTTGACCGCATCGCGCGTGGTCAAGTCAATCGACGAGGCTGGCGTGTTGACCGTCAAAAAGCTTTTCATCGCCCCACCTCAAGAAAAAAGCGACCCCGGCCACGAAGGCCGGGGCCGTCGCCCCATGAACGGGCAAGTATTACGTACCGATGCAAACCCAGCCGACATTCTTGGCGGCGGTGCCAGCAATCGGAGTCGCATCGCCGGAAGCCGTGGGCTTCCATACCTTAAGCGTGACGTGACCGGCCGTGCCGCCCGATTGCGTCGGGATCACATAGGAAACAACATTGGCAGCCAGCGACGGGTCTTCGGCGAGATTCGCCGCGCACGCGATCACGGTGGTAAGGCCCGTGGTCTTGTCGAGCGTGCCGGTAACGGCATCGACGCCGCGCGCAACCTTCAGAACGATACCGTTCTGCTTGAAGACGCCGCCGGACTTGATTTCGAGCGTGCCGCCGACGCCCCAATAAGCGCCGCCTTCCTGCATATAGTTCAGCGTCGAATACTGCGCCGCCGCCGCGCCGCCGAGCGCGCCAATGATAAGCGCAGCAAGAGCGATCCTGAGGTGTTTCATTTTTCTTGCTCCATTGCCCGACGCGCGGGCGGAAACTCACCCGCCGTTTCCGGCGGTCGCTTCACCGCCCTTTCGGACGGCTCATAGCGAAATGGTGTCGCTCGATCAGCCTTCATCAACTTGATTGCCTGCCCTTGCGGGAGGTCAACTACGGAGCCGGTGCGAAGCTTCACGAGCATGAAAAGAAAAACGGCGGGCCGAAGCCCGCCGTCCCTATTTTGGTGGTGTGGATTACGCCTGCGTGAGCGCCTTGACCGCGCCAGCGTCCAACAGCTCGCCGTCGAAACGGGTAAAGCCGATGAAGCCGATTTGGTCCGCCTCAGCATAGCGTTCCGTCAAGCGACGGATGCTGAACTGAAGCACCATGCGGCGCACGTAGCGATTGAAGGCGCCGAAAATGACGCTCTTGTTGCCCGTGGTCGCTTCGGCCATGTGCTGATTCACCGAATAGGCATAGCCGCTGATCGTGGCAGGCTCGCCCGCCTTCACGTCCGCCGGATTCCAGATGTACCGGCCCTGACCGTCCTTCAGCTTGCGAAGGATTTTCAGCGTGGTGTCGGTGAACATCCAACGGCAAGACGGATCGTTGCGGTACGCCGGATCGACGCTGTGTTCCAGCTCAATCAGGTCATCGAAGGTGACACCCGACGCGCTCGCGGCCGTAACGCCGCCGCTGGTGGCGTGAACGATACCATTCGGCTTGGACGAGCCATCGCCGGTGGTAAGGTCGCGGTTGCCCTTGCGGCCGATACGCTCAGCCATAGCATCACGCACGATGGTCTCGACATCAAGCGCGGCGTCCTGAAGCAACTCGTTGGACACCAGCACAACGCCGGAGGTGTATTTCCACGCATCGAGCGACTTGGTGCCGAACGTCAATTCAGCGGTGCTGACGGCCGTGTTTTCGGCGATCAGCGCGCCCTCGTTGGAGGTGTCGTCCATCGACGGCCACGGGATCGAAACGCCGGTGGACGTATTCAGGACGCGGACAATATCCGGGTCCATCATCGGACCCCACGCCTTGAGGGACTTGATCAGCTCAGGCATAAAGCCGGTCGGCACGAGGTAGCCGCCGTCCGAACCTGCGGCGCCGCCGCCGGTGGTGGAGATGCCCTGCCCCAAGAAGGTGCGAGCCTCAGCCTGCGCGCGCCGCATAATCTGCCGCATGTCAGCGGGCATATCGGTGAGGCCATAGCGCAGGTAATAATCGAACGCCTTCTTGCGCTGCACGTCATCGAGCGGCGCGGGCTGTTCCTCAGGAACCTCGACGGCAGGCACCGAGCGGTCTTCGCCCTTCGGCGTCCGAACCGGATCGGCAACAGCGTTCAGCGCATTCTCGCGCTTAATCTGTTCCTGCTCGCGCACGGCAAGAGCCTCAAGGCGGTCATACTCCGCCATGGCCTTGTCATGCTGTTCCTCGATTTCCTTCGCCTTCTCAGGCGTGGTATCCGAGCCGATGCTTTCCATCAGAGTGCGAGCGTCGGCGACAGCTTTCGCCTGCGCGTCACGAATCTCTTTGAGAGTCATGGTTTTCTTCCCATTTTTGTTTGTTTTGGGCCGCCGTTATCGGCTGCCAGCTTGTTGTGTGCCTTGCCCAAGGGCGGTTTCTGGCAATAAGAAAGCCGCGCTTAGCGCGGCCTCTATCTGCGAGCGCGTTCAGCGCGCGCGGAATCTCAATTTTTGCTGCATCCTCAATCGCGCCTGCAAAAGCTGGCCGACCGGCGATAGCGTCGATTTCGCCGCTTCACGCTCCTTGCGGTAGCTATCCAATGAGCGCAGCGCGGCTGACGTGTCTTCATACGCGGGATAAGTCACAATGCTCACATCAGAAAGATCGCACCTGAGCAAAGTGCGAAGGGGTAGCGCCTTGGGATCGGATTCATCCCATTCCTCTTTGCGCGCACGAAACGCAAATGAGCATTGCGTCACGTCGCCGCGATCAATGCTCGCCATCAGGTCTTTCGCCCATTGCGTGTCGGGCGGCGTAACCTCGAAAGCGAGTCCCTTGTCATCCTCGCGAAGCACGAGCGTCCCGGCAGTATTCCGCCCAAGAACGAAATTGGAATCGTGGTTGAACAGCGCGCGCACGTCATCGCTGCCGATAGCGTCGGCAAATGCGCCGGGCGCAATCTGTTCGCGGAAATAGCCGCCAATATCCGTAATGGAATTGAACACGGCAGCATAGCCGACAATCTTCTTCGGCTGCCCATCGGTAGCGCGCATCTCGACAACGCCGATTGCGCGTACCTCTTTCTTGGTGTCCGGCATATCACTTGTCCCCGGTCTTATCGCTGGGTTGCCCCTGATCGACGGGCTTCTTCCCGGCGCCAGTGTCTTGCTTTTGTTGCTGCTGCTGGCCCGCACTTTCCAGCGGCACCGATGCACTGTTGATGTAAAGCTTGTCGCCGCCGGGAAGCGGCGGCAATCCTTCCTTGGCGCGCGCTTCGTTCGGCGACAGCACGGCGGCGGAAACGGCGTTGGAATAGCCTTCCATGCGAGACATAAAGTCGCCGCGCAGCAATTCGTCCTGATTGAATTTCACGAATGCCTTACGATTGCGCGCGGAAAAAAGCTTGGCGTTCAGCTCTTGCTCGATGGCCGTCAGCCAATGCATCAGCGTATGCTTCACAAAGCTTAAATCGGCCTGTTCAGCATTCGAGTAGGTCGCGCGCGAAAGATCGTGAAGGAAGGTCGGCGGCAGATTGTAGATTCGCGCAACCTCTTGAATCTGGAACAGTCGCGCGAGCAAGAGCTGGCCCTGTTCGGGATTGAAGCCAACCGGCGTCAACTCGTGGCCGCCGGGCAAATACACCATGTTGCGATTCTGCGCGTTGGCGTCGCGCACCGCTTCAAGAACATCGTTGGCGGCGCGCTTCACGGCCGCCGCCGTGGCGGCCGGTCCTTTTAAGGCAAGCGGCGGGACGCCACCGTTGGCGAAATACTTGGTGGCGTATTCCTGCGCGGCAATGCAGAGCGCGAACGTGTCGCGCATGTTGGAAACGAGATTGATGTGACTGATGACATCGACATCCAACAGGAATGGAATGTCGATGATTTCGGGCGCCTCGTATGTGATCAGCCGCGTGTTCTGCGTTTCGCGGTAATCATAGAATGTGCGGCCGTTCTTGCGGCGGATCGTAACGCCCTTGGGATTCAGCGGCCATAGATTGACAACGCGCTGCGCAACGTTGCGCTCGATGTATGAGAATGAGCGGCCCGTCAGCAACGTGCCATTCATCATTACCTGACGCCATTTGAATGACGTGAGGCAATCTGAATTCACCTCATCATGGATGATCGTGTAAAGCGGATTGCTTTCATCGACCATCGGCCCCTTTTCCTGATCGACCTTGTAAAGATCGAGCGGAAGCGACGCGATGGTGCCGCCGATGAAGCTGACAGCGCAAAGCACGGCCGGAACGGAAAGCGCCTTCGCAGGCGTTACCTCAATCCCGTTCGCCGCCGAATACCAAGCGCCAAAAAGCTCGCGAAGGGCTGCCGGGTCCGAAAGGGAGACCTGCGGATTTTCCAGCGAAATGCGCGCCTCAGCACCGGCGCTCACGCGCCTATCAAGGCGTGACAGGATTCCCATTGCGCAGCCCTTTTTTTATTTTCATTTTTGTCTTGCGCTTGCTTGATGCACAAGGATTGCGCCGGGCACGATGTAGGCCATCGGCAAATAGATCAACGCGCAGCCGTAGCAGATTAGGCCAAGGCCGATCAGGAAAATCAGGTCGCGCTCATCAACGAATGATTTCAGCGACAACAAGAATTTCCGCGCCATATCGCTTCCTCACTTTTTGATGGAAAAGCCCTCATTCTCATAAGGAGACTTGAGGGCGCCCATCGCTTCTGGATTCAAACTCATCAACGATGCCGCATTGAAGGTCGCCATCAGCGTGTCGATTTTCGCCTTACCGGCCGCCTGCTTCGTTATGCTGATTGCATTACCGCGCGGCTCAGCCTTGGCGTTGCCAACGCACCAAGCCATAAGCGCCTGCCCGGCGTGGGTGAACGTGCGTTCGGCCAGCTTGCGCTCAAGCGCCTTGATAGCGCCGTTCAGCTTCCATCCTTGCGGGACGCCAACGATGCGCGTGGTGTCCAATCCCATCGCCGCGATTTCATCGACGATTTGCCCGATGCCAACCGGGTCAACGCCGATGGCATTTTTCTCAGGCAGGATTCCAAGCGAGTCGATCCACGCGACAATCTCAGCAATCTGCCGAACGTCGCTGCCCAGCTCTTTCACCACGGTCAATTCGCCATCCTGTTGAAAATCCAACAGGCGCGCTGCGATTTCCTTGCGGCGCTCAAACACGGACTGATGCGCCCATGTGTGCGACCAATGAAGCCATTCGCGGGTTTCGCGATCACGGCCAATGAATGCGAGGCCCAAAAGATCGTCGAGGCCGCCGCCGTCAATTCCAAAAACGCCGACATCCGAGCGCGAGATAATCTGTTCAAGCGTCAGCTTGGTGTCGCCCATCGCCTCCCAAAAATCGGCGCCGGGCCAACGATCATCTGCGAGCGCAAGACCAATCTCGATATTCAAATGCTGTGATGCCCAGCGGCGGTATTCCTGTTCGCCAGCAAACTTGGCATCGCGGGCATCTTCAACAAGGCGCTCGATGGTGAGACCGCATCCAAGATTCGGCGTCACCATCGGCCAGTTCTTCGGATTTTCCCATTCGCCGGACTTGATCATATCCGCCGGGAATTCATAAAGCAGCGGGAGCATCGCGCCCTCAATCCGACCGTCGCGGATTGCGCGCGCCTTACTCAACTCGATCCTGAACACGCCAGCGGGCGGCCGTTCGGATTGCGTAGTGATGAAAATAAGAAAGCCTTCGCTCTGCGAGATAATGCCACCGCGTAGCTGTCCAATTACGCGGTCGGCGTCAGCCATCGACGAAATTTCGTGCAGCTCATCAATGAGAACGCCAGCAGGCTTGGCGCCGGTGACAATCTTGGTGTCGAATGTTTTCACCGACAGCATCGCGCCGTTCATACGGTCGATGATGCGCTTGCGGTGATCCTGAATATGCATCCGCTTTTGCAGATACCCTTCAGGGTCATTCTGAATCATGCCAACCGCTTGCTCAAAAGCGCGGTCGGAAACCGTTTGCGTCGGGCCGATCAAAAGGAATTCAGCGCGCGGCCGGATGTTCAGCGCCAACGCCGTGACCATAATAGCGGCGCCATTCGTGGTCTTGGCATTCTTCTTCGGCACGAGCTGGAAAATCTCGCGCACATGCCTGATCATCGTATCCGGGTCGAGGGAACCGAATAGCGCGCGAACGGGATCGTAAATCCAATCTTTGCCGACATCCGCGAACGATGGCGTGCCGACAACATCGGGAATGTGCAGCTTGCCGAAGACAATAAGAGCCTTCCGCACCTGTTCATCGTAAAGCGGCAAATCAGGCAGTAATGATTCGCGCGCCCTAATGCGGTCTTCCCAATCAGGGCACGCAAAATTCCACTTTTTCATTTACTGACGCGACGGCGCGGGCGACTTGCCTAGAACATCTTCCCAGCTCGTGCCCTTGGCTGCGGTCATCGCATCGGCCGTGGCCTGCTGTTTCCTTCCAAGCGGCGTCGCTGCCTTATTCGGATTCGGAAGCTTCGGCGGCGCGTATTCGTACCAACCGGCACGGCAAGCCAGCCAGTATTTTTGCGCACCAAGCTGCGGCTTGATTTCCTCGCGGATCAGCTTGCCCTTGGCGTTGTATTCGGCCGGGCGCCCGACCGCGTTTTCGTAAAGCGCGTGCGCCACGCGCCTACTCGCGCCCTCGACGCCTGCGGCAATCTCTGCGGCGAAATGCTTGCGAAAGGTCTTCTCATCAATTTCGAGAATCGCGCAGATGTCGGCTTCCTTGCCGCCAAGCGACAGCTCTAGCTCGACGTGCCTTCTGTCCTTTTCAGTCGGCACATATTGCGGGCGCCCCATTTTGATTCTCTTTTTTTGTTCTTGTTATTTCGCATCCATCGTCGCTCACAAAAAAATTCAAAAAGTCGAGTCAAGTAAATTTTTTTTCGCAATTTCACGGCGCAAACAGAAAGGCGGTCGCCGCTAAGTCATTGATTCTCGAAATTCTGAAAAAACTCGTTTGCTATAATGCGTGCGTGAATTAAAAAAGGAGACCAAGCCAATGACTGACATCGACCTGACGCTTCCCGATTTCCTGAACAGGAAACTGTGGACACCGGAGCGTATCGCCGAAAGCGAACGGCTCTGGAAAGAAACTATGAAACGCGGGCGTGAGCTGGCGAAAGCCGCAACACAACGCGAAGCGCGCGAGCGCGAGCTAAGGCGGCTCAATCAGAAGATTGATGCGTATAACAAGCGCAGCATCTTGCCCGCCGAATGGAGTGTCGCCGAGCGCATCCATCAATCGCTTGTTGCCAAGCGCGACAGGCTTCTGGCGGAGGCGGCGTGATGATGCTCAATGATCCGATCATCGACCGCGAGGGGCGCGCGTTCTGCGGCCCTCGCGCCATCTAAGTCATCACCGGAGTCCCGGTGAGCAAAGTCGAGCGCAAGTACCGGCGGCTGCGCCGGTGGAAGAAGGGCAAGCCGGTCCAAGGCACGTACTGCAACGAGACCATCGAGGTGATGCGCAGACTCGGTTGGCGCGTCACCGACAGCGGCACGTTCGATTTCGCCAAGGCGCCGACAGTGCGGGCATTCTGCGAAGACCGCGCGCACATGGGGCCGTTCATTGTCCGCGTGCCGGGGCACGTCTTCGTCATCAGCCACGGAATGATCCATGACGGATACAGCGTGCCGTGGCAAAACTATCGGCGACTCTCACGTCGCGTTACCGGCTTCTGGCAATTCGACGGCAAGACAAGAATGCCAGCCGACGAAAAGCCGAAGGCGACGAAGCCGCCGGTCGATCACGTCGCCGTCCGTGCAGAACGCGCGCGGCGCGCACTCGCCCGCCTCGAAACGCGAGCGAAGCGAATCGCCACCGCCATTAAGAAGCGTCGGCGGCAAGTCAAATACTATGAAGTGAGGATTGGCGACGCCTCAACGTAAATCAAAACGGCTTAAGCCCCGGTCATTGCTGATCGGGGCTTCTTATTCGCACATAAAAATAGGGCTTGACGCCCTAGGGCGAATTGCCCTATTATCCTAATCATGGAAACGAAACACAGACAGAACCGCGATCAGCGCAATGGCCGCTACACCTTCGATGGCGACCTGACCCGCATGTGCGTATGCGGTCATACGCTGGCCCAGCATTTCCACGGCGCCCCGCACGATTGCGCAGCTCACACGATGGCGCCGTATCCAAAATGCGATTGCCCCAAATTCCGTCAATCACGAAAGAAAGCAAAGGAGACCTGAAATGGAGAAGCCCATCGAGCAATACAATGCGCTCAATATCACCGATGACTTTTGCAGAATAGTTGGACTTACCGAATCACGAATTGAAGCGGCCATCGAATCTGCAAAGCGCGCCGGTAACGAGCTAAGGGTGATCGCGATGAATGATCGCCTTACCGCCATTCGATCCGCATGGGATGCATTCGTTGCCGGTCACACGATGGCAACGGTCGCCGAATTCGACAATTAACAAGCTGCAATCCCCGGCGCCTGCCTCCAACCCCGCCATTGGCGGGGTTTATTTTTGGGCTTGACGCCCTAGGGCATTATGCCCTATAAAGGAATGGTCATGGGCAATCACGCCCGGACACAAAGGAGACCAAGCATGAACCTTCAATTTGACCCCACCCGTAGCTTCAACCGCTTCGGCCGTGGTGGCGCGTCACTGATGTCGCGCAATGGTGCGAGCCTCAGCAATGAGGAAATCGCCAAGGCGTGCCCTTCGGTGTTCGCCATCGAGAAGCACGAAAGCCGTTCGGATCGTTACACCTACATGCCGACCGGCGCCGTGATCGACGGCTTGCGGAAGGAAGGCTTTCAGCCGGTTGCCGTTCGGCAAGGCGGATCGAAAGACGAAATGAAGCGCGGCTTTACCAAGCACATGATTCGCTTTCGCAAGAGCGGCCTTGTCGCTCGCGCGGTCGGCGATAGCGTGCCTGAGGTGTGCCTGCTGAATTCGCACGATGGTACGTCAGCCTATGAACTGTTCATGGGCTGGTTTCGTCTCATCTGCCTCAACGGCATGGTGGTGTCCGATCACAGCCGTCCGAACGCGCACGTTCGCGTGCCGCATAAGGGCGACGTGGTAGGTCAAGTCATCGACGGCGCTTACCGCGTCATTGATGAGGTTGACCATGTGGCCGAGAAGGTTGGGCGCTTCCAAACGCTCATGCTGGCGGCCCCGGAGCAACAGGCGTTCGCTACGGCGGCGGCTCAGCTCCGCTTTGAAGGCGACTCCCCCATCAAGGCGTCCGCGCTCAACGCGGGTCGGCGGCCGGAAGACACCGGCAATGACCTGTGGCGGACTTTCAACCGCGTGCAAGAAAATCTTGTGCGTGGTGGCATCGGCTACTCGCAAGCCAACTCAGAAGGCCGGATCATTCATCGTCACACCCGCCCGATTCAATCGGTGGACGGTGACGTGAAGCTGAACCGCGCCCTTTGGGTGCTGGCCGATGAGATGGCCAAGCTAAAGGAGGCCGCCTAACAAGAGAACGCCCGGCGGAGCAATCCGCCGGGCAACTCTTTACGCGGACACACACCATGCGCTTCAAAATCGAATCTGAAACAAGTATGGCGGCCGACATCGAATTTGAAGGCGCCGACTATCTGCTTGAGCTGCACGGCGGAGAATATCGGCTGATCAAGAGCGGCGGTGGCGCAATCCATTACATCGGCCGCGCGAAAATTGGCATGATCAGCGCGCTCGCAAAGGCGCTCGAATTCCTCAAGGACAGCCAGCAATGACCGTCCCTATCCCCGAAAGCTACCGGCGTACATCGCGCGGACACGTCACCGTCGATGGTGTTCAATTCTTCTCATATCGCGTCAGCATCAATCGCTATGCGATGATCAGTGAAGATGGGCGCTTGTGGGTGCAGCGTAATTTCGAGCGAACGACTTATTGGGCCTGCATCCGTTCTGGCGGTGAAGGACAATCCATCACCATCGGACGGCGCTACCTCACCGAAAAAGCAGCGATGGCCGCTGCTGTGAAAGCAGCGGCGAGGCTATGAAGATCATCCCGGCTAAGCACGAATGCAAAACCTGCGATGGCACAGGCCGCGTGCCGCTTGGCCGACGCGGCGAGGTTCAATGCGAAAGCTGCAATGGCACCGGCGACAAACGCAAATCACCGTGGCGCCAGCGCCGACTTAAAACAAGGGGATCGAAATGAGCGATCACGAAATGACCGGCCAGCAATTCGAGGCTCGCCTGCGCGAGCTGAAATGGAGCAAGAACGGACTCGCTCATTACTTGGGCCTCAATGAGCGCACCGTCCGGCGGTGGCCGCCGGTGCCGCCCTACGCGGCGGCTGTCCTTGCCCTTATGACCAAGGAGAAGGTTGCGAAATACATGGCGGATCGCGCCAAGGCGAAGGAGGCCGAACGAAAGAAGAAGCGGCGCTAAAGGATGTGGGGCGCGCAGCGTCAACTACGCGCCCCGTGTCCGACGCGCCAAAGGAGACCAAGCCCGTAACGCGAGCGGACTCGCGTTAGGTATCACAAAGGAGACCAACCATGAAAGCCTTCAAGATTCTCGTGAACCTTGCTGCCATCGCCATCACGCTCATCGCGCTGGCGGCCGTGTTGACGCCCCCGCCGGGCGATGAAGAATACCCGGTGGTGCGCATCGACCAGCGATGGGCGTAATGTCGTCATCGACCGGAGCTGACCTAATCGTGGCCGACCTCATCGCGGCACTCGAAAAGATCAAGCGAGAGTCCTGCGAGGATCACACCCGCGCGATGGCGCACGCTGCGATCATAGCGGCGCGCGCGGCGATGCGGGCGCTAGTCGGAAGGGATTAGAGCGATGGCGAAAAAGCCATACACCAAAAAGCAGCTCGACGAATTCGATTACCTAACTTGGATGGCGTCGAGTAGCGATCAGATGGATCGCATTCGCGCGCGGCTCGAAATGCCGCGCTTCATCGAGAAGCATGGCAAAGAAAAATGCGAGCTGATGTTTGCCGAATTGAAGCGGCAAGACGCAGCGCGCAGGAAAGGACGCAAATGAAAATCCACGAAATCGACTGGCGCGATGTCACGCCGCCGGGATCACGATATGAGCTGCACGCCGCACCGGCCGGGAATGACATCGCCTTCCGCCACCGGCGGATCGAGCGGCCGACAATCGGCGAGCCGCGTTCAAACCATATGACGCGCGGCCCGTGGACGCCGGGATTACCGCCCGGCCTGCGCAGCCCATTCGAGACCACACGGGAAAAACCTGCCGAAGCCAAGCAGGGAAAGGATTTGCGCGGGATCGGCGTCAGCCAATCCAAATAAAAAATCCCTGCGTGAGGCCCAGCGCGGTTGCCGCCTCCCATAATGATTCAGGATGCGACCCCCCCTAGGGGGTGTCCGCTCGACGGCGCATATGCTCGCGCCATTCTTCATACATCGTATCGGCATCGACACCAAGCCAACGCGCAACGTGCAGCTCGACCAATTCGGATGCACGCACGAATGGGCGTGTCCACGCTCTGCCTTCCACACACCATTGGATGCCATCCGATACCAGCACCAAGCAGACTTGCATCAGATAGGCCAATGTAATTGGTGCCATGGCGATGAGGGCCAGCACAGCTACTATCTTGAGGCGGGTATGCTTGCTCACTGTGCGCGCTTCCTTGTTGAAGCGTTGCGCTTCCATTCTGGCCATGATGCCACCTCAGCGGCAGCACGCTCGACAGCAGCGACTACCTGTTCAAACGTCATTACGTGACAATCTGCATATGGTGACTGGCGACTTGCTGGCGGTGATCAGCTCGCGAGCGTATGGGTTGTCGCTCACGTCTCTTTCACCGGCTCAGTGACTACCTGAAATTTGGCGTTCTTGGTCTCGACCAACTGATACGTGCCGACCTCGATACCATCCTCAATGTCGCTTGGATCGAGCAACGGCGCCACATTCTCATCAGCGATCAGAATGGCGTCATCGCCATCGCCATCCATCTTCACGTAAATCGTCTTGGGCAAACCCATCTTCAGCCTCCGCCGGTCATAGTGTTACTCGATTCCGAGAATGATCGCAGCGGCGCGTAGCGCCCGGCGCGCTTGCTCGATGGGCAAGCCTTGCAACGCCTTTCTGATGTTCCATTTGGCCTTGCACACGTCGCACGGCTTACCGCCGTTGCAGCGTGGCGCGCGGATCGCGCGATAAGCGTCAGCGTGGCGACATTTTTTCATTTGGATCAATGAATGGATGCAACGATTGAACATCGCGCATAGGAGCGCCGTGCTGTTCCATGCAGGCCACACCAAGCGCCGTTACCTTGCGAATGAACGGCAATGCCTGTTCAATTCCGGTTGAGCCGCGATAGATCGCTTCTTCCGCGTCGCGAAGGCATTTGCGCATATAGACGATGAATTCGGCGGGATGATTGACTCCGGCCTGATAGCCGTGGTGGCGAGCTGCATTTCCACGCTGCGCGTCCTGATAGTCGCGCTCGCTATCAACCGCCGCATATACCTCAGCACGTTTTGGCATTGACCACCGTTGCCTTCCATCGTTTCGATGCGAAATAATCGCGAAGGTAATCTGTGATTTCCTGCCATCGGCCAAAGCCTGCTGATCCGTTGTCGGCGGCTCAGGCGGAATCTCGACGCGGAACAGTGGTATCACTTGCGCTTATGCTTGCCGGGCTTCTCGTGCCCGCAATTCGGATCGAACAGTGCGCACAAGATCACGGATGGCGGCGCGATGTAACAGCTATCTGACGGATTCGATCCGCCACAACCGGGGCGGCTGCGATCCGGCGCATCGCCGCACGCAACGAGAAGCGCCGACAACGCTGTGATGACAACCAAGCGCATCATTTTCCACCTATAGGCCGATCCGCGATGTCCAACAGGACCACCGAAATCCACGATCCGGCGACACCGAGGAACAAGCCCCAAACGTCGCCAAGGAGCGCACCGGCGGCGAAGCCTGCGCCGAAAGCGAAGATCATCGCGAGTTGGCGCATATCAGTCTCGCACCTCAGGCACATTGAAGCTGAGCGTTTCATCTTTCGGGTAAATGTCTTGCACGCGCTGCATCGCGTCGGCCATCTGCTTCCGCGCTTGAATTTCGCGCGTCAAACAATCGGCCTTGTCGAGTAAACGCCGCCCTTCATCAGCAAGACGATTGCGCTCATTCACGAGGGAGGCCAACCCATTCTTGTTGGCCTCGATGGCGTCAATCAAGCGAACGCGAGTCATAAGCACATCGCGGTGAGGAAGAACCAAAACGCGGCCCACCACCAATGCCCCTCGCAAAAGCAAACGATGGCGATGATGAACAGGATGACGCTCATCCGAGCACCACGCGCCCGTCCGGCGCTACCGGCGCTTGACCGCGACGCCGCGCCTTCTCGCGCTCGCCCTGATGAGGCGTGTATTTCGAGCGTGCGCGATGCGCTGGCGCGTATTGGCGCGCTGCCAGCTTGGCGTAATAGATGTGACGGCTCGCCAAGACGTTTTCCGCCTTCGGCGAACGTACCTCAGTGGCCTTGCGGACAAGAGCCTGAGTGACGCGCGCTGGCAGCGATTTCGCTGCCATCAGCGCCTTTGAAATGTTGAACATCAGGACGAGACGCCGACGCCGACGCGATTCTGAAACGCGATCCACGCATCCGGCGTTAGGTCCATCACGAGACAGTAGTTGTCGCGCGTGCCCAAGAAGACCTTGCCCCAACCGGCGGTCGAATAGAAGGCGATGCCGTAGGTCCAAGACGGATCGTCGATGTGATCGCCATACGTGGCCTTGTCGGCCAAGATGAGCTGAACCTGAGCTGCCGTCAGCTCATACTTGCCAGCGGTGTCGGGATTGTTCGCCATCGCGACATTCACCTTCTCCGCCGGGACACATCCGGCGCCGGGAAGATCATCGGCGCGCGGGCCTTGCAGAGAAGCGGACAAAATGAGTGCGAGCGCGGCGAGCGCCGCGAGCATCAGGCGTTTCATGGCTGGGTTGCTCCGATAAGCGCGGCCTATTCCGCGCGGTCTTCAAATCATCAAATGCCAAACCCAAAATACGAACGCGCCGAGCGCCGCGCCGGGCACCACGTCCACAACGTAGTGCTGTTTGGTCTTCAACGCGCTGATCGCAATGAGAATCGGAAACAGAATTCCAACATGACCAATCGTCGGCCAATTCCACCAAATCGTTAGATCAGTCATCGTCGCGACGCTGACGTGCATCGACGGCATCGAATTGCGAAGCTTGTCATAGCTCCAAACAACGTCGATGAAGCGTTGCGACCGCGTGCCCTCCCATGGGCCGCGTGCATTCGCGCGCCAATGCACGGGAATTTCGACGGGCGCATACAAGAAGAAACAAACCTGAACCGCGAGTAACAGAAGGAAGCAGCCGGTGGCCTTCGCAAATTCATCCCAAGTCGGCAGCGACAACGCCGCAATCACGATCATCGGGTAATATAGGCCGCTGTAAACCCACACCCAGCGCGGGTCATAACTGATCATGGAGTCAAAGCGCGTTTCGAGAAAGCGCGCCTCATACCAGCGTTGACGCTGCGCCCAAAAATAGAATTGATAACCGCCGATGATCAGAACAATCACCATAGCGATTTCAATGAGGCGATCAGCGATGCTCAAGTGGACTCCGTGTGAAAAGGATCGAGACCACAAGAGACCAGCGGGTTTGCCCACCGCCGGATTCCGCCGCAAACGGCGCCCGATTTGACACCTGCACATTAGTCTTGCGGACAGCGCAGGCTTTGTCGGACCTCATTCTTACTTGTGGCCTCAAACTTTAGAGAAGCGATCCATACCGGCGCCACGTAAAGCGAACGCCGAACAGCGCGAACGATGGAACGAAACCGTTGCGCTCAGAAAACAGCGAAAAGCGATTATGCTTGATGTGAAGCCGCCCAAACCAAAGCGGAATGATCAGCAGGCTCATCTCGACGAGTCGGGCACGTCTTCAGGAAGCGCCTTCAGAAGATCGTCGAGATGCAAGCACTCCTTCAAATTCGGCGAAGGATCGTTCGGAGCAATCGGAGCGATGCGCCCGTTGCAGTAATCATTTCCTTCCACGGCATCGTATAGAATGCCGATGACGGGCGATCCGTATTGCGGGATCAGCACCACCTTGTCACCAATCTTTGCCGGGCGGCCGTTCTTGTAGTGCATTTTTTTATTTTCCTATCGGGCCATGCGCTTCGCGCGTTCTTCATTCGTCTTGCGCGTGTGACACGAGCCACAACGCAGCATTACGTTTTCGGGATCAAGCTTCGCGCCGCCGTCAGCCAGCTCAACAATGTGATCGCCGAATAAGCGCGTTGGCTTGCGATCAGGGTATTTGCATTTCGGGTCTTCGCAGCGATAGCCGCGCACCTTGATCAGATGCTTAACAAGCGAACGCCATTCGACCGTGAGATAAAACGGGTTGGTGCCGGTCTCTGCGTTCCTGACCTTTCGGGTATCAAGAGTCGCGACCCTTCCGGGTGCCGACACCAATCTTGGTTTAGCCGCGCCCATGGACGTGAGCCTTGCGCTGTTCAGCAAGCGATGGCTTCTCACCAATCGAGACCCACGCTGGCGGATGCGAGTCACCGTCCAACTGCAAAAGCACGGGAGCGCCAGCGAACATCGCCAGCAATTCCTCAGTGCTTGGCTGCCAAAGCGAAAAATACTTGCCGTCTTGATAAGTGACCGGCAAATTGTCATGCCCGTGATCGCGGCCAATCCAATCTTCCGGCGACGCAAGCACAACGTTGCAACCCTTGGCCATGATCGGTTTCATGCTGCGCACCTACTTGGAATTGGTCCGGCGACAGCGATCACCACCTTGCCAAACATTTTTCTTGCAGGGAGCTGTCCTTGTATCGGGCAATAGCCCGGCACAAGACGCTCGATGTATCCGGCCTCAGCGTCGGCGAACACGAGCCAACGCTGTTCAATCTCGATGTCCTTGAAGAAGACGCGGACAGTGAGACCAGCTTTTCTGATTTCGTCGATGAACAGCTCGTTACCCTTCGGCTCATCGAAACGAATACGCGGGACGCTTACTTGACCCGCACAAAACATAGTTATCTGCCGTTGCGGAATAGACCGGAGAATAGCTTTTCGCGGTCGCGCTCAAACATACCGGGATCGCAATTCTGCGCGATTTCATACGCGCGGTCGCGCGTGCGAATGTCGGCTAGATCGCCGTCAGCGATCATCCACATCAACCGGATAACAGATTTCATTTTCAACATCCCGTTTCGGACGGCATCAGGCCCCAAGGAGTCCAGTTGCCACCGGATGAGCGACATTGTTCAAGCTTGACGGTGTAATGCGAACTGCCAAGCAAACATTCGATGACCTGCCGCGCATCTTGCTCGCGCAAAAACCTGACGGCGGCCATCTTGTTGTTTCCGTAGGCGCGGCCACACCAAAATTCTGAAACGCCACCAGCGCACGCGCGAGCGATGATCCATCCATTCATTTGCGCACCGAAAGATTTTCCACTTTCTTCACGGCATCGAGCGCGGCCGGTACAGCGACACGGCGCACATGATCCTCAAATTCGGGATGGCGCTCAGGCCGCAAGACCTTCAACTTGTCGTCTTGATCCATGATCAAGAGCGTGACCCTGACGCCCATGCTCAACGCCACCTGCCGGAACAGGTCTTGAGCGCGCTCGCGCTCGTGCCATGACAGTGCGCGCTTCGTCTCGATCACAACGAAATCGCCGGTGCGCAAATCAAGCTTGCGCATATCCGCGAAAATATCTTGGTGGGGCATCTGCGACTTGCGCGAGCCGGGCGTAGTACGAGGCATCACGCTTCTGGCTTAGCGGCGCCAATCGCCAGCACATGCTCATTCCACGGCACGCGCACTAGATCGAGAACGCAATCACCAGCGAAGCGCACAAGCACGGCCGCGATAGGTTTGCTGGGCCGCACTAGAACGGCACCCGATGTCGCCAACGGCGCGCGCTGAACAGAATCCGCCGCCTCGACGTAGGTGTGCAGCTCATCGCGATTCAGGATGATGATTTTGTCGCCGGGGAGAATCACCTGCGGCAACTCGCGCTGAAGATCAAAGCGCGTGGTCTTGCACGATGTAATCTCGATGCGCTTCGCTGGCGTCGCGATAACCTTTGCAGGTTCAGAATCCGCGAGCTGCGTGAGCATGGTTCCACCGGCCATGACAATTAAGCTGCTGCCGATGATGATTGCCTTACGCATCATTCCCCCGGTGGAAAAGAAGATCGAAGCGCGGTCCCGCAATCCCTGATCAGAACTGGCCCGTTCAGCGGGCCTTGACTGAGATGCTTGTCGGACTCGGACTCAAACGCTTCGATTTTCGTTTGACGCTCGCAAGATCGCGAGCATCGAATTCAGTCAATGCGAGGTGCCAACCCAAGCTTCGCGGATGTCTTGTTGAATTTTTCCCTCACCGCTTTCGCAAGGTCGATTCCGTATTCCATCGCGATCAGGTCAACGCAAATAATTACGTCGCCCAATTCTTCCGCGAGCTGGTCGATGGTCGCGCGCGAACCACGCAAATTGAGCCGGTCGCGCTCAAGCTTCTTGATCACATTGCAGGCTTCGCCTGCTTCGCCAGCCAACTCGTTTCCGCGAAACGAAGGAGTGATCAAGCCATCAGGATCAAATTCAGGATCGCGAACGATGTTGGCGGCGCGAAGCTTCTCAAGGATGCCGTCGCTCACTTGTGGGCTTCCGGCAGAAGCGAAGACAGCGACCGCGCCATTTCGGCATTCTTCGCCGCGTTCTTTTCGGCGGCGGTGGCGCGCTTGCGATGCTTCGTCGCGCGCTCATCGTGTCTCTCAGCGAGCGCAGCATGGCGTTCGCCATGGCGCTGAAGCTTGCTGGACAATTTCGCGATATGCTTGCCAACGATTTCGTCGGCGGTCTTCGGCCGGAAGAATCCAAACATGGATGACCTGTGGGTTTCGGGGTTGCTGGGAGTACGCACGTTCAAAAAGCTAACCAAGCCATCCTTGCGCTTGTCGCCCGGCTGTTCTTGCAGCGGCGCCATAAGCGATAAAAGAAAACAAACCGATCAATCCTGCGAAGCATCGCGAGCCTCATCAGCCTGAGCGCGAAGCCGCCTTGCATTCTCAACGTGGCGCTCGCTCGACCGTAAATCTTTTTTCTGCTGAGCGCGGATCGCGGCGCGGTCATTCCACGCTGCGCACGCCAGCAATGTTTCGACGCTCATGCAGATTCCTTAGCGCGGACTTTTCGCCCGTCTTTTTTCGTTATGCGTGCTGCGGACCATCCAACCAATTCGGCGCATATTGCTTTTGCGCGGCAGCCGCCAGCTCGCGCACGCGCGCCTTCGATTTTTTATATTCGTTGAAATCGACCACGGGCGCCTTCATCAAATTCTGATGAGTGCGGCCGTGAAAAACGATGTGCTTGAACAATTCGGGTAAGCGCGCCAGCTCATCGTCGGTTAGATATTCGCCGCCCAATTCTTTTTCGCGAATGGCGAGCGGCATCAGAAAGACCTCTTACGCACTCCGATGAGTCTGTTGCTTGGCATCGGTTTGATCGTCTTGCCGTCAACCGAATGCTCATAACGGCGATCACACATCCCGCATTTCACGATCATGGGGAGCGTCATTTCAGGAAGCAGTTTGAAATTCGCGGTGATGCGATTTTTGCAATCGCAGGCGAAATCAATCGAGACCGGCACCGTCAATCGTGACGGCGCTGGCGCGTTATCGCCAACGTATTTCATTGCTGATCCTGTCGAGAATTGTTGCGGCCCCGGCATTCTGTCGCCGGTATCGCCTTGCGCAGTTGGCGAACGCCGCGCCGGGCCTGCGTGCCCAGAATCAAAAGCGCCCGGTCGCTGTGCCGGGCGCAATTCCTGCCATAGCCCAATTTATACATGCAAAGTTACCTGCCGTCAAGGGGTAGGGGGTGCCTTTCTTCCGACCCCCTATTAGGGGTGAAAGGGGTGCATCCGCTCGGCGGAAACGACCTGTTTTGCGGGCGTTTTAGGCGCCTGCGGCTTCTCACTGGCGTCCGGCGGGATAACGGGCACATCCGGCGCCGTCATCAGCCCCAATTCGACGGCAACGCTGCTGAGGGCTTCGGTAAGGATCAGCGTGGCGCCTATCTGTTCCTGCTTGCTGAACATGCCGCGCTTGGCGCACGCATCGCGCAGCGTCATCTCCGCCACGAGGATGTCGAATAACCACGCCGCCGACCATCCTAGCTCCTTGTTGATAGCCGCGAGCGTATCGGCGGCGCGCATCCGCGCGTCCGTATTGCCATCCGAAAAACGGCCGCCATCGACGGCTGGCTTCGCCGGGTCAATCGCCTGCACCATCCCAATCTGCGTCAGCTCGTAAAGCCGCTGATACCGGCGCGCGGCATCGTATTGGATGTCGGTGATGCTGCCGCGCGCGTGGATCGAGGCAATCGGATCGCTACGCAGCGACCTGAAGGTGACAATCTTATCACCCGGATTCGTTCCGTGCGGGTCAACGATTTCGATGGGAGCGACCGGCGTGTTGTCGGTGATCGCGCCGTGGTTTTTCCGCGCGTCATATGCGGCTGTCATCTCAGCCTGCGTGCGGGGATGAGTGGAACGCTTTTTCGCCTTCGCCTTCTTCAGCTTCAGCCGCTTCACCATGTTCACTCTCCCTCGAAACGTGTTGCCTCGCCATTCCATTTCAATCGAGTCTTGCCCATAGCCGGGCCGCGCCGACGCTTCAGGCAAACAGCGCCAACCTTGTCGCGCCACTTGGCAAGATCGACCTCCCATTCACCGCGACTTGCGGCGCTGTGCGGCTCACGCTGGCGCAACCAAATATCCCGGCGCCAAAGACCAATCACTATGTCGGCATCTTGCTCAATCGAGCCGCCGCCGAATAAATCTGAAATACGAGGCTCAGGATCATCGCGATCCTGAGATGAGCGCGTGCGCTGCGCCAACACGATCACGGGCGCGTGCAGTTCTTTGGCAAGAGATTTCAAAGAGCCGGTCACGTATTCGATGCGCTCGAAAATATCCGATGTCCGGCTATCGGCTTGGATCAGGCGCAGATGGTCGATGCCGACAACGGCAAGCCCGCGTGAACGCTTCATCGAAAGCGCGCGCGAGCGAATTTGCGAAACACGCATACGAGGCTGATCAATGATCGAAAGATTCAGCTTCGCCAACTCATCCTGTGCCGCGCAAAGGCGATCAAACTCAGCCGGTTGGAAATCGCCTTCTTCAATCTTAGCAACCGAAATCTGAGTGCGAGCCGCAAACAACCGCCGGGCCACATCTTCGTCGCCCATCTCTTGCTGAAACATCAGACACGGCAAGCCGGGCTTCTCGACGCCATCAACGTTTTTAGGCTTCGCATTGTGTTCAAGAATCTGCGTCAGCAACGATGTCTTGCTATCGCCCTGACTGGCACCAATGAACACAAGATCGCCGGGCATGATCCGGCCAACAATCTCATCGAGCGCCGGGATGCCAGTCTCAATGCCGGGCGGGCTTTCCACCTTATAGGCATCGGCAGCACGCTCAATAACGCGAGCCGCGATGTCGCTCATCGGCTTCTCGCGGACCACATCAGAGCCACGCGCAATATCACGCACACGTTCCTCGATGCGCGCGAGCGCATCAGCGGCGGAAATCTTCGCTGAGGCCGCCGCCTTGATCGCCCAATCGCCAACGGCGTCGAGCTGACGGCGAGTCCACTCTGAAAGAATCTCATCGGCGAACGCCGTCACCGATCCACCGGCCTCCGCGTTCTTGAAAAGAACAGCCAGATAAGTCGAAACGCTGGCGCCTTCTTCGTCTTCAAGAGGAAGACGTGAGGCCAGAAGCGTCAGAGACACCGCGCCGTTTTTCTCCCAAAGATCATTGATCGCCGAATAGATTTCAGCGTGAAGCTTGTCATCGAAATGATGTGGCTGAAGGATCGCGTTCACTTTCGCAATCTCTCCCGGCGTCTTGATCAATAGACCAAGAAGCGCCTTTTCAGCTCGCGGATTCTTCATTCGACACCCGCGCTCTGAATCTCATTCCACACGTCGAGAAAATCTGAACCGAATGGTGGCTCATTGATCGCGCAATCGACGCCGATCCTTTGAAGGCGCTGCTTTAGATTGCGAGCGGCAACGAGGCCGGGGCCAAAATCAGTCGGCACCCACTCCCCGTCTTTCTTCTTCGCAGGCAAATCGCCATCGGGAAAAATAACGACGCTCTGCACCTCGATGGGCAAGCGTATATGCGTCATGCCAGCCGTCGAAAGCGCAGCCCACACGGGGAAGCGATGACCGTTGATGCAAGAAACGGCGAGCGCAGTTTCGATTCCCTCAGCAATCCCAATCTTGGGAGCAAGGCCACCGAAGCGAACAGCACCACCGGCGGCGGGTCCGATGCCAAGCTTCGGCTTCTTCACCGCTGCCTTTGCCCCGCTTGCCGTGAGATAAATGCGCCACGCAGCAACCGTCTCGCCATCAACGTTCTGCACCGGCGCCACGAGCGCGGGGAACGCCTTGCGGTGATCAAGGTCATACCGGACCATTGGATGAAAGCGGATCATGTTGATCAACTCATCCGGCAAATTCACGAGACCGCGCTTTTTCAGGTACGTCTCTGCGGCCGTACCGGCTGGCGGCGAAGACTCGGCGAGGATTTCAAGCGCGCCCCTCTCCCTCACCTGCGCCTTGCGCTCATCCTGTTGATGCTCTTGATAGCGCCTGCGCTCGATGCGGCGCCGAATCCGTTCCTGCTTTTCTTTTTCTTCCGGCGTCAGCGGCTTCGATTCACCGGATGGCGGTGCTTCACCCGAAAGGCGCTCAACCGCCTCCATAAAGGTGCAGCCGTCGATGTGCTGAACCATCGCGATCACGTCACCGCCATTCGCACCGCGACAATTAAAAACCTTCTTGCGCGTGTTGATCGAGAAGCGATCCGAGCCGCCGCACGCCGGGCACGGGCCGGTCCATTCGCTGCCAGCGCGCTTGAGCTGCGCACCGCGTTCGCGCGCGGCGTTCAGGATGTCGGCGGCGAGCGCCTTCTGCTTCCACAGATTCCACGCGGGGGTGTCGATGTTCATGCCGCCTCACGTTCCATCACGGCAATCCAATCGCGGAACCATGAAACGATGCACGCGGCCTCAGCCTGATCGTCGCTTTCCACCTCAATTTTATTCGCGCGGCACCATTCATGCGCACGCGCCTTGTACCAATCCGATTTGTTCTTAACGCCCTTCGGCGGCCGACCAATACCAAGATGCGCACGCCACGTTTGCGACGCCACGAATTTTGGCCTGATGCTCTTGCGGCCGAAGATGCGGCACGCGACGCCAATGCATCCATGCACGAGATGCGTGGTGAGAAAATTCGTGTTTCCCTGCGTCGGCATCGGCTGTTCGATGGCCACGCGCGTTGGCTTGAATTCCTGCACGAGCTGGAAAATCTCGCGATCAAACCAATCGAACACACGAGATGAGTAATCGCCGTCAAGGGCTGTCTCGACGGCGCCCTCAGCCGGTGGCTTGTATGGACACAACAGAAGGCCGCCGTGCGTAAGCACGGTGAATTTCGGATTGGAAAGGTCGATCAGCTCCCAACCCGTCGCGCGCTTGGAAATATCGAGACCAAGCAGAATCATGCGGCCTTCTTCTCCTTCGCATCAGCCCAAGTCATGCCCACCGATGCGTGGATGCACTGAAATGAGACTCGCTTGCCGTTGTCGCGGACCTGCTTCAAATTGATGAAGCCCATTTTCCGCCAATTCTTTCCGAACGCGCGTCGGCGAGCCGCGCGATAATTTTCGCCCGGCCTCAAGCGCCGTTCACCGGCGAAACTGGAAGGTCGCCGAAGACGCATTTGCGCGACGCCGAGTGCCGCTTTACGGCAGCCTTGCGCGGCGCCGTGACGCTCACGGTCGAGCGTTCAGGCGCGGGCGACGGCTGAGCCGGACCACCGATGACGATTTCGGGGATCGGATTCCGCTGATGCTTGATCGTCGGCGCGGTTGCCGCCGCAACGGCAATAGCCGCAAACATCCCAATCACCGGCCAAGGTGTCTTCGGCTGCGTCGGCTTCTTCTGCTTGCGAGTGCGCTTTTTCATGCTGCCTCCTTAAATTTTCCTGTCTCATTGCCCCACGCATCCCAACCGGGTGAGCGCGAGCGCGCGAAAAGCTCGATGCGCGGCCCGGCGAAACAGCGCGCTATCTCAGCGCGGACCTCATCAGGTTTGCGAGAATGCTCGCGGCGCGGCGAGACGATCACGCCGAACGGCTTCCGCCCGCGTGCAGGCGCGGGACGGCCGCGCTTCGCCACCAGCAAAATTTCGGCGTTGCCGATATTTTCGTATCCGGTTCCACGGAACAGGTCTTCAATGGCGAAATATCTGCCAACGTGGCCCTTCTGCGTCTTGATCCACACGCGGGCGCTCACGTAGCGAAAGCCCCACGCCCTGATCACGGTGAACGAATGTTCCAAGAACGGAATCGTTGTCCACATCAGCAAACGCGATCCGCTCGCATTGGCGATTGCCGCCACCGGCAGCGCGGCGATTGCCGCCACCTTCATCGTCGGATAGTGATTGCGAGGATTGCGCGACGGGCCGGACGAAAACGCCCAAGGCGGATCGGCATAAATCACTCTATACTTGCGGCGCCGGGGGAATCTCATAGACCCCCCAAGAACGCTGCGATGATTTCGGCCGCCACGGTTTCGGGTTGGCCCTGCGTCGATGCCGCGTATTCCTCAAGCGCCTGCGCGACCTGCGGACGAAGCTTCACGAGATAGCCGGTGCGGGGGAAAAGAACGGACGCGCCGCCGGTGATCGCCATGCACTCGCGCTGATGCTGCGCGTGCGGCACGGCGCGCAAATGCGACGGATCGGCCGCCAGCGGCTTGCGCTCATAATCCACCGGGCACCTGCACAGCGGAAAAATATCGCAGGATGCAGGATCGGGGCACGGACGGCTTGGCTTGATGCTCATGGCACCTGCCCCGCGTCGAGCGCGCGATACATCAGGGCACTGAAACGCGGCTTTGCCGCGCAGGCCGCGCGTGCGCGCCGATCCTCTGCCGTCTTCGGACCATAGAATCCGCTCGTGCAGACAACCTTGTGCGTCTTGCACCAAGGCGACCCCGCCTCAGCAGGCTCGCAGCAGAAACCGAATCCTTCTTCATTCGGATGCCCGAACGAATATCTGCACTGATGCTGAGTAAGCGCATCGAACGATACGAGCGGCCCAAGCGGCTTCGCTATCATCTCCGCGCGCTTCACCATCGACAGACTTGGCGGCCGGTGCGCGCGCGGCCGATCAGCCATTCCCTTCGGCCGAGCCTTGCGAAGAACCTTCCGGCCGTCCTTGGTCACGGCTTTCGCGCCGGGCGCGACAATGCCGTGGCGGCTCATTTTCCCAATGACGGAATTGCGGCTGACTTTTCGCCAATGAGGATTTTCGTCTAACCGCATCGAAACCTGCTGCGCGATAACGGCGGCCGACAATCCGTTCATCCATGATGTCTTCACAAACTGGAATTCATCATCGGGCCACGCCTTGCCAAAAAGATTCGGCGTCTCGACGCCCATGCGCGCCATCTTGCTGACAAGCGATTCCTTCTTCAGCGACTTGACGAAATTTCCGCAAGCTGGATCATCGCCGTGCATCTCAATTAGCTTCGCGATGATTTGCCGCGCCTTGTCACCGGCCCTCCAACGCTCAGCGGAAAAATCCGCGATGTGTTGTGGCCACCGAATGCCGCAAGCCTTGCGCTCGAAATCTCTCACTGTGCCGCCCTTTCCTCGATGCAACGAATGCGCGGCACGGTCACGAAATAAACGCGCGGCTCATCAAAATCGTCCACCACCACTCGCCGATATGCGACGTGATCGTTTTCGTTGAGAACGCGCGCCGTTCCATTCATCGCGAACGGCCGGTCAAACTTGGAAGCAATCTCGAATGTGTGGGCGATGGCCGGGCAGCTAACGATTCCCAAAAGGACGCGCACATAATTCTCAGGTAGCTGCGTTTCGCGCACCACCTGCATCAATCCGGCGCCGTCGAGGATCAGCCGTTTGGCTTCCCTGAGCTGTTCGCCCGTGTAGGCTAAGGAGAAAAACCGCACCGCAATCGCCCCGCATGGTTAACGGGGGAGTGGCGTTCACCACGAATCACCCCGGAAACAGACGATCACCGTATAGGATAAATCCTATTTCGCAAGAGGCAGGTTCCTATTGCGGGCAAAATAGGTTGTTGAAGGCGGCGGGCGAAGCGGGTAAAAAGGACAACCGCACAACCATTAACCGTTGGTTCAGCAGGGAACAGAGATGATCAAGAAGCCAACAAAAATCGACGACGAGCGCGATCAGCGCGTGCGCGATTTGGTTGCAGAACGAACGTCAGAGCTGAAAATCCCATGGTCCGATTTGTCGAAAAAAATCGGCCAAAGTCATTCCTATATTCAGCAGTTCATCAAGCGCGGAATTCCGAAGGTGTTGCCAGAAAAAATTCGACCGCAAGTCGCGGAGATTTTAAGCATTCCTGAATCGGAGCTGCGCGGATCGCTTGACTCCGATGCCGCACCCCTGCGACAAATTGCCAACGCTAAGATCGGCAGTTCAGTCGGCAAATTCACAACAGTCCCGGTTTACGGGCACGCTGTAGGGGGCAAAGATGGACAGTTCATTCTCAATGGAAACAAGGTGACGGACGTGCTGGCGCCGCCGTCTCTCACGGGCGTCCCTGACGCTTACGCGGTCTATGTAGTCGGCGATTCCATGACGCCGCGCTACATGCCCGGCGAAACAGTCTTCATCAACCCGCACCTGCCAGTGCGCAAAGGAGATTACGTCATCGCTCAAATTCTCGGAGACGATGGCGAGCCACCGGCAGCGTATGTAAAGCGGTTTGTCTCGATGGATGACAAGAAGCTGAGGCTTGAACAGCTCAACCCTGAGCGACCATTCGTTTTCGACCGCGAACAAGTCGTCTCAGTGCATCGCATCGTTATGTCGGGAGACGCATAAAAAAACTGGACGCGATTCCTGATTTCATCGGGAGTCGCGTTCATCACGCCATGGGATTCCATGGCGAATGATTTGCTTCTTCCATCCGCGCGGAGGCGGGAACGGAACGCCGTAACGCGCTAGATCGTCAGCGGTCCATCCGCCGTGCTGCCCTTCCAACTCCCTGATTTCCTCTTTGCTCAACTGCCTATGCGCAGGCGGACTCAAAGCCTGACTCTGACTCATTCCTTCTCCTTAATTTTGCTGGTGTAGTCGGTTCGGATGCGAAGCCCGGAAAGACGAAGACCTAGCCCGCGAGCAAGCGCAGGCTACCGTCTTCCGGGGGTCACGTTCTGCTAGGTGCAGTTCGGACGGACGCTTGCCGGAAACGCGCTCACGCTGCGGCGTGGCGACGCTGGGATACTTTTTCGGCGACGCAGCCGAAGGAAACAGGCACACCCCTCGCGACGAGACCTGTCCGCGCTCGATTCCTTAGCACCCATCCATCGCGCGGTAGCTCTGATATGCCAGCGGATCGGTCACGCCTGACTGACATACGAGGCCGCGAGCGAATCGCGGCCGGGCGTCATGCATACAGATGCGCAGCACAATTCCGAAAGGGGGTGTCAACATTTTTTGTAGGGACATATTGACAGAGTAAGAGTCCTATTCCTATTGTCGCAAACGTGACGACTTGATTCGTCACCGACAAGAGGCCGGGAATGCAATCTTTCCTTAGCGAGCGCGGATGGAATCGCACCGCCGTCTTTGGTGTGATTGGGATGCTCGCGAGCGCCGCGCTGATCCTGAGTGTGGTGATCAGGTGAGCGCCGCGCCCCTCAAATCGTTCGCCGACCTGAAGCGCCCTGCCGACCCTGAGCGCGTGCGCGAGCTGCGTTTCGGCATCAGGCTATTGGAAGCGCGCTATGACGGCGTGTTCCCGGCCGGGGTCTTCAAGCTTCTTGCGGAGATGCGCTATGAGCTGGCGCGCGAGGTGGGCGCGATATGAACACGCTCACCGCCGCGCGCGAGGCGCGCAATCAGGCGACATCGGCCATCGCCGCCGTAAACAGCAATTTCATCAAGCTTGCGCTTCCGCTCATCGAGGGACTTAGCGCATCTTGGTCCGGCACCGCCGAAGACATCCGTGTGATGCTCACCGATGTCGGCGTGAAACCAAATCATCACAACGCATGGGGATCGCTGATCCTCACCGCCGTCAAGCGCGGCCTTCTTCACAAGGTCGGCTATGGCCAAATGAAAATCAAAAGCAGCCACGCGCGCACAACGCCACTCTATTCACGCGCGCCAGCCAAGGAGGGAGCGTAACCAATGATTGCGTATTGGCCTCAGTGGGCGGTACTCGCCTTCATCATCCTGCACATTGTTGTCGGGCTTCTGCGCGAAGGCGAATGCATGGCGCACGGACAACGGACCAGCCTCACGATCACCGGCATTGTTGCCGTCTTCGTCTTGTGGGGCGGTCTTTTTCTTTTGCTTCTCGCTGGTGGCTTCTTCAGCGGCATGATGAGCTGAACGGAAATGAATCAGGCGGCAGAAAATCCTCGCGCTGTAATCGGTGGCAACAATCCGCCAGCCGATGAGCCTGCTGTCATCACGCAGGCTCGGGAAGCGTACAAGACGCTCAAACAATATCTCAAGGATGAGCCGGTTGTCGTTTCCGAAGAAGGCGCGCGTAAGGCCGCGCAGATGATTGGCCTTGCCGATGGCGCCTATGATGCCTGCGAGACTGAGCGCAAAAAACAAGTCGATCCGCTGAACGATCAGGTGCGCAAGATCAACGCACTCTTTAAGTCACCCAAAGAATTGCTCGATGATTTATGCATCGAGATAAAGAAGCGCCTCAATTCATTCCGCGCCATCGAAGAACAGAAGCGCCAAGCGGCTGCCGACGCGGCGAAGAAGGAAGCGGATGAGGCGCGCGAACGTGCGCTTGCCGCCGTCGCCGCTGCCGACGCCGCAAAAGAAGATGCCTCGCTTGGCGTCGAATCTGATGTGGGCACCGCCACCGAGGCGGCCCACGAAGCTGTTGACGATTTCAAATCCGCTGATCGGCAGGCGACGCTCGCACAACGCGATGTGAGCGTGCGTGTGTCGGCCGGGCACGGGCAGAAGGCGCTCGCCGTCCGCACTAAGGAAACCCTGATTGTCGATGACGCGGTGAAAGCCGTTAAGGCCATCGGGGCAACTGACGACATCAACGAGGCCATCATCAAGGGCGCTCGCGCCTACCGGAAGCTTCACAACAAGCTTCCGAATGGCGTCCGCTCTGAAACCCAACGAGGCTACTAATGCCAAAAGATTTCGTAACTCCGGAATTGCTCAAGGCGCTTGCAGAACCGTTCGATTCAAAACTCGTTTCTTGGCGCCTCGCTCACGCTGGCGACAGGACGGGCCTCGCGCTCTGCTACATCGACGCGCGCGACGTGATGAATCGCTTCGATGAGGTGTGCAGCCCGATGAATTGGGCGCGCGATCAGAAGGACGTTTGCGGTGTGATGCTCGCTGGCATCGGCATCAAGGGGCCGGACGGCTGGGTTTGGAAATGGGATGGCGCCGGTGAAACGAAATTCGAACCGGAAAAAGGATCGCTGAGCGATTCCTTTAAACGCGCCGCCGTCAACTGGAATGTCGGCCGCTACCTCTATGCCATCCCGGCAATGATGGTCGATGTGCGCTGGATCAAGCGCGGCAAAAAAGATGTCGCCGAAATCGAGGATCACGAATATCCGCGCCTCGCCGAAATCATCGCCAACTACGGACGGCCGGTGAAAGAGCGGGCGCAAGCCGCAGCCGAAAAAGGAATGCCGACATATAAGGCGTTCTGGAATTCACTGACGGATGATCAGAAGGCGGAAATTGGAATCGACCTTCACAACAAGCTGAAGGAAATCGCCGCCGCGAAGAAGGATGGCACCGCTACGAAGAAGGATGGCGCCCATGTTTGATGTGCTGCGCCTTCTTCTCGACCGCCTCGAAAGGCAGGCGGAAGACTTGGGCTGCGAGCGCGGCATCACGAGCCGCGAAATCGCTTCGCTCAATGAGCGGCTCGACGAAGCTGAGCGCCGCCAGCAAAACGCCCCATCTCCCCTGATGGTCGCGCATCTCATCGGTTGCATGGCTGAGCGCAGAAAAATAGACGCCATCAAAATCTATCGCAGCCTCACCGGCGATGGCCTGAAGGAATCCAAGGACAAAATCGAAACGGTGATGAGCCTGTTTCGTGAACCAACCTTCTAATTGAAACGCCAAAGGAGACCAACCATGGCGCGGGACGACTATGACAACACCAACCAAGGCGTTCTTTTCAAGAACGATGACAAGAAACGTCGCACGGATCGCGATTTCAGCGGCAGCATCAACATCGACGGCGTTGAATACTGGCTGTCGGGCTGGTGGAACGAAAGCCGGGGCGGCGATGAATACATTGCGCTCAAGCGCGGCGACGAAAAAGAGTCGCGTGGGCGCGGTGGACGTGGCCGTGATCGCGATGATCGCGACAGCCGTGGCGGACGCAGCGGACGCGGACGTGACCGTGATCGCGACCGTTATGATGATCGGGATGATCGTCGCGGTGGCCGCCGGGATGATCGGCGGAGCGATGATCGCGGACGCGGGCACGATGACTACCCCGATGACCGCGACCGGGGCGACCCCGGCCCCGAATCCGATGATCGCGGACGCGCGATGGACGATGAAATTCCGTTCTGATGGTGGCGCCCGCTGATCCGAACAGGCGCCGCGACTGGCCGGAAGAATATCGCATCGCTGCGAAAAAATGGGTGGACGCGGAAGCCGCTGCGTCCCTTCTCGAAAACACGCGCTCTGCAACCGAAGCGCAGTTGATCGCCAGCGTTCAAGAACAGAATCCCAAGATGGCGTTCAACAAGGCGCAACAGACTGTGAAGGCTTCGCCGGAATGGGCGCAGTTCAATCAGAGGATGGTCGAGGCGCGGAAGGCGGCGAATCTTCTGAAGGTGCAGCTTCGCTACATCGAGATGAAGGATCGGCAACTTGGATCAATGGAGGCGTCGCGGCGCGCTGAAATGAGATTGGACATCTAACGCGCTCGCCGGGGCCGCCCGGCGGGATGCGGGCGGGAGGGGGTTCTGTCCGGCTGACTCTTCCCCCTCCCGCCACTCGGAAACCAAAGGAGACCAAAAATGAGATCAGTAATTGTGCCATCAAATAAAGCGCCGCGATCCGCATATCCTTGCTTGAAAAAATACACCAAGGGCGGATGCGAATTTGTTGTGCTTTTCCATGCCGAGAACTGTGGCACCGTTGTTGCCGTTAATGTCGGCGGATACCACCTAGGTTTTCATTGCCAAAGTTGGGGCGAAGAAGAATTCGAGCCGTTCACCGGCAAGATCGAATTGATCAGCGAGTGAACGCGCCATGTTCCTCGCCTTCGATTGCGAAAGCAGCGACCTGATCAAGCAGCATCTTGCGCTTGATGATCCGGCGCAACCGTGGCCGGTCGCCATCGCTGCTGAGCTGTTCGATGATGAGGGCTGGGCGCAGGAATTCTTCTATATCAAAGTGCGCGCTGAGGGGCGGAAAATCCGCGAAGGCGCTGCGCTGATCCACGGAATCAGCAGCAAGGAGGCCGCCCGGCGGGGCGTCAGCGAGGTCACGGCACTTGGAATGCTCATCGGCCTCGCCAGCCAAGCCACTCACGTTATCGGGCACGGCGTCGATTTCGACAAAGACCTGATCGCTGGCGCTATCCTGCGGCGCGGAAAGCCGACAGACAACTGGCTGAGGCCGGGCCTGACGTGGCTCGACACGATGAAGCTGTCAACGCAGCTCTGCAAAATCCCGCCGAAGAACGGCAGCAAGAACGGCACATTTAAGTGGCCATCGCTCGATGAGGCTTGTGTGAAGCTTCTGAGCGAAGAACCGCGCAGCGGCTTTCACAACGCTTGGCAAGATATGCAACGCACCAAGCGGCTCTTTCTGAAGCTGCGCGAGCTGGGCGCCATCGAGGAAGACCCCACTGAGACGCAGGGAGCCTCGACGTGAGCGGCGATGTCATCCCATTCCCCGGCGACCGGGTGATCCAGCTTTATGATCCTCGCAACGAGGATGTGCGCACGATCACGATAGGCGCGAAAGCGCAATACTGCGTGCGCGTGTCGGCCGAAGACTATGACTATCTGATGCAATGGCCGTGGACATTCAAAATCAGCGACAAGCGCCACGGCAATCACGTCTATGCCCGACGCTGTATTCGCGTAGGTCCGCGCAAAGAAAATCGGCGCGTCACCATAATGATGCACGATGTCATCCTTGATCGCATGGGCCTGCCGCGTCCAACGGATCGGCACACCGGCGATCACATAGATACCGACACCCTCAACAATACGCGCGGCAATCTGCGCTGGCTTTGCAAGAGCGGCCAGCGGCGGAATCAGAAGCGCATGAAGGAGGCAGCATGAACTTTTTTTTCCGTCACACCGGCAACTCAAAATAAAATTCGGGACGTGGCCAAGGAGTCGCTCGACGAGTGTGATGGCATTATTGAGAAAGCGCGCGAGAAGATGGTTGAGCGCGTCAAACGCGATCCATCACTATATCGCGGACTTTTTGACGCTATGGTTTGGACCGCGTGTGACAACGTGATCCGCCATTGCACTCGCGCTCAGCGAAAACAAATTTGGGATAACGCCAACAGGCCGGACGAAGAAGGGGCGCGAGCCACGGCTGCGGCGGCGGAAGGAATGCGCAACATCCTATTTGATATGATGCTGCGTTCAGGAAGAAAACTTGGCGACGTTACGCGCGAAGAATTGCTTGAAGAAAGCGAATTCTATTTTGCGCAGGGTAGAAACATGCTCGCCAAGGGCAGCTTCTATAAACTCATCGCGAAAAAAATCAGCGAAGGAAAAACCGTTCGCCAGTGCATCTCGCTTCAGCAGGCTAACAAGATTCACAGAAAGGTTTTTGGCAATGAGCAAGCATGAAATTTCCGCGCAAAGCGGATGCCCGGCCACTATAGCGGTCGAAACCGGAACGGTCACGCCGGGCAAACTTGTTCGCGGGAAGAAAACCGCGCGGATGGCCCCAACGCTGGTGCAAACCAAATTTCTTCTGCCATCCGAATCTATCGCTGAGAAATCAGCGCGCCCGGCCACAAAGCTTACGCATATCAAAGGGAGCCAGCCGGGCGACTCTATTGCGGACAAAAAATCCGCGCGGAAGACCAGCCAAAAACCACCGATCAGTGGGAAGATGTCTTCCGAAGATTTTGGTCAAGCCGCTTCCAATACACAACTCAAAAAGCCATCGCTTGACCGTGATCGGACCATTGGCAGCACCCAAATCACCGCCCCAGCGTCAGATCAAAATTTCACGCCCATAGAACAAATCGTTTCTCTATGGCCCACGCATCGAGCATGGGAAAAATTGAAAATCGGAATCGACAATCGCGCGCGCGCATTTTGCGCTCGCAGCTATAGTCATCTTGGGCAAAAAGAATCTTGGAAGAAGGGAGGCGACGCGCTCAAGCGTATTATATCAGGCGATATGCTGCCGGAAGATGAAGACAAAAAATTCACTGTTCTTCCGATCATCGCACTCAGCGATTCAATAGAAAATGAAATCAAGGAGCTGGATAAATACCTAGGGAAAATCGCAAAAACAATTCCTATCGCGACGTGGTTTACAGGCTTCAGAGGACTTGGCATCAAGTCGCTTGTTCGCATCATCGGCGAATGCGGCGACATCTCCAAATACAGCTCATTCTCTGCGCTCTATAAGCGACTTGGTCTCGCGCCAGTCAAAGGCGCGGACGGCACCGTGCGCGCCTGCGCGACGTGGCGAAAAATGGGCGCCACGGGACTTTCAAAATCAGAATGGGAAAATGCTGGCTATAGCCCACGGCGGCGCGCAGCAGCGCATCTCATAGAGGATAACCTTGTCGGCTATATGAAACGCCCTCTTGTCGGCGAAGACATCGAAAAAAACGACAAAATGACCTGCTGGCAAAAAATGTTTGTCAGCCGATGCAGATATGAGGTGCAAAATAATCCTGAATTTGCCCGCGAGCCGGTGATGACGGATGGCCAATTGCGCGAAAGCTACGCTGAATATGCCGCCATCAGAGCGAGCCGTTACGTGGTGAAAAAATTCCTCAAGGCGATGTTCCAAGAGTGGCGGAGACTTGAGTTAATCCAGCGGGCTGCAAACAGCGATCCGAAATGAAAAAGAAAGCACAGCCGAAAGGTCTCTCCGCCTACGCGCTCGCGCAGCACGCGAAGCGGCAGAAGGCGCGCACGGAACCGCTGCCAACGGTCTCGAATAGCAAAGGCGGCATCAATCCGCCGCCGAAGCGATTCCGTCGCCCAGCTCCGCCACCGCCGTTCATGCCAGCGGTCGGGATGCGCGTGACAGGGAAGGGCTTTGCGCGCGGTGCCGTCATAGTGGCCGTCACTCCGAGGCAACCAAAGAGAAAGGGCAAGCCATGACTGACAAGCTGCTGGCGACGCTAGGAGCAATTGAAGCGCGAGTCCGCCCGACATTCTGTCCCACAACTAAATTTGAGAACGATGGGCCACGCAAAATCATCGAAGGTCGCATTTCAAAAGACGACTTTGGGGTTTTGTTTCTCGCTGCACTGTCCCTTTACACCGGCACCGGGAGGCCAATTACCGACAAGCTGCGCGCAGCACTGGAAAATTACTGGGCGCTGGTCAAAGAAAAAATCGACAGAAGCTATTCGCGCCTTCCGAATTCTACCTATGACGCGATGCTTCAAGAGGCCAAAGAAGCACTAGCCGTTCTATCGACTGTCGAGATTTCATACGAAGAAGCGGTAAAGAAACGACCTGCCGGGGCGTGCTATTGCGACCTTGATGATCGTGAATGCTATCAGCGCGGACATTGGAAGCCGATTGACACCGCCCAATCCAACACGCTGCGAACGGCGCTGGAAGCGGTAAAGCGAATTCAGTCAGAAAACAACCGCGCGATCCGTCAATTCACAAACATCAGCAACAAGCTGATCGCTGACGCCTGCAAGGAAGCGATAGAAGCCCTCGCCGCTCTACCCGCCGACACCGGGCAAGAAGCAGCGATGCACCGGCGCTGCATCGAGATTGTGCGCGCCTACCGGCAAGAGATGGCCGGACAGGTCTATGAGGCGGCGGCCAAGGCCATCGAGGAAAGGTTAAGCGCGCTGTGACCGTTCCCGCCATCACCCCTATCGCACTCGACACGCGCAGCGTGCCGGAATGGATCGGCAAGACGCCGGACACGCCGCCGCCGCCGCGCGTCAAGGATCGCGTCTTCAGGCGCTATGAAGGAAAATGCTACCTCACCGGCCGCAAAATTTTCCCCGGCGACCATTGGGATTGCGACCATATCAAAGCGATCATCAACGGCGGCGAGAACCGCGAAAGCAATCTCGCGCCCGCGCTCAAGGATAAGCCTCACAAGGAAAAGACGCGGCGCGACGTGCGCGAAAAATCGCGCGCAGCCCGCAAGCGGCAGCGTCATCGCGGAATCCGTGGGCGTAAACGCAAGATGGGTTACAGGCGCTTTGATGGATCGCCTGTCCCGCCACGATACGAATAGATCAAAGGAGACCAGCCATGAAAAAGGAATATCTCAGCTCAACGCGGCTTGGCATTCGCGAGGTCGAGCGCCACTACCTGATCAAATTCGCCGAAGGCGCGGCCAAGGGCGTTCGCTTCAGATTCTTCGGGCGGCCTTGGAAATTCGATATGCAAACTTGGGCGCGCGTATTCATCAAAAAATTCGGCGCAAAAATGATGCGCCCAATCGAAGAACTTTCCATCGCGGATGCTGCGAACGTGTGCAACACCGCCGGATGCATCGCGGGAACGATGGAATTGCTGGCGTTGCAGGATGGCCGCCGCGATGAGCTGTGCAACGCGAACAAATCTCATGGCTATGAATACCAATACTCGCGCTGCCTTAGAGACCTATTCGGCCCAACCGGCGTGGATTACACCATCGTAAATGAAACGGTGGCCGGAAAAGTTGCGCTTGAATTCCTCACCACCGGAAAAATCAAGTGGCCACGTAGCGTCCAATATCGCGACTGATCGCGCGTCAATCAAAGGAGACCAACCGAATGCCTACGCCGCTGAAAATCGAAATCGGAATGTTCTATCGGATCACCGAGGGCGGTGACAAAGACTATCGCGACGGCGACCTAAAGCTGCCAGCGGTACGCGACGCCATCAACGAATTCGTCGCGCTTGGTCTTCTGAAGAAGACGCCCGATGTAACACGCCTCTATCAGCCCACCGCTGGCATGACCATGTGGATCAACGCGCTGTGCGAGGTGCCATATCCCGAACGGCATTGGGTGATGCCGGAGCGGCAGCCATGAACCGTCCCGAAAAATTCGTCGGCGGATTCCGTGACGGTGAAACCGAAATAATAAGAGAGACCCGCAACACGGTGATTGTCCACAAGCCCATCCATGCGCTTGCGGTATCAACAATGCCGGGAGCGCGTGAGCCTGAGGAAACGATTCCGGTCGCGCGGCAAATATACGAGCGCCGGAAACTATTTTTCGGCGCTGGCAATCTAGCCCTTTGCCAATCCTTCTTCGCGCCATATCCGATGACCGATCACGATGCCGTGGCGCTGCTGATCGAACGATACGCGCCGCCAAGCAACGCGGCTGCAAAGCTTCTGCGAAAAGAGATTGCAGAATCAATTCTATCTTCAGCGCAAGAATATGCGCGCGGCGGTGAGGGCGTCGGCTACGCGATTGCTGGCGCCCTTAGGACAGAAGCAATTCGCCTCTTGGAAAAAAACAGGAGTCAGCCATGAAGCGCCTCAGCGATCATGCCCCAATGATAACCCTATGGTGCTATCTCGCCGGTGTTGCGATCACATACGGCTGGGCTGCGCACGGCGATTGCGATGCGAAGCGCCAAAACGGATGGCAGCTTTGCGCGCTGCCGGTCGCCTTCTTGTGGCCAGCGTATGTGCCGCTTCACATCAGTTACGAGCTATGGAGGCCGAACAATGCGCATTGACACGTCATCTATGCGCGAGGCGCGCGAGCGCGAATACGCGCGCATCTCGGAGTGGCACGATCATTACGCCATCTGGCCGGTCAAGATCGGCGACGTGATTTACTTTGGCGGCGAGTTGATTCAACGCAGATTGCGGCTCAACTGTCGCCAAGAAGCGATGTCGCCATTCGGAACAATCGGCCGCGACTGGCCATGGTGGTCTCCCGCAATCAGCCTCAACGGCGAGTGCTGGGAATACCGCGTCAAACCGAAGGAGACAGCATGAACGCGAATAGCGCGCATGGCTTCCTCGTTTGGATCGAAGGGATGCGTGGCCCTGAAGCGCAGATATGGGCCGACAATGACCGCACCTATTACGGTCAATCGCGCCCGCGCATTCTCGCCGAGCATCCGCTTAGCGAAGCTGAAATGCGAATGTCGATCAGCGAGCTGAAGCAAACCTATCCGGCGCCGGTCATCGAGCAACCGAAGGCAGAGAAGATCGACCTGCGCGGTGGCTGTCGCGGCTACCACCGGCTGCCGCCAGCGGAGAAGAAACATGGTTGATCGCACCACCAAGGTCGCCACCTACGGCCTTAACCTTGCCACCAAGATTCAGGCCATCGAACACGAAGCGCATCAGCTTGGTGCGCACGTCACCGCGCACGCCCTCAACCGCGCAAAGAATGCGCTGGGCTATGAAATGGCTGGCGATACGGTGATGGCCGGGAAGGCAATGAGGGGCGAGCGTTGAGCGAAGAAAACGACAAGCCGATCACGCTTGAACGCGCCTGCGCCGAAATCTTCGATGACGAAATCACGCCTCACGTATTGAAGGCAGAGGCGGAGAATGGCAATATCACCATCGCAAAGTTTGGGCGTAAGTGGTTCACCACCGTTGGGGAAGCGAGGGCGTTATTCGCACGAAAGGCGCAAGGCTCTATTGGGATAAGAAAAGAAAAACGTGGTGCATCCGCGACGGCACTTTCGGAAAGCGCACAGGTTGCGGCTTTACGGAGCGCGCTAATGCGGAAACCCAATTAGCCGACTACATTGCCGAGCGAAAAAAACCTGAGCCTGAAGCCGATCCGCTTCTGGCGTCGGTGATGCGTGACTATCTCAGTCATAAGCCGCAAGAGAAGCGCACCATCAAGATGCTCACGCTGTTTTGGGCAGCGCATCGCACGAGCGCGATCAATCCGCGTCTTTGCAACGAGTACGCCCTATCCCGCCCGGCGCCGTCATGCCGCCGTGAACTGACGACGCTTCGTGCGGCCGTCAACCGCTGGCACAAATTCGTTCACGAGCTGAAGCGCGTCCCTATTTTCGTGCTGCCGCCGCCCAATCCCGGCCGCCAGCGCGTTCTAACGCGCAATGAGGTGGCGCGTCTATTGTGGGCCGCCCGTAGCGTAAAGCATATTGTAGGCAAACAGCGAGTCAGACATCTAGCTCGCTTCATCATCTTCGGATTCTATTCCGGCACGCGCTCAGGCGCGCTATTCAGCACGGAATGGTCATGGATCAATTTCGATTTCGACGTGATCGCCAGAAAGGCACCCGGCGAAGCTGAGCATGGAAATAAGAGGCGCCCCAGCCATCGCGGCGACAAGCGCCTTATGGTTCACCTGCGCCGGTGGAAGCGCCTCGATGGCGATGACATAAAATACGTGATCCACTATCGCGGTGAGCGCGTGAGCGAGGTGCGCCATGGTTGGGATGCAGCTTGCGAGCGCGCAGGCATCAAAGATGCGACGCCTCACGTTCTGCGTCACACACGGATCAGTCACTTGCTGATGAGCGGAATGTCGCCGTGGATGGTCGGGCAGCTCGTGGGCGCGACAGCGGAACAGATTGAGGAAACCTACGGCCACTTTATACCGGGATGGGGCGGTGGCGCGGCTGCCTAAATTTGTTCCGTACCAAATCAGTACCAAAATGAAAAAAACGCCCGTGGAATGGGCCTAACTTTCATTTTTCAAATCTTCCCCCAGGAGCCGGCCTCATCTTTTTGAGGGGCCTCGGCTTTTGCTGTGAACGATCAGCGCATTTCGTCGCAGGACAATGATGCGCGCCGAGATTCGTCACGACTTGGCCATATTTGGCCCGATCCGTGGGTTTTCGGCCTTGTCCCGATCCAGGTTCGTATGGTGAACTTACCCTTAGGCGTCATTCCAACCCTGCGAGATTGCCGCTAATCGGTTGAAAGAAAAGCGAACCTCCTGAAAATCGCACGCTGGAATCCACAGGGCCGCGAGTAGGCCGAACCGAGTAGGCTTGATGAATCTGGACATTTCCATCGATTTCGACGGCACGGTAACGCTCGCCGATACCACCGACTTCATGCTCGAGCGCTTCGCGGATCCGAAGTGGCACGAGGTTGAGGCCGAATGGGTCGAGGGCCGCATCGGCTCGCGCGAATGCCTGGCGCGGCAGGCGGCCTTGCTCCGCGCCACCTCGGAAGAATTCGACGCCGCCCTCGATACCGTGGAAACGGACCCCGGCTTTGTGCGCTTCCTGCGCGAAGCCCACGCCCTCGGCGCCACGACCAAGATCGTCTCCGACGGCTTCGACCGTTTCATCGAGCCGGTGCTTGCCCGCCTTGGCGTCGAGATTCCGCTCCTCAGCAACCGGCTTCTACCCGCAGGCCCGCAGTCCTGGCGCGCGGAATTTCCGCACCTCGACGCCGATTGCCGCAGCGAAAGCGGCGTCTGCAAATGCGCGGCACTCGCGCCCGGCAAGTTTCGTCTCCTGATCGGCGACGGCCGCTCCGACTTTTGCGTGGCGGAGGAAGCCGATTTTGTCTTCGCCAAGGACGCGCTCGTCGAATTCTGCCGCGAACAGAATATTCCTTACCGTCCGATCGCTTCCTTCCGCGATGCAAGCGTCCATATGGCGGAGCTCTGCAAGCTGATTGCACGCGGCGCGCACACCGATGGCGCGGCCGAACAGGTGCAACGTGCTTGATAAGACCCGCGCCTTCAAGCTCGCCCCCAAGGATGAAAGCAGGCTCGGAGAAAAAGAGCTGCTCGCGCTCGAAGCGGAATACTGCTCCTTCGGCGATACCGTTCATTACACCGAGGCGCCGAAGATTTTCGAGCGCTGCGAAGGCTCTTTCATCTATGACGCCGACGGCAGACAGTATCTCGATCTGCAAATGTGGTACTCGGCCGTCAATTTCGGCTATGCCAACAAACGCCTCAACGAGGCGTTGAAGCGGCAGATCGACCGGCTGCCGCAGGTCGCAAGCCAATATCTCCACCGCGAGAAGATCGAGCTTGCCGCCTTGATCGCGCGCGACGCCGGGGAAAAATTCGGCAAGAAAGGCCGCGTGCATTTCAATGTCGGCGGCGCGCAGGCCGTGGAAGACTCGCTGAAGCTGGTGCGCAACGCCAGGAAAGGCAAAAGCCTGATGTTCGCCTTCGAGGGCGGCTATCACGGCCGCACGCTGGGCGCTTCCGCCATCACCTCGTCCTATCGTTATCGCCGCCGCTACGGGCATTTCGGCGAGCGCGCCCAGTTCGTGCCCTTCCCGTATCATTTCCGCGGGCCCAAGGGCATGAGCAAGGAAGAATACGGCGCCGAATGCGTCCGGCAGTTCGCGCGCCTGTTCGAGAGCGAATATAACGGCGTGTGGGACCCGAAGGCGCGTGAGGCCGAATACGCCGCCTTCTATGTCGAGCCGATCCAGGGCACCGGCGGCTATGTTATCCCGCCGAAGAATTTCTTCGTCGAACTGAAGAAGGTGCTCGACGAGCACGGCATTTTGCTCGTGGTCGACGAAATCCAGATGGCTTTCTATCGCACCGGCAAATTGTGGGCGATCGAGCATTTCGGCGTTTCGCCCGACGTGATCGTGTTCGGCAAGGCGCTGACCAACGGGCTCAACCCGCTCTCGGGCTTGTGGGCGCGCGAGGAATTGATCAATCCCGAAGTCTTCCCGCCCGGCTCCACGCACTCGACCTTCAACGCCAATCCGCTCGGAACCGCCGTCGGCCTCGAAGCGATGAAGATGATGCGCGAGGAGAATTACGAGAAAACGGTGCCCGAGAAAGGCAAATATTTCCTGCAAGGATTAGAGGACCTGAAGCGCCGCCACAAGATCGTCGGCGATGTCGATGGGCTTGGCTTGGCGCTCCGCGCCGAAATCTGCGAGCCGCACGATTCCTTCACACCCTCGAAGGCGATCACCGACCGCATGGTGGACGAGGCGCTGAAGGGCGATCTCGAATTCCAGGGCAAGAAATACGGCCTCGTCCTCGACATCGGCGGCTACTACAAGAACGTCATCACCTTCGCGCCTTCGCTCGAGATCACTCGATCCGAGATTGACCTTGCGATGGCCCTTCTCGATCAGCTCTTCACCCGCGTCGGCAAAAACTGATCGCGCCAATGCCCATTGCCGACAACAGCATTTTCCATCAGGGCAGCCGCACGGGCGTCCTCCTGATTCATGGTCTTGGCGGCACGCCCGTCGAGATGAAATCCGTCGCCCGCCGCATCGCCGAGACCGGCGCCACCGTTTATTGCTGCCAGCTCACCGGCCATTGCGGCACTGAGAGCGATCTTGTCGCCACGCGCTGGCAGGATTGGTACGCGAGCGCCGATGAGGCGCTGGCAAAGCTGGAAGAGAATTGCGACTCCGTCGTCGTCGGCGGCCTTTCGATGGGCGCGATTCTCGCGGCGCGCCTCGCCGCGCAGGAACCCGAGCGCGTTCACGGCGTGATCATGTTCGCGCCGACGCTGTGGTACGACGGCTGGTCGGTCCCCTGGTACAGCTTTCTCCTCCGATGGTTCATCGACACGCCGATGGGCCGCCGTTACCGTTTCGCGGAAGCTGAGCCTTACGGCGTGAAGGACGAGCGCATCCGCCGCCGCGTCGTCGATGCAATCATGAGCGGCAGCAGCGTGAATGCTGGCCTGCCAGCGACGCCGGCACTTGCGCTGCGCGAATTCTGGCGGCTCGTCGACGATGTCAAGCCGCGGCTTGCCTGCGTCAAGCAGCGTGTCCTCATCATGCAGGCGCGCGATGACGACATCGCGAGCATGGCCAACACCGAGTATCTGCAGGAGCATCTCGGCGGCACCGTCGAGGCGCTGATCCTCGACGACAGCTATCACCTAATCACCGTCGACCGGCAACGCCGGCTGGTGATGCAGCGGGCGGCGGATTTCGTGCGCTCCTTTGCTCAATCCGCGGCGCTGGAAGAAGAAGCGAAAGATATCGTGAAGCTGCGCGTGCTTCCTCCCACGCGCGGATAAAGCGCCCGCATGAACCGCGTTGTGATCACCGGGATCGGCGTCGTCTCTCCTGTCGGATGCGTGCTCGATCAATTCTGGTCCGCCCTCGTCGAGGGACGATCGGGCATCCGGCCGATCGAGAACATACCGACCAGGCGCCTGAATACGCGCATCGCGGCGCAAGTCATCGACTTCGACCCCGAGGCGCATTTCGAGCCGCGGCGGGTCGGCCAGCTTGATCGTTTCACCCAGTTCGCGGTCGTGGCCGCGCGCTCCGCCGTTCGCGATTCCGGCCTCGCGATCGACGAAGCGCACGCCCTTGACGCCGCGACCATCATCGGCACGGGCATCGGTGGGCAGACTACGGCGGATGAATCGTATCTCAAATTTTACGGCGAGAATTCGCCGAAGGTGCATCCGCTCACCATTCCGCGCCTGATGCCGAACGCCGCGGCGAGCCAGATATCCATGGATCTAGGCCTGAAGGGGCCGACTTACTCGATCGTCTCCGCCTGCGCGTCGGGAACGCACGCTATCGGACAGGCATTTCAGATGGTTCGCCTCGGACAGGCTCCCTTCGCCATAGCCGGCGGCTCGGAAGCGTGTCTGGCGGTCGGCACGATCAAGGCCTGGGAAGCGCTTCGCATTCTCAGCAACGACACCTGCCGCCCGTTCTCGAAAAATCGCTCCGGCCTCGTGCTTGGCGAGGGTGCGGCGATCCTGGTGCTGGAGGCGCGCGAGCGGGCAATCGCGCGGGGCGCGCGCATCTATGCCGAGCTGAAAGGCTTCGGCATGAGCGCCGACGCCGCCGACTTGATTGCGCCCGATCTCGACGGCGCTGTACGCGCCATGCGTTCCGCCTTGCATGATGCGCGCGCGAACCCGGAAGATATCGATTACGTCAATGCTCACGGCACCGGCACGACACTCAACGACCGGACCGAAACGAAAGCACTGCGGAGCACCTTCGGAAATCATGCGACGAGCCTCGCCGTGTCGTCGAACAAGGGTGTGCTCGGGCACGGGCTTGGCTGCGCAGGGGCCTTCGAGGCCGCGGCAACAGCGCTGGCGCTGCATACGCAGACCGCACCGCCGACGGCGAATTTCACGGAGAAGGATCCCGAATGCGATCTTGACTTCGTGCCCAACGTCGCGCGCAAGCTCGCGATCCGTGCGGCCATATCCAATTCGTTCGCCTTCGGCGGGTTGAACGCCGTGCTTGTGATGGGTAAGGCTTAAGGCGCGCCGCAGCGAACTACCTAAAGGTCGGGCTGCTCTGGCATTCCAGAATCTTCGGCCAATTTTCACTCGCAAATTGTTCGTTTCGAATAGACGCCCTGCGTCCAGCGCATTGCGCGCATGCGAGTTCCCACACGCATGTGAGTAGGTCTGGACGCAAAACCGGGCTATGGTTGCCTTTACATCCTTCTCTTTGAACATGCGATGCGGCCGGAAAGGATTCCGCGATGCCAACGCTCTCCATTAACAACAAGTCCTTCGATCTCGACGTCGACCCGGAGATGCCGCTCCTGTGGGCGATCCGCGATCATGCCGGCCTAACCGGCACGAAGTATGGCTGCGGCGTCGCGTTATGCGGCGCCTGCACCGTGCATCTCGACGGCGAGCCGGTGCGCTCGTGCCAGATGCAGGTGCGCGACGCGGTCGGCCGCAAGGTAACCACGATTGAAGGCGTCGAGGGCAGGGTCGCGGAAGCCGTGCAAGGCGCCTGGCAATCGCTCGATGTCGTGCAGTGCGGCTACTGTCAATCCGGCCAGATCATGAACGCGATCGGCCTCTTGTCGCAAAATCCGAAGCCGACCGATGCCGACATCAACAATGCAATGGACGCGATCGTCTGCCGTTGCGCCACCTATGTTCGCATCCGCGCCGCCATCCACGAAGCCGCGAAGAGTTTGGGCTGAGGGAGGCGGCGATGATCACCAAACGCATGATGGAAAAGGCACTCGCACCCACCAGCACAACCGCTTCGCGGCGGCAATTCCTTAAGGGCTCAGCGGCCACGGCCGGCGCCCTCGTCGTCGCCACGACCATCGACTTTGGCGCGACACCCGCCCGCGCGCTCACCCTGAAAGACCCGCCGCAGCCGAATGCCTTCATCAGGATCGCGCCGGACAACACCGTCACCGTGCTGAACAAACATCTCGACATGGGTCAGGGCAATGCCACGGGGCTTACGACGATCGTCGCCGAAGAGCTTGACGCCGACTGGTCGCAGATGCGGAGCGAATTCGCGCCTGCCAATCCACTCCTCTACAACAATTTTGTGATGGGACCGATCCAGGGCACCGGCGGCTCGACCGCGATCGCGAATTCATGGCAACAATTGCGCGAGGCCGGTGCCGCTGCCCGCGTGATGCTGATCGCGGCCGCAGCGGACAGTTGGGGCGTGCCGGAAAAGGAAATCACCATCGCGAAGGGTGTGATTTCACACGCGAAGAGCGGCAAGAGCGGAAAATTCGGCGAGTTCGCCGCGAAGGCCGCGAACGTCATGCCGCCGATTACCGTTCAGCCGAAAGATCCGAAGGATTGGGTCCATATCGGCAAACGCATTCCGCGCCTCGACTCGGTCGGCAAGACCACTGGCAAAACGATCTACGCCATGGACATGAAACGTCCGGGCATGCTGACCGCCATGGTCGAGCACCCGCCGCGCTTCGGCGGCAAGGTGAAATCCTTCGATGCTAGCGAAGCAAAAAAGATCGCGGGCGTTGTCGACGTCTTCGAGATTCCGCAAGGGGTCGCCGTTCTCGCCAAGGATACCTGGTCGGCGATGAAGGGGCGCGCGGCGCTCAAGGTTGAGTGGGACGATAGCGCCGCCGAGCAGCGCTCAAGCGAGCCGATCTTCGCCGAATACCGCAAGCTCGCGGCGACGCCGGGTACGCCTGCCGCGCGCCGCGGCGACGCCGAGGCGGCGCTGAAGGCTGCAGCCAAGGTCGTCGAGGGAGAATTCACCTTTCCCTATCTCGCGCACGCACCAATGGAGCCGTTGAACGCGGTGATCGAGGTCAAGGACGACGGCAGCGTCGAAGTCTGGGCCGGCGCGCAGTTTCAAACCATCGAAACCGCTACGGTCGCCTGGGTGCTCGGCGTCCTGCCGACCAAGGTGACGCTCCATACTTTGTGGGCCGGCGGCTCCTTCGGCCGTCGCGCCACGCCCAATGCCGATTATATCGGCGAGCTCGCCGAGGTGGCCAAGGCCTCGAAGGCAAAGACGCCGATCCATCTCGTCTGGAGCCGCAAAGACGACATCCGTGGCGGCCGCTATCGGCCGATGTTCGTACACAGCGTCCGCGCCGGCCTCGACGCCGACGGCAAGCTCGTTGCCTGGCAACAGCGCCTTGTTGGACAATCCTTCATGGTTGGCACGCTTCTCGAGTCGGCAGTGGTCCAGAACGGTATCGATGAGACTGCGGTTGAAGGCGCCGCCGACCTGCCCTATGCGATCCCCAACTTCGCCGTCGACTGGCATCATGTGAAATCGCCGGTGACGACGCTGTGGTGGCGCTCGGTCGGCCACACGCATACGGCGCAGGCGACCGAGGTGATGATCGACCAGCTTGCGCATGCAGCGGGCAAGGATCCTCTCGCCTTCCGGCTCGATCTCCTCAAGGAGCACCCGCGCCACGCGGCGGTATTGAAGCTCGCCGCCGAGAAAGCGAATTACGGCGAGGCGCTTGCGGCCGGCCGCGGCCGCGGCATTGCCGTACACGAAAGCTTCAACAGCTTCGTCGCCATGGTCGCCGACGTCACCGTCGGCGGCGACGGCGGCTTCAAGGTCGACAAGGTCGTCGCCGCCGTCGATTGCGGTGTCGCCGTGAATCCGGACGTAATCCGCGCCCAAGTCGAAGGCGGCATCGGCTTTGGCCTTGGCGCGGCGCTGCGCAACCAGATCACGCTGGCGAACGGCGTCGTGGAGCAGTCGAATTTCGACGGTTACCGGCCGATCCGCATCTCCGACATGCCGGAAGTCGAGGTCCACATCGTGCCGTCGCTTGAGTCGCCGACCGGCATCGGCGAACCCGGCGTGCCGCCGGTGGCGCCGGCGGTGACGAATGCGATCTTCAATGCCACCGGCAAGCGGCTTTATTCGCTGCCTTGGCAACTCGAAACATTGCGGGGCGTCTGATGCGAACGGACCAATGGCTCGCGGCGGCGCTCACGTTGATCGCGCTTTCGGTCACCTCGATCGCCGCCGTATTCTGGCACGATCGCGCCGAAAGCCAGCCCGCCAACCCCTTCATCAAGATCGCCACCGTCTTGCAGCACCCCCGCTGCCTCAACTGCCATCCGCGCGGCGACAATCCGCTGCAAGGGAGTGACAACCATCCGCATCTGATGAAGATCGCCCGCGGCGCCGACGACAAGGGCGCGGTCGCCGCCCGCTGCTACGCCTGCCACCGCGACGAAAACAATGCCGCCACCGGCGTGCCTGGCGCGCCGCATTGGCAACTCGCGCCCATCAGCATGGGCTGGCAAGGGCTTTCGGTAAGCGAGCTCTGCGCCGTGCTGAAGAACCCACAGTTGAACGGCAATAGGAGCCTCGCCGATCTCGTCAAGCACATGGACGAGGACAAGCTTGTGCAGTGGGGTTGGAACCCGGGCCGCGACATCGACGGCAAAGCGCGTGAGCCGGTGCCGATCCCGCATACGGAATTCGTCGCGCTTCTCAAGGAATGGGCCGCACTCGACGGCGTCTGTCCGTGATTTTCCGGCTCATCCTCGCGCGAGATACGCTTTTCGCGGAACGTCCGTCCTCGCCGCTGCCTCCGCTTCGGAACGTGTCGCCTATTACGACCAATGCATGGCGCGAAAGGCGAGAGGCCAAAATTAGCGGCGTCGAAGAATGGATCGCGCTAGTCCGTAACTCGCCCTAGCGAACTTCCTGCAAGCCCTTGGCGTATTGCTGCCAGCGCATGAAATAAGCTTCGGCGCCGAAGCGCGCCATTTGCACGCCCTTTTCGTCAAGCGTGCGGATTGCGCGCGCGGGTGCGCCGACGATCAACGATTGCGGCGGGAATTCCTTGCCCTCGGTCACGAGAGCGCCGGCGCCGACGATCGAGCGGGCGCCGATCTTCGCGCCGTTCAGCACGATCGCACCCATGCCGACGAGCGCACCGTCGCCGATCGTGCAGCCATGCAGGATCGCCCGATGGCCGATGGTACACGCTTCGCCGAGCGTGAGCGGAAAACCGGGGTCGGTGTGGAAGACGGAGCCGTCCTGCACATTCGAGCGCTTGCCGATGAGGATGCGCTCATTATCGCCGCGCAGCACCGCGCCGAACCATACGCTCGCTTCGTCCTCGAGTTGCACATTGCCGATCAGTACCGCACTCGGCGCGATCCAGAAGCGTCCGGAAGCGGGAAGCTTCGGCGCAATACCGTCGAGTTCATAGATGGTCATGGATGCCTCGAATTTTCGAGGAGCCTCATGCCATAGCGAAGCGAAAGAAGCGAGGGATCAGCCGCCGAAACCCGCCGCGCGCATGAGGCCCATCACCACCATCCCGCAGGAAAGCCCCCAAAAGCCGGCGATCATGGTCGCCGCCATCACCGGCACGAAACCGCGCTTCTCGATGCGGGCGCCGCGAATGGTATTGCGGAGGATGATGAAAGGCGCTGCAAAAACCAGGAACGGTACCGCCGCGAGCGCCCTCGGCCTTGTCTCGTTCAGAAGGCGGAAGCTCGCCGGCCGGTCGGCGACAATCTGGTAGCCGGTCGAAAGCGCGCCCGCGATCGCGAGCCCCAGGACCAACGCGTAGAACGACTGCAACGACTCCGGCGACATCCCCGTACCCGACGCGACAAAGACCCGAGCAGCGAGTAGTGCCGCCCCACGCCAGGCAGTTAATGAATTATGAATGTGCGGCGCAAGCGCGCTCGCGGATAAAGGTTAATCCGCCGCATGCCGCGTCCGCCGACTATTCGATGTCAGTGTCCAAAATCGCCATCTGGAAGGCGAACGACCTGCCGCCGTCTTCCAAAAACAGGACAGCGATGAACTCCTCGCCGATAAAAACTTCCGCCGAATCCTTTTTCTTCGGCCGCGCCAGCACTCTGATGTTGGGGTTGCCGAGTGTCTTTTTGAGCCAGGCCTGCGCCGGCGCGAGTTCCCGTTCCGGCACGCCGATCTGCAGATTGTAGGAGCGGTCGCCGTCCTCGGTATCGAGCGACAGCATGCCGTTGAGCTCGCCGTTGATGTAGACCTCGGCCATGTCCTGCCGCTGCATCCGCGGCGTGAGCCTGATCTCCGGATTGCCGAAGAGCCCGCGCAGATAATTCTGCACCTTTTCGAGTTCGCCCTTGTCCACGCGGCCTCCGTTCGCTTGCGGCAAAAGGAAACTAGCCGCGTAAAGCGCCCGCGGGCAAGCCCGGGGCGGGAAAGGTCAGATACCTTCGCCGGAGAACGGGAAGTCGAACACCTGGTCCATGGTGTGCGCGGGCGTGCCGTCGCAGGGAGACTTGCCGACGACGCGGGCGGGGACGCCGGCGACCGTCACATTCGGCGGCACCGGCTTCAGCACCACCGAGCCCGCGGCCACGCGTGAGCAGGCGCCGACCTCGATATTGCCGAGCACCTTGGCGCCAGCCGCGAGCAACACGCCGCGGCGGATCTTGGGATGGCGGTCGCCGCGTTCCTTGCCGGTGCCGCCGAGTGTCACCCCTTGCAGGATCGACACGTCGTCCTCGATCACCGCGGTCTGCCCGAGCACGATGCCGGTGCCATGATCGATGAACACGCCGCGGCCGATCTTGGTGTTGGGGTTGATGTCGACGCCGAACACCGAGGAGGCGCGGCTCTGGAGATAGAGGGCGAAATCCTTCCGCCCACGGTTCCACAGGAAATGCGCGAGGCGATGCGTCTGCAAAGCGTGGAAGCCTTTGAAGTAGAGCACCGGCTCGATGTAGCGCGTGCAGGCGGGGTCGCGCTCGGCGACCGCCACGATATCGGCGCGGATGGCGTCGCCGATCGCCGGCTCCGCTTCAAATGCCTCGTCAAAGGCCTGGCGGATCAATTCACCCGAGACATCTGCGTGGTCGAGCCGCGAAGCCACGCGCTCGGCCACCGCCTGCTCAAGCTTGTCGTGATTGAGCACGGTGGTGAAGATGAAGGTCGCAAGCTCCGGCGCGCTCTGCGTGATTTCTTCCGCTTCCTCGCGCACGCGTGCCCATACAGGATCGAGACTGCGAACGCCTTGCGCGAACTTCGGCTGTTGCTTGGCCATGGGAAATCTCCCGGGGTCCGTTTCGGGGCGGGTTCTAGCATAGGCGCGTTAACGGGGCGAATATCCCAGCCTATCTGGAATGCCAGCTTTGCATAAAGGTTGAAGCTTTCGCCGGGCGAAAATGGCGCCGATCAACGGTTGGAACGGGACTGAATCAATTCAGCTCAACCAATTTCTGAAGTCCGCTTGAATCTTCGCTTTAAGCGCGCAGACGCTTGAATCAAAACTTGAAGTCGGAAATCAAGCACAAACAGCTGTTCGCAAACGACTCTAGGAACTTGCTTTTTCGCCTTCCGCCGGCAGCGCCTGCAGAAATTCGATGATCGCATCGGAAAACGCGTCATTACGGTCGCCGGCGACCATGTGGCGGGCGCCCGCCACATCCACGAAGCGCGCATGCGGCGCGAGTGAAAGAAACTCGCGCGCGTCCTCCTCGCGTACGAGCTCCGACGAGGCGCCGCGCACCAGGAGCGCTGGAATGCGAAGGGTTTTCACCGCTTCAAGGCGCGCGGCCTCATGGCCGAAACGGTGCGCGTGAATCGGCCGCGGCCCGTCGAAAAAGCGCGGATCCCAATGCCACCGCCAGCGGCCATCCTCGTGCAATCGCAAGTTCTTGCGCAGGCCATCGGTCGAAGCCGGCCGCGACCGGTGCGGCAGATATTCGGCAACGGCGTCGGCGGCTTCATCAATGGTCGCAAAGCCCTCCAGCGCGCGGGCGCGCATGAAGCCCTGGATTTTCATCGCGCCGGCGGGATCAAAGCGCGGCGTCACATCAACGAGTACGAGCGCCGAGAAGCACGGCGGAAGCCCCCGCTTTGCCGCCTCGCCTTCCGCGAACATCGCCGCCATGCCGCCGAGCGAGGCGCCGATGACCGCGGGCTTCGCCACCCTCTTTTGAAGCGCCGCCGCAACCGCGACAGCGTCGGCCGCGAAGTCCGCGGCGTCATAGGCGCCCTCTTCGCTCCAGTCGGAATCGCCATGGCCGCGCTGATCAAGGCTCACTGCGGTGAAGCCCGATGCCGCGAGCTGGTGCGCGGCTTCCGCGAAAGCGTGCCGCGTCTGCCCGCCGCCATGCAGAAACAGCGCCGCGCGCCGGCCCTTGCCATAAACGTCGCCGACCAGCCGGTTGCCTTCAACGCCGCGAAAAACTTCAGTGATGGGCACGTGATCAGGCATCAAGGCCGCCGCGCGAGGAAAGCAAGTGCCGCGTCCTTGAAGACCTTGTCGCCGACCGCGGTCATGTGATTGCGCCCGGGAATTTCGACATATTGCGCACCGGGAATCATTTCTGCGATCTCGCGCGCGGGGCCGGCGATGTCGTCGTCGCTACCGCGCACGATCAAGACCGGCACCTCGCACTTCGCAAGCTCCTCTGGCGAGAACTGGTGGCGGAGGCTCTTCATGCAGGCGGCCAGCGCCACGAGATCCGATTTCGTCTGTTCTGCGAACACGCGGAATGAACGCGCCACCGGATCGTCGACCGCCGCACCACCCTTGGCCTCCAGCGCCTCGACGATGTGATCGACGCGGCCCGGCCCTGTAATGAGCGATTCACCGATGCCGCCGAGGATCGCCGAGCGAATTCGCACCGGATGCGTGAGCGCGAGCAACGTGCCGATGCGGCCGCCCATCGAATAGCCGAGATAATCGGCGCGCTCGACCTCCACGTAATCGAGGAGCGCGATTACGTCGCCGGCCATGACCGGAAGGCCGTAGGAAGCCGGGTCGTGCGGCTTCGATGATTTGCCGTGGCCGCGATTGTCGAGCGCGATCACCCGGCGGCCGGCGTTCAGCAAGGTGGAAATCCAGCCGGGAAACGCCCAGTTGATTTCAAGGTTCGAGGCGAAGCCGTGGACGAGCACGATCGGCTCGCCCTCGCCCTCATCGACGAAATAAAAATCCAGGTTGTCGTGCTTGAAAACGGGCATGGGTCGCGCGGGAGGCGCGACTCTTAATCGGTCGCCGCCAGCGCTGCAACAGGGGCCGGAACAAACCGCGTCGTGCGGCGCGGCCACAACTTTCGCACGAGCGCGATGAAGCCCTTCTGGACCGCAAGTACGATGAAGAAAAGATTGACGATCGCGCCGAGGATCCAGCCCGCCGCCGTCACGGCTACGGCACCGAGAATGAAGGCGTTGCGTCCGAGCGTCTTCAGGATCGCGAGCGTCGAGCGGCCTTTCACGTTCGCGAGCTGCTTCAATTTGGAAACTTCGGAGATATCTTCGACCTCACGCAGGCCCTGCAGGGTGGCGCGTGTGCCTGCCTTGCTTTCGACGGCGCCAAGATCGGCGAATGCAGCACCAATGCGCTCCGCGCTGCCGTTCGCAACCGATCGCTCGACCGACTCGACAAGGTCCTTGCCGAGCCGCTCGCTGCGGCCCGCCGCCTTGGCGACGGAGAGCCCCTCGCGCACGGGCGCCACGGCGCCGGCGGAAAGATAGGTCCAGGCGGTGACCGCGAGCCCCACCGCCGACATGCCGACGAGGAGCCTGTTCACCTCTTGCCCGGAGACCGCGTGCCAGCCTTCGCGCACGAGATCGCGTACATCACCCCAGCCGATCAGGTCGCCGGCGGCCGCGCCCGCGAGGCCGGCGATATCGTCCGTCTGGCCAGTCACAAAACCGCGGCCGAATTTGCCGGCGGTGCGCGAGGATTGCATAGCCGGCGACTGCGCTTCCGCGAGGCGCGCCTTCAGGTCCTCCGGCACGGCAATGTTGCGTTCTACGGCGAGCGCCTTGAAGCTCTCGGCGAGCTCGATGTCGTCCTTGTCCAGGGCTTCCGCGATCTCACGTCGTACAACATCCGCGCTGAAGCCGTCCGCCAATTGCAAATCCGTGAGCTGCGCCGGATCGTCAGCCGCAAGCCGGAGATCAAGCGCGCGCTTGCCATGCGGCAGCACATAGAAGGCCGCGGCGATGACCGCCGCGTAGGCAGCGAATTTGAGCAAGCGTCCCATAATCGGTCCCCGTCAGGCGGGCAGATAAGCGCGAATTACGGCGGAGATGGGATGAAATCCCTTCTCTTCAAGGGATGGGGGAGTTTCATTCCGCTCGGTTGATCGGCTTGTCCACGGTCCAGTCATAGGTGCCAAGATCACGCTCGTTCACCGCCTGCTTCCAGCCAACCGTCTCGGCGCGGCGCTTGAATGCCATCCCTTCCGGCGAGTGGCGGGTAATGCCGTCGAAAATCGTCGCCAGCATCTGCGTCGACCGCAAGCCCATATTTTCGAGCGCCTGGTTGATCATTAATTTCTGCATCATCAGCTGGTTGACCGGCACCGAGGCGAGCCGCGCCGCAAGGTTTTCGACCTCTTCGTTAAGCCCCTCCGCCGGCAGCGCTTTCAGCACGAGCCCGATGCGCTCCGCCTCGCGGCCATCAATCTTGTCGCCGGTGAGCAGCATGCGCTTGGCGCGCTCGGGCCCCAGCCGATAGACCCACATCGCCGTGGTCGGGCAGCCCCAGACGCGCGCGGGCATGTAACCGATCTGCGCGTCCTCGGCCATGATCACGAGATCGGAGCAAAGCGCGATGTCGGAGCCGCCGGCGACCGCGAAGCCATGCACCTTGCAGATCACCGGGCGATGCGAACGGAAGAGCGACATGAACCGCTCGGTGTTCCGCATCATGAAGGCGTAATCCTTCATCGGGTCCCACGGCATCTTCTGCACGCCGGCATTGGTGCCGGCGGCTTGCGCGTAATAGGTAAGGTCGTAGCCGGCGCAAAACGCCTTGCCCGCGCCGGCAAGCACGATCACATGAATGCCCGCGTCGCCGTTCGCTTTCTCCACGGCGGCTTCGAGCTCCACCGGCAATTGGTCGTCGATCGCGTTCATCACCTCGGGGCGGTTGAGCGTGATGCGGGCGATGCGCCCGTCACGCTCGTATAAGACGCGCGGCATATTGGTCCTCCCTCTTCGCCGGGCGAAACCGAGACTGATTTAGCACAGCCTTGCCCTAGGCACGGTCGAATTCGGCCGCTATCTTGCACGTAACCGGAGACGGATGATGGCGGATAAGGGCGTTCCTCATTTTCAAAACGATCCCGGCGTGGCGGCGGTACGGATCGGTTCGCACGAATTCATGTGCGAGGGCGCGAGCCCTCCCTTCGACCATCCCCACGTCTATCTCGACATGGGCGATGCCGATGAAATCGTCTGCCCTTATTGCTCGACGCTCTACCGTCACGATCCCTCGCTCGCGCCCGGCGCATCCGTGCCCCCCGAATGCGCGGTGGTCGAACCGGCCTCCGCCTGACCGCCTGAGCCGTGGCGCGCTCGCGCACCCTGATTGTCGCGGGCGCCGGCATCGGCGGCCTCTCCGCCGCAATCGCGCTCGCCCGCGCGGGCTACCGCGTGGTTGCGCTCGAACGCGCGGCGAAGCTCGAGGAAATCGGCGCCGGCATTCAGCTTTCGCCGAATGCCGTTGCCGCGCTTGCCGCGCTCGGCGTGCTCGACACGGTCCGCTCGCACGCGGTCGAGGCGCGATCGCTGATCGTTGCCGACGGCGAAAGCGGCCGAGAACTTGCGCGCGCCGATCTTGTTTCCGCGGGAAAACGCTTCGGCGCGCCGTTTCTTCTTGTTGCGCGGGCGGATCTACAGCGCGCGCTTGCCGACGCCGTCTTCGATTCACCGGATATCATCGTCGAGCAAGGCACGGAGCTGATCGATTTTGCCGACCATGCCCGCGGCATCACCGTGGCCGCGAAGCAGGCGGGAAATTCCGTTGAGCATATCGGCGCCGCGCTGATCGGCGCCGACGGTCTCTACTCGCGCGTACGGACACGAATCCTCGGTCCGGCCGCGCCGCAATTTCACCGGCTTGTCGCCTGGCGCGCACTGCTTCCCGCCCAAGGCCTGCCGGCCCTTTATACCGAGCCGGCGGTGCGACTTTGGCTCGGCGCAAAAGCACATGTGGTGCATTATCCCGTCGCGGGCGGCGACTTTGTCAATCTTGTCGCGATCTTCACCGATGATTGGCAGGGCGAGGATGGAAGCGAGGCCGAGATTGGAAAAATCCCGGCTGCCTGCGACCGTTGGACCGAAACGCCGCAATATCTGATCGCAGCCGCGCGGAAGTTCCGACGCTTCGCGCTTTACGACCGGCCGCCGCTCGCCGGCTGGGGCAAGGGCCGCGCCACGCTTCTGGGCGATGCCGCGCATCCGATGCTTCCCTTTGTCGCGCAGGGAGCGGCAAGCGCCATGGAAGACGCCTTAGCGTTGGCGCGACATCTCGATGGAACGGATGACGTCCCGCGCGCGCTCCGCGCCTATGAAGCCACGCGCGCGCCGCGGGCGGCAAAGCTGCAGGAAACCGCCCGCGCCACCGGGCGGATTTATCATCTCGGCGGGGTTCCGAAACTCGCACGCAACTTTGCTCTGCGGCGAATCGGCGGCGCCGGATTGATCGAGCGCCACGCCTGGATTTACCAGCATCAGGAACGGACATCGGAAAACGTGGCGGCAACCGCCGTTTAGCGATCGGCGCGTCCGAGCACGTCCATCAGCTCGGCGACTTTCTTCCGCTGCTCGGACTTGTTGCCGCTCGCGATCGCATGCTCGACGCAATGCCCGACATGATCGCGCAGGATTTCTTCCTCGACGCGCCGCAAAGCGGCGCGCACGGCGGAGAGCTGTGTGACGATGTCGATGCAGTAGCGGTCGTCCTCGACCATGCGCGCAAGCCCGCGCACCTGGCCTTCGATCCGTCCGAGCCGTTGCAGGCAAGCCGCCTTGGCATTTTTCTGCATGCCGGCTATATACCCCTAGGGGGTATATGAGGCAAGACCGCCGAAATGATCGCTTCCGGTCACCAACACGACTCGCATGATCACGCCGCACACTTCGTGGCCGATCCGGTCTGCGGCATGCGCGTCGATCCGCACACGGCGAGGCATCGCGCCGATTATCGTGGCCGCACTTATTATTTTTGCTCCGCCTCTTGTCGCAAAAAATTCATCGCCGATCCCGCGCGCTATCTTGCGGGCAAGGATATAGAGCCCGTGCCCGAGGGCGCGATCTACACCTGCCCGATGCACCCCGAGATCCGCAAAGTCGGACCCGGCGCCTGCCCGATCTGCGGCATGGCGCTCGAGCCGCTGATTGCGACCGCCGAAACGGGCCCCAATCCCGCCCTTCTCGACATGAAGCGGTGGTTCTGGATCGCGCTCGCGCTTTCGGCCCCCGTGATCGCGCTCGAAATGGGAAGCCATCTATTTGGGCTGCATATCTTCGCGCCGCAGACTTCGAACTGGGTGCAGTTCGCGTTCGCAACGCCCGTTGTGCTGTGGGCGGGCTGGCCGTTCTTCGAGCGCGGCTGGAATTCGCTCGTCACGCGCAACCTCAATATGTTCACGCTGATCGCGCTCGGCATCGGCGTCGCCTGGCTTTACAGCGTAGTCGCAACAGCGCTTCCCTCCCATTTTCCGTCCGCTTTTCGCGATCACCATGGAGCGGTCGCGACCTATTTCGAATCCGCGGCCCTGATCACGGTGCTCGTGCTCTTGGGGCAAGTGCTTGAGCTCTCCGCCCACGAGGCGACGTCGGGGGCAATTCGTGCGCTTCTGAATCTTGCGCCCAAAACCGCGCGGCGCGTGGCGAAGGACAGCAGCGAAGAGGAAGTTCCGCTCGATACCGTTGCCACTGACGAGCTTTTGCGCGTGCGCCCGGGCGAAAAGGTGCCAGTCGACGGTGAAGTCACCGACGGCCGCTCGAACGTTGATGAATCGATGGTGACCGGCGAGCCGCTGCCGGTTGCCAAGGCGCCCGGCGCCAAAGTCGTCGCCGGCACGCTGAATAAGGCGGGCTCCTTCGTGATGCGCGCCGAGAAAGTCGGCCGCGACACGCTGTTGTCGCAAATCGTGCAGATGGTGGCGGCGGCGCAGCGTTCACGCGCGCCGATCCAGCGGCTCGCCGATCGGGTATCGTCATGGTTCGTGCCGCTGGTGATTGCGATCGCTATTCTGGCTTTCGCCGCCTGGGCAACATTCGGCCCCGAGCCGCGCTTCGCCTACGGCCTCGTCGCGGCAGTTACCGTCCTCATCATCGCCTGCCCCTGCGCGCTGGGCCTTGCCACACCCATGTCGATCATGGTCGGTGTCGGCCGCGGCGCCGGTGAAGGCGTGCTGATCAGAAACGCCGAGGCGCTTGAGCGCATGGAAAAGGTCGACACGCTGCTCGTCGATAAAACCGGCACGCTCACCGAAGGCAGGCCGCGCGTGACGAACATCACCGCAACATCAGGCGTTTCCGGAGACGAGCTTCTCAAACTTGCCGCGAGCCTCGAACAGGCAAGCGAACATCCACTGGCGGAAGCGATCGTCGCCGCGGCGAAGGAGAAAAATCTCACGCTCGCGCCGGCTGAAAATTTCGACGCTCCCGCCGGCAAGGGCGTCACCGGCATCGTCGAGGGCCGCAAGCTCGCTGTCGGCAACGCGGCTTTCCTGCGGGAATTGGCTATTTCGACGGGCGAACTCGAAAGCTCCGCCGATGCCCTGCGGCGCGACGGCGCCACCGCGATCTTCGTCGCCATCAATGGAAAGTCCGCAGGCATCATCGCCATTGCCGATCCGATCAAACCGACGACGCCTGCGGCATTGGCGGCGCTCAAGGCAGGCGGAATTTCCATCATCATGCTGACCGGCGACAACCGCGCCACGGCGCTCGCGGTTGCGCGCACGCTCGGCATCGACGAGGTCGAGGCGGATGTGTTGCCCGATCAAAAGCGCGCCATGGTCGAGGCGTGGCGCAACAAAGGCCGCGTCGTCGCCATGGCGGGCGACGGCGTCAATGATGCGCCGGCGCTTGCCGCCGCCGATGTCGGTATCGCCATGGGTGGCGGCACCGATGTCGCGATTGAAAGTGCAAGCCTCACGCTGCTGAGAGGAGATCTCTCCGGCATTGTGCGCGCGCGGCGCCTTTCGCAGGCAACGATGAAGAACATCCGGCAGAATCTGTTCTTTGCCTTCGTCTACAATGCGCTCGGCGTGCCCGTTGCTGCCGGCATTCTATATCCTTGGTTCGGCATCCTGCTGTCGCCGATCATCGGTGCCGCCGCTATGGCCGCATCTTCTGTCAGCGTGATCGGCAATGCGCTGCGGCTGCGAAATGTGAGGCTCTGACAGCATCCACCCGACCGCGCGGAACCAAAAGTCCGCGGAAAATGTTTATTTTTTATTCAATCCAGGAGGACTCAATGGCCCGCGGCAGCAAAGCGAAATACACGAACAAACAGAAACGCCAAGCGAGAGACATCGAACGCGGCTATCTGAAACGCGGCATCGGACGCCGGGAGGCCGCACGCCGCGCCTGGGCGACCGTGAATGCGGAAACCCATGGCGGCAAGAAGGGTGGTTCGGGCCGCGGCAAGCGCATGAACTATGGCCCTTCGCGCAAAGGTGGGCGCCTTGGCGGCCACGCCTCGGCGCGTCGTCCGGCAGCGGCACGCTCGCGCTCCGCCCGCAAGGCGGCCGCGACCCGCAAGCGCCGCCGTTCGCATAGCCAGCGCCGCAAGACGGGTATCAGCCGCTGGTTTTCCTAAAGGGAGCGGGCTGCGGCTTCACTCGAGTTCGAGTTCGCCCTTCACTTCGTGATTGAGATTGACGCCGCCAACGGTGAGCACGACTTTCGCCGCGAGCTTCTCGTTGCCCTTGAGTTTGCCGCTTTGAACCGCGTCGCGGATTGCTTTCTCGATTTCACGCTGCGAGGTGACGCCGACCGTTTTCAGAAACTTGCGGAGACTCACGTTGAGCTTGTCCTCGTTCATGACACTCTCCTTCAAGCAAGCCAGCCAACCATAAAATAGGCGAGCGCCGCAATCGCGGCCGTAGCCGGGATGGTGACGACCCAGGCGACGACGATGCTGGAGGCGACGTTCCAGCGCACCGCCGAAACCTTACGCGCGGCACCGACGCCGACGATCGCGCCGGTGATGGTGTGGGTGGTGGAAACCGGAATGCCGAGCCAGGTCGCCAGGAACAGCGTGATCGCGCCGCCGGTCTCGGCGCAAAACCCCTGCACCGGCGTGAGCCGCGTGATCTTCGAACCCATCGTCTTCACGATGCGCCAGCCCCCCACCAGCGTACCAAGCCCCATCGCCGCCTGACAGGTGATGACGACCCAAAACGGTACAAAGAACTCGCCGCCGAGCATCCCTTGCGAATAGAGCAGCACCGCGATGATGCCCATGGTCTTCTGCGCGTCGTTGCCGCCGTGTCCAAGCGAGTAGAGCGAGGCCGAGACGAATTGCAGCGAGCGGAAAAGATTGTCGACGGCATAGGGCGTCGAGCGAACGAAGATCCATGACACGATGAAGACGAGCACGATCGCCAAGACAAAGCCCAAGAGGGGCGAGAGCACGATCGCCGCCCCCGTCTTGATCACGCCCGGCCAGACGATCGCCGAAATCCCCGCCTTGGCGCAGCCGGCGCCAAGGAGCCCGCCGACGAGCGCGTGCGAGGACGACGACGGGATACCCAAACCCCAGGTGATCAGGTTCCAGGCGATGGCGCCGACAAGCGCGCCGAACACGACACGTGGATCGACGATCGCGGCGTCGATGATGCCGACGCCAAGCGTCTGCGCGACGTTGAGGCCAAAGAACAAAAAGGCGATGAAATTGAAGAAAGCGGCCCAGGCCACCGCAAATTGCGGCCGCAACACCCGCGTCGAAACCACGGTCGCAATCGAATTCGCCGCGTCGTGCAGGCCATTGAGGAAGTCGAAGGCGAGCGCCACCACAATCAGGCCGACGAGGACTGGCAGGCTGAGCGCAACCGCTTCCATGGCTCGCTCCCGTCAGACGTGTTCGATCACGATGCTCTGGATCTCGTTCGCCACATCGTCGAAACGGTCGACCACTTTTTCGAGATGATCATAGACCTCGTGGCCGACGAAGAAGGCGATCGAGTTCGACGTCGAATGCTGCTGGTAGAGCTCTTTCAGGCCGGTGTCGTGCATCTCGTCGGCGCGGCCCTCGATCTTGGTGACCTCCTCGGTGATCGCCGAAAGCCGGGTCGCCTCCGACGAGATCGAGCGCAAAAGCGGGGTCGCCTCCTGCACGAGCTTCGCGCACTGCACGATGCTGTCGGCCATGTCCTTCATCTGCGGCGTGAAGGCGCGCACCTCGAACAGCATGATGCCCTTCGCGGTCTTCTGCATCTGGTCGATGGCGTTATCCATCGAGGTGATGAGGTCCTTGATGTCGCCGCGGTCGAACGGCGTGATAAAGGTGCGGCGCACCGCCATCAGCACCTCGCGCGTGATGTTGTCGGCCTCGTGCTCGCGGTCCATCACCGCCTGGAAATGGCGGGCCACCGCTTCGCCGCCGTCGAGCATCGAGCGCAGCGCCTCGGCGCCCGCGACCAATGTGTTCGAATGCTCGGTGAAAAGCTCGAAAAAGCGCTCTTCCCGAGGCATCAGGCGATGCAGCCAGCCCAGCATTCACGCCTCTTTCAGGCCTTCCCGGCCCCAGCGAGCCGGACCCTAGTGGTCCGGCTGGCCGGAGTCGAACCCCTATCCGCACCCTGCCATCGGACGGTTTTCCGCGCTATTTCAAGGCGTTCGCGGACGGTTGTCATGATTCGCATCACCGAGCGCATTCTTCTCGACGAGCGCGAGCTCGAGGAAAGCTTCATCCGCGCCTCGGGCCCGGGCGGCCAGAATGTCAACAAGGTCTCGAGCGCGGTGCAGCTCCGCTTCGACGCGCGGCGCTCGCCCTCGCTGCCGCCGGAGGTGCGCAGCCGCCTCGAGCGTATTGCCGGCAAGCGGCTCACCCGCGAGGGCGTGATCGTGATCGCGGCCCTCCGTCACCGCAGCCAAGAACAGAACCGCAAGGATGCGCGCGAGCGGCTATTTGAAATGATCCGCGAAGCCGCAAAGCGCCCTGTCCCGCGCCGCGCCACCAAGCCGCCCAAGGCTTCGCGCGAGCGGCGGTTAGAGACCAAGGCAAGGCGATCAAAACTCAAGCGCTTACGGTCGACCCGGTCTTTCGATTGACCGGACGGAAGCGTCTCGAGGGTGGCAGCCTCCTACGTCGCCGGTTTCGGATGGAACTTTACCGCCGCGACGATCGCGAAGACGATGAAAAGCGCCAACGTAGCGAACTCGGTGATCGCAAAAGGCGGCTCCGATTGCGTCGGCGCGAGCGCTTTCAGCGCCGGCACTTTGGCGAAAAGCTGCGCGACCGCGACAAACGTATTGAAAAAGAGAGCGACGACGGCAGTGGCCACATAAATCCAGCGCCATGCGCCGGCGAGGCGAAACGCGTAACGCGCAAGAATCGCGATCGCCAGGAATACGAGCGAGATCACGCCGACCCAATGCGACGGTAAAAAGTGATCGAACGGAAAGCCAAACCCGGTCACGCTCGTCGCCACCGTGGTCAAAAGGAAAAGCGCCGTCCATCCATCGAGCCTTTTCGATTGAAACAGCCCGATCAGCACCACGAGCCCCGAAGCAAGCCCCGCAAGGCTCAGCGCGATATGCACCCACGTATAGGCCGACAGACTAAGGCCGAAGACCATGGTTTCCTCCCCTGAAAATCTCTACTCGTAATCAAGGCGCGAGATCGGGCCGCATCGACATCTGTCCCGCGCCTCGTCGATAGTAGCATGCCTGTGCGTCGCTTTATTCTTCCCGCTGCGGAAGAAGACCCGGCCCGGACTGTGGCGTCGGCGGAATTTCTCGGCCGCGAAGAAGCGCGATATATTTCTTGCTACTTCCTGCGGCCTTTCTTCGATCGCTTGCGAAAACGAGCGGGTTCGGACCGAACGCGTTGATAGACGCGCGCTTCCCAAAGCGCGAGCGTGAAGTAGCCAATCGATGCGCCGAGAAGACCGCCGGCAATCACGTCGCTCAAGAAGTGGTAGTTGGCCCCCATCAGGCCGATTGTGACTACGGCGATCATCAGCGCGTAAACCGCGCGCAGCCGCGGATAACAAATCCACAATACCGTCATCGTGACGCAGATGGCTGCCATATGGCCCGAGGGAAAGGCAGCCCATCCTTTCCCGCCATGAAACGGATTGAACCCATAGACGCCGTCGCGGATGAAGGACGGATTGTCCCGGAACCAGGTTTCCGGCCAGGTGCGCCCGAAAGAGAATTTGAAGAAGTCCTTGGCAGCCACGGTGATGAAAAAACTCACGGCCAATAGCTGGGCAACAGCATACGGCCGCGAAAACGGCCATCCCATCATCCATCGTAACGCAAGCGCCACGAGAATGAGAATGGCAATCAGCGAAAAGGGCGTGGGAATGAGCGTCAGGTAAAAAAAGAAATCCTGGAAGGGCGCGAGCTCCGCATGGAGGAGCAGCGCGAGCGGCCGGTCAATCGCGGCATAACAAACAACGATCGCAATAAGCGCGACCCCCCAGGCAATCCCCCATTGTTGCAAGCGATTCATTTCAATCCCACCCCACGAGTTTTCGCGCATACTGCCACATTGTCACATCGTCCTGTCACATTAGTGTCAGCGGAACGATGGAAGCTCCCGCCGCGTCAACTCAAAAGCAGGGAGCCGTCAAATGAGTGCGCACAAGCACCAGGAACATCACGAAGCCGCGGCCAAGCATCACGAGCACGCCGCGCATCATCATCGTGAGGCTGCCAAGCATTATTCGTCCGGCCACCACGATAAGGGCGGCCATCATGCGCATTCCGCCCACGCCCATAGCCTGCATGCGACGCACCACGCGCATGAGGCCGCGAAGCACCATGCCGACGATCACGGCGACAAGTAAGGGTATGCGTTCAGTGTCGGTTCCTGTTGCGTTTGCGTGCCGCCGCGCCTTCGCAGCAACGTAGGCTGCGGTTCCCGGGACAGCGGCGCGATCGATTGTGGAGCATTGTTCAGGCGTAAGTAAAAACCCCGGCCGCAAGGCCGGGGTTTTGTCGTGACCTGCGGCAGGACTTATTTCACCGTAATGGTGATGCGTTCCGACATGACCGGCGGCACATGCGGAATATGCGTCCAATCGCCGAGCACGAGCTGGAGCGTATGCTGTCCCGCGGGAAGCGTGACCGTCGCTTCCGTCTGTCCCTTGCCGAAATGGCGGTGCTGATCGTCCATCGGAATCGGCTCCTTTAGCTCGTCTCCTTTGAGTTCGGCGTCGACCAGAAGATGATGATGGCCGGTGTTGGCGGTCTGGTCGCCTTGCAAGCCGGCCGGCGCGACGCCCATTCCCGAAAGGCCGAATTGAATCAGCACGGGGTTCGTAACGGTGTCCCCGCTCTTGAGGTTGATGAAATACACCTTTGCGCCCGGTGGTGATTTGGTTTCCTGGGCCGGGCAAGTGATGGTGCCGCTGAATAGTAATGCAGCGGTCAAAAGCGCATATTTTATTGCCACGAATACCTCCCGTGATCGGTCGGCCGAGTAATGCAGCCGTAATATTTGCGGGTCGGCCTTGCCGGTTGAACACTGGCCAATCCAATCCTATTCCCCGCTGCCCGCGACGATTTGCCTCCGAATACCGCCTAGATATTGGCTCGCCAAAAAACCGCCGGCCGGCGAAGCGGCCGGCGCGTTTCATTCCGCTGTCACACGGCTGTCAGCCGCGCGACGGAAGCTCGCGTTCATGGTTGCCGGCAAACGGGGGGCACATGCGGAGGCGGCGCATTCTTATTGCACTTTGGATTCTTTGTTCCGCGTTGTTCGTTGCCTTCATCGCAACGAGAAACGTGGAGACAATCAAACAAGAGTTTGAGCGGGCGTCTCTGCAGCAGCGCGTGGACCTGGAACGGACGAAAGAAAAGGCCGCGCCGTTGGATCGCTTGTTGGGTCTCACGGCTTTGGCCTTGGGCGTTCCCATCGGCCTTTTCGGGCTCGGAGCGTTTCTGCTGGAGGCGAGGCGCCGGGCAGGAACCGCGCAGGCGGATTAGCCCGCGCGTAGCGACCCTCCATGGAATTTCTGCTGATCCCCTTCCCTGTCGTCGACCCGGTGGCGGTAAACATCGGGCCGCTGCCCATTCGCTGGTACGCGCTCGGATACATCGGCGGTCTTTTCGGCGGATGGATCTATGCTTGGGCGCTCTTGCGGAACGACCGGCTCTGGAACGGCACGCCTCGTCCAAGTCCGAAAAGCCTCGACGACCTCGTCCTCTATATGGCGCTCGGCATCGTAATCGGCGGACGGCTCGGCGACGTTCTTTTTTATGAGCCCGGCTATTACCTCGCGCATCCACTTGAGATCGTGGAGATCTGGAATGGCGGCATGGCCTTTCACGGCGGGCTCATCGGCGCCCTCATCGCCATGTGGCTTTTCGCGCGGCAAGTGAAGATTCCCTTTTCCATCATTGCCGACATTTGCGCCGCGACCTGCCCGATCGGAATTTTTCTCGTGCGCATTGCCAATTTCATCAAGCCGGAGCTTTGGGGCCGGCCGAGCGATGTGCCCTGGGCGATGATTTTCCCCGGGGTCGACGATCAGCCCCGTCATCCGAGTCAACTCTACGAAGCGGGTCTGGAAGGGCTGCTGCTTCTGTTTGTGCTCGCGATTTTTATCCGCAACGGCGCGCTGAAACGCCCAGGCCTTGTCGCCGGTGTATTCGGAATTGGTTACGCGATGGCACGCATCGTATCGGAATTTTTCCGCGAGCCCGACCTGCGGCTTGAACAGCTTTCCCACAGCCTGACCATGGGGATGGTTCTGTCCGTTCCGGTTTTCGCGATCGGCGTCGCGCTGATCGTCAACGCGCTCTATGCCCGCGCCGCGCCGGCCTCGCACGCTTCAGGGACATAACCGCGGCCTCGCGCGATATCCGATCTTCAAAACGGCTCGGTCTGAATTTTGACTGCGGGCACGCCGCCGCCTGCATAGTCGAGAACGATGATCTCGTTAAAGATGAGGTGGTCCCAGGGATCGGGATAGCTGCCGAAGGGCGCGTTCAGCATCCGCGCCATCGACGGGATGTTACCGTGATGCCAGCAGACCACGACCAAAATGCCCTCCGCTGCGTAGCGTGGATCGGAGAGGAGTTGGCTCGCGAGCGCCCCGTAGTCCTGGTCGGCAAAGGTTGAGTCGATTGCAACTCCGATTTTGTTCGAGAGCTGCGTGAGCGTCTCGATCGGACGCATGCTGTGCTTGGAGATCGCTGTCGCAAAGAGAAACTTCGGATTGCCGAACGCTGCAGGAATGTAATCGGCAAGCCTGGCCGCCCGCTGAACGCCTTCCGGCGACAGGTGCGGGTCCATCGGATCGCCGCTCTTCTCGGCATGGCGCATCAATAAGATACGGGCGTTGGTCATCGACCGATCCTGCCGCCGCTTCGCTCCAACAAAGTCGGCACGACCTTCAATAACAGAACTGTATGACCGCCTGGTGCCGCCGGCAGGAGTCGAACTTGCACGGAGATTGCTCTCCGAGGGATTTTAAGTATTTTTGGGGGTAGAGTAATTTATTGATATTGCTTCGCTATTTCGCATCGCGTCAAAAAGTGTGTAAGAGAGTGTGTAAGTCTCATCGGTATTTCGATACTTTTCCCAAGTCGATGGACGTTCGGACTCCACGCTTCCGCTCAGTGCCATGTCTGCTCTTGCGCGGAATGTAATTGTGAAAAAGGGCCGCGCCTGCGCGGCGCTGCCCTTTCGTAACTTTTATGCAACGAACATCAGGCTTCGAGAACCGCTACGATCTCATGCGTCCGCGGGTTGACGACGAGGATCTCCTCGCCCACCAGGAAATAGTCATACCCGCGCCAGTGAGGATAGAAATGCACGAGTTCCTCGGGCATCGGATAGAAATGAACGGTGCGGGGCACCCGGCTCCCGACGGAAATCGGGAAGTCGACGTTCTTCATCCGCTCCGAATTGTGCTGCTTGACGGCGTTAATCATTATCATGTGCTGCTCGGTTGAGAGCTTTACTCGCTCGCCGCCCGCGCCCTGGTCCTTGGACCTTGCTTTGGCTTCGCCGGTCCTCTCCGTGCCCCTCATGTCAGCCTTTTTCTGGGTGTCGGATTCTATTTCCTTGCCGGGGGACTTTGTCTCAGAGCGCATGCCGTTTGGCTTCACATCCGGCTTGACGTTGTCCTGCGCTTGCACAGTGTTGCCGGTCTTACGTTCCGTCTTATCGTCGGTCTTGCCCGTCTTCATACCAGCATCCGGCGCTTTGCTTTGGTTTGCACCCTTGGACTCGTGTACCGTTTTCTCGTTCGGTGCGATTTGCTGCGCAGTTGGCGCGGGCGTCGGCGCTTGTGCGGATGCAACGCCAGCGCCAGCGATCAATGCGGCGGCGGCGGCGGACATCAGCAATGCATTCTTAGTATTCATCATAGGAAACCCTCCATTTACGTTGTATATCGATCCAACAACGATCGAGTGACAAACGCCGGTGGAGGAGCGCGGTTCCGGGAAATCACCATTAAGCCAGTCAGAAACAACGGAAATTAGTGGTCAATATGATACAGACGCGGCGCTGCCACGCGCTCTACCCTGTTCTTGCTGGACGTTCCCCAGCCGCTTTTTCAATACGCAAATGTAGACTGGGAGAAAACCGCCATGAACATGTCTGCTGAAAGTCTGCTCGTCATCTTGTTGGTTGGCGCGATCGCCGGCTGGCTCGCGGGCCAGATCGTGCAGGGCACGGGCTATGGTTTGATCGGCGATATTGTCATTGGAATCATCGGTGCCTTTATCGCCAGTTTGTTGTTCCCGAGTCTCGGCATTCATCTCGGCGTTGGGATTGTTGCCGCGATCATCGCCGCCACCATCGGCGCCATAATCCTGCTCGTGGTCATGAGGCTGATCCGGCGAGGCGGCCGCTGGTAACCCATAGAAAATGCGGCATTAACGGCAGAAAGCCCGGCTCAAGCGCCGGGCTTTTTACTTTCCCATCCGCCCGTCAACCGCGGCGAAAACGAGTGATCAATATTAGACAGACGTGGCGTTGCCACGGGTATTAACCTTTATGGGCTGGATGCGCTGCACCCCCGGCTTTGTCCCTCACCGCAAATGTCCAGTAGACCCCGACTCTTACGGTAGGAGCCGGGGTCTCTTTCTGCAGCAGTTTTTTTTGGAAGCGGGGACTAGAGGAAGAAACTTTGGTTAGCATCCGCAGTTTCACCGGCGTCGGAGACGCATCCGCTCTCAGCCAGGCGATTGTTGATACAGTCCGTGAGCCTCTCGTCGTGCTTGACCACGAGCTGCGCGTGATCGCCGCGAGCCGCTCTTTCTATCAGAAATTCAAGGTCAACCGCTGCGACACCCAAGGTAAGCTGTTTTACGCCTTGGGCGATGGTCAATGGGACATTCCAAAGCTTCGCCTGCTTTTGGAAGCTATCGTGCCTCAGCAAGGCGTGATGGAGAATTACGAGGTCGAACACGAGTTTCCACATATCGGACGGCGCACGATGCTTCTGAACGCCCGCAAGGTGTTCTATGAGGCAGGCTCGCACACGAATATTCTGCTAGGCATTGAGGACGTCACCGAGAAGCGCGCTTCGGCACGCGAAAAGGAAGAGCTACTGCGACAGAAGGACGTGCTGTTGGAAGAAATGCAGCATCGTGTCGCCAATAGCCTCCAGATCATCGCTAGCATTTTTTTGCTTAAAGCGAGAACGGTGCAATCGGAAGAGACGCGCTTGCATCTTCAAGACGCGCACAAGCGAGTCATGTCGGTGGCGTCCGTGCAGCAACACCTACATTCTTCCGGGGCCGGCGGCCTTATTGAAATCGGGCCTTATCTCTCGAAGCTTTGCGAGGCGCTGTCACAATCTATGATCGGCGACAATCGTGCGATCTCGCTGAAAGCGGTTATCGCAGAAGGCACGGCTACTTCCAGTCAGGCCGTGAGCCTCGGCTTGATTGTCACGGAACTTGTCATCAACGCTCTCAAGCATGCGTTCCCTCAAGATACGAACCATGGTCAAGTAACCGTCGCCTATGAGGTCGCCGGAACAAATTGGAAGCTTTCAGTCATCGACAACGGGATTGGCAGACCCGACGGCGTCTCCGCTCAAGCGAAAACCGGACTCGGCACGACCATTGTCAATTCGCTCGCACAGCAACTCGATGCCCAGGTTGAGATTGGAAGTGGGTCGCTTGGAACGACAGTGTCAATCAATCATCCCACCTTTGAATCGAAACTGATCCAAGCTCGAAGCGATCGCAATATAAGTGCGCGGACGTTTCCCGCGCTGAGATCGTTAGGTCTCGATGGGAAATCCACCGTGGGGAAAAATTGATTGCACGCGCGAAAAAAATCGGGTCCATTTCGCATTTTTTTGAACCGGCATTCAAGAAAAATTACGCTGCGAGTAGGCCTTCAACTGAGTCTTGGAGCTGATGCTGCTTGTACGGCTTACGAAGGAAGGGCGTGCCTTCAACAAACATAGCTTTCAGTTTGTCGTTGATGGAATTGCCGGTCGTAAAGAGCACACGCAATTTCGGTCGAAGCTTGACTGCCTGATATGCAACTTCACACCCGCCAAGGACCGCTGTTTTTAAATAGATATCGGTAAAAAGCGCGTCAATGTGTTGCGGGGAACGTAGAAGTGAAAGCGCCTCGTCTACGTCGCTGGCCGAAAGTGTGTGGTGATCCCAGCTTTGAATCATCATCATCGCTGCTTCGCGGATGAACACATCATCTTCGACGATTAGTATCACGGCCATCTGAACTCTTTCTGCCGTGACACATTGCGCGTTGCGGTACCAGAGCTCTTGCTGCCAGCATCACGGCTAAGAGAGCCCTGCCGCCATCAGGGCAAAGGACGTAACTCGCTCGGGGGAGCTAAGGTTGCGTCACGCCTACAATTCTTTTGCCGGAAAAGCGCGTCTTGGAAACTATCGTGCTAGATCAGCGGCTTATTCGTCGATGCCTACGGTCGTCAGATAAGATCTCAGGTTCGGATTTCCGGCTTCTCGTGCAGAACCACGTTCAACAAGGAAGCGTTGACTTCAATTTTTCCGTTGTAATCGATAAGGCCCAATTGCCGAAATTTGTTCATGAAAAAACTGACGCGCGACCGCGTCGTGCCAATCATCTCGGCTAATGTCTCTTGGCTGATTTTCGCGATTGCCGGCTCTGGCCGGCCTTCCTTGCCAAAATTTGCCATCAGCAGAAGGATGCGAGCGAGGCGCTTCTCGCTGGAATTGAACAATTGATCGACCAGATCCGCCTCCACGCGGGCGTTCCGAGCCAACAGGTGCGAGATAAATAGCTCGGCAAACGCCGGCTCTCGATGGATCAGGCGAGTGATGCTAGTCTTTGCCATTCGCGCGATCACGCATGCGGTCATGGTGCGGACCGTCGCCAGACGCAGCGCCTGTCCGGCCAAGCATCCTTCTCCGAAGAAATCGCCGGTTCCCAGAAGCGCGACCACCGCCTCCCTTCCCTGTTCGGAAAGCACGGTGATCTTCACTTTGCCTGTCTGAATGTAGAAAACAGAATCGGCAGGCGCGCCCTGCGAGTAGACGATCTGATTCTTTCGATAATCGGATATGGTTTTTCCGCCGCCTACTTTCGATAAAAACACTTTCGGATCGAACGAAAGCCTCTGTTTTCGTTTCATCGTCATCTCGATCCGATATCGCGAACGGTCAGCGGCACTTCGACCGCAATCTGATGGCCCACCATGATCATCCCGCGGTTGCGGTTCGATGCCGGTTAGGCGGGTTTTGCCTCCGCACGGTCCGCATGGCGGGCCAATCAAGTCATCGCCCTGTAACCGGGCGCGTTTCGTCTTCCTAAAACCTCGATGCGTGTCTTGATGCCGCTGACTATGCACATTGCGGCTGACCTAGTTAGATACGCATGCCGGTTTATCATTTGAAAGTATAGGCTTAAGCGGCTGCAGCGGCCCATCTGGATGAAATGTTGGCTACCTAAGATTAGGCTCAACGGCCCTATTTGACGCAATGATCTGAGCCAACTAAGCTGACTACCATTGAGTAAGTGCCTCAATGGACTATCTATCAAGTTAGCGGAGCCTGCCATGACGGATGGAAATGGAAGCCGGGGTGAGCGGCTCCAGCTCATGCTCTCGCCGGACGAACTCACGCTCATCGACGATTTCCGCTTCAAGTACCGCATGCCAAGCCGGGCAGCCGCGGTGCGCGAGCTAATCAAGCGCGGGCTCACAGTGGTGGGACTTGGTTCCGTACCATTCGGGTCGAAGTCGAGCGACTTCGGAGTGATGGCGGCGGCGAAGTCTCGGGACAGGTCTAAGCGTTAGGATCCCAAGAGCCCTGCTAGATCACACCTGGAGCACTCTAACGACAAAGGGTCCGGCTTGGCTACCGGACCCTGTATTTGCCTCGTGCCGGCAGCGCCAGCGATCAATCGTTGGGGACGAACAGTATCTTGGCGATTGAACTTAAAATTATGCGCCCGGCAGATTTTTAGCCACCGGCGGCAGGCGAGCATTTCAAGCGATATTAAATCAGAGCCGTCCAAGCAGCACGAGAATCACAATGATGATCAAGATGGCGCCGATGATACCGATGCCGCCATGACCGTAGCCGTAACCGTAACCGCCGAATTGGCCGCTGAAGCCGCCGAGCAGGAAGATGATGAGGATGATAATGAGGATGGTTCCGAGCGACATAGTTTTTTGCTCCGCTTTCTCGATTCTGTCGCGGCTACTTTTTGCCGTGCTCTTCGCCGTGGGCCTTTGTCGCTTCTTCAGCGTGATGCCTGGCATGAATCGCGTGCGCTCTCGCCGTGTGAGCGTGATGCGCCGCCTTCTCGTGATGTCCCGCCTCGTGATGCTTGGCCGCCTCACCGTGGTGCCGAGCGGCATGCGTATGATGTTCTGATGCCTTATGATGATGTTCCGCAGCTTTCTTCGACATGTGGCTTCCTCCAAATATGTTTTAAAGTGGGTAAAACGCTGATCCGCGAGCTTCGGGGTAGAGGGGTGAAGTTACACCCCATGCCAGGGTGAAGACTGTGCAGAATTGCTCACGTCAATTTACCGCAGAACCGCGGCCCAAATTGAAGTTTTGACCGAACTGAAGTTGATCGAACACGTTGAGCAAATAGCAGCGCTGGAAAAACCTATGAGCATTCTCGGTCCAGTTTTCATTTCAACATTAGCAGCGAGCCTTTCGGGTATGAGCCGCCGGTAATTCCCTTTCGGCGTGACCAACAGCGATCTCCGCATCAGGTCACAGAGATGGCGTGGTATTTCTGGTTCGAGCGCCGTTATCTTTATGATTATGCAAAAAGCATGCGATTTGTGCCTTCAGCTCGGCCGACGACGATCGACGAAGCGAACCCCGGCCTTTGTGCCGGGGTTTTCCTAATGGTGCCGCCGGCAGGAGTCGAACCTGCACGGGAGTTTCCTCCCGAGGGATTTTAAGTATTTTGAAGGGTAGACTAACTTACTGATATTACTTCGATATTCGGAATGTGCATCAAAAGTGTGTAAGAAAGTGTGTAAGTCTCGGCAGCACTCGGACACCGTAAATCGCCACCTTCTTCAGTGTTTCCCGAAAAACACACACGATGCAGAAGTGTGCTGTGGCCGATTTTATCGCTTGGCGGGTGCTCGCCGCCCCCGTAACCTAGACATGGAAATTGCCTCGGATTTCGTGGGGGACTTCCGAATGAAAAAAATCATGGTCGCAGCTGTCGCTGTCGCTGCATTCTGTTCCGCGCCCGTGCTTGCCGCCGACATGCCGACGAAAAACCCGGTCTACAAGACCGCGGCCGCACCGGTGTTCAATTGGACTGGATTCTATGTCGGCGCTGACGCTGGCTATCTTTGGAGCGATACCGCATGGACCTATCCCGGTGTTGGGGGCGTAGGTACATCCAGACCCGAGCCAAAAGATTTTCTAGCCGGAGGCCACGTAGGTTATCGCTATCAGTTTCCATCCAATATTGTTGCCGGAATCGAGTTGGATGCTTCGCATATTTTTGGCGGCAAAACTTCAGCGCCAATACCCGGTCCCTCTCCTGCCGGGCAGTTTCTGGATCTTAAGTGGACCGGCTCTGTTCGCGGCCAACTAGGTGTCGCTTCTGGTCCACTTTTGGCTTACGTCACTGGCGGCGCAGCAGTCATCGCGTTGAAGGGATGCACGCAAGCTACTGTCGGCGCTCCTTGCATTGCTGGCGACATCTTCAGCGACGATAGATGGGGGTGGACTATCGGCGGAGGATTGGACTACGCACTTGCCGGTAATTGGAGCGCGCGGGTGGAGTATCTCTTTGCAGATTATGGTGCCCGTACTTACGCGACTGGCGCGGGGGCCGGTCTGGTGCGCGTCGACCTGCGGACAAACGTTGTCCGTGGGGGTCTGAGCTACAAGTTTGGTTCGTATTGAGTCTGTGCAAAATATCGGGTCGCTTGCGATCCCTTAAATATAAAGCCCCGGCATCGTCCGGGGCTTTTTGTTTATGGCTGCTGGTGCCGCCGGCAGGAGTCGAACCTGCACGGAGATTGCTCTCCGAGGGATTTTAAGTATTTTTGGGGGTAGAGTAATTTATTGATATTGCTTCGCTATTTCGCATCGCCTCAAAAAGTGTGTAAGAGAGTGTGTAAGTCTCATCGGTATTTCGATACTTTTTGCCTCGTCGATCGGATCTCCAGCGTGTGATCCGCGCTTCCGTTTAGTGCCATGTCTGCTTTTGCGTAGAAAGCACACATCGATCCGTGAGCCCGCACGTCCGCTAAGTGCCAGAAGGGGTCATATCCGCCTAAAACTATTGTGCAAGGACAGGGTCTGGGCATTGCCAAGCGGTAGGCACAAGGGTGACCGCTGAAACTAATGCCATTGCTTAACTAACTTTTGACCTATCCGATTTTTGTACAGTGGCAAAGAAAATTATTGCATTGGCGTGAATTGAGCACGGGCCAGGAACGCTCGGTAGCCTCCTTAGGGAATCAAAGGCGGATGGTGTTCAGATACTGGTGTTCCCGGAAAGACACGGTCTCCAACGAAAATTTGTTCGGCTCAATCTTAAAATTGTTTCGCCCGTGTTTGTGCATTAACATAAGTTGAAATTGCCATGAGCCTCAGGGAACGCCGCATTTTGAAAATCGGTGGGAGGGCTAATGGGGTGGAAATTTCTTGCACTGGCCTCTAGGTTTGGCGCGCGCACAATTGCGTTTGTTATAGTCATTTTACTTGCTGATACGGGGTTGCTCACGGGTCCGGTAAGAGCACAAACCACGCTCGATCATGCTTTGGACCTCGATCGAACGATCGGCAATCTGTTGGCAAACAATGACTGTGTGGACGCTCAACTAGCGGACTCGCTCGCCCAAAGCGCGCGCGATCTCGTAGCACAGTTGGACTTCGGATTGACATCCACGCAGGGCCGCTCCCCTATTGCCGAGAAACTAGAGAAGGATACGAGAGCGCTGCTGCGCAGGAAGTGCCCGCCGCACAATCGCTGGGGCTGGCTGCTTGATGATTGGTTTTATCAGAACACTCAATCTGGAACCTCTGACAAGTACGTGAAGGTTTGTAGCCTGTACGGCTCGGGCTTTTATTACATTCCCGGCACCGACACCTGCGTGAAGATCGAAGCCGCAGCGGGCTTTGCCAATTTCAGCGGAAGCGGGTCGATCAGCAGCTTCGACGACATCACACTGGATCGCGACCAAAGGAGCCAGTCCTATTCGAGAACGGGCGGCTCCCTGGGCCTTCTAGGGACCGTCTATGGCCGGCCGCTGAATTTCGGTGGCGGTGCGGTACCGTTCGTTCGCACCGGGATCATTGGTGACTTCGGCGTATCGCGCACCAGTTCTTTCGGCGGTCTTGGCGATAATGTCGCCGAAGGCACCACAAAGGTCTCGCAGGATTTCTCCATCCCGATGCTCGGCGGCTTTCAAATTCCAATCCATACCTCCGCGGCTGGTCAGTACACCTTTGCAGTTGCGTCCTTCGAGATCTTCGGCGGCGGCATGTGGGATCACCGCAAGGCAAGCTTTGCGCTTTCCGAAATCGCGACTCCCGAAATCACCTCAGGCTCGAAGACCCAGATGCAACTGAATCCCGCAGTTGGATTTGGCACGCATTTATTGCGGCAGTGGAACGGCATTCCCGTTGAAATTGGCGCCAGTGTCATCTTCGACTTTCAGCGACCGATCCATTTCACTACCCAATCCGTGCCATTTCCTTCGGCGTTTTACACGCTGAACACGGGACATCAGGTCAATACGACAATCCTATTCACAACGACCTTCCCCACGGCGTTTGGGACGCCAATCCGGCGACCTTAGGGAAGATTCGGACCCAAGACAGGCGATCATAATCGCGAGGTGGTTGTTATTAAGGAACATTACCGCGATCGAGACCGAGACAACGGCTGACATCACGACGACGATCGACGAAGCGAACCCCGGCCTTTGTGCCGGGGTTTTCCTAATGGTGCCGCCGGCAGGAGTCGAACCTGCACGGAGATTGCTCTCCGAGGGATTTTAAGTCCCATGCGTCTACCGTTCCGCCACGGCGGCACGCGCGGCGGACGATAAGGGCTGGCGGCAATTTCGCAAGCGCACGAAAAGTCTTCGCCCTCCCTGCCATCTCCGACGGTCACGGGAGTCGGAAAAGCGGGAGGGCGAAGCCCCGCAAAAGCGAGCTCGGAAACGGAGAAAGCCGCTCCTCACTCGCCCCGGTAGATGTAGCTCTTGTGCGCGAAGCCGCCGATCGAGCGCTCGGATTCGGAATAAAGCGACTTCGCGCTCTCGCGCGTCTCGACCTTGACGTTATTGACCTCGCGGACGCTCGCCTTGCCTTTTTCGGCGTCGTCAAGGAAGGCAAGCACCTCTTGCGTCGAAGGCGGCATGCCGGCGGCGCCGTTCTTCTCACCGATCGCCTCCGTCACGCTCGCATTGAGGAGCTTTGACCACATCTTCTGGAACAGGCCGTTGGAGGGATAGATGTCGCCGGAATTGATCTTGCCGTTGACGGCGAAGACGTAGCCGACGATATCGTTGTCCCCTCCCGCCGCATCAGCGAGGGCCTTGAGATACGGCTCTTTCGTTTCGGCAAGTTTCTCGTTTTCGAGCGATAATTGCAGGCTTGTGCGCGAAGCGCCCGAGGCGATCGGCGAGCCGACATTTTCCTCGAGCTTGCGTTGAGTCTGCTCGACGTCCGCCCATATCGCTCGCTGCCGCATCGATACCTCGGCCGCGCGTGCGGCCGGATTGGCGTTAACGGCTTCCGGCGCCGGAGCGAAAATCGCCATTTTCGACTCGCGCGAGGATGCGCTGAGGCCGGAACTCGCAAAACGCGTCGCGTCCTCGGCGCCGCGCTGGGTCCAGCGGCCGTGCTCGACGCAGAAGGACGAGATCGGAATCCGGCCTGATTTTTTCGGCACCAGAAAGCTCACCCCGATGACGCGGTCCTGGCGGCCGCCTTTGACGATATCGCCGGCCTGAATGAACACTTCCTCGTCGCCGAGGTTCTCAAGCGAAAGTTCGTTTACGCTGCCGGTCTCGTCTACCCGGATTTTGCTCTGGGCGAGCGCCTCCTCGAGCGTGAGCGGGACCGGCCCCTTGTCCGCCTCGCCATGCACGAAATAGAGCGAGAGATTCTCATGGGTGATCGGGCCCGAGATGCGATAGCCCTGCGCCGCCTGCCCGTCAGGCGCGCCGAGCGTAATGAAACCGATGGAAAACGCCGCACAAGACAAAAAAGAACGACTGCGCATTTGCGTGCTCCCCTCCAAAGAACGGTGTCGTTCGGAAAAGCCGCCGGCGGCGGCTTCACGAAACGGGGGAGCTCATAGCGGTGTTTCGCGGCGTACGTTGGAGCGGGCTGCGGCGGATTTCCGGTTTGATTTTGTTGCGCCGACGCCGAATTTACGATTGCCACAATCGTCATCCCCGGCGCGTGGGATGCGCCGCCGGGGCATGGGTCAGAGGGGCTGCCCGAAACGAAGACAAGCCTTTATGATCCGCCGCTCGCTCTAGCGCCGGAACCCGAACTTCGTGTGAGAGTGTGCCGCAAGCGATTACGAACTTCGGAATCGGGACACCCGTGGGGGAAAACGCCAATCATGTTCGAAACGACCATCGCCGGAAGCCTGCCCAAGCCCGCCTGGCTCGCCGAGCCGAACAAGCTTTGGGCGCCGTGGAAAGAGGAGGGTGCGGCGCTCGCCGCCGCCAAGCGCGACGCCACGATCCTGTGGCTGAAGGAAGAAGAAGACGCCGGCATCGATATCGTCACCGACGGCGAGCAGTCACGCCAGCATTTCGTCCACGGCTTTCTCGAATATGTGGAAGGCATCGACTTCGCCCATAAGGTCGAAATGGGCATTCGCGCCGACCGCTATAAGGCGATGGTGCCGCAGGTGGTGGGGCCATTGCGCCTGAAAGGCCGGGTGCATGGGACCGAGGCGAGGATCGCCCGGGCGCACACCAAGCGAAAGCTGAAGTTCACCCTGCCCGGCCCGATGACCATCGTCGACACCATCGCCGACCGCCATTACGGCGACAAGGTGAAGCTCGCGATGGCCTTCGCCGAACTCCTCAACAGCGAGGCGCGGGCGCTGGAGAAAGACGGCGTCGATACCATCCAGTTCGACGAGCCCGCCTTCAACGTCTACATGCGTGAGGTGAAGGAGTGGGGCATCGACGCGCTGCATCGCGCCGCCGCCGGCCTTGCCTGCACCACCGCCGTCCACATCTGCTACGGCTACGGCATCCAGGCGAATCTCGACTGGAAAGCGACGCTCGGCCGCGAGTGGCGGCAATACGAGGAAATCTTTCCGGCGCTCGCCAAAAGCAAGATCAAGCAGGTTTCGGTCGAATGCAAGAACGCGAAGGTGCCGATGAGCCTCTTGAAGTTGCTGGCCGGCAAGGACGTACTCGTCGGCGTGATCGATGTCGCCAACGATCACGTGGAGACGCCGGAAGAGGTCGTCGCCACCGTCACCGAAGCGATGAAATATGTCGCGCGCGAGAAAATTTTCCCCTGCACCAATTGCGGCATGGCACCGATGCGCCGCGAGATTGCGGTGGCGAAGCTCGCAGCACTTGGGAAAGGTGCGGCGCTTGCGCGACAGAAATTCGCGAAATCGGCGAAGGCGCCCGTGAAGCGCGCGCCGAAAAAACCGCAGCGAGCCAAAAAGAAACCCCGCCGCAGATAGCGGCGGGGAATCTCGTCTGAAAAGTCCGGCTTAGCGTTGCGGATTCTGGAATCCGCCGCCCTGCTGGTGCTGGCCGCCCTGGCCCGGTTTCGGGTTGCCCTGCTGCTGCTGGCCGCCCTGACCCGGCTTCGGGTTCTGACCTTGCTGTTGCTGACCCGACTGGGCCGACTTCTGGTCGTGCTTACCCATCTTATTTCTCCTGGAAATTTTGGGGGTTGAGACGGGATTCCTCCCGCGCTCCCACTTACAACGCGCGTGCGGCGTAATTGTTCCTGCGCTTGCCACATCTTCGCCACGCTCGGTTACGCGCAACACAAGGCTTTTATTCGATTGCAACCGAAAATTTTGCGGAACATTTGCTGCAAAAAATTCAGGCACCGACTTTTTTCTCGGCGCGCAGCCGTTCCACCATCGCCTCTACCTCGCGCTGCGCTGCGGAAAGCTTTTTTTCGTCGCGCGCGCGCAGCACGAGGCGCGTGAAAAATCCCTTCTCGTTAAAGAACGGATAGCTTCCCATCAGTACATCGGGATGCCGCTTTTGGATTTCGCCGTAGGGCGTGCCGAGATCGCCTTCGCGCAGGCCCGTGTCGAGTGTGACGGACAAGAGCTTGGCGCCGGTGCGCAGCGTCGGCAGCACTTCATCGAGCATCGCCTGCATCACCGTGGGGATTCCCGCCATCACATAGACGTTCTCGATACGAAAGCCGGGCGCGGCCGAGACCTTGTTCAGAATGAGATCGGCGCCCTTGGGAATACGCGCCATGCGGAGCCGCGCTTCGTTGAGATCCTTCTCGGCGATCCGCGTCAACAGAAGCGCCCGCGCGCGCGGATCGACATCGATCGGAACGCCGAAAGCCTTGGCGACGGATTCAGCGGTGATATCGTCATGCGTGGGGCCGATGCCGCCGGTGGTGAAGAGATGGTCGTAGCGTTGGCGGAGCGCATTCACCGCCGCCACGATCTCGGCCTCGACGTCGGGCACGATCCGCACTTCGCGAAGATCGATGCCGGCGGCCGTCAGCATATCGGCGATGTGGCCGACGTTCTTGTCCTTGGTGCGGCCTGAAAGGATTTCGTCGCCGATCACGAGGACGGCGGCGGTGACGATTTCACTCGCGGAATCTTTCGTCATCTCACTTCGCCTCTCGTCGTACGCGCGAATTATATTTCCGCGAGATCTGCTGTTTCATTGACAGCAAAAGGATTTGCCATATCGTGGGTCATCATACCAATCGCATTCGTGACCGCACAGCCAAAATCCGCGAAGGCGCCACACCGGCCGATCCGTTTCGGCTCGCCGGCAGTGCATTGCGAAACAAGCACTGACGGCACCACGCGGATTCGGTCCCGCATCGAACTTGGCGCTTATGATCCCAATGCCGCCCGCCTCTTTCGCGCGGCGACGGAGAAAAATCCGAACGGCGTCTTTATCGCCGAGCGTGCCGGCGAAGGTTGGCAAAAGATCACCTATCGCGAAGCACGGCAAAAGGTCGACGCGATCGCACAATCGCTGATCGAGCGCGGGCTTTCGGCCGAGCGGCCGGTGATGATCCTTTCCGGCAATTCGATCGACCACGCGCTGATGATGCTCGCCGGTTTCACCGCGGCGGTTCCTGTCGCGCCGGTTTCCGTCGCCTATTCGCTGCAAAGCCAGGACCACGAAAAGCTCAAGCACATTGTCGAGCTGCTCTCGCCCGGTCTCATTTATGTCGCGGATACGGCGCCTTTCCAAAAAGCGCTCGCCGCGCTTGATCTTGCCGGCGTCGAAATTGTCGCCAATCGAAACGGCGCCAAGCTGGAAAAGGTGACGCCGTTCGAAGAACTCGTGCGCACGCGGCCGACGGCCGCCGTCGACCGGGCGGTCGCGGCCATCGAGCCCGGCACGATCGCAAAATTTCTTTTCACGTCCGGCTCAACCGGTCTTCCGAAAGGCGTCATCAATACCCACGGCATGATGACTGCGAACCAGCAGCAGGTGTTGCAGGTCTGGCCCTTCGTCGGCGACGCGCCGCTCGTGCTCCTCGACTGGCTGCCGTGGAACCACACCTTTGGCGGCAATCACGACCTCAATCTTGTGATGCGTCACGCCGGCACGCTCTATATCGACGCCGGCCGTCCGTTGCCGGCGCTGATCGGCGAGACCGCGAAAAATCTCGCCGACGTGAAGCCGACGATTTATCTCAACGTGCCGGCGGGTTATGCCGCGCTCCTGCCTTTCCTCGAAAAAGACGAGGCACTCGCGCGTAATTTCTTCTCGGAGCTTCGCCTCATCTTCTATGCCGGCGCTTCGCTGCCGCAGGACCTATGGGAGCGCCTGGAGACGCTTTCGGTGCGCACCATCGGCGAGCGCGTGCCCATGGCGTCGTCCTGGGGCACGACCGAAACCGCGCCGATGGCGCTCGCCGCGCAGTCGCTCGCCGAGCGCGCCGGCGTCATCGGCACGCCGGCGCCCGGCGTCGAAATGAAGTTGGTGCCCTCCGGCAACAAGTTGGAGATCCGCGTGCGCGGTCCCAACATCACGCCGGGCTATTGGAAGCGGCCGGATCTCACCGCCGCCGCCTTCGACGAGGAAGGCTTCTACAAGCCGGGCGACGCCGTGCGCTTCGACGATTCCGCCGATCCCTCGAAGGGCTTCGTCTTCGACGGCCGGCTTGCCGAGGATTTCAAGCTCACCACCGGCACCTGGGTCACCGTCGGCACGCTCCGCGTCGCCGCACTCGCCGCCGCTTCGCCCGCGCTGCAGGACGCGATCGTTGCCGGCCACGACCGGGAGTTCGTCGCCCTCCTCGCCTGGCTCAATCCGGCGGGCTGCAAAGCGCTCCTCGGCGCAAGCACACCCGAAAGCCTTGCGGAGTTCGCAGCACACCCCGCCGTGCGCGAGCATGTGCGGCGCGCACTGACCGAATTCAACGCGAGGCAAACCGGCCGCTCCCAGCGCGTCGGCCGCGTGCTCCTGTTGCGGGAGCCGCCCTCCATCGACGCCAACGAGATCACCGACAAGGGCTACATCAACCAGCGGCTCGCGCTTGAACGTCGCGCGGCCGAGATAGAGCGCCTGTTTGCCGCCGACCCCGATCCGCATGTGATCGTGATCGGCAATCTGGGCTGACTTGCAAAGCCTGCCGCGGCCGCCCAAATCTTAGGCAATGTTGCTCATATTTGATGGCCTTTCCCCGCGGCCCGCGCCCGCTTTTGGTTGGCATGCTCTTTGTAGCTAGACTTCCCGTTCGGGGAGTGGAGTAACCATGGCCGCGTTCGACGAGATGCGCGCGCCGGACGGCTCGGTCCGCCCAGCCTATGCCAAGCTCGCGGATTGGCTCGGCCGTGTGCCGCCCGATGTGCTTTCCTATCGCCGGCGCGAGGCGGAGTTCATTTTCCGCCGCATGGGCATCACCTTCGCCGTCTACGGCGAGGCGGAGGCGACCGAGCGGTTGATCCCCTTCGACATCATCCCGCGCATTCTCACCGCCGCCGAATGGACGCAGCTCGCCAAGGGGCTTGAGCAGCGGGTCAAGGCGCTGAACGCGTATTTGCGCGACATCTATTCCAAGCGCGAAATCCTGCGCGCCGGAATCATCCCCGACGATCTCGTCTTCCGCAATCCCGCGTTCCGGCCGGAAATGAACTGCAAGCCGGTGCCGCATGATCTCTACGTGCAGATCGCGGGCATCGACGTCGTGCGCACCGATGCCGACACGTTTTATGTGCTCGAGGACAACGCGCGCGTTCCCTCCGGCGTCTCCTACATGCTCGAGAACCGCGAGATCATGCTGCGGCTTTTTCCCGAGCTTTTTTCCGGCCATCGCGTGGCGCCGGTCGAGAACTATACCGACGAATTGCTCGCCACCCTCAAATCGGTGGCGCCGCCCTCGGCGCCGGGCGATCCGACCGTCGTGCTGCTCACCCCCGGCATCTACAACTCGGCCTATTTCGAGCACTCGTTTCTCGCCGACAAACTCGGCGTCGAGCTCGTCGAAGGCCGCGACCTCCTGGTGAAGAGCAACGTCGTCTATATGCGCACCACCGAGGGGCCGAAGCGCGTCGACGTGATCTACCGCCGCGTCGACGACGATTTTCTCGATCCGCTGATGTTCCGCCCCGACTCCATGCTCGGCGTGCCGGGACTGATGAGCGCCTATCACGCCGGCAACGTGACGTTGGCCAATGCCGTCGGCACCGGCGTCGTCGACGACAAGGCGGTCTACAGCTACATGCCCGAGATCGTGAAGTTCTATCTCGGCGAAGAGCCGCTTTTGAAAAACGTGCCGACCTGGCGCTGCCGCGAGGAAGCGCATCTCAAGGAAGTGCTCGATCGCCTGCCCGAACTCGTGGTGAAGGAAACCCACGGCTCCGGCGGCTACGGCATGCTCGTCGGCCCGATGGCCGACAAAAAGACGATCGAAGTTTTCCGCCAAAAATTGAAACAGGCGCCGGAAGGATTCATCGCGCAGCCGACGCTCGCGCTCTCGACCTGTCCCACCTTTGTCGAGGAAGGGGTCGCCCCGCGTCACGTCGATCTGCGTCCCTTCGTGCTGATGGGCCGCGACCGGGTGCGCGTGGTGCCGGGCGGGCTGACCCGGGTTGCGCTCAAGCAAGGCTCGCTCGTCGTGAATTCCAGCCAGGGCGGCGGAACGAAAGACACCTGGGTGCTGGATCGCTGATCATGCTCTCCCGCACCGCCTCCAATCTTTACTGGCTGTCGCGCAACATGGAGCGCGCGGAATGCCTCGCGCGCATTCTCGACGCGACGCACCGGCTTACCTCGCTGCCGCAAGCCGAGGGCTCCACCACCAACGAATGGGATTCGGCGATCGCGACGGCCGCCTGCGCGCAGCCGTTCAAGGTCAATTACGAGGAGGCGAACGAAGAAACCGTCACTGAATTTCTCGCCTTCTCGCCTTATAACCCGGCCTCGATCCGCAACTGTCTCGAGACCGCCCGCCAGAACGCGCGCGCCGTGCGCACCGCGCTCACCGTTGAAATGTGGGACGCGATCAACGGCGCCTGGCACGAATTGAAAAAATTCGGCGGCAAAAAGCTTTCCTCCGACGACTTCACGCAATTTCTCTCCTTCGTGAAGCAGGCTTCACTCGCCTATGACGGCTCCGCCTATCGTACGATGTTGCGCAACGACGCCTATTGGTTTTCGCGGCTTGGCATTCTGATCGAACGCGCCGACGCCACCGCCCGCATCCTCGACGTCAAATATCACGTGCTCTTGCCCGCGAAGGAGCGCGTCGGCGGCCCGCTCGATTATTTCCAATGGGCGTCGATCCTGCGCTCGGTCTCGGCGCTCACGAGCTATTACTGGGTCTACCAGGAAAGCGTGAAGCCGTGGCTCGTCGCCGATCTACTGATCCTCAACCGGCAGATGCCGCGCTCGCTCGCGAGCTGCTACGAGAATCTCAGCCGCTATCTCGACGACCTTGCGCAATTCTACGGCCGGCAGGGAAACTCGCAGCGGCTCGCGCGCACAATGCTTACCAAGCTTTCCAATGCGACCATGGACGATATTTTTCAGTCGGGCCTGCACGAATTCATCGGCAATTTCATTGTCGATAATAATCGCCTGGGCGCCGCCATCACCGAGCAATACCTGACGTAACCATTATGCGCATCCGCATTTCCCACGAGACGGTCTATCGCTACGATACGCCCGCGAAGTCGGCGATCCAGATCCTGCGGCTAACGCCGCGTAATCACGACGGCCAATACATCGTGCGCTGGCGGATCGAATTGAACGTCGATTGCCGCCTCGATCCCTTCGAGGATGCTTTCGGCAACCTCGCCCGCTCCTTCACCGTCGACGGCCCGCTTTCGGAGCTTGCGATCCGCGTCGAGGGTGAAGTCGAGACGCAGGACACCGCCGGCATCATCGGCGGCGCCGTGGAGCGCTTTCCGCCTTCGCTGTATTTGCGCGAGACGCCGCTTTCCGCGCCCGACGCCGCGATCGCGGCGTTCGCCGAGGAGACCGCGGCCGGCGCCAAGGATAATCCGCTCGCCACCCTGCACGCGCTGACCTCGCGCATTTATAATGAGTTTGCATTCGATCCGGACCCGACGCATCCGGCGATGACAGCCGCCGAATCCTTCGCGCTCAGGCGCGGCGTCTGCCAGGACTACGCGCAGATCTTCGTCGCCGCCGCGCGCCATCTCGAAATTCCCGCCCGCTATGTCTCCGGTTACTTCCTACGGGTCGACGGCGTGACCGAGCAGGAGGCCGGCCACGCCTGGGCGGAAGCGTATCTGCCGAAGCTCGGCTGGGTCGCCTTCGATCCCGCGAACGGAATTTCGGCGACCGCTGCGCACGTGCGGGTCGCGATCGGCCTCGATTCGCTCGGCGCCGCGCCGGTGCGCGGCACCCGCTTCGGCGGCGAGGGCGAGAAGCTCGCGGTCGCGGTCCACGTCGACCAGGCCGGGCGGCAGATGCAGAATTAACGCCATCAGGCGTCATGGCCGGGCTCGTCCCGGCCATCCACGTCTTTGCAACAAAGAAAGGCGTGGATGCCCGGCACATGGCCGGGCATGACGGATGAGAATTCACCCGCTATAAATTCGCGCACTTCGGGGGCACGAACCGATGACCTATTGCTGCGGCATTCTCGTCCGCGACGGCCTCGTGATGATCGGGGACACCCGTACCAATGCGGGTCTCGACAACGTCTCGACCTTCCGCAAGCTCCACATCTTCGAGGAGCCGGGCAAAAGCATCATGGCGCTCGCCTCCGCCGGCAATCTGTCGCTGTCGCAGACCGTGCTCAGCATGCTCAGCGAAGGGATCGAAAACCCGGAAACCGGCGAGCGCGAACGGCTTACCGACGCGCCGACGCTGTTCCAGGCGGCGCAACGCATCGGCCGCGCGCTCCGCATGGTCCACAACATGGAGGGCGGCGCACTCGAGCAAGCGGACGTCAAGTTCGATGTGGCATTTTTGTTCGGCGGCCAGATCGCCGGCCGAAGGCTGCGGCTTTTCATGATCTACGCCGCCGGCAATTTCATCGAATGCACCGTCGACACGCCTTACCTGCAGATCGGCGAGCACAAATACGGCAAGCCCATTCTCGATCGCGCGGTGAAGTATGACACCGATCTCTACGACGCGCTGAAGATCGGGCTGATCTCGATGGATTCGACCATGCGTTCGAACCTTGCGGTGGGCCTGCCGATCGACCTCGCCATCATCCCGCGCGACGCGCTGAAAGCGGAGTTGAGCTTCCGCATCGAGCCGGGCGAGCCCTACTTCACGGATCTTCGCGAGCGCTGGTCGTCGGCGTTGCGCGCCGCGCACATGGCGATCCCGCGCCCGCCCTACGCCAGCGGCAAGAGATAACGCCTGAACTCATCGTCAAAAAAAGAACCGGGAGGAAATCATGGCTGAAGCAAAAGTCGCCGTCGTCACCGGCGCCGGCACCGGCATTGGGAAATCCGCCGCAATCGCGCTCGCCAAGGCCGGCTACGCCGTCGCGCTCGCCGGCCGCCGCAAGGAGCCGCTCGAAGAGACCGCGAAAGAGGCGAAGGGCAGGACGCTCGTGGTGCCCACGAATGTCGGCGACCCCGCCTCGGTGAAGGCGCTCTTCGCCAAGGTGAAAGAGACGTTTGGCCGCCTCGATGTTCTTTTCAACAATGCCGGCATGGGCGCGCCGCCCGTGCCGCTCGAGGAACTCACCTACGAGCAATGGAGCGCGGTGGTGGCCGCGAACCTCACCGGGCCGTTTCTCTGCACGCAGGAAGCCTTCAAGATCATGAAGGACCAGAAGCCGCGCGGCGGCCGCATCATCAACAACGGCTCGATCTCCGCGCATGCGCCGCGGCCGTTTTCCTCGCCTTACACTTCGACCAAGCACGCGATCACCGGTTTGACAAAATCGACCGCGCTCGACGGCCGCGCCTACGATATCGCCTGCGGCCAGATCGACATCGGCAATGCCGCAACGCCCATGACCGAGCGCATGAAGACCGGCGTCTTGCAGCCGGGCGGCGAGATGAAACCGGAGCCGCGCATGGACGTGGAGGATGTGGCAAAGGCGGTCGTGCATATGGCTTCGTTGCCGCTCGATTCGAATGTTCTCTTCATGACAATCATGGCGACGAAAATGCCATTCGTCGGCCGCGGCTGAAGGAGCAGCTGCAAAACCGCGCCGGCCTGCAGGACTAAAGTTTAAGCGCCAAAGCGCCGCGTTGCATAAATTTCAGCCGCCGCCTAAGAAGTTCCGGGGCGGTTCGCTGATAGCGTGGCTTTCAGGGGCGGCGGCCTGCGGCTTGCATAGTCGCAGTTCGACTTCACGACAGGGGGATTCGCATGTTGATTGCGCAACTCGCCGGGATCGCCCTGGTCATCAACGTCTCGACCGGTCCCGTCACCCAACCGAACGACGCTGCGGCGGAGGCGTCGCCGCAGCAAAAAAGCGCGGCGATCCATTCGCTAACGCATTCTGCGACCGAATGCATCGCCCGCGCGGTGGCGGCGGATCCGCGATTCAACAGGGAGGCGAACGGTAACGTCGGCGACCTCATCGTCGATTCGATTCCGTCCTGTGTCGGACCGGTGCGCGCGATGATCGACGCTTACGACGACTATTTCGGCGAAGGCACGGGCGAAGCGTTCTTCATGGGCCCCTATCTCGAAAAGCTGCCCATCGCCGTGATCAAATGGGGCACGAATAGCGCCCGGGACAAATAAGGGCGCCTTCGCGAGGAGGCGCTAAAGCGCCGCGGCCGCCGCCGAAAGCTCGCCGCGCAATTTCCCCACCGCTTCCAGCACCGCCGGATCGTTACGATGCCGCGGCTGCGGCTTCTCCACGTCCACCGTCATGCCCACGCTCGCGGGCTCGCCCACGAGCGCAATGATGCGATCGGCGAGATACGCCGCCTCCTCGATGTCATGGGTGACGAAGAGGACGGTCTTCCCCGTCTTCGCGCGAATGCGGATCAATTCGTTCTGCAAGCCCTCGCGGGTGATCGCGTCGAGTGCGGCGAACGGCTCGTCCATCAGGAGGATTTCCGGATCGACCGCGAGCGCGCGCGCCAACGACACACGCTGGCGCTGGCCGCCGGAAAGCTCGTGCGGGTAGCGCGCGCCATAGGCGGAAAGCCCAACGAGCGAAAGCGCCTCATCGATGTGCTTCTTGCGCTCCGCCTTCGACACGCCGCCATGTTCGAGCCCGAAGCCGACATTGTCGAACACGCGGCGCCACGGCAGCAACCGCGCATCCTGGAAGACCAGCGCGACCGGCAAGTGCCCGCGCGTCGCTTTCGCGCGCAGGATTACCTTGCCCTTGTCGGGCGCAAGAAGCCCCGCGACCACCCGCAGCAGCGTCGATTTGCCGACGCCCGACGGCCCGACAATGGCGACGAATTCCCCGCGCGCGGCGGCGAATGAGAGGTCACGCAGCACCTCGGTTTTTCCGCCGTCGCGCTGATACGAGAGCCCGATCCCTTCGAGCTCGATTACTGCTTCCATTTCAGCAGCCGGTTTTGCAGGGCGACGAAGCCCGTATCGATCAGGCCGTACAGGGCCGCCATCGTCGCCATGTAGATCACCACGATATCGGTCGCGAGCAGGTTCGAAGCCTGCAACATGCGATTGCCAAGGCCGAAGACGCCGAAGATTTCCGCCGCCACCACCGCCATCCACGCCTGCCCGATTGCCGTGCGCAGGCCGCCGAGAATGCCGGGCGCGGCTGCCGGCAGGATCACTTTCACAAGCTGCTGATCGGCGCGGCGAAAGCCGAAGGCATCGGCGACCTCGATCAGCTCGCGGTCGACGGCGCGCACCGCCGAGAGCGCGGCGAAATAGGAAATCCAGAACACCCCGATCGCGATGATGAAGACCGCGGCCGCCGGCTCAATCCCGAACCACAGAATCGCGAACGGAATCCAGGCGATCCCCGGGATCGGCCGCAGCGTGCGCACGATCCAGGAAAGAAACGCTTCCATGCCGCGCCACAGACCGGTGGCGACCCCGAAGGCGACACCCAGCCCGCAGCCAACCACGAGGCCCTCGATATAATGACTGAGGCTCGCGCCGAGCGCCGTGAGCCAAATGCCGGAGGCAAGTTCGCGATAGAACGCTGAAGGCAATGCGCTCGGCGGCGGCAGCGTATCCGCGGAAATGAAGCCGAACCGGGGAAACGCCTCCCACAGCGCGAGGAAGGCCGCGAAGCCGGCTGCGGCGAGCGCGATCTCGCGGCTTCGATTCATCGTCAGTTGCCGGCGGCCGCCCGCGTGTAAACGTCGACCGCGAACAGGCCGTCAAGCGATATGGCCTTCGCGAGCGCGCCGATCTTGACCTGATAATCCTGCAGTTTCGCGGTCGGCTCGATGATCGGGCGCGGGTCGGAAGTGAAGTGCGTCTGCGGCGACTTCAGCGCGGTGAGAATAATGTCGTTGGGCACGAGCCCCCGGCCGAGCCCGACGCCGACATTGGGTGCGGCGCGCGCGGGATCGGTCTGCAGCAACTTCGTCGCACGGATCACGAGGCGGACGAGGTCTTCGACCGCCTTCGGATTCTTGTCGGCGAATGCGCCGGACACCGCAACGACGACGCCGGGGAAATTCGGAAACATGTCGGCGCCGGTCGCCACCAGCTTGATGTTCGGGTTCACCTTCTGGGCAATGGTAAGCGCGGGCTCGCGGATGTTGCCGCCTTCGACCGCGCCGGTGAGAATCGCGCGCTGCGTCGCATCGATGCCCATTTCGATGATCTGGACATCGGCGCGGTCGACTTTCAGTTGTTCCCACAGCCAGTATTGCAGCGTGGCGTTGGGACCGGAGCCGATCGGCTGCGTCGCGAGCTTCGCGGGCTGCCCCATTTTTTCGTGGAACGCCTTGAAGCCCGCCGCCGTGCCTTTGCCGCCGTTAAAGAAGGGCGCCAGCGCCGGCCCTGCCGCAACACCCATTTCCTCCACCACAGTCGCCGCCACCACGCGCACGTCCTGGCCCTTGGCACGCGCGACCAATAGCGGCGCGAGCCCCGCGACGTAGACGTCGAGCGTGCCCGAGGCGAGCGCCTGGATCATGTTGGGACCGGACTCGAAACTCGCGAATTTGACGTCGAGGCCTTTTTCCTTGAACCAGCCCTCGCCATCGGCAACGAAGACCTGCGCCACGCCCATCACAGGGATGTAGCCGAGACGGATCGTCGTCGTCGTTTGCGCTGATGCGGCGTGCAGCCCCGCCAGCACAAAAGCGGCGGCGGCACCAAGCGTGCGGAAAAGATGCATGCAACACCTCGATGATGCGAAGCCGTAAGCGCCCCGCGCGCGAGGGCGACGCTTATCCCCCCGCGCCCGCTCTTGCAATCGCTCTTTGTGGATACGCTCTTTTCACCCAGACACGGCGTGTTATGCGGCCGCGAATGCCCTTATAGTGCGCCGATGTTTATCGGCCATCATGGTGTCGCGTTTGCCGCCAAGGCGGCGGCTCCGCGCGCTTCGCTCGGCGTCTTTTTTCTCGCCACCATGTGGCTCGATCTTGTCTGGCCCGTGCTTGTGCTCGCCAATATCGAGATCGTGCGGATTGCGCCCGGCTTGATGCGCATGTCGCCCTTCGATTTCGTCTTCTATCCCTATTCGCACAGCCTTTTGTTCGCGATTCTATGGGCGCTCGCTTTCAACCTTGTTTATGGCTTCGTGACGCGCGACTGGCAGGTCGGCGCGCTCGTCGGCTTCGTCGTGCTCAGCCACTGGCTTCTCGACGTGATCGTGCACCGGCCGGACCTGCCGCTGTTTCCCGGCGGCCCGAAATACGGACTCGGCGTCTGGAATTCAATGGCAGGCACGCTCGCGCTCGAATTCCTGTTCTTCGGCGCCGGCCTATTTTTGTATATGCGGGCGACGCGCGCCAAAGACGCCGTCGGCGCCTGGGGCCTCTATGCGCTGATCGCGTTTATCGTGTCGCTGTATCTGTCGACGGTTCTAACGCCGCCGCCTCCCAATCCGACCGTGCTCGCTTGGGGCGGGCTCTCGACCTTAATCATGGTGGTCTGGGCGTGGTGGGTCGACCGCCATCGCGAGGCGATTGACGACGCCGTTACGCGATCTTCCTGACCTCGATCTTCGCCCCCGCGCGCACGCTCTTCAACGCTTTCACATCGCCGAGCGCCTTTGCCCAGATGTTGCAAGGCGAGGCAAGCCGCGTCTCATCCCCCTGCGAAATCGGCGTGCGGCCGAAGCCAATGGCGATCGCGTGGCCGTCCGGCCAGTAGGCGATCTCGCCGGGCGTAACCACGGCCTTGGCGTCCTTCTCGCGCGCAGCCTTCACCGGAATTTCGAAATAAATCTCCTCGCCCCAGATCATGGCTTCGGAGGAGAGCGGCAGCTTCGCCGCGATCGCTTTCGCCGTCGGCGTGTCGAGCAATTCGGCTTCGAGCGAGATATTGCCCATGTCGAAACGGACCCGCATGGAACATCCTCTTGTCATGAATGTTTCTTAGGCTGGATCAAATTGCCACGCAGGAGAGAATGGCGCCAGACGTTATTCTCCATTCTCTCTCACAGCCGAGGAGAAACCCATGGCGAAGACAGCGGCGAAAAAACCGGCCAGGAAAAACGGCGCGAAGAAGCAGGCAGCCCCGCGCGGCGGGCGCTTTCCCAACGAGAGCGCTAATTACCGTAGTGCGCGCAACGCGCTGCTCAAAGCGGAAGTCGGCCTTCGCCGCGAGGTCGAGCGGGTCGCCGCCCTTCGCCGCAAGCTGCCGGCCGGCGGCGCCGTCCCCGACGACTACGTCTTCGAGGAGATAAAGGACGGCGAGACGCGCCGCGTGAAGCTCTCCGAGCTCTTCGGCGACAAGCCGACCCTCGTCGTTTACAATTTCATGTACGGGCCCACGAGCGATGCCTGCCCGATGTGCACCTCGATGCTTGACGCCATGGACGGCGAGACGAAGCACGTCTTCCAGCGCGTGAGCTTTGCCGTCGTCGCGAAATCGCCGATCGAGCGCATCCGCGCCTACGCCCGCGACCGCGGCTGGCGCGGCTTGCGGCTTCTTTCATCGGCGAAGAACAGCTTCAACCGCGACTATTTCGGCGAGTCGGCCGACGGCGGGCAGCGGCCGATGCTGAACGTGTTCGTGAAGAAGGGCGGCAAGATCCACCACTTCTACGGCACCGAACTGCTCTTCGCCCCCCACGAAGCAGGGCAGGACAACCGCCACATCGACATGATCTGGCCGCTATGGAATCTGCTGGATCTCACGCCCGAGGGGCGCGGCAAGGACTGGAGACCAAGGTTGAACTACGGCGTCTAAGCTGCGCTCAGTTCAAGTAGAACTCGCCGCTCACCGCGCGGAATTCCGACGGGCGGATGAGCCGCGCGTGGGCGACCGTCACCGAGTGAAGCGGCCCTTCGAGCTCGCGCCGCCAGAAGTCGAGAAATTTGATCAGCGCCGGAAATTTCGGGAAAAGATCGTAGTCCTGCCAGACAAAGGTTTGCAGGAACCGCGGATGGTCCGGCAGACGGTAGAGAATTTTCGCCGTGGTGAGACCGTAGCCCTCAAGCTGTTTGCGGAAATCCTCAGAGATCATCCCGACCCTCCGAATGTTCGCGCCCGACCTCCAATAGTCTGCGCCAGGCTTCTGAGCACAAGCTTAAACATTGAATTTATTGTGTGGTTCCAAGGCATTAGCAGCGAGCCAGGGCGATTGCTGACAGCGGCCTGCCACCAGGCTTCGGCCGCGTTTACCCTCTTCAAAAAAATTCAAGTTTTTCAGCCGCTTGCGGCGTCTTGTCACTCATGAGCATTGAGTGCTAGAAAATTTTTATCAGCCTCTTGAAGGCAGCGGGCAGGCCCCTATCTGCCCGTTAGACGCGGCGGGGCGACCGGCGCGTTTTTTCTAAAACGCTTGAAAATCAGAGTCTTGGAGGACATCCAATGAAATTTCGGCCACTACACGACCGGGTCGTGGTCCGCCGCATCAATGCGGATGAGAAGACCCCGGGCGGCATCATCATTCCGGACACCGCAAAAGAGAAGCCGCAGGAAGGCGAAGTGATCGCCGTTGGCCCCGGCGGCCGCGATGAGAACGGCAAGCTGATCCCGATCGACGTCAAGAAGGGCGACCATGTGCTGTTCGGCAAGTGGTCCGGCACCGAAGTCAAGATTGATGGCGAGGAACTCCTGATCATGAAGGAGTCCGACATCATGGGCGTCATCGAAAAGACAGGCTCCGCGAAGCGGGCCGCCTGAAAATCGAATTGAAACGGAGTTGCAACAATGGCTGCTAAGGAAGTGAAATTTTCTGTCGAGGCCCGCGACAAGATGTTGCGCGGCGTCGACATCCTGGCGAACGCCGTCAGGGTGACGCTCGGCCCCAAGGGCCGCAACGTCGTGCTGGAGAAATCCTTCGGCGCGCCGCGCATCACCAAGGACGGCGTCACCGTCGCCAAGGAAATCGAGCTCGAAGACAAGTTCGAGAACATGGGCGCGCAGATGGTGCGCGAAGTGGCGTCGAAGACCTCCGATCAGGCGGGCGACGGCACCACGACGGCAACCGTCTTGGCGCAGGCAATCGTGAAGGAAGGCGCCAAATCCGTCGCCGCCGGCATGAACCCGATGGACCTCAAGCGCGGCATTGACCTTGCGGTCGAGGCCATCGTCGAGGACCTGAAGAAGAACTCGAAGCGCGTCACCTCCAACGAGGAGATCGCCCAGGTCGGCACCATCTCCGCCAATGGCGACACCGAGATCGGCAAGTTCCTCTCGGAAGCCATGAAGAAGGTGGGCAACGAGGGCGTGATCACGGTCGAGGAAGCGAAGTCGCTGGAGACGGAACTTGATGTCGTCGAAGGCATGCAGTTCGACCGCGGCTACATCTCGCCCTACTTCATCACCAACGCCGACAAGATGCGCGTGGAGATGGAAGACCCCTACATTCTCATCAATGAGAAGAAGCTCTCGGGCCTGAACGAACTGCTTCCGCTGCTGGAAGCCGTCGTGCAGACCGGCAAGCCGCTTCTGATCATCGCCGAGGACGTCGAGGGCGAGGCGCTCGCAACGCTTGTCGTCAACAAGCTCCGCGGCGGCCTCAAGGTCGCGGCGGTGAAGGCGCCGGGCTTCGGCGATCGCCGCAAGGCAATGCTGCAGGACATCGCCGTGCTCACCGGCGGTCAGGCGATCTCGGAAGACCTCGGGATCAAGCTCGAGAACGTGCAGCTGAACATGCTCGGCCGCGCGAAGAAGGTGATGATCGACAAGGAAAACACCACGATCGTCAACGGTGCCGGCAAGAAGGCCGACATCGAGGCGCGCGTCGCGCAGATCAAGCAGCAGATCGAGGAGACCACCTCCGACTACGATCGCGAGAAGCTGCAAGAGCGGCTCGCCAAGCTCGCGGGCGGCGTCGCGGTGATCCGCGTCGGCGGCGCCACCGAAATCGAAGTGAAAGAGCGCAAGGACCGCGTGGATGATGCCCTGCACGCCACGCGCGCGGCGGTCGAGGAAGGCATCCTTCCCGGCGGCGGCGTTGCGTTGCTGCGCGCGGGCGATGCCCTGAAGCGTATCCGCACCGAGAACGACGACCAGAAGACCGGCGTCGAGATCGTGCGCAAGGCGCTGCAGGCCCCTGCCCGTCAGATCGCGACCAATGCCGGCGAAGACGGCTCGGTCGTGGTCGGCAAGGTCCTGGAGAAGGACCAGTACGCCTTCGGCTTCGACGCGCAGACCGGCGAGTACGGCAACCTCGTCACCAAGGGCGTCATCGACCCGACCAAGGTCGTGCGCGCGGCGCTGCAAGGTGCCGCCTCGGTCGCGGGCTTGCTCATCACCACCGAAGCGATGGTGGCGGAGCTGCCGAAGAAGGGCGGCTCCAGCGCTCCGGCGATGCCGGGCGGCGGCATGGGCGGCATGGACTTCTAAGTCCCCGCGCTCAATAAAACCGAAAGGCCCGGGATTTCTCCCGGGCCTTTTCTTTTGCGGCTACGCCGCGCCCTTCCCCATCCGGTGCAGCTTCAGCACCGCATAGACGTCACGGTTCACGGGCGTCGGTACGGAGAGGGCGCGGCCGAGTTCGACCACCTTACCCTGCAGCCAATCGGTCTCGAGCCGGTTGCCGCGCTCGAGATCCTCGAGCATCGACGCCTTGATCGTCGGCGGCAGGCCCTTGGTAAGCGCAATCCGGCTCTCCGCCGCGCCCTTCAGCGGAACGCCCTTGGCGGTGCCTACCGCCTCCACCTCGCGCATGAGCGCTTGCAGGACCGCGAAGGTGTCCGGGTCGTCGCGGATCGGTCCGACGGTGGAGCGCATGCTCGCGGTCGCGCCCGACATGCCGACGATGAAGATGAATTTTTCCCATAATTCCTTCTCGATGGTCTTCGAGAAGGCGGCGTCGATCTTCGCCGCCTTGATTTCATCCACGAGTGCCGAAAGCCGCGCGTCGTCGCGGCCGTCAAGAAAACCGCAGCGGAAACTCGCGAACGGATTCTTGTGCACGATCACGCCGGGCGCCGAAATGACCGCGGAAATCACCGTTGGCGCCGCGGCGACCACGTCTTTGCCGAGGATCGGCACGAGCCGCTCGACGCTGTCGATCCCGTTCAGCATGGAAACGAGCCGCGTGTTCTTGCCGATCAGGGGCTTCGACGCTTCGCCCGATTTTTCCACGTCCCAGAGCTTCACGGCGAAGAGGACGAGATCGACCTCGCCGATCTCCTTCGGATTGTCGGTCGCCTTCGGCGCCTTGATGTGAATATTGCCGACGGGGCTTTCGACCTTGAGGCCGTTCTTGCGGATCGCGGCCAAATTCGCCCCGCGCGCGATGAAGAAGACCTCATGTCCTGCCTCGGCGAGCCTGCCGCCGAAATAACCGCCCAGCGCCCCGGTCGCCATCACTGCAACTCGCAAATGAACCTCCCGTTTTCGTGCAAAACTCGATTACAGGGCGCTTATGCCACGCGGCGGCCGAAGGCGCACGTTGCCGCGCGCATGGCTGAAATGCGGATTCCGGCGCGAGCCCGCGGGCCGTCCGCCAATTTGAAAATTGAACTGCGACGGCGATCGCGATACGCCTTTGGCATGGCAAGCCACGGCAACATCTATGTCGGCATCGGCGGCTGGAACTTCGCGCCCTGGCGCGGGGTCTTCTATCCGAAAGGCTTGCCGCAAGCGAAAGAACTCGCCTATGCCGGCGAGCGGCTCACCAGTATCGAGATCAACTCGACCTTCTACGGTTCGCAGAAGCCCGAGACGTTTCGCAAATGGGCAAAAATGGTTCCGGACGGTTTTGTCTTTTCCCTGAAAGGACCGCGTTTCGCCACCAATCGCCGCGTGCTCGCGGAAGCCGGCGACTCGATCGAGCGCTTCTTCGCCTCCGGCGTGCTCGAATTGGGCGACCGGCTCGGCCCCGTGTTGTGGCAATTCACGCCTGCGAAGAAATTCGACAAGGCCGATTTTGGCGCCTTTCTCAAGCTCTTGCCCAAAAAACACGGCAGTAAAACATTGCGCCACGTGGTCGAGGTCCGGCACGAAAGCTTTTGCGTGCCCGATTTCATTGCGCTTCTGCGCGAATATTCGATTCCGGTCGTCTTCGCGGAGCACGCGGTCTATCCCGCCATCGCCGACATCACCGGCGACTTCGTCTATGCGCGGCTGCAAAAGGGAAAGGATTCGGTTGCGTCCGGCTACCCGGAGAAGGCGCTCGGTCAATGGGCCAAGCGGGTTCGCCTGTGGGCGAAAGGCGAGGCCCCCGCCGATCTCCCGAATGTGGATTCGAAAAAGCCAAAGCCCGTGCCGCGCGACGTCTTCGTCTATTTCATCCGCGAGGGAAAAGTCCGAGCGCCGGCCGCCGCCATGGCGCTGATCGAGCGGCTCAAAGCATGATCCCGAAAAGTGGGAACCGGTTTTCGGAAAAGATCCTGCTTCGGTAAAATCGTTAGTCGAGCGTCCGCCGGAAGCGCGTCACCGCGATCCCCATCGCCACCAGCATCAGGATGAACAGCATCAAGGCGTCATAGTGAAGGTCGATGAGCGTCGAGCCCTTCAGCATTACCGAGCGGGCGATGCGGATGAAATGCGTGAGCGGGAAGATCTCCCCGAGATACTGCGCCCAGATGGGCATGCCGGCATAGGGAAACAGGAATCCTGAAAGCAGCATCGACGGCAGGAACGTCATCATCGCCATCTGCACCGCCTGCAACTGATTCTGGGCGATGGTCGAGAAGGTGTAGCCCATGGCGAGATTGGTGGCGATGAAGAGTGTCGTCAGGCAAGCGAGCAGGAAAACGTTGCCGATGATCGGCACCTGGAACAGGATGAGCCCGGCGCCGACGATCAGCGTCGCCTGGAAGAATCCGATCAGCACGTAGGGCAGGATCTTGCCGAGCATGATCTCGAGCGGCGTGATCGGCATCGACAACAAGCTCTCCATGGTGCCGCGCTCCGTTTCTCGCGTTACCGACAGCGCCGTGAAGATGAGCATGGTCATGGTGAGGATGGTGCCGAGGAGACCCGGCACGATGTTGAGCTGCGTCTCCGCGGCCGGATTGTAGCGGGCGTGCGCGCGGATCTCGAAAGGCGGATCGCCGGTATCGGGAATGGAGCGGTCGTTTTTGAGCGCCGTCTGCACCACCTGCTGCAGCGAGCCGAGCGCGGAGCCCGCGGCGACCGGGTCGGTCGCGTCGGCGGCGACGAGAAGGGCGGGCTTGTCGCCGCGCCGGAGTGCCCGCTCGAAGTTGGCGGGAATTTCGACCGCGAACAGAACCTTGCCGGAGGCGAGCATGTGGTCGAGTTCGTCGACGTTCTGCGCCCGCTGGGTGATCTTGAAGTATTTGGTGTTCTCGAGCGCCGCCAGAATCGAGCGGCCGACGTCGCTCCGCTCCTGCAACAGCACCGCCGTCGGCAGGTCGTGCGGCGTGGTGTTGATCGCGTAACCGAACAACATCAGCTGCATCAGCGGCACCGTGATCATGGTCGCAAGCGTCACGCGGTCGCGGCGGAGCTGCAACACTTCCTTCAGGATCATCGCTTTCAGCTTGCGCCAAAAGCCGTCCGAGCGGAAAAGTTGCATGATCGTCATTGGAAATTGTCCCGCGACTGCTTCATCAGGTCGATGAACACGTCCTCGAGCGAGGGCTCGGTGCGCTCCCATTTGAGCTTTTTGTCGGCGCGATAGGGCTTGATCGCGGCTTCCAGTTTCGCGGCGTCGCGGCCCGAGACATGGAGGCTGGTGCCGAACGGCGCCACCATGTCGACGCCGAGCTTGGCGTCGAGATCGCTTTGCAAATGCGCGAGGTTGTCGCCGCTCACGGTGTAGGTGGTGAGCTTCGACTGTTCGATCACTTCTTCCACCGTGCCGCGGGCGAGAATCTCGCCATAGGCGATGTAAGCGATCTCGTGGCAGCGCTCGGCCTCGTCCATGTAATGGGTTGAGACGAGCACGGTGAGCCCCTCGCCCGCGAGCGCGTGGATCTCGCTCCAGAACTCGCGCCGCGCCTTCGGATCGACGCCGGCGGTCGGCTCGTCGAGCAGGAGAAGCTGCGGATTCGGCAGCGTGCAGGCGCCGAGCGCGAGCCGCTGCTTCCAGCCGCCGGAAAGCTCGCCCGCCACCTGCTCCTCGCGCCCTTTCAGGCCGAGACGCTCGACCATCTCGCGGCTCGCCTTTTCCGGCTCAGCGAGGCCAAAGATGCGCGCAACGAATTCGAGGTTCTCGCGCACGGAAAGATCCTGGTAGAGGCTGAAACGCTGGGTCATGTAGCCGACCTGGCGCTTGATCTTGTCGGAATCGGTGAGGATGTCGTAGCCGAGGCAGGTGCCGTGACCGCTATCGGGCGTGAGCAGCCCGCACAGCATGCGTATCGTCGTGGTCTTGCCCGAGCCGTTGGGGCCGAGGAAGCCGAAGATCGTGCCGCGCCTCACCTGCATCGAGAGATTGCGCACCACTTGGCGCCCTTCGAAGGACTTCGTCAGCCCCTCGACGTCGATGACGATGTCTGGCGCGGCGCTCATTTTTTTGCTTCCTTCGGCGCATTCGGTGAGACCACGACGCTCACCGGCTGGCCCACGCGAAGCCCGTCTGGCCGCTCGGGCAGCGCCTCGATCAAGTAGACAAGCTTTGAGCGCTCATCGAGGCTGTAGATCACAGGCGGCGTGTATTCGTTGGTGCCCGAAATAAAGGTCACGCGCGCGACGATGTCAGGCGCACAGCCGTCGCAGGAAACTTTCACCGGCTGGCCCGCCGAAATCTTCGGCAGCATCGCCTCCGGCACGTAGAACCGCACCTTGATGTTTCCGGGAGGCAGAAACGAGACGACCGGGCGGCCCGCCGATACCATTTCGCCCGGCCGGTAATAGACCTGCTGGATGCTGCCGTTGGCGGGGCTCGCGACCGCGCGGCGCGCGAGCCGCGTCTTTGACCAGTTGAGTTTTGCTTCCGCGTCACGGAGCGCCGCTTGCGCGGTATCGAAATCCTTCTGCGTGCCGGTATGATTTTTCAAAAGCTCGTCGGCGCGACGGAAGGTCTGCTGCGCATTCGCAAGCGCGGCCTCGCCCGAGAGCACATCCGCTTTCTGCAAATCGCTATCGACGGTAAAAAGCGGCATGCCGACAGTCACGCGATCGCCCTCACGCACGGACAGCGTCTCCACCCGGCCCATCTCGTCGGGCCCTACGAAGACAAAGTCCCCTTCGATCCAGCCTTGAAAGGTTTCGCTCGAATCGTTGCAAGCCGCGAGCAGAAGCGCGGCGAGAACGGGCGCGAGCCGCGCCATGATACGAAGGCACCTCATGCGGCTTTCCTCTCGCCGAACAGAATATTCATGTGGGTGCGCAAAAGTTCCCGCACGTCGAGCGGCTCGAAGCGATCGAAAAGACCGGTCCAGATGATCGCGACCAGGGCGGGCGCGGCGACGATCTGCGGAAAGCGGGCAAGGGCCGCGTGCTGGATTTCCCCGCGCTCAACCCCGCGCGCGAGCCGCGCTCTCGCGCCTTTGAGAATGCGTGAAAGCACTTCGCGATAATAGAATTCCGCGAGTTTCGGAAAGCGCGGTCCCTCGGTCATGATGAGACGGATGATGTCCTTGCGGCGCGTGCCGAACACTTCGCGCGAAAACAGTTCGACCATGTGGTCTGCAAGCGTGCGCAAGGGAATATCGGAAGCGAACACGCCTTCGACGGTGCCGACGAACGGCCCCATTACGGAGCGCACAATTTCCTGGAACAGCGCTTCCTTGTCGCGGAAGTGAAGATAAATGGTGCCCTTGGCGACCCCCGCCCGCTTCGCGACATCATCGAGGCGTGCCGCCGCGAAGCCACGGGCGGAGAATTCATCAAGGGCAGCGCCGAGGATCGCCTCGCGCCGCGCCGCACTCCGGATCGCCCGCGCGCTTAGGATTTTCTCGCGATTTGCGCTCCCCGCGGGCACTGGGATTTTTCGTTTCGTCGCGGTCATTGGCGTTCGCCATTTATGACTGACTAGTCAGTCATTGTAATGGCAAATGCAAGACCTGTCGAGCCGAGCTAACGGCTTGAAAAGACTGATAAAACTGGAAGACGCGGCGAAGGGAGCCGCTACTCGGCCGGCTGCATTTGCCCTGCCCCGCTCTCGACGCGGGAAACCAGGACCGCGATCGCAATGGTGCAGATCGCAAACACCGCTGCGAACGCCGCGGTGACGCCGAGCACGAGCGGAAAGCCGCCCTGGCCGTAAAGCGCCGCGATCATCGATACGGCAAGGCCGCTCGAGATGAAGGCGAGGAAAAACCGCACCGCATAGATGCGGCCGCGCCAGGCATCGGCGGTATAGCGGGCGATCACCACATCGCCGACAGTCACCTGCCCATAGATCGCGGCGATCGAAACCGCGAGCGCCACGAGAAGCGGAAAGCCGGTCGCGACCGACGCCCATACGATACCGATCGCCTGCATCACGCCGATCGCCGCGAACAGAAAGTGGGGCGAGCGCGAGACGAGCCGGCCGACCGTGAGCTGCGCGGCACCGCCGAACAAAAGGACGATGGTCGCGACCGAGCCGATCCAGGTGAGCGGCACATCGCCATGGGTGCCCTCGCCGATGATTTTCGGAATCGAAACCGTCACGGTATTGAAGACGAGCCCGCCAGCGAAGGAGAGTACCGCATAGACGCCGAAGAAAATCGCCGCAGTCGCAAAATTCATGCGCACCTCCGCCTTCTGCGCGCGCTCAGACGAATTTTCCTTTCTCTCGCTCGTCAGAAAGAAATAGGCGACGCCGATCGCCGCGCAGAGAACAGCGGGCAGCGCGAAAGCCATGCGCCATCCGAGCAGTGACGCGATCAGCGCCGTCGCGCCCGGTGCGCAGGCAACGCCGAGATTCCCGAACACGCCATTGGTCGCAAGCGTGCGCCCGCGGTCAGTCGTGTTCGCAAGCAGCACCGTCACCCCGACCGGATGATAAATCGCGGCGAAAATGCCGAGCACGAAAAGCGCGGCGGCAAGTGCGATCATGTTGGGGGCGATTGAGACGGCGAACAGCGAGGCGGCAATGCCGAGGAAGAACACCCCGATCATCCGGCGGCGGCTCCAATGATCGCCGAGCCAGCCCGCCGGCAGCGAGAACAGTCCGAACGCGACGAAACAGGCGGTCGAAAGCGCGATCAACTCGCCATAGGGACGTTTCAACTCGGTTTCCAGCCCGAGCACGACCGTCGGAAAGATCAACAGCACATAGTGGTCGATAAAATGCGCGATGTTGACGAAGCCGAGCTTGCGGCGCGCGTCGCTCATATTAATCCGGTCCTTTTTCGCTGCCGATCATAACGCAATCGGCACCGCGGCATACGCACAAGATTGAATGAATCACGAAAATCCGAGTGATCCATGATTATCAGGCGCAATCCTTAATCTATGGTCGAAGCGCTGTACACGCTACGCAGCGCTTCCTGCTATCGCCGGTTGCGAAGCTTTGCCAAGGCTTCGGGCGTGTCGACATCGGTGAAAACCGCTTCGTCCTCGACCGGCACTTCGACCACTGCGTCTGCATAAAGTCCGATCAGATGCCGCGCGCCGACATCGCCTTCGAGGTGGGCGAGATCGTCGAAGAGACGCCGCGACCACACCACGGGATTACCGCGCTTGCCGTCGCGCGTGGGAACGGCAATGAGCGCGCCGCGCACGGGATCGATCGCGGCGGCAAGACGGTCGATCAACGCGCCGGAGATTTCCGGCATATCGCCGAGCACCACGGCGACGGCGTCGACCTCGGGCGAAAGCGCCGCCAGGCCCGCCCGCAACGAGGTCGAGAGCCCATCGGCAAAACGCGGATTGCGAACGAAAGAAACGCCGAAACCCTTTAGCGCGCCGGCGACCCGGTCGCCTTCATGGCCGGTCACCACGATTACCGGCCGCGCTCTTGAAGCGAGCGCCGCTTCCACCGTATGCCGCACAATTGGCTTGTTGTTGAGTTCGGCGAGGAGTTTGTTTTCCGGTCCCATACGCGTGCCACGGCCGGCGGCGAGCACGATCGCGGCGAGGCGGAGCGCATGCGGAGATTCCGGCGCCGATGCGCGCGGCTGCGGCCGCGTCACGATTTCCATCAAGAGCCCGCCAACGCCGAGCGCGGTGACGTCGTCGCGTCTGACTGGAAGGCCAGCGACGAGTCGCGCCAAGAGCCAGTCGAAACCGTTCTCCTTCGGGCTGCGGGCGCAGCCGGGTGCGCCGATCACCGGTGTTCCGCCAACGGCGCCGATCAGCATGAGATTGCCGGGGTCGACGGGCATCCCGAAATGCTCAATGCGCCCGCCCGCGTCTTCGATCGCGGCAGGGATTACGTCGCGGCGGTCGGCGATCGCGGATGCGCCGAAAACGATCACAAGCTCGGCGTCCTCCGCGAGCGCCTTCTTGATCGAGGCGGACAGCGGCTTCACCGCGTGCGGCACCCGTTGATCGGACAAGACGCTCGCCTCCATCGGTGCGAGCCTTGCTGCCGTCACGCGTACGGTCTTGTCGATCACCTTGTCGGCAAGACCCGGCAGCTGAGTGGACACGAGCGCCACGCGCTTCAATTTGAACGGCGCCACGGAAATGAGCGGCTTCGCTGCGGCAAGCGCCGCGCGCTGTATTTCGCCTGCGACCGCAAACGGAATAATCTTGATCGTGCCGATCATTTCACCGGCGCGAACGGCGCGGTACGCGGGAAGAGTCGCGAAGGTCACCGCCTCGTCGACGCGATTGAGCCGCTTGACGCCTTCATCATCGATGAGGAGAACGCCCGCGCCTTCGGCGTAGAGGTTCGAGCGACCGGTGAAGGCGGGCTCAAACGAAACCGCCTTTCCTGCTACGGCGCGGGCAAGCGCAGTCGCTGCTTCATCTTCCGGCACGTCGCCGGGCTCAAGCCGCGCCGCGACGATCTCGGAAATACCGGCGACGCGCAACGCATCGATATCGGCCTCGGAGACCACCGTACCCTTCCGCACGACCTTGCCGCCCGCGCGCACCGAGTGTGCTGCGATCGCGCCTTTCGCATCGGCGATTGCCAGCGGACCGAATTTCACGGCTTCGCCTCCGGTCCGCGGCGAAGGCGAAGCGTGATCTCCGCGAGAATTGCGAGCGCGATCTCCGCCGGACTTGCCGCGCCGATCGCAAGGCCGATCGGCGCATGGATGCGCCCGATCGCCTCGTCGCTGAGCCCCCGCATGCGCAGATGTTCGACACGGCGCGCATGTGTCTTTTTGGAGCCAAGCGCGCCTACATAAAAGCAACCGGCCTTGAGTGCCGCTTCGAGCGCGGGCTCGTCGATCTTCGGATCGTGAGTGAGCGCGACGAAAGCAGTCCAGTGATCGAGGCCGATCTTCGGCAGCGCCTGATCCGGCCATTCCGCAAGCAGCGGCACGTCAGGGAAGCGCGCGGGCGTAGCGAATGCGGTGCGCGGATCGACGATCATCACGTCATAGGCAAGCATCTTTGCCATCGGCGCAAGCGTCTGGCTCACATGCGCGGCGCCGGTGATGACCATGCGCGGCGGCGGCAAATGCAATTCGAGGAAGTAACGCGTGCCGCCGGTCTCGACGGCGCTGCTTTTGCCGGTGCGAAGCTGCGGCTTCAGGATTTCCGCCAGCGGGTCTTTATTGATCTCGGCTTCGCGCACGAGCCGCTGGGTTCCACCGGCGAGTTCGGTGACGACGATCGCAGCGCGGCGCGCGGCGCGCTCGGCGTTCAAGGCAGCGATGAGATCGAGACGCATGCGAAGGCTCGAGGCGGCTAATCCACCTTCTCGACGTATACGCGGATCGTGCCGCCGCAGGAGAGCCCCGCCCTCCATGCGGTTTCGTCGGCAACGCCAAATTCGAGTAACCTGGGATTTCCGTCTTTGATTACCTCGGCGGCTTCCGCGATCACTTCGCCTTCGACGCAGCCGCCGGAGACGGAGCCGAGGAAGTTGTCGCGATCGTCGATCACCAGATGGCTGCCGACTGGGCGCGGCGCCGATCCCCACGTCTCGACCACGGTCGCGAGCGCGACGCCACGGCCTTCGCGCCGCCAGCGCTCGGCCATCGTCAGCACGTCGTCATTCGGTTGCGGGTCCGTCATGATCTGCTCCGTGTCATTTCATTCAGTCAGCGCCTTCGCAAAATTCGAGAAGAAACGGTCGGCGGTCTTCTTCGCGGTTCCGGCGAGCAACCGCTGCCCGAGCTGGGCGATCTTGCCTCCGACGGTGGCCTCGGCCGTGTAGACGAGCTTGGTGCCTTCCGGCGCGTCCGACAGCGTCACGGCGGCGTTGCCTTTGGCAAAGCCCGCGACACCGCCCTCGCCCTCGCCGACGATCTTGTAGCTTTCCGGCGGCACCAGATCCTCGAGTTTCACGCGGCCCTTGAAGCGCGCCTTGACCGGCCCCGCCTCAAGCCGCGCCACCGCGGTGAACTCGGTGTCGGAAACCTTCTCCAGCGATTCGCAGCCAGGGATGCAACGCTTGAGCATTTCGGGGTCGTTCAACGCCTTCCATACTTCCGTGCGCGGAAGCGGAAGCACGTATTCTCCGGTCATATTGAGTGCCATGAATCCCTCTTCTCGCTTAAGATAGCGATCCGTAGCCGCCCTTGCACCCCCGGCCTTCCGGCGCACAAAACCGCGGCGTAAAGTCCGCTTTCCTTCCGCTGTTTCCCCCATGACCGAGACAGAACTCGCCGCTTCCCCGCTTCTCGCGCCGCTGTTTGCGACGGTCGCAATGCGTGCGCTGCATGCCGACCGCGCGGTGATCGCGCGCATGCTTGAGGTGGAAGCCGCCCTCGCACGCGCAGAAGCGGCGGAAGGCGTGATCCCGCGCAAGGCCGTGGCCGCCATCAAGTCCGCCTGCGACCCCGCCCGTTTCGATCCAGCAGCGCTCGGAAAAAGCGCGGCGCTTGCCGGGAACATTGCGATCCCCCTCGTCAAGGCGCTCACCGCCGAGGTCGCAAAACGCGACCGCGAGGCCGCGCGCTACGTGCATTGGGGCGCGACGAGCCAGGACATCATCGACACCGCGGCGGTGGTCGCGATCGGCGAGAGCGTCGCCCTCCTCGACCGTGACCTTGTGCGCGCGATCAAGGCCTTCGCCAAATTCGCGCGCAAACACCGCAGGACGCCGCTTGCGGCGCGCACCTGGCTGCAACAAGCGCTGCCCACGATCTTCGGGCTGAAGCTCGCGAATTGGGCGGCGCTCGTTTCACGGGCGCGCGAAAATCTGCACGACGCCGCGGCAAAGGCGGCGGTCCTGCAATTCGGCGGCGCGGCTGGAACGCTCGCCGCCCTCGGCAAGAAAGGTGTGAAAGTCGCAAACCGGCTTGCCGAAGAACTCGATCTTCGGCCGTCATCTCCCTGGCACGCGGAACGCGACCGCATTGCGAACGTCGCAAGCGCAGTCGGCATTTTGATCGGCGCGAGCGGCAAGGTCGCGCGCGACGTCTCGCTCCTGATGCAGACCGAGGTCGCCGAGCTGTTCGAACCCGCGGGCCATGGCCGCGGCGGCTCATCGACCATGCCCCATAAGCGCAATCCAATCGCCTGCGCGCAGATTCTTGCCGCCGCCAATCTTGCCCCCGGCCTCGTCTCGGCGGTCCTCTCCGGCATGGTGCAGGAGCATGAACGCGCACTCGGCGGCTGGCAGGCGGAATGGTTGGTGATCCCGGAGCTCTTTCTCCTCGCTTCCGGCGTTGCATCGCGTCTCGCGGAGATTGCAGAAGGCATGGAGATTGACTCTGCTCGTATGCGCGCGAATCTCGATGCAACCCACGGGCTGATCATGGGCGAAGCCGTGCAGATGGCGCTCGGCGTCGAGATCGGTCGGCTGCAAGCGCACGATCTTTTGGAAACGGCGAGCGAGAAGGCCGCCAAGGAACGGCGGCCGTTGATCGACGTGCTGTCCAAAATGCCCGAGATCACCAAGGTGATTTCGCGCGATAAACTCATGCGACTTTTCGATCCGCTCACCTATCTCGGCAGCGCCGAATCCTTCTTGGACCGCACGCTCTCGAGCGTGGAAAAATCGCTGACACACCCATCGCCCAAATCAAAAAGGAAACGCTGATGCCGACCATCGATGCCGACGGATGTCCGATCAATGTCGAGATCGAGGGCCCCGAAAGGGCGCCTGTGCTCGTGTTTTCCAATTCGCTCGGGACCAATCTTCATATGTGGGACGAGCAGGCGAAGCATCTCGTGAAGAAATTTCGCGTCGTACGCTACGACCAGCGTGGTCACGGCAAATCCGGCGCGCCGGATACGCCCTATACGCTCGAACGGCTCGGCAGGGACGTGCTTGCCATTCTTGACGGCCTCAGGATCGAGCGCGCGCACTTCTGCGGCCTTTCCATGGGCGGCTTCACCGGCATGTGGCTCGGCCGCCTTGCGCCTCAGCGCATCGACAAGCTCATCCTCAGCAACACCGCCGCCAAGATCGGTGATCCCGTGATCTGGAACGGCCGCATCCAGACCGTACGCAGCAAGGGCATGGCCGCCATCGTTGACAGCGTGTTGGAGCGCTGGTTCACGAAGACCTTTCGCGAAAAATCCGCGGCCGCCGTCGCGCGCGTGCGCGAAATGCTGATGACCACGCCGCCGCAAGGCTATGCCGGTTGCTCGGCGGCGATCCGCGACATGGATCAACGCTGGGATATCGGCGCGATCAAGCTCCCCACCCTCGTCATCGCCGGCGCTCATGATCCGGCGACCACCGTGAAGGACGCGGAGCTGATCGTGAGCCAAATCAAAGGCTCGAAATTCATCAAGCTCGATGCCGCGCATCTTTCGAACATCGAGCAAGGCAAGCAATACACCGACACAATCGAGAAATTTCTCGGCTAGGAGCCGTATCATGAACGATCAGGAACGTTTTGACGCCGGCATGAAGAAGCGCCGCAAGGTCCTGGGCGATGCCTGGGTGGAGCGCTCGGTCGCCCGCAAGAACGACTTCAACGCCGACTTTCTCGATCTTCTCACCCGTTGCTGTTGGGGAGAGGTATGGCTGCGCCCGCATCTTGACGACCGCACGCGGCGGATCATCGTGATTTCCACCATGATCGCGCTCGGCCGCTGGGAAGAATTCAAGTTGCACACGCGCGCGGCGCTCGTCGAAGGAAAATTCTCCAGGGACGACATAAAGGAAATCATCCTGCAGCAGGCGGTCTATTGCGGCATTCCCGCCGCCAATAGCGCGATGAAAGAGGCAGGCGAAGTCCTCGAGGAAATCGCAAAAAGCAAAGGCTGAGTTTAGGCGCTCAGCCGCCGCCGCGTAGCCCGCTCGAGCGGTTGCGCGCGGCCGCCTTGCACCGCATGTCCGTGCGAGCGAAAAGCCTGCGGCGTGGTGCCGGTTTGCTTGCGGAAGAAACGCGCGAAATGCGAGGGATCGGCGAAGGCGAGATCATAGGCAATCTCGCCGATAGAAAGATTGGTGAAGACGAGCTGGCGCTTCGCCTCTGTCAGCACCCGCTGCCGGATGAGGTGACCGGCGGTAACGCCAGCGGCACGTTTGACATGATCGTTCAAGCGATCGGGCGTCACCGCGAGCTTCGTCGCGTAAAAAGCGATATGCCGTTCGCGCCGGAAATGATCCTCGATCAGCCGCCGCAGCGCCTCCACCGTGGGATCGGCAACCGCAAGCGTGACGGCGCCCGTGCGTGCGCGGCTTGCCGCGAGCCGCACCACTTCGACCGCAATAAGCGCGATGTAGGAACGCATGGCGATGCGATAGCCCTCGCGGGCGAGGAAATGCTCCTCGTAAAGATCCTGGCAAAGCGTAACGAGACGTTTTGTCTCGCCGTCATTGGCAAGCGGCACGACAGGATCCGCCGCGAGCGCCTTCAGCCGTTCAAGCGCCGCTGCCGAGCGTTCGCCGATTGCTTCGGCCACATCTTCAGTGAAAGTGACGACCCAGCCTTCGCTCACTTCCGGGAGATACCGGAAGCCGTGCGCGACCGTGGGCGGCACCAGGATCGCGGCTGGCGCCTTGAAGGCGATCGTCGTCGTCTCGAACGACATTTCGCCGCCGCCGCGCTCGATCACGAAAATCTGGAAGAGGTTACGGTGCCGGTGTGCCTGGATCGTCCAGTTGTGAATTGCCGAGCGCGAGGACAGCGTCTCGACATGGACGAAATCGAATGCCTGATCGTCCGGGGGGTCGCCGTAGAGGTGAAAGAGCGGCAGCGCCGTCGCTTGTCCCATGGATCGGAGCATAGGCAAGCGCGGCGCGGGCGCAACCCCGCAAACGGCGTCTCTACTCGACGATGACGCCGCTCGCCTTGATCGGTCCCGCCCATTTCTCGATCTCGCTCTTCACGAATTGGGCGAGATAGCTGGGCGTCGCCTCCGCGTCGGGCACGACCTGCGCGCCGATACCCTGAAGCCGGGCGCGTACTTCCGGCGTGTTCATCGACTGCACCACCGCGGCATTGAGCTTTTTCACGATCGGCGCCGGCGCACCCTTCGGCAAGAAGATTGCGCTCCACGTATAGGCTTCAAAACCCTTGGTGCCCTGCTCGAGGCCGGTCGGCACGTTCGGCAGCGCCGGCGAACGCTCCTTGGTCATGATGGCGATGGCCTTCACGCTGCCGCCGTCGATCTGCGGCTTCGCGTTGTTGACGAGATCGCAGAGGAAGTCGATGCGGCCCCCCAAAAGGTCCTGCATCGCGGGGCCCGTGCCGCGATAAGGAACATGCGTGATATCGGTGCCCATCACGGAATTCACGATCACGCAGCCGAGATGCGTCGCCGAGCCGGCGCCGGCCGAACCGTAAGACATCTTCGCTTGGTTAGCCTTGGCGTAGGCAATGAACTCTTTCAGATTGTTCGCTGGAAAATCCTTGCGCGTGATCAGAACGAGCGGCGTGACCGCGATCAACGCCACCGGCGTGAAATCCGCCGCCGCGTTGTAGGCGGGGCGCTTGTAGAGCGTCTGGTTTTGCGCATGCGTGCCCACGCTTCCGAGCACGAACTGGTAGCCGTCGGGCTCGGCCTTGGCCACACGATCGGCGCCGGTCATACCGCCCGCGCCGCCCACGTTCTCGACGATCACCTGCTGCCCGAGAATCTCGCCCATGCGCTGGGCAACGATGCGGCCAATGCCGTCTTGCGGGCCGCCGGCGGCGAACGGGATCACCATGGTAACCGACCGTGTCGGCCATTCTTGCGCCTGCGCCGCACTCGCGCAGGCCAGAACGCTCGCAATCGCGATTCGAAACGCTGTTTTCAACATTGCTCCCTCCCCGGAACGGGAACTTTCTCGCGTTCCCGGCGCATGCGGTCAAGTCTCGCTTTTGGCCTATCGCCGCATTTGTCGAGCCAACAAGGCCGTGTAAACCTAGGGCCAGCGGGACGGCGAAGCCCGCGAGGGGACGGCGCGCGGGGGATCAAGGGGCACGCGCATGGACTATTTTCTGCAGCAGCTGATCAACGGGATCGTGCTCGGCTCGATCTACGGTCTCGTCGCCATCGGCTACACGATGGTCTACGGCATCATCGGCATGATCAATTTCGCCCATGGCGATATTTTCATGGTCGGTGCCTTTCTCGCCTTGATTGCCTTCCTCGTCCTGATCGCGATCGGCGTCACCGCCATTCCGCTGGCGCTCTTTCTCGTTTTGATCATCGCAATGCTGCTTGCAGCACTCTACGGCTGGGCGGTCGAGCGCTTCGCTTACCGGCCGCTGCGCGGCTCGCACCGGCTCGCCCCGCTGATCTCCGCCATCGGCATGTCGATCGTGCTGCAAAACTACGTGCAGCTCGCGCAAGGCGCGCGCGTCAAGCCGCTGCCGCCGCTCATTCCCGGCGGCTACACGCTGATCGACAATGGCGGGTTCGTGGTGCAGCTCTCCTACGTGCAGATCATCATCGTAGTAACGACGCTCATTCTGATGACGTTGTTTTCTTGGCTTGTCTCGGCGACCCGGCTCGGCCGTAACATGCGCGCATGCGAGCAGGATTTGAAAATGGCTTCGCTCGTCGGCGTCGACATCGACCGCACGATTTCGCTCACTTTCGTGATCGGCGCGGCCCTCGCCGCGGTCGCTGGCATTATGTACCTCCTCTATTACGGCGTGATCGACTTTTTCATCGGCTTTGTCGCGGGCGTAAAAGCGTTCACCGCCGCGGTGCTTGGCGGCATCGGCTCGCTGCCGGGCGCGATGCTCGGCGGTTTGCTCATCGGCCTGATCGAGACCTTCTGGTCGGCCTATTTCTCGGCCGAGTATAAGGACGTCGCCGCGTTTTCGATCCTTGTGCTTGTCTTGATCTTCATGCCGACCGGTATCCTCGGCCGTCCCGAAGTCGAGAAGGTCTGAGAAAGTTCGGTCGTGGCGAACGGATCCGACCTGCGATTGTCCGCTTCTAAACTCGATTTCGCCGGCGCGCTGAAGGACGCGGCCCTCGCCGCCCTCGTCGCCTTCGGCTTGTTTTCGCTATTGCTGGGATTTCGCACTGACAGCGGCCCGACCGGACAGCTCGCCGCTTTCCCGCGGCCCGAGATGCTCGCGGTCGCGGTCGCTGCGGTATTCGCGGGCCGGCTGATCGTTGCGCTGATCGCGAGAAGCCATATCTCGGATTTCGCGCAGTCGAATTTGATGCGCCTGATCGCCGCAATAGCGCCGGCGTTTGAGAAGTTTCGCCGCTTCGCGCTACCCGCGCTCGGGTTGCTCGCGGTCATTGTCTATCGCTATTCGGGTCACGAATTTCGCGATCTCAGCATTCTGCTTCTCGTATTTATCCTATTGGGCTGGGGCTTGAAGCCTACGCTTCTCGCCTTTGCCTTGCTCATGCCGGTTCTCTTCTACTCGAACCGCTATTTCCTCGACCTCGGCATTCTCGTGCTGACCTACATCATGCTGGGCTGGGGCTTGAATATCGTGGTTGGCCTCGCCGGCCTTCTCGACCTCGGCTACGTCGCCTTCTATGCGGTCGGTGCCTACTCATATGCGTTGCTCGCGCAGACCTTCGGCTGGTCGTTCTGGATCTGCCTGCCGGTGGCGGGAATCCTCGCCTCCTTTTGGGGAATCCTCCTCGGCTTTCCTGTACTGCGGCTGCGTGGTGATTATCTTGCGATCGTGACGCTCGCCTTCGGCGAGATCATCCGTCTCGTGATCATCAACTGGCAGAGTTTCACCAACGGCCCCAACGGAATTTCCGGCATTCCGCGCCCGAGCTTCTTCGGCATTCCGTTCGACTCGAGCGATACAGGCTTCGCCGCGCGCTTTGGCCTCGAATTCGATCCCGTCCATCGCATCGTATTTCTATTCTATCTGATCCTTGCGCTCGCTCTTCTCACGAACTTCGTGACACTGCGCTTGCGGCGCCTGCCCATCGGCCGCGCCTGGGAGGCTCTGCGCGAGGACGAGATCGCTTGCCGCTCGCTTGGCATCAACACCACCAACACGAAACTCACCGCCTTTGCGACAGGCGCGCTGTTCGGCGGCCTCGCCGGCTCCTTCTTCGCCACGCGCCAGGGATTCATCAGTCCGGAATCGTTCGTCTTCATGGAGTCGGCGCTCGTTCTCGCGATCGTGGTGCTCGGCGGCATGGGTTCGCAACTGGGCGTCGTGATCGCCGCGATCGCGATGATCGGAGGCTTCGAGTTCTTCCGCCAGTTCGAGCAATTCCGCATGCTCGTATTCGGATTTGCCATGGTTGCGATCATGGTCTGGCGTCCGCGCGGGCTGATCGCGACACGAACGCCTTCGGTGTTTCTCAACGAGAAGAAAATCATCCCTGCCGATATCATCGACGAGGCACGGCAATGAGCGCGCCGGCCGGGAACGTCCTCGACGTGCGGCATCTCTCCATGCGCTTCGGCGGTCTTTTGGCCGTTGACGATCTCTCTTTCACCGCGCGGCGCGGAGAAATCACCGCCATTATCGGCCCGAATGGCGCCGGCAAGACCACCGTCTTCAACTGCATCACCGGATTCTATCAGCCGACGGAGGGCATGATCCGGCTCGCGCATGCAGACGAAAAAGAATTTCTTCTCGAGCGCCTGCCGGATTTCAGGATTGCTGCGCGCGCGCGTGTTGCCCGCACCTTTCAGAACATCCGCCTCTTTGCCGGCATGACGGCGCTCGAAAACCTCCTCGTCGCCCAGCACAACCGGCTGATGATCGCCTCGGGATTTACGCTCTTGGGTATTTTCGGCTGGCCCGGCTATCTGCATGCCGAGCATGACGCCATCGATTGCGCGCGTTTCTGGCTCGATCGCGTGGGGCTCGCGAACCGCGCCGACGATCCCGCCGGCGCGCTGCCCTATGGCGCCCAGCGCCGCCTTGAGATTGCGCGCGCCATGTGCGCGGATCCCGTTCTCCTATGCCTCGATGAACCGGCCGCGGGCCTCAATCCGCGCGAGGCCGGCGAACTCAAGAAGCTCCTCGCGAGCATTCGGGTTGAGAGCAAAGTCTCGATCCTTCTGATCGAGCATCACATGGGCGTGGTAATGGATATCTCCGACCATGTGGTCGTGCTCGACTACGGCAAGAAGATCGCCGACGGCCCGCCCGCGGACGTGCGCAACGATCCCAAGGTCATCGCCGCCTATCTCGGCGTCGACGAAGAAGAGGTGGCATCGTGAACGCCCCGCTTCTTTCCGTGCAAGGCGTCAAGACCTTCTACGGCCACATTCCGGCGCTGAACGGCGTCGACCTGGAAGTGCGCGCGGGCGAAATCGTCGGGCTGATTGGCGCCAACGGCGCTGGCAAGTCAACCTTGATGATGACGATCTGCGGCAATCCGCATGCGAGCGAAGGCCGCGTCATTTTCGACGGCCGCGACATCACCAAGCTTTCGACGCATGAAATCATCGGCTCGCGCATAGCGCAGTCGCCCGAAGGCCGCCGCATCTTTCCGCGCATGACGGTTTACGAGAACCTGCAGATGGGCGCGGCGGTCATCGGCGGCGCCGACTTCGAGGAGGGCCTCGTACGCGCCTTTGCACTCTTTCCCATTCTGAAAGAGCGCCGCCACCAGCGCGGCGGCACGCTCTCGGGCGGCGAGCAGCAAATGCTCGCGATCGCCCGCGCGCTCATGAGCCGGCCGCGGCTTCTCCTCCTCGACGAGCCTTCGCTGGGGCTTGCCCCACTCGTCGTACGGAAGATTTTCGACGTGATCCGCGACCTCAACCAGCGCGAGGGGTTGACGATCTTCCTTGTTGAACAGAACGCCTATCATGCGCTTCGTCTCGCGCACCGCGGGTACGTGCTCGTGAACGGCGTGGTCACGCTTCAAGGCACGGGCAAGGAGCTCCTTGCCCGTCCCGAGGTCCGCGCCGCTTATCTCGAGGGAGGCTGAAGTGCCGGCCGAACTCTACGCGCACGAAGCAATGCTGCAGGTCTTCCTCGTCACCGGCCTGATCGGCGGCAGTGCGGCCTGGGCCACAGGCCGCGCGCTCGCCAACAATTGGCGGCCGTTCGGCGAAGCCGTCGCTTATCTCCTCGTGCTCGGCGCCGGCATTCGCTTTGCGCATTTCGCGCTTTTTCAGGGCGAGCTTCTATCGCTCCCCTCTTATTTATCGGACCTTGCTTTTTTGATTGCCGCCGGCGGCGTCTCCTGGCGGCTCACGCGCGCTCGTCGAATGGTCACGCAATATCGCTGGCTTTATGAGCGAACCGGGCCGTTCACCTGGCGTGAGCGCCCGCAAACGGGGACAGGCGAAAACCCTTCTTAAGGCCCGGCTTCCATGGCACAATGATTACGGGATGGAGGTGCCCGCAAGCCTCAGCGCTTTCGGGTTTTTCGCGCAAAGGGGAGACGCGCATGAAGAAACTTGCTTATTCGACGCTTGCTTTAGCTGCCAGCCTGCTGTTTGCGGGCGCGGCGAGCGCGCAGGACATCACCGTCGCGGTTGCCGGTCCCATGACCGGCGATCAAGCGGTGTTCGGGCGCCAGATGAAGGACGGCGCCGAGCTCGCGGTCGCCGACATCAACGCCGCCGGCGGCCTGTTGGGCAAGAAACTCAAGCTCGAAATCGACGACGATCAGTGCGATCCGAAACAGGCGCGTTCCGTCGCCGAAAAGATCGCAAGCGGCAAGATTCCGTTCGTCGCCGGGCACTATTGTTCGTCGTCGTCGATCCCGGCTTCGGAAGCCTATGCCGAAGGCAATGTGTTGCAGATCACGCCGGCTTCCACCAACCCGACCTTCACCGAGCGCGGTCTGTGGAATACCTTCCGTGTGTGCGGCCGCGACGACCAGCAAGGCGCGGTCGCCGGCGCGTATCTCGCCAAGAACTTTGCGAAGAACAACATTGCGATCCTCAACGACAAGACCACCTACGGCAAGGGACTCGCCGACGAGACCAAGAAGGCGTTGAACACGGCAGGCGTGCAGGAGAAGGTGTTCGAGTCCTATAACAAGGGCGACAGCGACTTCAACGCAATCGTCTCCAAGATGAAAGCCGCGGGCATCGAAGTGGTGTTCGTCGGCGGCTATCACCGCGAAGCGGGTCTGATTCTCAGGCAGATGCGCGACCAGGGCATGAAGACCGTGCTCATGGCCGGCGACGCGCTCGCGGATAAGGAGTTCGCGGCGATCACCGGCGCGGCGGGCGAAGGCACGCTGATGACCTTCGGCTCCGATCCGCGCAAGCGGCCTACGGCGGCCGCGATCGTCGATCGCTTCAAGGCGAAGGGTATCGATCCTGAGGGTTACACGCTCTATAGCTACGCCGCTTTCCAGATCTGGGCGCAGGCGGTGACCCAGGCCAACACCACCGATCCGAAGAAAGTCGCCGAGGTGATCCGCGCCGGCAACTGGTCAACGGTGCTGGGCCCGATCTCCTACGACAAGAAGGGCGACATCACCACGCTCGACTACGTCATCTATGTTTGGAAAAAGGACGGCACCTATTCCGAGATGTGAACGTCTGCGATTTGAAAAGAGAAAGCCCGCCTTCGCGGCGGGCTTTTTCTTTGCACAAAGTCAGGCGGTCCAGTCCTTAAAGGTAAATCGCCGCGACGAGCACCGAAGTCAGCAGCGTGAACATGCCGCCTATGAAGGCCCAATCGGCGACGAAGATTTGCCACAGCCTCGTATCGCCGTTGCGGATCGCGAGATAGGAAAGGATCGTGCTCGTGAACAGAAGGATCGCCGCGACCCAGGCGATTTCGTCGGAATAAGAATTTGGATTCTGGCCGGTGAGCTTCAGGCCGCCGATGATGACAAAACAGATCCCCAATAAATTCGTCGAGGCGCTCAGAATATGCGGGTGGCGTTGCATCGGTTGCGACCCTCCCTCTTGCTCTCAGCCGAATTGCGAGAGCATCGGAAAATTATCCAAAAGCCAATAGCTCGCTTGCGCGATCCAACCGCCGAGGAAAGCGACGCCAGTGAGCACAAGCAAGCCACCCATGACTTTTTCCACGAACCCCAAATGCGCGCGCATCCGCGCGAGTAATCCGACGAAAGGCTTCAGCGCGAAGGCGGCGAGAAGAAACGGAATCCCCAAGCCGAGCGAATAGACCGCGAGCAATCCAGCCCCGCGCGCCACCGTTGCCTCGGACGCGGCGACCGCAAGGATCGCCGCCAGCACCGGTCCGATACAGGGCGTCCAGCCGAAAGCGAACGCAAGACCCATCGCATAGGCGCCCCAAAGCCCGACCGGCTTGTCGACATTCATCCGCACCGTACGGGCGAGCAGCGGAATATTGAAGGCGCCGAGGAAGTGCAGCCCCATCACGATGATGGCGACGCCGGCGACGATCGCGAGCGCATCGGAATGCGCGCGCAAAAGATCGCCGACCGCGGAGGCGCTGGCGCCAAGCGCGACGAACACGGTCGTGAAGCCGAGAACGAAGAGAAACGCCGTCGCCAATTCGCGCCGCGCGACCAAAGGCGCCTGCTCGCGCGCGATCAAGTGCTCGAATGTCGTGCCGGCGAGAAAGCATAAATAAGGCGGCACCAGCGGCAGCACGCAGGGCGAAACGAAACTAACAAGCCCCGCGGCAAGGGCGGCCGGAATGGTGACGTCGGTCATGGCGCTGTTCTGCCGCCCCGAGAAGCCGAGGGCAAGGAGCGCGAGAAAACCTCGCCTCGTTTTGATCGCGGCGTGAATGGCAGCCATGACTTGCCGCCTTCGCCACGATCAGGTTCAGTCGTCCCAGAAGGAGGCACCGCCCGTGCCAAGGCGCAAGAACCTGATCACCGACGTGCCCGGCGTTCTCGTCGGCCACGCGACCGATCTGAAGGTCGGCTCGGGCGCGACCGCCATTGTATTCGAAGCACCGGCCATCGCCTCCGTCGACGTGCGCGGCGGCGGCACCGGCACGCGTGAGTTCGACCTTCTCGATCCTGTTGCAACGGTCGAGCGCGTCGACGCCTTCGCGTTGTCCGGCGGCTCCGCCTTCGGGCTCGAGACCGGTTCGGGCGTCGCGGCCTATCTGGCAGAACAAGGCCGCGGCTTCGTCGTGCGTTCGGCGCGCGTACCGATCGTGCCTGGTGCGATTCTCTTCGACCTGTTGAACGGCGGTGACAAGGGCTGGGGCCGTTATCCGCCTTATCGTGAACTCGGCTACGCCGCGGCGAAAGCGGCATCCGCCGAATTCGAGATCGGCAGTGTCGGCGCCGGCACCGGCGCCAGCACCGAGAATTTGCAAGGCGGCATCGGCTCGGCGTCGGCGCAAACGAAAGACAGAGCGATCCTCGGTGCCATCGTCGCGGTCAACACGGTGGGCCGGGTGACGATCGGCAATAGCCACCATTTCTGGGCTGCGCCCTTCGAGCAGGAGAACGAATTCGGCGGCCTCGGCTGGCCGGCGAAATTTCCCGCCGATGCGCATATCCCGCATCTCAAGGGGCGACTGCCCGCAACCAACACCACGCTCGCGCTGGTCGCGACCGATGTCGCGCTGACCAAGCCGCAGGCGAAGCGCCTCGCGGTGATGGCTTCGGCGGGGCTCGCGCGTGCGATCTATCCGGTCTTCTCGCCCATGGATGGCGATATTGTATTCGCCGCTTCGACCGGGGCACGCAAGCTTGACGACGCGGTGCATGGCCTCGCCGAACTCGGCACCATCGCCGCGAACTGCCTTGCCCGCGCCGTCGCGCGCGCCATTTTCGAGGCGAACACCCTTCCTTTCGCGGACGCACTGCCTTCGTGGCGCGATCGCTTCAAGAGCGCAAAGGAATGAGCATCAACGAGCGGCTACGCGGCGGCCTCCACTGGCTGGGCCGCCACGGAACGCGCGCCATCGCCGTGAGTCTTGCGGTCGGCATTCTGTTTCCGCCGCTCGCGGCCTTCCTGAAGCCCGTCTTCGGCGCCTCCGTCTTCTGCCTGATGGTGCTCGCCTTCCTGCGCGTCGAACCCCCCGCTCTGTGGGCCGTGTTCGCGCGCCCCTGGCTCGTACTCGCGGCGAGCGTTTGGATCATGGTCGTTGTCCCGCTCGTCTTCTGTCCGCTGTTTCAATGGCTCGGCGTCGATGCCTCGGGGCGCGAGGGATTGTTGACCGGCCTTGTCCTGCAGGCAGCTGCACCCCCGGTGCTTTCGGCCACCGCCTTCTCCGCGATCCTCGGCCTCGACGTAGCGGTCTCGCTCGCCACGCTCATCGTAACTACGGCGATAACTCCGCTGACCGCGCCGATCTTCGTCGCGCTATTCGCGGGCGCTGGCCTGGCAATCGATCCCCTCGTGCTTGCGCTGCGCCTCGCCGCCTTCCTCGGTGGCGCCTTCGTCATCGCCTTGCTGTTGCGGCGATGGCTAGGCGCCGAACGTGTCGCGGCGCATCGGCATGAGATTGATGGCGCGAGCGTAATCACGCTCATGATCTTTGGCGTTGCATCGATGGATGGCGTTACGGCAAAGGCGTTTGCCGACCCCCATCTCGTCCTGGTCATGCTTGCGATCGCCTTCGCGCTCGCACTCGGGCTTTTCGCGCTGACGACGCTGATCTTCAGGGCAGGCGGATTGGAGCGCGCCTTTGCCGTGGGCTTTGCCGGCGGCCACCGCAACATGGCCATTATGCTCGCCACCGCCGGCACCGTTCCCGATATCGCCTGGATCTATTTTGCGACCTACCAATTTCCCGTTTACCTTGCGCCGTTAATCGTATCGCCGCTGATTTCGCGTCTTCTCGTCGCCCGGTTGCCTCGCGACTGATCTGCGTGGTACGGCCTCGTCTGTGAGATCATGACTCGCCCGCTTATTGTCGCGCCCTCGATCCTGTCCGCCGATTTCGCCAAGCTTGGCGAAGAGGTGCGCGCAGTCGAAGGCGCGGGCGCCGACTGGATCCACGTCGACGTGATGGACGGTCACTTCGTTCCGAACATCACCATCGGGCCGGACGTGGTGAAGGCGCTCCGCCCGCACACGAAAAAGACCCTCGACGTGCACCTGATGATCGCGCCTTGCGATCCGTATCTCGCGGCCTTCGCCGCGGCCGGCGCCGACATCATCACCGTGCACGTGGAAGCGGGCCCGCACGTGCACCGCTCGCTGCAGGCGATTCGCGCGCTCGGGAAGAAAGTCGGCGTCACCCTCAACCCGGCAACGCCGGAATCGTCGATCGAGCATGTGCTTGACCTCGTCGACCTCATTCTTGTGATGTCGGTGAACCCCGGTTATGGCGGACAGAAATTCATTCCCGCCGCCGTCGACAAGATCCGCAATCTTCGCGTCATGGCCGGCGGCCGCCCCATCGACATCGAGGTCGACGGCGGGATAACGCCGGAGACGGCGCCGCTCGTCGCGCGCGCCGGCGCCAATGTCCTGGTCGCGGGCTCGGCGGTCTTCAAGGGCGGCAAGCCGGATGCGTATCGCGCCAACATCGCCGCCATCCGCAACGCGGCGGCAACCGCCCGCGGCGAGGCCGCATGATCCCGCGCTATTCCCGCCCGGAGATGGCCGCGATCTGGTCGCCCGAGACACGCTTCCGCATATGGTTCGAGATCGAAGCCTACGCCGCCGACGCCATGGCGGAGATCGGGCTCATTCCGAAAGAAGCGGCGAAGACAATTTGGGAAAAAGGAAAGAACGCGAAGTTCGATGTTGCCCGCATCGACGCGATCGAGCGCGAGGTCAAGCACGACGTCGTCGCCTTTCTCACGCATCTCGCGGAGATCGTCGGGCCGGAGGCGCGCTACGTGCATCTCGGGCTTACCTCTTCCGACATTCTCGACACCTGCCTCGCGGTGCAGCTATCGCGCGCCGCCGACATTCTGCTCGCCGATCTCGACCGCCTGCTCGCGGCGCTGAAGAAGCGCGCCTTCGAATACAAGGACACGCCAACGGTCGGCCGCTCGCACGGTATCCACGCGGAGCCCACGACCTTCGGCCTCAAGCTCGCTTTCGCCTATGCCGAATTCACACGCGCGAAGACGCGCCTCGAACACGCGCGCGCGGAGATCGCGACCTGCGCCATCTCCGGCGCCGTCGGCACCTATGCCAACAACGATCCGCGCATCGAGGCATATGTGGCGAAAAAGCTTGGGCTCGCGGTCGAACCCGTCTCGACGCAGATCATCCCGCGCGACCGTCACGCCGCCTTTTTTGCGACGCTCGCCGTGATCGCCTCTTCGGTCGAGCGGTTTGCCACCGAAATCCGTCATCTGCAGCGCACCGAAGTGGGCGAAGCCGAGGAATATTTCTCCGCCGGGCAAAAGGGTTCTTCGTCCATGCCCCACAAGCGCAATCCGGTGCTGTCCGAGAACCTCGTAGGGCTAGCGCGCCTCGTGCGCGCCTATGCGACGCCCGCGCTCGAGGACGTGGCGCTCTGGCACGAGCGCGACATTTCGCACTCCTCGGTCGAGCGCATGATCGGCCCGGACGCGACGGTCACCCTCGACTTCGCCCTCGACCGGCTTGCGGGCGCGGTTGAGAAGCTCATCGTCTACCCCGAGGCGATGAAGCGGAACCTCGCGCGGCAGGGCGGCCTCGTGAACTCCGAGCGGGTGCTCCTCGCGCTCGTCAATAAGGGGCTTGCGCGCGAGGAGGCTTACAAGCTCGTACAGCGGAACGCGATGAAGGCTTGGGCCGGCGAAGGCGAGTTCCTGAACCTCTTGAAGCACGACCCGGATGTGATTCAAAAGATTCGCGAATCAGAGCTTGAAGCCCTCTTCGACCTCAACCATCACTTCAAGCACGTGGATACGATCTTCAAGCGGGTCTTCGGCAAGGCATGAAAGCCCGGCGGCATCAGCTTCCGGCCATGATTTCCTTGGCCGCGCGCTGCAAAAGCTCATCCATGGTCTTGCGGATCTCCTGATCGGACACCGCGACCTTCTTGGCATCGAGGTCGGCGCGCACCTTGCGGAAAACATCATGGTCGCTCCCCTCCTCGAAATCGGAAGCGACGACCGCTTTCGCGTAGGCATCGGCATCCGCGCCGGCAAGGCCAAGCTTCGCCGCCGCCCACAGGCCGAGAAGTTTGTTCCGCCGCGCCGTTACCTTGAAGCGCAGCTCCTCGTCATGCGCGAATTTGTTCTCGAAGCCTTCCTCGCGCTTGTCAAAGGTCGTCATCGGATCCTCATGGCTTGCCGCCGGTCGTAGCGCCGGAGGCCCTCGACCGATTCGCTTTGATATCGGGCCGCTGCATCAGGATCAACCGCGAAGCAATGGGAGGACGGCCCGGGACAACTGCCTTTGTTGCATTGTACTGAATGCCTTGATCGGCTAGGTTCCAAAAAGTGGCGCGGGGACGAGGTTTGAGGCCGCTCTTGCCGCCACACGCTGCGGCACCCACCTATCGAGCCGGGATGCCGTTTGTTGTTTCAGGAGTTCTCGCCCAAGATGGATTTTCGCAAACCACGGTACACTCCCATGAGCCGCCGCCGCAAAATCTATGAGGGCAAGGCGAAGATCCTTTACGAAGGACCCGAGCCCGACACCCTTATCCAGCATTTCAAAGACGATGCCACCGCCTTTAATGCGAAAAAGCATGAGATCGTGGACGGCAAAGGCGTGCTCAACAACCGCATTTCGGAATACATCTTCCAGCGGCTGAACGAGATCGGCGTGCCGACGCATTTCGTCCGCCGGCTCAACATGCGCGAGCAATTGGTGCGCGAAGTCGAGATCATCCCGCTCGAAGTGGTGGTGCGGAACGTCGCCGCGGGCTCGCTCGCAACGCGCCTTGGCCTCGAGGAAGGGACGCAGCTGCCGCGCTCGATCATCGAATTCTATTACAAGAACGACAAGCTCGGCGACCCGATGGTGTCGGAAGAGCATATCACCGCCTTCGGCTGGGCGAACACGCAGGAAATCGACGACGTCACGGCGCTTGCGATCCGTGTCAACGATTTTCTCACCGGCCTTTTCCTCGGCATCGGCATCCGCCTCGTTGACTTCAAAATGGAGTGCGGACGGCTGTGGGAAAATGACATGCTGCGCATCGTCGTCGCCGACGAAATCAGCCCCGACACCTGCCGGCTGTGGGACATCAAGACCAACGAGAAGCTCGACAAGGACCGCTTCCGCCGCGACCTCGGCGGCCTGATCGAGGCCTACACCGAAGTTGCGAAGCGCCTCGGCGTCATGGCCGAAGGCGAGCCGCCGCAAGGCCGCGGGCCGGTGCTCGTGCAGTGAGGCGCGAAGCCGCGTGTCGCGTTTCGGCGGGGGCTTCTGCCCCCGTCGCTGTTTCGGAGCGCTAGAGAGCGATGAAAGCGCGCGTCACCGTAACGCTGAAGACGGGAATTCTTGACCCACAGGGCAAGGCGATCGAAGGCGCGCTGAAGTCGCTCGGCATCGCCGGTGTTGCCAGCGTGCGCCAGGGCAAGGTGTTCGACATCGAGATCGAAGGCGCCGACCGTGCCAAGGCCGAGAGCGCGCTGAAGCTTGCCGCCGAGAAGCTTCTCGCCAATATGGTGATCGAGAATTACCGGGTGGAGTTGCTATGAAATCCGCCGTCGTCGTCTTTCCCGGCATCAATCGCGAGCACGACATGGCGCGCGCGTTGAAGTTCGTCTCCGGGAAGGAGGCGGCGATGATTTGGCACGCCGATACCGACTTGCCCAAAGGCACCGACCTCGTCGTGCTGCCGGGCGGATTTTCCTATGGCGATTATCTCCGCTGCGGCGCGATTGCCGCGCGCGCGCCGATCATGGACGCGGTGCGCGCGCACGCCGCGAAAGGCGGGCTTGTGCTCGCCGTCTGCAACGGCTTCCAGATCGCCTGCGAAGCGGGATTGCTGCCGGGCGTGTTGATGCGGAACGCACGGCTCAAATTCATCTGCCACGAGGTTTTCCTGCGGGTCGAGCGCTCCGACACGCCGTTCACGCGCCGCTACAATGCCGGCGACGTCATCCGCGTGCCCGTCGCCCATGGCGAAGGCAACTATATCGCCGACAGAGAAACAATCGCGAAGCTTGAAGACGAGGGCCGCGTGCTCTTCCGCTACACCGCGCCCGACGGCAAGCTCGACCCCGCCTTTAATTTCAACGGCGCCACCAATGCCATCGCCGGCATTCTGTCCGAAAAGAAAAACGTGCTCGGCCTGATGCCGCACCCCGAAAACCATGTCGATCCGGTCGTTGGTCCAACGGACGGACGGCGTTTATTTGAAAGCCTCGTCGAGACCCTCGCCGCCTGAAAATGATTCCCAACGAGCCGCAGATCACGCCGAAGCTTGTCGCCGAACATGGCCTCAAGCCCGACGAATATGAACGCTTTCGCGCCCTGATCGGCCGCGATCCGAGTTTCACCGAGCTCGGCATCGTCTCGGCGATGTGGAACGAGCACTGCTCCTACAAATCCTCGAAGGCCCACTTGCGCGGGCTGCCGACCAAAGCGCCGTGGGTGATCCAGGGCCCGGGCGAAAACGCCGGCGTCATCGATATCGGCGGCGGCCTCGCCTGCGTCTTCAAGATGGAGAGCCACAATCACCCCTCCTTCATCGAGCCCTATCAGGGAGCGGCGACCGGCGTCGGCGGCATTCTGCGCGACGTCTTCACCATGGGCGCGCGTCCGGTCGCCTGCCTCAATGCGCTCCGTTTCGGCGATCCGAAACATCCGAAGACGCGGGCGCTGGTCGCGGGCGTCGTCGCCGGTATCGGCGGCTACGGCAATTCCTTCGGGGTGCCGACTGTCGGCGGCTCGGTCGGGTTTCACTCGCGCTACGACGGCAACATTCTCGTCAACGCCATGGCTGTCGGCATCGCCGAGAAGGACAAGATCTTCTACGCCAAGGCGACCGGCGTCGGCCGCCCCGTTGTTTATCTCGGCTCGAAGACCGGCCGCGACGGAATTCATGGCGCCACCATGGCTTCGGCCGAGTTCGGCGAGGATTCCGAGGAGAAGCGGCCGACCGTGCAGGTTGGTGACCCGTTCTCGGAAAAACTTCTGTTGGAGGCCTGCCTCGAAATCATGCGCAAAGGCTGCGTGATCGCGATCCAGGACATGGGCGCTGCCGGCCTCACCTGCTCCGCGGTCGAAATGGGCGCCAAGGGCGATCTCGGCGTCACGCTCGATCTTGATCGCGTGCCGACGCGCGAAGCGGCGATGACCGCCTACGAGATGATGCTCTCCGAAAGCCAGGAGCGCATGCTGATGGTGCTGAAGCCCGAAAAGGAAAAAGAGGCCGAGGCGATTTTCAGGAAATGGGGACTCGATTTCGCCGTGGTCGGCGAAACCACGGGCAGCAAGCGTTTCATCGTGCGTTACGCGGGCGACGTGATGGCGGACCTGCCGATCAAGGAACTCGGCGACGAAGCGCCGGAATATAATCGGCCCTTTGTTGAACCGAAGAAGCTCCCCGTCCTCGAAGCGAAATCGCTCCCCTACTCCGGCTCGATCAAGCAAGCGCTCGAAAAGCTCATCGCCTCACCCGATCTCTGCTCCAAGCGCTGGGTGTGGGAGCAGTATGATCACCTAATTCTCAACAACACCGTGCAGCGGCCGGGTGGTGATGCGGCCGTCGTCCGCATCCATGACGGGCCAAAGGCGCTCGCGCTCACCACCGATGTTACCCCGCGCTATTGCGAGGCGGATCCCTTCGAAGGCGGCAAGCAGGCGGTGGCGGAAGCCTGGCGCAATCTCACCGCCGTCGGCGCAAAGCCGCTCGCGGTCACCGACAATCTCAATTTCGGCAATCCCGAACGGCCGGAGATCATGGGCCAGTTCGTCTACTGCGTGCGCGGGATTTCCGAGGCCTGCAAGGCGCTCGACTTCCCTGTCGTCTCGGGGAACGTCTCGCTCTACAACGAGACCAATGGCCGCGCGATCCTGCCGACGCCGACGATCGGCGGCGTCGGGCTCCTCGACGATCTCGCAAAGTCGGCGACGCTTGCCTTCAAGGCCGAGGGCGAGACCATTCTCCTTGTCGGAGAAACCACGGGCTGGCTGGGCCAGTCGTCGTTTCTGGCCACGGTGCTCGGCCGCGAGGAAGGCGCCCCGCCGCCGGTCGATCTTGCCGTCGAAAAACGGAACGGCGACTTCGTCCGCCAGTTGATCGCGGAAGCGAGCGTCACCGCCGCCCACGACCTTTCCGACGGCGGCCTGTTGGTGGCGCTCGCCGAGATGGCGATGGCCTCGAACATTGGCGCCACGCTCGATTCGCCGCCCGCGGGCATGCCGGCCCACGCCTTCTGGTTCGGCGAGGACCAGGCCCGCTACGCGCTCACGGCGAAGCCCGCGGACGTGCCCAGGATTGTGGCAGCGGCGGGCGACAACGGCGTCCCGCTACGGGTTGTGGGTACAACTGGAGGCCGCCAATTGACGACTTCCGGTGAGGACCCAATATTGGTCTCAACTTTGCAGGCGCTGTTTGAGGAGTGGCTTCCTGCCTATATGGCGGGTGCGGCGACGGGATAGGGCTACGGCCAATGGCAATGCATGCCAGCGACATAGAACGGCTGATCAAGGCAGCCATTCCTGACGCGCAAGTGGAAATTCGTGACCTCGCCGGCGACGGCGACCATTATGCCGCCACCGTCGTGGCCGAGAGCTTTCGCGGAAAGAGCCGTGTGCAGCAGCACCAAATGGTCTATACTGCGCTCAAGGGCTCGATGGGCGGCGCACTGCATGCGCTCGCACTGCAGACCACGATCCCGGAAGGACGTTAGCGCATGATCCCGAAAAGTGGGAACCGGTTTTCGGACAAGATCATGCGCCCGCAAAAGGACCGACCATGAGCATCAGTCAATTCATCGATCAGCAGCTGAAATCCAACGACGTCGTACTGTTCATGAAAGGCACGCCGCAATTCCCGCAATGCGGCTTCTCGGGCCAGGTCGTCCAGATCCTCGATTATCTCGGTGTGCCGTATAAGGGCGTGAACGTGCTCGATTCCGACGAACTCCGCCAGGGCATCAAGGCTTATTCCAACTGGCCGACCATTCCGCAGCTTTATGTGAAGGGCGAGTTTGTCGGCGGCTGCGATATCATTCGCGAGATGTTCCAATCGGGTGAATTGCAAAGCGCCTTCAAGGAAAAGGGCGTTACGCTGCGCGAGCGCCTGCAGGCATAGACGCCTGACGAATAGAAATAAAAAGGTCGCCTGACGGCGGCCTTTTTATTTTTAGCGCGGGAAAGATTTAGCGCGAATAAAACTCGACCACGAGGTGCGGCTCCATCTGCACCGGATACGGCACTTCGCCGAGCCCCGGCACCCGCAGCATCTTCGCGGTCATCTTCTTGTGGTCGGTCTCGAGATAATCGGGCACTTCGCGTTCGGTCGATTGCGTGCCTTCGAGCACGAGCGCCATTTCCTTCGCCTTGCTCTTCAGCTCCACGAGGTCGCCGACCTTGACGCGGAAGCTCGGGATGGTGACGCGCTTGCCGTTCACCGTCACGTGGCCGTGCGAGACGAGCTGGCGGGAGGAAAACACCGTCGGCGCGAATTTCGCGCGATAGACGATGGCGTCGAGCCGGCGCTCCAGAAGCCCGATCAGGATCGCGCCGGTATCGCCGCGAACCCGCGTTGCTTCCTGATAGATCTTGCGGAATTGCCGCTCCGAAATATTGGCGTAGTAGCCGCGGAGCTTTTGCTTGGCGCGGAGCTGCACGCCGAAATCGGAGAGCTTGCCCTTGCGCCGCTGGCCATGCTGGCCGGGGCCGTATTCGCGGCGGTTGACGGGGCTCTTCGGGCGGCCCCAGATATTTTCGCCCATGCGGCGATCGAGCTTATGCTTCGCCGACTTGCGCTTCGACATCGCGGATCCCTTTCTCGTTTCGGATCGCGCCCTCCTCTGCCGGAAATTCCAGCCGACAGGCAAGACAACCGTGCGCCGGTGCTTGCCGCGGGTGCGGGAAAAGCCAAGCGGGCCCGAGGGCCCGCCAAGCCCGGCTGGATTAGCCGGAAGCGCGGCCGCCTGTCAAACCGGGACTCCTGCGGGCGCGGCCGCCACCGCAATCACGCCGAATTGGAGCAAGGATCGCCCAAGCTCCGGCGTCGGGGGCTTTCCACTTGTGAAGAACGATACAATCGGCGCGCCCAGCGGCTTGCCTTCGTCCCCGACAAGGCTTGAAGCGCGGCGCGCGATCGCTCCCGCCGGATCGATCCAATTGACTGGCCAAGGCGCCGCTTTGGCAAGCCGGTCGAGGATCAGCGGATAATGCGTGCAGGCGAGCACCACCGTGTCGGTGCGAGCGCCATCATCGACGAAAGCAGGCGCGATTTCCGCCGCGATCGCCGCGTCCTCGACGGCTTCGCCCTGCAGGGCAGCTTCGGCGAGCGAGGCAAGCCTGTCGCTGCCGACGAGCGCGACGTTGCACCCTGCGGCGAATTCGCGGATGAGGTTTTGCGTGTAGTCGCGCTTCACCGTGCCGGGTGTTGCGAGCACGCTTACGCGTTTCGTGGCGGAGCGCTCGCAAGCAGGCTTGATCGCGGGCACGGTGCCGACAAAAGGAATCGAGAAACGCGCCCGCAAGGCCGGAAGCGCGAGTGTCGAGGCGGTGTTGCAGGCGACCACCACGAGCTCGGGATCACAGTGCTCGATCATTCCGGCGACGACCGTGACGACGCGCTCGACCAGCGCCGCATCGGGCCAGCGGCCATAGGGAAAGGCCGCGTCATCGGCGGCATAGATCAGACGGAGATCGGGCCTGAGCTGTGCGATCTCGCGTAGCACCGTGAGGCCGCCGAGACCGGAATCGAAGACGACAACCGTTTTACCGGGGAGGCCGCGCATTCGTTCCTTTCCCGCGTAAGCCGCCATCGAGCATGGCTGGAGACGGTAAAGAACGCCTTGCTATGGCGACGTCAAGTCGCGCCGCGGTCTTCGAGAATCGAGGCGTGGAGCCTGCCGAGAAGCGCCGGCAAATCGTTTTCGACATCCGCCTCCGACACATCGATGATCCGGTATTGCCTTTCCGCGAGCCAGTCCCGCTTTTCTTTTCGCGCCCGCGCCGCCTCGGCCGGCTCGGTTTGCGGAACGATGTCGATCACCGTGCGCAATGGAAACGAGACGAGGTCCGTGATGTGCGGACCGACCGGCACCTGCCGCTTGAAGCCGAGGTCGGCGAAGCGGCGGTCCTTCGTCAAGCCGTCCCATAGCGCGCGCTCGGCATCGGTCGGATTGCGGCGTAGGAGCCGCGCGAGCCCGCGCACCGGCCCGCGCTCCGACGGTACCCTGCCGTCGCCGTGCTCGGCGAGAAGCGCCCGCAGCACCGCCGCCTCCTCGCCGTCGAGCACGCCTCCCTTGGCCGGCCCCTTGCGGCCTTCGGCGAGTGCCAGGATCACGCCGTGCAGCGTATGGATGTCTTGCTGCGTGGGCTGCATGCGAGTGATGATGTTGCGCAAGTTCACAATCATGGTCGTGTGCTTTTCCGGCGGCCGGAAGAACTCGACGCGCGCAAGCTCGCGCTCAAGATTGGCGAAGAAGGCCAGGAGCTGCTCCTTGGGCGCGGGCGCGGATTTCTCCGGCATTGAAAATGGAAGCGCGCCGCTGTTCGAATGCTTGAACCATTCATAGGCGACGACCGCGACCGCATGCGAAAGGTTGAGCGAGGCAAAGCCCGGGTTCACCGGCAGGGTGAGGATCGCATCGGCAAGACCCACCTCGTCGTTCTCGAGGCCGTTCCGCTCGCGGCCGAACATGAACGCGACTTTCTCGCCGGCGGCCGCGCGCGATGCCGCGGCGTGCGCCGACTCGTTGGCGCCGAGCACAGGCTTTGCCTGATCGTGCTGACGCGCGGTCGTGGCGAAGAGAAAATTACAGTCGGCGATCGCCGCCTCGATCGTATCGAAAAGCTTCGCCTCGTCGAGGATACGGTCGGCACCCGAGGCCGAGCGGCGCGCCTGCACGTTCGGCCAGCCGTCCCGCGGCCGCACCAGGCGAAGCTCCGAGAGGCCGAAATTCGCCATGGCGCGGGCAGCGGCGCCAATATTCTCGCCGAGCTGCGGCTCGACGAGAATGATGACGGGGCCGCCCGCGACCCAGGGCTTCGTTCGATCGGTACCCGCGCCCGGCATTTTGCTTCATCTCCTCGTTCGACGCGCTCGGCGAAAGTCGGCTTCCTCCGGTTATAATCCGGTGCTATAGCCTCGCCGCCTAGGCCGGTTTTATTCCGGCCACCGCCTGCCATCCAAAGAAAACAAACGCTCCGTTTTCGAGAGAAAGTCCCCGCCATGGCGAAAATCAAGGTCAAGAACCCCGTCGTCGAACTCGATGGGGACGAGATGACGCGCATCATCTGGAAGCTCATCAAGGACAAGCTGATCCATCCTTATCTCGACGTCGAGCTTCTCTACTACGACCTTGGCATCGAAAACCGTGACAAAACCGAGGACCGCGTCACCGTCGAGGCGGCGGAAGCGATCAAGCGCGTGGGCGTCGGGGTCAAATGCGCGACGATCACGCCCGACGAAGCGCGCGTGAAGGAGTTCGGCTTGAAAAAAATGTGGCGCTCGCCGAACGGAACCATCCGCAACATCCTCGACGGCGTCATTTTTCGCGAGCCGATTATCTGCAAGAACGTGCCGCGCCTCGTGCCGGGCTGGACGCAGCCGATCATCATCGGCCGCCACGCCTATGGCGATCAGTACCGCGCCACCGACTTCAAGGTGCCGGGCAAGGGCAAGCTCACCATCACCTTCACCGGCACTGACGGCAAGAAGATCGAGCATGAGGTGTTCGAATTCCCCGGCGCCGGGGTCGCGCTCGCCATGTACAATCTCGACGACTCGATCCGCGATTTCGCCCGCGCGTCGATGAATTACGGCCTATCACGCGGCTATCCGGTCTATCTTTCGACCAAGAACACCATTCTCAAAATCTACGACGGCCGCTTCAAGGATATTTTCCAGGAAGTCTACGATAAGGAATTCAAGGCCGAGTTCGAGAAGAAGAAGATCACCTACGAACACCGGCTGATCGACGACATGGTGGCATCCGCCCTGAAATGGTCGGGCGGCTATGTCTGGGCCTGCAAGAATTACGACGGCGACGTGCAATCAGATACGGTGGCGCAGGGCTTCGGCTCGCTTGGCCTGATGACTTCCGTGCTGATCACACCCGATGGCAAGACGATGGAAGCGGAGGCCGCCCACGGCACGGTGACGCGGCACTATCGCGAGCATCAGAAGGGCAAGGAGACGTCGACCAATTCGGTCGCCTCGATCTTCGCCTGGACGCGCGGGCTCGCGCACCGCGCCAAACTCGACAACAATGCGGAGCTTGCGAAATTCGCCGCAACGCTCGAGAAAGTCTGCATCAACACGGTCGAATCTGGCTTTATGACCAAGGACTTGGCGCTTCTCGTCGGCGCCGATCAAAAATGGCTTTCGACTACAAGCTTCCTCGACAAGGTCGACGAAAACCTCAAGAAGGCCATGCGCTGATCAAGGCAAAGCTTCAAGGCTCTCCACCGCCGCGCCTCAGTACCGCTGCTCGCACCTGCTCGGCAATCCGCTGATCGCGCTCCATCAGCGCGCGAAGATCGTTCGCATCCAGGATCAGCAGGTTGGCGCGGGAAACAGCCGTGGCGGTGGCCGAACGCTTGCTGCGCTTGAGCGCCGCCATTTCCCCGAAGAACTCGCCGGGCCCCAGCCGCACGCGCTCCTTCGGCAATTCAATCTCTATCTCGCCGGCGGCGATGAAGTACATCGAATGCCCCTCCTCCCCCTTGCGGATGATCACGTCGCCGGGATCGAAAGTCTGCGCCTTCAGGAGCCGGATGATGTCGGCGATTTCCATCGCGTTAAGCTCGGCGAAGAGCGGAAAGCGCGCGACCATGCTCCAGGTCACGACGAAATCACGGCGGCGGATTTCGTTGGCGAACGCCGATGCAATGATACCGACCGGCAATGCGACCATCATCAGGCCGAACAGAATCGTAACCGCCGCGACGAGCTTGCCGGCGACCGTGACCGGCACCGCATCGCCATAGCCGACGGTGCCGAGCGTCACGATCGCCCACCACATGGCGTCGGGGATGGTGCCGAAGCGATCGGGCTGGGCGTCGCGCTCGACGAGATACATCATCGAGGCGGAGATCATCGTCGTGCCGGCGAGAATGCCGAGGCTGCCGAGCAATGCACGTCGCTCCGAATAGATCGCGTCGAACAGCGAGCGCATCGCCGTGGAGTGACGGACGAGCTTGAGAAAGCGGATCGCGCGCAACACCAGGAGAAAGCGCAAATCCGCGGAAAAGAATAGCGCCACCCAGAACGGCAGCACGGCGAGAAGATCGACGAGCCCGTCGAAACCGAAGACGAATTTCAGGCGCGCTTGCACCGGCGACAGATGGCTATGCGGCGCGTGTTCGACCGCGACCCATAACCGCAAGAGATATTCCGCGCTGAAGAGAATGAGCGAGGCGATCTCGATCACCTCGAAAAGACCGTGATAGCGCGCTTCGAGCGAGGGCACGGATTCGAGCGTCATCGCCAAGAGATTGACGATGATGAGGAGCGCGAGGAGCCGCCCGACGAGCCAACTCGTGCGGTCGCCAATCGGGCCCTGTTCGAGGATTTGATAGAGGCGGCGGCGGATCTTGCGCGCGGCCGAATGCCCGTCTTCCGCGGCGCCCCTTTGTTTCGCGTTCTGTTTCATCCGGGCGGCGCGCGGCAAGCTCTCAGGCGCCGCCGAGCGCGGCTTCGATCGCCTTCAGCGCCGCCTCGGCCTTGCTGCCGTCGGGACCGCCGCCCTGCGCCATGTCGGCGCGGCCGCCACCGCCCTTGCCGCCCAGCGCTTCGGAACCGTGGCGCACGAGGGTGGCCGCATTGAATTGCTGGGTCAGATCATCGGTGACGCCGACCACAAGCCCGGCACGCCCCTCGTCGTTGACGCCGACGATGGCGACGACGCCGGATCCAAGCTGCCGCTTGCCTTCGTCGGCGAGGCTTTTCAGATCCTTCATCTCGATGCCGGTCACCGCACGCGCGAGGTACTTGACCTTGCCGACCATTTGCACGCCGTCCTCGCCGCCTTTGGCGCCGCCGCCCATGGCGAGCTTTTTTCTCGCCTCCGCGAGATCCCGTTCAAGACGCTTACGCTCCTCAACGAGCGCATCGAGGCGGGCCGGCACCTCGGCGACCGAAGCTTTGAGGAGTGCTGCCGCCGCATGCAAGCCGCGTGCTTCGTTCGCGAGATGATGGCGTGCGGCATTACCGGTGAGCGCCTCGATGCGGCGGACGCCCGCCGCGACCGCGCCTTCCGAGACAACGGTGATGAGCCCGATATCGCCGGTACGCGTGACATGGGTGCCGCCGCAAAGCTCGACCGACCAGCCGAGGCTGTTGCCGCCACCCTTGCCCATCGACACGACCCGCACCTCGTCCCCGTATTTCTCGCCAAAGAGAGCGCGCGCGCCGGAAGCGGTCGCGTCGTCGACCGCCATCAAGCGCGTCTCCACCGGCGCGTTTTGCAAGACGATCGCGTTGGCGATGTCCTCGACCTTGGCGATCTCTTTGTCCTCGATTGTTTTCGGATGCGCGAAGTCGAAGCGCAGCCGGTCGGGGGCGACCAGCGAGCCCTTTTGCGCCACATGATCGCCAAGCACCTGACGAAGCGCTTCGTGCAAAAGGTGCGTCGCCGAGTGGTTGCGGCGGATCTCACGGCGGCGCGCGTGATCGACGTCGAGCGAAAGCGCA
>Ga0209060_10000170_pt1 | contig 158825 bp, 156 predicted proteins | sample Coa_R1_8_FD_187155 | JGI IMG/M metagenome (GOLD analysis project Ga0209060, IMG submission 187155) | Surface soil microbial communities from Centralia Pennsylvania, which are recovering from an underground coalmine fire - Coalmine... | ecosystem: Environmental > Terrestrial > Soil >...
ACAAACGTCCCCAACTTTATGAGCGTCGAGATTACGCTCTATGACCAGCAGGGCCATGTCACCCATCAAGAGACGGATGGCGTCTGCGGCAACGAATGGGAGCTTCAGGGCGACATCGTGCGCTTTCCGGATTGGGCCAATCTGCTGGGCCTGCACACCGGCTATAAGCTGACCCGCCTGGAAGGGCGCTATGATGACCCCAACATGGAGAGTAGCTGGTATCACACCGTGGTCGAACTCAACGGCGGCGACGACGGCTTTTTCAAGAATATTCAGAGCCAGGGCGGCTGGCTCCATCCCATCGTCGAGGCATCCTATGGCAATGCCATCATCCTGCCCTCCGATGGCAACACCTACAATGTCTATCTCTCGCAGACTGGGCTAAGCACCAAAGGCCCAACCACGCAGGCAGCGCGCGCGCCGCTGCTCACGCTGCCAACACTCCGGACGACCAACGGCAGCGGTCCGTCGGATTGCCGCCAACTGCACTGAGCAAAGCTGGCTGGCTGGCTGCCGACTACCCAAACGGGGTATCTTGTGTTACACTCACCATGCCTGCGCCGTTTTCAGCTACTAAGAAAGGAGGGTGAGGCATTTCTGGCCTGGATCGTTTGTTCATCTGGCCCCTCAGCAGCGTCTATGGACCCGGATACCTGCATCGTGTGTGGCGCAACAGCCACGCATCGCGATGTCCACACCAGCGCCACGCTCTGCGCCCAGCACGCGCGCATTGAGGTCGTCGGCCCGCGTCCGGCGCGGCGCGGCGCAAGCGCGCTTCCGCAGCTTGCCATTCGTGACCTCACGCCCGACGATCAGCCAGCGGTACGCAGCATCTCACTGGCCTTTCGCGGCCAGACCGCGCACATGCGCCCCTTTGCGCAGACCGCTGGCCTGCTCGCGCAGCCAGGCATCGGCGCGTTCGCGGCCAGCGCGGGCGGCGAAGAACTGGCGGGCCTGTTGCTCTGGACGGTCTATGAAGGGCGCGGCTTGATCGTCGACCTCAGCATCTGGCCGCGCTATCAGGAGTCGGGGGTCGCCACCCAACTGCTGGCCCTCTGTGAAGAACGCCTGCGCAGCCAGCGCATCAGTCAGATCATCGCCACGACCACGAACGATAACCTCCCGGCGCTGGCGTTTTATTTCGCGCACGGCTTTGCGATTGAACGGCTGCTCCCCTACCACGCAGCGCGCCAGCAGGCCGATGCAGACGAAGACAACCTCGGCTTTGCGGGCGTTGAAGTGCGTGATATCATCCAACTGGTCAAGCGCCTATGAAAGACGATTCCGCTTTTGCTTGATGGGTGCAGAAGAGCTAGAGGAAAGAAATCTTTCTTCTTCTTCGGAGGCAGCGGCATGATTATCTTTGATGAGGAAAGACTCTCGGACTCGCCGTTTGTCGAACGCATCTGGCGCAGCCACAGCGAGGGCGCTGATTCTTTTATCTCTATTGCGGAGAGCCGCTGGGAGATGGTGGTAACCAGGCTCCAGGGCAAGACTACCTTGATCGTGCGCGGGCCGGAGACGAGAGCCACCTTCCTGGGAGACTGCCCCGCAGAAGGGGAGTGGCTTGGCATCCGGTTTAAGCCGGGCACAGTGATGCCTCATCTGCCCGCCAGCAAGCTCGTCGATGGAAGGCTGATCCTGCCTGAAGCGACAAGTCAATCCTTCTGGCTGCATGGCTCAGCCTGGCAATTCCCTGACTATAACAATGCGGATACGTTTGTCGCGCGCCTCGTGCGTGACGGCCTGCTGGTCCGCGAACCAGCCATAGCTGATGCGTTACAGGGGCATCTGCCAGACCTGTCGCTGCGGTCCGTTCAACGCCGGTTCTTGCAGACGGCTGGAGTCACCCACAGCACCGCGCGTCAAATCGAACGCGCCCGCTATGCCACGCTGCTCTTACAGCAAGGCGTCTCAATCCCTGACACGATGTACGAGGCTGGCTATTTCGATCAACCGCATTTGACCAGAGCGCTGAAGCACTTCATCGGACAAACGCCTGCTCAAATCATCGGGAAAAGCCAATCGGGGCAACTGTCGTTTTTGTACAAGACAACTCCTTTTTGCTGAACTATGATACATACGTTCTAGCAACAGCAAAAGGAGAACCCGCATGGGCAAAGTCTTGTCGAAAGACGGTACGCCTATCGCCTTCGATCAGTCGGGCGTGGGCGAGCCACTCATTGTGGTGGGCGGCGTCTTAGGCGACCGATCACAGCAGGCACCGCTGGCAGCGCTGCTTTCGGCGCACTTCACAGTCTTCAACTATGATCGCCGGGGGCACGGCGAAAGCGGCGACACGCCTCCCTATGCCATCGAGCGCGAAATCGAAGACCTCGATGCCATCATCAGCGAGGCTGGCGGCTCAGCTTTTGTCTATGGAACGTCTGGTCTGGGGATGCTGTGCCTGGAGGCAGCAGCGCGAGGGCTATCTGCCGAGATCAAAAAGCTGGCAGTGTGGGAACCTCCCTACTTCCTGGAAGGCGCTCGGCCTCCTCTCCCTCCGGATTACAGGGAGCAGCTTGAGAGAATGCTGGCTGAGGGCCGGCGCGGCGATATGATCGAACTGTGGATGACGAAGGCAGTAGGCATGCCTCCCGAATTCGTGGCCCAGATGCGACACGCCCCCTTCTGGTCAGCCCAGGAAGCGTTCGCCCACACGCTCGTCTACGACGCCATCCTGACGGGCGACTTCTCGCTGCCAACCGAGCGAATTGCCTCCGTCACCGTGCCCACACTCGTCATTGATGGTGGCGAGACGCTCTGGCTGAGCCAGGCAGCGCAAGCCGTCGCTGATGCCCTGCCCCACGCGCAGCGCCGCACCCTGAAAGGGCAGCCCCACAACGTCGACCCGGAAGCCCTGGCTCCGGTACTGGTGGAGTTCTTTGCCAGCTAAAAAGGAGCCGAGATGAGATTTCGCGCCAGCATCCAACTCAGCGGCAAAACAGCCACCGGAATTGAGGTTCCGGCGGAGGTTGTTGCAAGCCTTGGGCCGAGCAAGCGACCATCGGTCCGCGTCACCATCAATGGGTACACCTATCGCAGCACGGTGGCGCCGATGGGTGGAGTGTTTATGCTTCCCATCAGCGCAGAACACCGCCAGAGCGCGGGGGTTGCGGCTGGCGACGAGGTAGAGGTCGATATTGAGCTTGATACCGAACCCCGCGAGGTGGTCGCGCCGCCCGACCTGCGCGAAGCGCTCGACAGTGACGCGCAGGCCAGGCAGGTCTTCGATATGTTGTCTTACAGCCAGAAGCAGCAACTCGTGCTCTCGATTGAGGGGGCCAAGACATCGGAAACAAGGCTGCGACGACTTGCTAAAGTGGTCAGCACGCTGCGAGAAAGTACGAGGAAGTAGGAGCATAACGTCATGAGAAATGTCACACTTGGCATGCAGGTATCGCTGGATGGCTACGTAGCAACGGCGGATGGTGGGCTTGACTGGGCCTTCGCCAATTTCGACGCCGAACTGGGGGCATCGGCGATCGAGATGCTCAGCCAGTTGGATACGGTCCTGCTGGGCCGTGCCAACTACCTGGAGCAAGCTGCCGCCTGGCCCAATCGCGAGGGGCCGATGGCTGACATCATGAACAACATGAACAAGGTTGTCTTCTCCACAACGCTGGAGAAGCTGGAATGGGCTAACTCCCGGCTGGCAACCGGTTCGCCTACCGAAGAGATCGCGCGCCTCAAGCAGCGGGAGGGGCAGAGCATCGGCGTGGCCGGGGGCGCGCAGTTCGCGCAGTCTCTGTCGAAAGATGGTCTCATCGATGAGTATCGCTTGACCATCCATCCTGTCGCGCTGGGCAGCGGCAAGCCACTCTTCGCGGCGCCGCTCAAGCTCAAGCACGTGAGTTCGAGGGCATTAGCCAGCGGGGTGGTCATCGCCGTCTACCAGCGCGCCTGAGCGAAGGCCATCCCCCATTTGTGGCTACGCTCCCAGAGTGAGCCACAAGTGGGGGATGGTTATTTACCCGTGAATGCGCACCACGAGGGCGGTCATGGCCTGATCGCCACTGTTGATGCCAATCACTTCGATCACGCTGCCCGACTGGATGTCTGAAAGGCTAGCCGGTTGGCCGTCCTTCAGATATTTCGTGCTGCTGGTCACCGTCACGGTCCAGGTGACGCCGCTTTTCAATTCAATCGTCATGGTGCTGCCGCTCGTGCCCAGCACTTTCCCGGCCAGATGCGGCGCGCGAATAAAGATGGCGCTGGCCGTCACGCTGGTCTTGTTGGCAACGGTCCCGGCAACGCCAATCGTGTCACCGACGTGTAGCTGCGAGGCCGAAACCGGCTGCCCCGCCAGGTAATATTTCGTGGCGGCGCTGGTCGTCACCGCGATTTCCGTGCCCTTGGCCCCATGCGTCAGGGTGATGCTGCTGCCGTTGATCGCCGTCACCTGGCCGGATACCAGGTTCACACGCACCAGCAGCGCATCCAGCGCGTCACCGCTGGCCTGCTTGCCAAACACGGCCACATTTTCGCCAGCTTGCAGATTGCTCAGGCCGAGACGAAGCTGCCCCTCCTCAATCCTGGTACTGCTGCTGACGTTGATGGTCACCGCGCCAGTCCCAGAGTGCTTGCTTTGCAGCAAGGTAAAGCCGCCATCATTGAGCGCCTGAATCGTGCCCTCTGCGCCAAAGCCCAGGATGTTGATCTGCCGGATATGCTGGGCATCGCTGCCGCGGACGATCAGCCATTCATTGGCCTGAATATCGCTGAGTTTGGCCGGTTGCCCATACATGAGTATTTTCGCAGCGCTGCTGACCGTCAGCGTCTTTTGCTGGCCCTTCTTGTCAGCGGTGGGAGTGACCGTCAGCGTATTGCCGCTGACCGCAACCACGCGCACCAGATGGTTGGAGATGCCCGCGTTCTGAGTCGTCGGCGTGCTGGTCGCCTGGGGTGTACTGGCACTGGCAGCGGCAGCCGCGCCGCATGCTCCCAGCGCCAGGGCAGCGAGCAGCGCCAGGCCCAAAAACATGCCAGCAGGCAGCACCTTCTGGCGCGGCAGATTTCCAAGATGTTGCTTCATGTCTCTTTACCTCAGAAACGTTTCCTTCACCTGGCAAGGATAGACCAGGCAGGTTAGTGGTATCTGAGGCCAGGATTAGAAGTTGCTGAGGAGCGGCTATTCCTCGTCGCGCTCTTTGCGCTCGCGCTGGCGGAAGTGCAGACGAATGGCTGTGCCCTCGAAACCAAACGCCTGGCGCAGTTGGTTTTCGAGGTAGCGCTGATAGGACCAGTGGAGCAGTTCCATGTCGTTCACAAAGAAGATGAAGGTGGGCGGGCTGGTTTCGGCCTGCGTTGCGTAATAGATACGCAGCATGCGCCCCTTGATGTGCGCGGGCGGATGGCGCAGCACAGCATTCTTGATCGTCTCGTTGAGCTTGGCCGTTGGGATGCGCCGCTTGCGCTCCTCGAAAATCTTGAGCGCTGCCTCCAGAATGGGGGCGATGTGATAGCCCGTTTTGGCGGCGGCAAAGATCATCGGCGCGTAGGGGATGAATTTCAGGTCGCGCTTGACGGCCTCCTTGAACGCCTGGGCGTCGGGTGGCTCGTCTTCCAGCGGCGGGGCCGTGCCCGCGCGATGCTGGGCGCGCTTCTCTTTGATAATGTCCCACTTGTTGATGACCACCACCACACCCCGGCCTGCCTCGTGAATCGCGCCCGCGATATGCGTATCCTGCGCGGTGATGCCCTCCGTCGCGTCGATCAGCAGCACGGCTATATCGCAGCGCTCAATGGCGCGGGTGGCGCGCAAGACGCTGTACTTTTCGATGCCAGGGCCAACGCGCCCGCGTCGCCGGATGCCCGCCGTATCCACTAAGATCAGGCGCTGGCCGTTGTGTTCCACCTCGCTGTCGATGGCGTCGCGCGTCGTGCCCGGAATGTCGCTGACGATCACCCGATCTGTGCCCAGGACGGCGTTAACCAGGCTGGACTTGCCCACGTTCGGGCGGCCCACAATCGCCACGCGCGGAAACTCCGCTTCTTCCTCGGCCTCCGCTTCCGCCGGGGGCAGCGCGTCGGTGATGGCATCCAGCACATCGCCGGTGCCCGTGCCCTGGCTGGAAGAAAGCGTGATCGGCTCGCCCAGGCCCAGCGAATAAAACTCCACCGCTTCCTGGCGGCGCGTGGCGTTATCGGCTTTGTTAGCCCCCAGCACCACCGGCTTGCCGGAGCGGCGCAGCATATCGGCAATCTCGGTATCGGCTTCGGTAATACCCGCGCGAGCATCGACCAGAAAGACGATCACATCGGCCTCTTCGATGGCAAGCTGCACCTGCGCGCGAATGCGCACGGTGATGTCATCGGAAGCGCCCAGTTCCAGCCCGCCTGTATCGATCAGGGTAAAGTCGCGCCCGTTCCAATCGGTGTCGCCATAGAGGCGGTCACGTGTGGTGCCGGGCAAATCTTCGACAATGGCAAGCTGCTCGCCGATCATACGATTAAAAAAGGTCGATTTGCCCACATTGGGCCGTCCAACAATGGCAACAAGCGGTTTCACGGCATCTATCCCAAGGTTTCAGAGCAATTCAGGCGCAAAGCGCGCCAGGATATTGTATCACGCTGCATCCAGCAAAACAAAAGCCCCTTGACTTTTGCCCGTTATTAGGTATACTTGCTTGTGAACGATTCCGGAATCGATTCCGGAATCGTTCACAAGGACGACTGATTACCCTACATCTCGCGAGGCGTGTTGTTCAGAAACGGAGGTTCGCTTATGGGAACATCGCTGCGGCGGAAAGGCGTATTGGGATTGATAGCCGCCGTCGTCTTCTCGGTTGCCGTGGTGGCGACGCTGTTGTGGTCACAGAGCGCCACATTTGCCTCAGGGAGCGCCTATGTGCGCGTGAATCAGGTTGGGTATGTTACCAGCGAAACGAAGCAGGCCATTTTGATGGCAAGCGGCGCTGAAAGCGGCGCCAGCTTCAGCATCATCAACACCAGCACCGGCAGCACCATCTATCACGCGGCGATTGGAGCCAGCCAGGGTTCCTGGAGCAGCAGCTTTTCCCATACGTATCTGCTCGATTTCAGCGCGGTGAAGGCGGCTGGCTCGTATGCTATTCATGTAAGCGGGCCGATTGCGGCCAAATCGCCAACCTTCAATATCGATACGGGCGCGAATCTATATAAGCATTTGCTTTCGAACGCGCTGTTTTTCTATCAGGCGCAGCACGACGGCCCGAACGTGAATGCCTCGGTGATGGACCGCCAGCCGTCCCACCTGAAAGACGAGGCGGCATTCATCTATGACACGCCGACCTATGACAGCAATGATAATCTGGTGGGCAGCCTGACCAAGATCGGCGGGCCAATCGACGTTTCCGGGGGATGGTTCGATGCTGGCGATTACCTCAAGTTTGTCCAGACGGCCAGCTATACCGATGCCATCATGCTCTTCGCGGCGCGCCAGTATCCATCACTTTTCGATGGCGGCTCTGCTAACTTCAACAGCGAAGGCAAATATGGGCTGGACTGGCTGCAAAAGATGTGGGACCAGACCCATCGGATTCTGTACTATCAGGTGGGCATCGGCGATGGCAACGGGGCAAGCATCCTGGGCGACCACGATTTCTTCCGGCTGCCCCAGGCCGACGATCAACTGAACGCCAAGCCTGGAGACCCCGACTATTATGTCGAATATCGCCCGGTCTTTCGCATCGGCCCATCTGGCTCCAAGATCAGCCCCAATCTGGCGGGACGGCTGGCGGCTGACTTTGCGCTCTGCTATCAGCTTTATCATGTCAGCCGACCAGCGTATGCCAACAAGTGCCTGCTCAGCGCCGAGACGATCTTCGATCTGGCGAAAACCACCAACGTTGGGCAGTTGACCACCGTTGCCCCGTTCGACTTCTATCCTGAGACCGAATGGCGCGACGATCTGGAGCTTGGGGCAACCGAACTCTACTTCGCCACGGCGCTGGGCCATCTGCCCGCGGGCCTGCCGCATACTAACCCATCGTTTTACTTGCAGAAGGCGGCTTCCTGGGCGCACGCCTATATGACCGGCCCCAATGCCGACGCGGATTCGCTCAACCTCTACGATGTGAGCGGGCTGGCCGACTATGAACTCTACCAGGCCATGGCACAGGCGGGAAATCCTGGTAACCTCGCGGTCAAGCCAGCGGACGTGCTCAACGATCTGAAGGCGCAGCTTGACAACGGCATTGCCCAGGCAAAGAAAGACCCCTTCGGACTGGGCATTGCCTATGGACAGGGTGATGCCTCGCCCCACGCGCTGGGCTACGCGCTGGAGGCAAGCTGGTATGATGCCCTGGCTGGCTCCAGCAGCTATCGCACCTTTGGCCTGACCCAGCGCAACTGGATTCTGGGCGACAACGCCTGGGGGTCTTCGTTTATCGTTGGCGCGGGCAGCACCTTCCCGCATTGCATGCAGCATCAGGTGGCAAACCTTTCTGGCTCGCTGGATGGCACGCCGCCGATTGTGCTGGGGGCAACCGTCGATGGGCCAAGCGCCAGCGCCAACTTCCAGGGGCTGGGCTTCCAGGATGGCATGCGCGCCTGTCCGGCTTCGGGAGGCGATTCGTTTAAAGCCTTCTCTGGCAAGGGCGCGCGCTATATGGATAATGTGATTGCCTGGCCGAGCGTCGAGCCAGCCGACGATTATACAGCGCTGGGCATTCTGGTCTTTGGCGGGCTGGTTTGTCCGTAACGGCCCAAAACCAGATCACAGTGAAATGGCCTCTGTTCGACCAGGCTGCTGCAAGCATATGCAGCAGCCCGGTCCCGGCTATGGCAGACCTCTGGGGAAGGCCACACCTGGCCCCTTGCATCCTTTGCCCGAAGCAGGTAAGATAGCGCTGTCTGGCAACCGAAGAGAGCTTTATGTAGTAGAGGAGTTATACAGTTTGAGCGAACACGAGACGGTACAGGAAACGACCACAGCAACAGCGGCTTACCCTACAAATCATGCATCGAGTGCAGCTTCGCCAGGTCACGGAGCACCCAGCCATATCCAGGAAAGCGTCGCGGCGCGCTGGCTGGAAAAAGGCGATACCTTTATTTATGGGTTGGTTGGCGCCTGCTTCTTTCTGGGCGCTCTTTTTACCTTAGGCTATGCGTTTTATAACTTTTTTAATCAGTTGACCACCAATCCTGCGGTGGTCAACGGGCAGAAAATGAGTAATACAGCGCCCGCGAACATTGCTCAGGCCATCATCAACCTGGTTAGCGATCTGCTGCTGGTGCTCATCATCATGGAGGTGCTCAGCACCGTCTTGCATTACCTGCGGGCGCGCGCCACCTCGCTGACGCCGTTCTTGTTCATCGGTATGATCTCTGCCACGCGAGGTGTGCTGGCTATCGGCGCGCGGCTTTCCGTGACCCAGGTCTCGGGGGATGAGTTCAGGAATGCAATGGTCGAACTAGGCGTGAACGCCGCCGTCATCCTGGCACTGGGCATCACGCTGCGCATCTTGAGCAAACACGTGACCAGCGACGTGGAATGATGTACAGGTTGGATGATTAGACGCCCGGCCTGGTATCCTCTTGCGCTGGCAGGTCGGTGATGACCCAGCTTCCGAAATATTCCAGCGCATGGGCCTGATGCGCTGCCAGGATACGCCGGGCGCGCTCCACCTCAGCCGGGTCATGGGCATAGACGGCCAGAATCTGATGCCCTTGTTCGGCTTCGGTCTCATAGACTTCAGAGATGGGGCCTTCATCCGAGGTAGCGCCGCGCACGGTGGCTGCAAGACGTTCGGGCAGGCTGCGCTCTGCCTCGATCTGCTCGATCTTCTGGACCGCAGGTTTTCCCCGAAAGAGGCGGACCTCATCGGCCTTCCAGCCCGCCTGCTCCAGCGCGCTCCTGGCCTGCTCGGCCTCGTCGAGATCATCGATGACCCCAGCGACGTAATGCTCGGTGTGCCAATCGCCGACCAGCATGCCCAGAAACTCAGAACGTTTGGTCATCGGCTGCCCCTTTCCTGGCTCCAACCGCTGCGGCAGGCGCAGTGGTTGGCGTTTTCAGCGCCACTACATCGGCACTGGAGCGTGCAAGAAAGGGGCCAGACCGCTCTCAGAGGGCATCAGCAAGGCGGTTATGCCTGCTCGTCTTCGCCGCTGGGCATCAGCCCCAGCAGCGCCGCGCGCCAATCGTCGGCAGAAGCCGGTGCGGATTCATCGGCCTGGTCGCCCACAGTCCACGAAGCCGGGCCTTCGCCGGGCCGACGAATGACATAGCGATGAGCGGGCAGCCCATCGCTGGAAAGCCAGTCGAGCGCCAGGCGCGCAGCTTTGCGCACTTCGGCCACGGGGTCTTCGTTCAGCGCCATCAGGCGCTCTGGCGCGTCCTCCACATCAGGCGCGCCCAGCCGGGCCAGGCGACCCAGCGTGCGCGCAGCGGCGGCGCGTTCTTCGGCGGCGGGCGCAGCCAGCGCGGGCAGCATCTGGGGGGCAAGCTGCACCAGACCCAGATCGCTGATGAGGCGCATCAGCCGCGAGCGCCGCGCGGGATGCCGCAAGAGCGAGAGCGCCAGCGCGCAGTCGCGGACCTGTCCAGCCAGATCATCTGCCAGCCCTGCCTCAGCCACCGCAACTTCTGGCGGCAGGTTACGCAGGCCATCCACAAATGGCTCCAGCCAGGCGGGCAGCCTGGCCGTATCGGCAGAAGCCGGGCTGCCGCTTTCTGTATGCAGTTCGATGGCCCAGGGATAGTGGCGCTTGAGCCAGTCATAGAGGGCCAGCGTCATCTCGGCATCGCGCGCGGCATAGGCGAACATCGCCGAGGACAGCGGGCGATGCCCCCAATCGCTGCGTTGCAAGCTTTTATCCAGATGGACGCCAAAGGCGCGCTCCAGCATGGTTGCCAGGCCCGATTCACGCTGTCCAAAGATCGACCGGCTGGCCGCCTCCACATCGCAGGTGGACGCCGCCGCCAGCCCGCGCCGGGAGAGCATCTGGGTATCGGCACCGATGCCATGAAAGAGCTTGAGAATCAGCGATTCTTCCGTCACGACGGCCAGGGGCGTCAGGTCGGCCAGCCGCAGCACGTCGATCACGTAGCAGACCTGGCCGATGGCGATCTGAAGCAGCGCGAGTTGATGGCGGTGGCCCTCCGGCTCGGTGGCGCGCACTTGCATAAACTCGGCATCCACCGCGACCACCGCAGCCGAAGCCAGCCGCTCTACGGCTGCCGCCAGTTCATCAGGGCGCTCGACCCAGACGCGCTCGCCGCGCGCTGGTGGAGGCTCAACCGGAGGGGTAGGACCATGATATTGATTATCATCGAGCGCCTGATCTTTCAACGCACTACTTCTCCTGCACCGTGAAGGTGCACTTTACTTTACCAAACTCCACCACATCACCCTTGCGCAGCGGATAGCGCCGCCCAGGCGTCAACTGCTCGTTGTTCACCATGGTCTGGTTTGCGCTGTTGAGGTCTTCGATCTCGAAGCTGCCGCCAGCGCGAGTGATGCGCGCGTGCCGCCGCGAAACGGTGGTTTGATCGGCCTCGGTGGTCATATCCACTTCCACCGCGTCGGTGCCATCGGGGTTGCCACGCCCCACAATCGCCTCGGCAGTGACCATCGGCACGCGCCGACCGCTGGGCAGCGTAAAGACGCCCGTTGGCCCCACCGGAACCGGCGTCGGCGCGACGCGCTCGGTCGGCAGCGCCGTGCGGCTCACCCGCGTGGTTGCCGGGGCGGTCTGCTTCACCGGGGCAGGCTTGGGCGCAGGCGCGGGCGGCGGCGGTGGCGTGACCGGCGGCGGCGTAGCCACCATCGTTGGCGCTTGCGCGGCGGCGCTGTCGTCCAGTGCCGTCCCGCAGTGCTGGCAATAGGTTGCCCCGGTATTGTTGAGTTGATGACAGGCCGGGCAAAGTTGCTGCGGGATCACCGTTGGCGTCGGCGGCGGGTTTTGGTAGACCATCTGCACCTGGGGCATCAAAAAGGTTGGGATAGGCGACGGAAACGCCATAGGATTCTGCTGCAACACCAGCGTATCCAGCAGTGTCAGCACCTCGCCGGGCAAGCTGGTCTGGCGCACCGCGCCGACGGCTGCTGGAACGAGCAGCGGCCACAACCACAGACCGGCCACACCCAGGGCGGCCTTATCCAGCCAGCGCTGCTGCCCAATCGTCACCAATAAGCCGGTGGGATGCTGGGTGAGTATCACGGTCAGCGCGGCCTGCATGCCCAGGATTTTGCTGGCATCGCCCCCCTTGCGCACCTGCACCATCATCTGATTGCCAGCGCCAAACCACTGCGCCTGATAGGCGCGCAATTGCAGGTTTGACGAAAGCTGCATTGATAGATTGCTCACGTCAAACATCCCAGGATAATATCGTGCTTGATCCATCGCTTCTCTCTAGCTTTCTCTTCCCGCTGGTCAGGTCGGGCAGGGCTTTCATAGCTCGGTTCGCGCTTTTTTGCCTCTCCAATTATAACACGGGGCGGGCAGGCGCAAGCCGTCGTCCTCTTTGCAATCCACCTATTTCTACGTGCGAGCCACAACCCTGGTTGTAAAGAAAAGATAAAGTTCACGAAGCGATGGCAGCGCGGGTGATCTAGGCAAGCGCCGCCGGTTCCAGCTTCAGCAGCGCCAGCAAGCGTTTGCGCGGGAAGCCCAGCGCCACCGCTTTGCGCGCTGATTCCAGGCTTTCTGGGCCACGGCGCAGTAACGAGAGCAGGTAGGCATGCAATCCCCAGGCGTCGGGGTAATCGGGAAGCGCCATGATGGCGGCGCGGCAGTGTTCTTCGGCCTCGGTCAGTCGGCCTTGCTCGGTCAACAGCATCGCCAGGTTAAAGTGGACTTTGCCGTTCTGCGGAGACTGGCGCAGCAAGCTGTGATAGAGCGCCATCGCCTCCTGAGTTCGCCCCTGGTTTTCCAATTCAACGGCCTGCGCTAAACGCTGGCTGGTTTCTACACTAGTCGGCATGCCTACATGATCCATCGCCCTCTCCTGTTTCTCTCTCGTGGTAGTCTCTATAGCAGCAGCCGGAATCGGGGCTGCCTGAGGAGGTGCTTGCTGAGGTTGGTTCGCGCTCTGAATGGCCTTGATGCGCGCGGCAGATTGTACGGGAAGCTGAAGCCGAAACTCCGGGCTGGCGGCAGCCAGATGCGCGCGCACCTGCGCCACCAGGCCCTCCAGCGCTCGCCGCCGGAGACGTTCATCGCTAAAGTTCACGCTGCGCGCCAGCAGGTCATAATCAACCGGCTCGTCGCTGGTGAAGCACGCCGCCAGAGTGCCCAACACCTGAGGATTGCTGAAAAAGCGTTCGCTGAACAGGCCGCCCGGCGCGCGCAATGCCGGGTCGCCTGGCAGGGCAGCGGCCAGCGCCTCCAGCGCCTCATCCAGCGCCTGGGCCAGCAGCTTGCGGGTTTTGCGGTTATCTAGCCAGCGAAGCAGGCGATCACGCGCGGGCAAGGTCAACCAATCTGTCGGCGTCTGTCGCCATGCCTCTACCCCCAGTTTCCCCACCGCAGGAAGTTGCCATTCATTTCTTAACACGGAAATCCTCCAGCAGCAGCCGCAGTTTGTAATGCCATGCCCTTCCCCTAGCAATCGGTGGGCCAGAGTGCGCGTTCGGGCGTTCAGCGCCAGGCTGATTGGGCAAAGTGGACCGATAACCCTTTGCAGTGTACCTGAGCGGAGGGGCGCTGTCAACGGCATAGGACCAGTTTCCATTTTTCCTATGCCGCTTGACAGGAGCAAGCCAGCCTGCTATACTCTTCTTACTCGCATCAAATGTGTGTGTGGTGTCGAGTCGTGTCGGAACGGCATGACGCGGCGGTGTGAGGACACCGCCGCGCCATTCCCCCCAGACCTGGACATACCAGGAATGGGGCTGGGGCATTCTATCACTGGAAATTGTGCCTAGTTGGTAGCTCGCTCAAGGCCCCTTCCTGGTCAGACTGGGACGCCACTTGTCGGCAGCGGCGAGAGCATGATGCTCTCGCTCTGCTGCGGCAAGGTTGCGCCAGCCACCGCGCCAGGAAGGGGCCGTTTCGGCATCTGAAGTTGTCTTCAGTCGTCGAAAGGAGCGTCCATCCATGGCCTTACTCACCGGTTCGCCTCGGCCTCCGTCTTTCCCCTCTGATCGCTACCTGCACACCAACCCGCTGCGGCGCGAAGCGGGGCTGCGCCTGCTCACCGAACACCTGCCGGAGCCGCTGCGCTGGGACATCATCCGCGCCTGGCGGCGGCCCAGCCTCTTCCACGGCATGGAGCCGCCGCTGGCCCTCCAGTACGCGCAGCGCCAACAGTTCGATGAAGAGACGCTGGCGCTGGTCTGGCCCAGAACCATCGCCTGGTTTATGCTGACCGAACTGGAGATTGCGCGGCGGCTGGTGGAAGCGCCGTTGGCGAGCATCAGCCGTGTCACGCGCGACAGTCTGCTGCGCACGCAGGGCGTGTATCTGCGGCGGCTCTACGCGGCGCTGGCGGCGCAGATTGGCGAGACCACCGCGCGGGCCGAGTTCAAGCGCCTGCTCAGCAGCGTGGGCTAGCGGGCGCGGGAAGAGCGGCGGGGAGCAAACGCTGCCCCAGGCCAGGGGAACGATCGCCTGGCCTGGGGCAGCGTTCAGCGCACGGTCACATTGTATTGCTGGATGGCGGCAATTGCCGGGCATGCCGCGTTGGGCGGGCAGACCAGCCCACCGGAAAAACTCAGCGTGGCGCTCCCTGTCTTCACGGCGGTAAAGCGCCAGAGGCAGTCTTTGAGGGTCGCGTCGTACCACCCTGTCGCCTCGTTGGTCGTCAGAATGCCAGCCGCATCCTGCTGCTGCAAGCGCCAGATGATCGTTGCCGGAAGGCGCACCTCCAGCGTTTGGCCCTGGCGCAGCGCGACGGGCAAGCCGGTGTAGTCGCCGCCCTGGGTGACGATCAGGTCAGCCGACTTGCCCGCCACCCCTGCGGGGGGCTGCTGCGCCGCGCACCCGTTGAGGTCCGCGCTGCCCGGCGTGGGGGTCGTCGCGCCAGAGCCATTGCCACCGGGCGCGCAGGCAGCGAGGCAGAGCAGCGCCAGCAACGGCCAGATCACCCTGGCCAACCGACGAAGACGAATGGACATGACCTTCCCCCTCTCAACTCCCCCTTACTTGCTATTCACCTGAACCGTCAGGTGCACCAGCCTGACAGACGGGACGCAATTTGGGTCTTTGTTGCACATGGGCACTCCTGTGAAGCCAAGGTTTGCTTGCCCGCTGGCAAGGGCAGTAAAATGCCAGATACAGCTTTGCAGGGACGCATCACCATACCCAGCCGGTTTGTCCAGCCGAAGGATGGAAGCATCTTGGGAGGCAAGCTCCCATTTTTGATTCCATTTCAGCGCAACTTCGAGGGTATCGCCCACCTTGACCTGTATTGGCGTGGTCTGTGGCAGCGTCACCACCAGGGTCGGAGGTGACGGCCAGTGAACATCCTGCGTGGCCGCTGGGCAGCCGGTTTGCGCCGAGCCAGCGGGCGGGGTGGTCGTCGGGAGTGGTGAGCCGGTGTAGGTGGTGGTGGCTGTCGGGGAGATGGCCGGACTCGTCGAAGAGGGTTGTGTTGCTGCTGGTGTTCCGCCGGTACTTGCCGCGCCTGGCGCGCATCCGGCCAGGAGCAGCAGCGCTCCGGCTGCCAGCACCAGCCAGGCGGCGCGAGCAGCACGCGCCTGTGTTGAAGAATGGAACATCTTCATACTTCAGAGCCTCATTTCCCTTGTATGTCAATAAAGCACTTCTCCAAAAGCACCTCCTACTCCCATGAAGGACGCTGCGCGAGCAGGTTTTGTTCCCAGGCACACAAGACCGGGAAAAAGCGAGGAGCAGCCAGGATTCCTGGCCGCTCCTGCTCTTAGCGAGAGAAGCATCCCTCGCCACCTCAAAGATGTCGTTCCCCAGGTGCTGACTCCATGCGGAGACCGGAGCCAGCAGCGCCGGGATTATTGCGCTAACTCAAACACATTGGTTCCCCAGTTGTCGAACGCGCCCTGATCGGCTGCGGGCGGAATATACTCGTTCGCGCCCCAGATGTTCCCCGTGCCGGGATCAAGCGCGGTGGCCGAATAGTCGCCCCAGCGTGCCCGACTGAACGGCGGAGCATCGGAGAAGCTCAGGTGCGCACTGGCGCCCAGGGCGGTGATGTGGATGCCACTGAAGTTCGACGCGCCTGCCTTCATGACCGTGTAGGCAGAGCTCGGGTTCAGGATCGGGCTGGTGATCGAGAAGACCAGCGCCGTCGTCCCATCGGACCCGTGGATGATCGTCGGGTACATGATGTAGCTGCCCGCCACAGACACATAGCCCTGCTGGCTCACCTTCGCGGCCTGGGCATTAATCTTGAACCAGGCCACGCCGTCGCGTGCGGACGGATCGCCAGAAAGCAGAACGGCAGAATTGAGCGCGGCGTACACCGACACGCCGGAACCATCCTTTACCGCCTGCACGGACTGCATGCGGTCATCATCGGGGTTCAAGAAGGCTTCCGAGGTGATAGGGAAACCACTGACCGTTGCGACCACCGTGCCAGAGCCAGTGCTGGCAGCGGGCTGCGGCAGGCCATAGGTTTCGCTGGAGATGAGTTGCCCAACGAGCGTGACCGAGCCACCATTGGTGACATTCTGCCCGTTTTTGACCTGCCAGAAGCCCAGGAGGTTCTCCACGCCGTTGCTGTTGCCAAAGGCATCAAAGGGGAACGAGTTCAGCAGGTATTCGGTATTGATGCCAGTGCTGACGGCTGGCTGCAAGGTCAAGACCGGAATGCCACCCAGGCTGACCGGGCCAAAACCAACCGCAATGGGCGAGATGACTTCTTGCAGCAGTTGCGACTTGGAGACGGCGATCAGCAGCGCGCCTTCATAGGTTGCGCAGAACTCGTCAGTCGCCATATAGATGTTGTTGTTGTCATAGCCCACATGCGGCTGGTCGCCGAAGCAGTTGCCGCCGAGGGAGGTGGGGAATGTGTAGACGGCGAAACCGTGCTTGTCCAGAACGGCCAGCTCGTCAACCGTGTTGCCAGTAGCATCAAAGCTAATTTCGGTGAAATAGAAAGCTTTGCTCGAGGGGTCATAGAAGCAGCGCACATCACCGATTCCGTTCGGGTCCTGGAAGAGCGTGTTGAGCGATTCCATGTGCAGCAGTGTCCCAGATTTGGTGTATTCACCAATCGTGTCGTTGACCGGCTCGAAGACAATTTCCTGACCACCACTGGGCAGGGGACCCACACAGAGGCCCTGGTCGGGCGGGGTGAGTTCGCCACCAATCGTGGTATCGTTGTTAAGATCGCTGATGCCGTTGAAGGTGTGAAGCAGTTGGCCGGTCGCGAAGTTCGGGCTGGCGGCTGCATTTTTCTTGTTGAAGTGCGCGGCAGCGCCACTATTTGTCACAGCGTCGTCGCCCGGGCCGTTGTCCGCAAAGGGGTTCAGCGACTCAAGATCAGTTGGACCGTTTTTGCTTAGGCGAGTGGGCTTAACAACTTTCGTGGGCAGCCCAGTTGAGGTCGTGGTCTGGGAGGCTTTCAAGGGTGTGCCCTGATAGGTCACCGTCGAGGCTGACGCTGTAGCCCCCTGGGCATTTGCGCCATGAGAAACGAACATGACCATGAACGTGGCAAGCACGGCCAAGGTCGTGACAGACGTGAGGATGATGCTCATCTTTGAGCGCGGAGAAAAACGCATTACTCAGTCTCACTTTCCCTCAGAATTTAACCAGGACAATGCATAAATGACATTCTCTTGGAAGCGTTCCTGCGCGCTGCCATTACTCAGCAGGGACAGCGCGCCCAGGGTGGGGATATGTTGGATGGCATGTAGCACCATCCGAGTATTTCATAGGGGATAGAGAAAAATAGTAAGCCTCGGGCTGAAGCGCTTCCCACCGAACGCTTGAAGCTGCTGACCTCACCTCCTTTCGTGTCAGAGCATCTTTGAGGTGTGTTGTTCCACAAGACGGGGAAATGGGGTGATGACCTATGGAATGGGAAATGATCTCCTGCTTAGAGGGTAGATTAAAAGCAGGCAGAGGAGGGTGGGAAAGCGGTTATGATTTGGTTAAGATTCAGCCTCAACGGTGAACGATTTTTCATCTCAGATGGGCAGCAGATGAAATGGTATTCATACAAGCGGCTGAATCCCAGGCCAGGCAAACACGAAACAGCAGCGCGGCAGAGCATTGTCATACTGCTCCGCCGCGCTGCTGTGATGAACAGATCGGCTCAGGCCAGCGTGATCTTGCCGAGCGCGCGGGACAAAGCCTCCGTATCGGAGGGAGTGCCGATGCTCACGCGGAAGGCGCGCGCCAACTCCGGGGCATGGAAAAAGCGCACCAGAATGCCCTCAGATTCCATCACCGCGCGAATATCGCTCAATTGGAGGCGCTCATCGGTCAGTTCGGCCAGAATAAAGTTCGCCTCGGAGGGCAACGGGTGTAAGAAGGGCTGCGCCGCCAGCAGATCATAGACCCGCGAGCGCTCGGCAACGATCTTAGCAATGTTGTGGCGCACATAATCCAGATCAGCCAGCGTCTCCACGGCAGCGATATGCGCGGCCACGTTCACTTCAAAAGGCAGTTGCAGCTTCAGCAGATGAGGAAGAATCCAGGTTGGGAACAGGCCATAGCCCAGGCGCAGACCGGCCAGGCCCGCCCATTTGCTGAACGTGCGCAGCACCACCAGGTTATCATACTGTGGCACCAGCCGGGCCGCGCTGAAGCGCTCCACATCAGCAGTAAATTCGATGTACGCCTCATCGACCACCACGATGCGCCCCGTCTTCAGCAGCGCCTCGATATCGGCAACCGGCATCAGATTGCCGGTCTGATTATTGGGCGAACAGAGAATGATGATGCGCGTATCCGGGCGCAGCGCTGCCAGAACAGCTTCGGGGTCCACGCTCCAATCGGGGCGGCGTGGCGCGGTCATCAGCGTGCCGCCACAGATCGAAGTCGTGGTGGCATAGAGGCTGAAGGTGGGCGGGCAAAGCAGCACGCCATCCCCAGGGCCAAGAAACACCTGCCAGAGCAGACGAATTAACTCATTGCTGCCATTACTGAGAAAAATATGCTCTTTGGGAACGCCGGTATAGCGCTCCAGCGCGCCACGCAGGACCGGCGCTTCGGGGTCAGGATAGAGGTTATAGTGTGTATAATTGCCCAGCGCCGCCAACACGCGCGGCGACGGGCCATAGGGGCTTTCATTACTATTCAGCTTAATCAGCCGCTCAACCGGAATACCGATACGGGCGCTAAAGGCATCGAGCGACTCCCCAGGCTCATAGGGCGCAACGCGCTCAAGCTCGGGGCGCACAGGCACAGTTACGCACTTCACTGACTGCATACGTATTTGCTCCTTATCGGTAGGGATTATTTGGATTGGGCATAGGTAGGCTGATAGAAAGCCGGGAATTCAGTATTTTTCACGTGTTGTTAGCAGCAGAGGACTCAACCATAGACAGACCCATTATAGCCAGCAGAAGCCGTACCCGTCAATGCAGCGGCTCACACTTTGTCTCGTCAATTGTAACGTATGCCGGTGACAAAAGATCACTCACACAGGCGAAAAAGGGGTGTTGCAATCTCCTTGCCAGGAAGAATGATGAGACGAGAAAGGGCCACCTCAGACCTGAGGCGGCCCTGGCAGTCCAAGCCTACTCAGCATCCACATACATCTGCGCGGGCCTGCGAATCAGCGGCACGCGCGCGGCAGTGTTTCCGCGGCCATTCATCGGATAGACGCCGCTGCTCGCAAGATTGTTGACCTGCTGGACATCTTCGGGCAGATCGAGCATAAGCAGGCTCTGACGCAGCGTATCGAGGTCACGCAAGAAGCATACCACTGCCGAAGCGGCTGAGCCGCGATCACGCGCGTTTTCAAAGCGGCGGCTGGTCGCTTCAATCGATGCCTGGGCAGCCTGCGATGCAATGGGGTCAGAGGTGCGCGTCGAAAAGTTTTCGCTGTAAATCTCATCCCAACTGCCCCAGCGGCCACGCAGGGGCTTCCACCCAAGCTGGCTATCACTGATGGTGCGCCATTTCTCATCGGTGGCCGCCGACCAATCAGCCACCAGGCGCGCGTAGGTCGCCAGGATGTCGCGGATATGGTTCAGTTCCTCGGCAGACTGTTGGTCCTGGTATTGGCTTTCATAGCTGGGGGGTGGGTCCTCATACATGGGAGGCCGCCCAAGCATCGGCATGCCACCAGTCAAACCGCCCAGGGCAGGCAGCGCGCCCATCACGCCGTTTTCGCTCAAGGCCATGCTGCCCTCTTGCCCCAGCAGTTCACGAATTGGCCCGACAATAATATCTTCGGTGCCCAGGGCATCCAGCACACGCCAGGCCAGCTTCGGATTATGCAAGGCCCACCACCCCTTGCGCACCAGAAACGCGGCGGCAAAGGCAAAGTTCACCACCACCCAGACGACCGCCTTGACCGCTACCCAGTTCAGCACCAGCATCAGCACCACCCGCCAGACCGGATCGGGGGAACCAATTTCCTCAATAAAGGTGAGAATGAGGGCCACGGTAAGACTTGGATCATGAAGTGGGTTGATTAATCCAAGTAGAAAACCTAGCACCCGGCGTCCGGTGCTTCGTGGCGCAGTGTTCTTGCTCTTTGATGCGCTTCGCCTGGGCATGTCTGTTCCTCCACTCCCACCACAGCTATGTGGGGGTCAAACTCTATCGTGCGTGCCTGGGCAGGTGCGCAGCGGCCCTGATGGGTCTGGCAGCCCGCCCCGCGCCTTCTTTCTTGTATCTCCTACTATCCATAGAACCTGTAATAGTAACAATAGCATATAGAGGCGCTGCTCGCTTCACGCCGAGAACCCTCTTCAGAAGGCCATTATAGCGGCAGAGGCAGGCAGGCGCAAGACCGCCTGCGCGCGTTCCTGTGGCCGCCAGCGGATCGGTTGGCGCGCGGCTGCGGCGGCCAGGCATTGTATGCGCAGCTCAGCCGAAGGCAGCAATTTCCCCTTTCCGGCAAGGAACCGATTCGCTGCTGCGCGCGCCGAGCAATAGGCGCTCAACGGGTCCGAGGGCACTTCCAGCATCTTAGGACCAAAGTACTACAAACACCCAGGCAGCGCCTACCCTTTCCCCCCTTGCCTGGCTTGCTCTAGTATGCTATGCTGGAGAAGCATTCTGGGGAATTCATTTCCGCCGACAAAAGGACTTGCCGACAAGCCGGGGCGGATGAAGAACCAGCACACCTCAAAAGGGGGACTCTATGTCAGCATATCCACCATCAGATCAGCGCTGCCCGCGCTGTCAATATCCCGTGCCTGCGGGGGCAGCCAACTGCCCCAATTGTGGCATGGCCTTAACCGGCGGAGGGTATCCACCCCCGCCGGGGTCTGGCAATTCGTATGGCACGCTTCCCTCTTCCGACCCCTACGGCAGCCCTCCTGGAAGTAGTGGAGGGAGCAACTATGGCGGCCAGCCGCCAACGCTGTACAGCGGCTCCGACAGCATGAACAACGCGCCCACCATGCAAACGCCGCTGTATCCGCAGAGTTCAGGTGGCTGGGGCGGCGGCCAATCCCAACCGCCGAGTTATCCGCCGCCACCGCCCGGCTATACCAACACCCAGGCGCAGACCGACTTTGGCCCTCCCCCTGCCTATCCTGGCGCTGCGCCCACCTACCCGGGCAGCCAGCCGCAGGGCGGCTTTGGCACCGCTCCGCAATATCCTGGCGTCGCTCCCACGTATCCGGGCAGCCAGCCGCAAGGTGGGTTTCCTGGTGGCTTTTCGCCCCCTCCCACGCCGCCGCAATTGCAGCCCACACAACAACGAGGAGGCGGCAACGGGCTGCGCATCGTAATTATTGCCCTGGTGGTATTGGTTATCCTTGGCGGGGGCGGCACTGCCGCCTATCTGCTCACCCGGCCTAAGCCGGTCATCACCGTCAACAGCCAATACAGCGTCGGACAAACCCCGGCGGGCGCGGCAGGCACGGTGCTCAAGATCAGTGGGCAGAAGTTCTCCGGCAATTCCAGCATCACCTTCCTGCTGGATGGGCAGCAAGTGCCAGGCGCGCAACCAGTCGAGAGCGACAACAGCGGAAACGTCACAGCCACGCTGACGGTGACGAAAGATTGGGCAGTCGGGGCAGATTCCATCACGGCCAGAGATGCCAGCGGCTATGCAACGCAGTCCGGCGCGCCCATCGAGATCGTCGATCCGGGCAAGGCCAACACCCCTGGCCCGAACGGCGCGCCCAGCAACGATGTTTCTTTCAGCCTCAACGTCACGATTACCAGCCCCGTCCTGGGCACGGCAAAGGAAACACTGGTCATCACCCAAAAAGGGGACAGTGGGGGCACCGTCTGCCAGACGCAGGATGATGGCAACACGACCATCACCTCGCCAGGGACGCTTACTTTTGCTGACGGCACACAGCTCGCCTATAGCGAGGCTTCAACGTTCTCCTGTTCGGGCACGTATGTCGGGGGCCATCTGACCTATACGGAAACCACCGTCACCGACGTGTGGACCTTTGGCAGTGGAAGTAATACACAGCAGTGCCACGCTAATCCGCACAAGGCGCAGATTCTCACCGGCGACTTCAGCAGCGCCACCAGCATCAGTGGCACCTACAGCGCCGACAGCTTCAGCCTTCAGGATTGCACCTACAAAGGCAACCCCGTCAACATCGACTCGGATAAGGGCACCTTCACCGGAACCATCAACTCATAACCGGCAGCGCCGCCAGGCGCTCAGAGATGGAAGCGGGCACCGCCAATTGGCGGTGCCCGCTTCCATCTCTGATGGGATGAGACCCGACGCGCTAAGAAGCTTGCGTCACCAGCCGTGAACGATCATCCGTCGCATGATAGGCCGGCTGTTGTTCCCGCATCTGATGCTCCCGCTTATAAAACGCAAGCGTGCGGTCAAGACCTTCTTCAAAGCGCACCTGAGGCCGCCACCCCAGCCGCTGCTCCAACTTGGAGGAATCCAGCGCCAGCCGACGAAGGCTGGGCACGCGATCAGGACCATGGATAATTGCTGGGTGTTTGTTCAGGCGCTCCAGAATAGCCTGGGCGTTCTGTATCGTCGTTCGCTCTGCCGCCGCTCCACCGCCAATGTTGAAGATTTCACCCGCCACCTGCCGCTCATCGGCATGCAGAAGCGCATCCAACGCGCGGCAATGATCGGTCACATAGAGCCACTGGCGCAGGTGCTTGCCATCACCCTGCACGCGGAGCGGCTCATCGCGTAAGGCCATGCTCATCAGGTCGGGCAGTTGCTTTTCCTCGTGCTGGCGTGGGCCGTAGTTGTTACAAGAACGGGTAATGACTACCGGGAAGCCAAAGCTTTCCCAGTATGCCATGCCCCACGACTCGGCAGCCACCTTCGCGGCTGCGTAGGGAGTCGATGGTCTGGGCAGATCATCTTCGCGCGAGGCAGCTACCTGCCGATGACAGGAGCCATAAACCTCAACCGTAGAGATCAGCAGAAAGCGCTTGACGCGCTGAAGCCGGGCGGCTTCCAGCAATAGGGCGGTGCCATTCATATTGTTGCGCGCGAATAACAGGGGGTCTTTCGTGGAGTTCACCACATGGCTTTCGGAGGCGAAATGGACGACCAGATCACATGCTTGTAGAAGCTGACAATCTGTCTCTATATCGCCCACGTCTCCCTGTACGAAGGTGAGCCGGTCCCCAGCCAACGCCTCGGCGTTCCACAGATTGCTGCGCTTGCCCGCGTAGGTCAGTTTATCGAGCACGACCACGCGATAATCTGGGTGGGCAGTCAGGATATGCTCGACAAAATGGCTCCCGATAAAGCCTGCGCCACCCGTCACTAAGATAGACCGCATACAATGCCTCTCCTCAAAAACCCAAAATCGCCGCTCCTCAAACGAGTAAACGCGAATGGGGGAGCCGACTCTTCATGAGGGCGCCCCCAGAGCAAGATACACATGCTTGCTAATCAAGCAACGGTCGGAAAGCCAATGAGTAACAGTCCCCATCCAAATGGGGCCGGAAAGACCTCCTTTTCAAAACCACTGATGATCGCAAGAATCATTCCATATTCTGATCGCTTGCCCGTGTGTTTGCGCTGAGCTATCACGTCGAGAAACGCGCTTGAACCAGGATTTCGTTGGCGCTTTATCATTTTATTGGCTCTGTGCGAAGCAATTCGGACAGCTTCTCTGCAACGGCCAGCGAACAAATGACCGCATTGGCCCAATGCATTTCCAGCGCTGCGCGCACAATCCTGGCGCGCGAGGGGTCTTTCACGACAACCACTATCTGCGCTTCCTGAATCTCGACCAGTTCGTGCAGCACATGCAGGCTCATGGTATGCAGAATATCCTCTTCCTCCCGATCGCTTATATCGACACGAATGCGCTTGGGGGGATCGCCGGGGGGATCATAGATTTCCCAGGAAGGCCCTGGGGTCTCACGGATGAAATGAAAGAGAACATTGCCTATGACCCCTTCTCGCCTGAGTTCAGCAGGGTCAATCCCTTGCTCAGATAGCAAACGTGCATAAAGACTCATGCTATCCTCTGACTCCAGGCTGCCAATACCCATGAAGGCCAGATTGATGCTCCCGGCGAGCATGGCAATCCGCTGAGGCCCTTTTTCATCTTTCAAAGAGACTCGCTCTACCCGATAGTCTCCGTGATTAAACACAAAATTGCCAATAAGAGTGGTCGCAGCCGTGGCGTCAGATTGACTTCTCCCAAGCGTCAGCGGAATCAGCTTCACATCTTCGATATCACCGCGCGCCAGATTAGGAGCAAGAATCACATCCCGCGCCATGCTTCCATTGGACATTGCCAGCGTAAAGTGATCGTGCCGTCCTTTGATCAGTTCCGCCCCCTGCATCCCCAGAATGATGCGCTGCAAGCGCGGCGAGGGTACCTGTCCCAGATCGAGCACATACATCCTCACGCGCCGCGCCTGGTCAGCCGGACGATCGCGGAACAGCGCCTCTATCTCCTCTTTCTTACGGGTCGCCACGGGGGTGTAAAAATCGTTCAGGCGCGGCAAATGCGTGTTGTGGGGCGGATAGGTTACATCGGTGAGGACACGATCATAACGCTCTTGAGGCGTTTCCCGTAGACGGTGCAGGAAGCGCAGATGAGCATCTACTTCAGGCGCGTTCCAATTCTTGCCCTGCATGCCCAGCCGAAACACCTCTAGCTTGTGTCTTTCCTCCTCGCTCTCCCCCTGAGCTTCACCCACGCTCGCAGCCGTCTGCTGCTCTTCCTGCAAACCCAGGAGATAATCAGTTGAGACCTTAAAATGAAGCGCGAGTTTCTGCAAATTGAACGCGCTGGGCAGATTTCCGTTCTCTTTCTCCCAAAGTTGATACACACTCTCTGAGAGAAAGCCCAAAGCTTTCGCCACCTGGCTCTGCGTCTGGCTTCTGGCTTCGCGCAGGCGCCGCAGGCGCGCAGAAAATTCCTTTTTGAGCTGCTCCTCAGATTTCCAGACGCCCGACGGGCCTCGTTCTGGCTGGCTGGCGCTCATAACCGCACACTCCTCATTGTGAATTGCTGACTAAAGATGGAATGATGGCCTGGCAACACCCAACTATATCAATGGCTTGCAATGATTTATGCATGAGCCTTACCCATCTAATATTGACATATGTATCAAACTTAGTGTACAATAAAAATAGATTAGGGTGTCAAACACATCATTTTATGGGTATCTGGGTACCGGTACACCTCAGGTATCATAACACGCTCAGCACATAATGGCAAGTGAAGGCCATCACAATAGAAGCTATTTAGGGAACTAGAGCATAGGTGCTTGTCTGATAACAGAGTGCAGTGTCCCTCTCGTCACTAGAGCCGTAGGCTAGAAAAACGTGTAGAGTGACCCTATTACTTAGGTATGCAGGTAGGCGTGGTCGCAATGCCAACATCGTAGCCACACACAGCGGTATCCCTGAAAGGAAGCAGCCGTGACGAACGACCCATTTCACCAGGAGCTGCACAAAACCAGAAGGATCGTGATCATCCAGGCGGTTCTCGTTGGGAAGGCCATTACCAACGCTGTCCATGATCTAAGCCAGGGAAGCAGCACCCTCGCCCGCGAGGTGATTGCACGTGAGGGCGATTTGACAGCCTCTCAGCGCGCCATCCAGCGCTGCTGCCTTGACCTGTTCGCGCTCCAAACGACAATCGCCCGTGATCTGCGCGAACTGGTCGTGCTGGAGCGAGTTGCCAGTGAACTGGAGCAGATGAACCAGCGCTCCGTCAGGATTGCCCAACAGGCCGTGCGCTTGAAATATCGAGGCCAATTCGCCATGACCCGAACCCTGGACGTACTGACATATCTGGTGTGCGAGCAGGTACAAGAAGGCATCTGGGCGTTTGCCGAACGCAACCTTGAGCGGGCGCGGGGTCTGCCCGGCAGGCAGGTAGCGATTGTGGCTCAATGCCGACAGACCTCCCAGGAACTGCTGGAGCGCATGACGCGGGATGCCAGCAGCGTGGCGGCTGCCAGCGGGCTGCTGCTGGCGACCAATGAGCTAGAGGGCATTGGGGAGCACATCATCAGGATTGGTGAGCAGGTCATCGCGCTGGCCTCCGGAAAGATAGCGATCCGCACTTGAAACCCGGGCAGAAGGGCGAGCCAGCGCGGCAAAGAGCAAAACAAAAAGCTGGCTCGCCAGTTTTAGGAAAGAGGCGCTTATGCAACCTCATCCCTCTGACGACCTTGATTATTACGCCATTTTGGGTGTGACTCCTGACGCCAGCACCGTTGAGGTCAAACAAGCCTATCGCGCGCTGGTCAAACGCTTTCATCCCGATCTCTATGCTTTGAACCCTGATATCGCCTGGGAAGCAGAGATCAGGATGAGCGAGATCAACCGGGCCAACGAAGTATTGAGCGACAGCCAGAAGCGCCAGCAATATGACGAGCAATGCCTGATGCGAGCAGCGCAGTGGTCCACCAGGGGAAATCGACCCACGGCGCGCCCACCTGAAGAGGCTGATGATGATCTGGCTGCCGGGATAAGCTTCCGGGCACTGGCTCAGCATGCCTTCAAGAGCGCGCGGCAATGGCTCGCTGGGCACCATGCAGCGAGCACGCAAAGCCGTTTCCTGGGCATCCCCAGCAAGATCATCCTGACGCCCATCCCATTCTGCACCGCCATCGTGGTATCCTCCATGCTCTGGCAGTTGGGAACGGCGACCGGCTTCCAGGTGCCCGGAGTGATCAGCGCGGTACTGGCGTATCCGGTGATCGTTGTCTCACTCGTCGTGCGCCTGATGCTGCCCATCCGCTATTCCCCCATGATCAGCCCCAGGAAAAAGCTGGCGCTGACGCCGCTCATTCTGGCCTCAGCGCTGCTGGTGGGCTGGCTCTGGCTGATGGTCGTCGATCAGCATGGCACGGTTGGAAACATGCTTGACATCTACTGGTGGTGCGGCCTCATCACCATGACCTCGCTCACTCTGGCCTTCTTATGATCGCCCGCTTTGCTGCGAACAGCAGCGTGCCAGGCACCTGGCAGCGAGAAAATACATGCGCCAGACCCGATCTCTACGGGTCTGGCGCATGAAGCGTCTGGCGATAGCATCTTAGTGAGCGGGCTGCCCCTGTGGATGGGTTGCCACAGCCCGGTAGGTCCAGAGTCGATGCATCAAGAAGTTGACCACCGTCACAATCAGAATAGCAATAGCCTGCGCCACAACTGAGGACAAATGCAATTCCTCATGAGCGACCAGCGAAATCACCAGGGTCAGCACAAACCCCAGCGCCGAAGGGCCGTGAAAGCGCACACAGCGCAGCCAGAAGGGGCGTCGGCTATCGACGAGCGCATGAAAGGTGAAGCGATCATTCAGCAAGAAGTTAAAAAGCAGCGCTATCTCGGTGGCAAGCACAATATCCGCCGCGTCGGGCAGAGGCGTGAAGCTGGAAAAGACCCAGACGCACGCCAGGTTCACCAGCGCCCCCAGGCCACCAACCACCAGAAACGAGAGCGCGCGCATGGCCTCTGCCGCGTGGCCGCGTGTATAGACATCAAGATGAGCAACGCAAAAGCGAGAAAAAGCCTGATAGCGAGAAAGAGGCGGCGCGAGTTCTTCCCTGTCATCTACCTCTTGCATAGGCTCAAGGCTGGAAAGCATCTTTACCATTTCCCTTGTCATAGGTCCAGCCGTCGAGGCGGCAACGCCCTCCTGGCAAAGCGCCAGGACAGGTGAGCAGCCCCTTCCGATCTGGAGAACCAGCGGGGCAGCCGTCTCTGCCCCACGTTGATAGTGACGTTTCATCCATTGGCGCAGTCACAAGTCGGGATATGTGCCGCTGTTATCATTCAAACGCCCGAAAGGCACACATGCTCCCGGCGATAGCCAATTTGGGTATGTTTCTGCTTGACGTGTTGTCACTGCTCCCATGAGCGGCTATACTGAGCCACACCAGAGGAGAGCTTGGCGACCCCTGTCTCGCTGCTGAAGCGGCCAGGAAGATGACCACAAGAATGGCAGAAAGGTGGCATGCCACTATGCAAGACGATCAGTGGAATTACCCGCCGAAACGTGGAAGCAACGAGCGTCCGCGGCCAGGAGGGGGAAACTCTGGTCCGCTGCCTGGTCAACGACCTGGCGCCTCTCGACCAGCCAATGCCGCTGGTCCAACCTCATACGGGCGCTCGATGGGCAATCCAAACAATTCCAGTATCGGCCAGTCACCTATGTACAACGCCAGAGATTCGCGGTCCTTGTATGATGGGGGCAATCAAACGCAGCAGCGGCGCGGCCCATCTGGCCCCCTCAACGCCGGCCCACCGGGCGGGCGCAACGGCACTACTGGCTATTCTCCCGCTTCAGGTGGTCCCACGCGCAACGGCGCTTCCTACGGCGCGGGCGACAGCGGGCGGCGATCAGGTGCGCTGGGCGGGCAAGGCCGCACCAGTGGCGGATGGGAAGAAGGCCAGACCTGGCAGGGCCAGGGCAACACGCGCACCAGCCGCAACCTGACCCCACCCACCGGACGCCCCGCCCTGGGCGGGCGCGGACCATCCGGCCAGTTGGGCGGCAATCAGCGTAGCTGGGACGACGATGAAGACGAGTGGGACAGCCGCTCGATGCGCTCGCCTTCGGGGAAACAGGCGGCTGGCGCTCGCCCAGGCCAGGGCGGACGCCCACAACAGCCGCTGCGTAAAGGCACCACGATGCGGGGCGATTGGGTGGTGGAAACCGACCCGAAATACAGAGCGCCAGGCACGTCCTTGCGCGTGCGCCTCTTGTTTTTGCTGCTAGCTGCCTTCATCGCTCTGGGAGCAGGCGTCTATTTTGTGCCCGGCGCGAAGAGCCGCGTGCTCTCGTTTCTGCCGGGCGCCAAAGCCCCCGCCAGCACGTCTGGCGGCACGAGCGGAACGCTGACCCTTCAGGTGAACGCGCCCAGCGCCACTGTCACACTGGACACCAAATCCTACACCACCAAGGCGGGCACAACAGCGCCATTTTCCAGCGTGACCATCCCCAGTCTGGCAGCGGGCAGCCATAACATCACCGTGCATGCCGCGAATTTCACCGACTTCACCGGCCAGCTTCAGATGCCCGGCGCTGATACCACCATGACCGCCTGGCTGGCTCCTACCCCCGCGCAACTGACGGCGCTTGGCGCGCAGTTCAAGCCAGCGACCACGCCAGACCCCGGGGTCGCCGGGGACCATTACAACACCACCAACATGGCGGTTGGCAAAATCACCGTCAGCATCAGCTACGTCCTGACGGGGCTGAATCCTTCGCCCTTCACCAGCCAGCTTGCGCAAAGCGCCAGCACCCAAAACGTCCCCTTCAAAGCCGCGACGCTGGCGCTCATTCCCGACATCACCTTCACCAGCGCAGCCGGAACGAAGCTCTCTGAATATAAGCCCCAGGCACTGCCAACCAGCCAGTTTGGCATCCAGGTGCCCCTGACTCTTGGCACCAAAGGCGCGTTTCAGTTCGGCGCGGCCACCGTGGTCTTGCCCTCCAACGTAACGGTGAGCTTTACCGGCCCTGCTAAGACCGATTACGCGCTGTATTACGCGCTCGCGTCCATTCTGCCCACCACCACCAACGCGCTGAGCTTTAAATGCGCAGGCGCGGTGGATAACCAGAACTTCAACCCCGAGGATGGGCTGCAAATCACCGAAGCGGGCGGCGCGCATTACTTCTATCGCTGGGGAATCATGTGGGCAACCAACGCCGTCGCCCACGCCTTGACGCCGAAAGCGCCGATGGCTCAGCCAAATTACAACGAATTTGCCGATGCCAACACGGCCCACGCGAACGCAAGCTGCGGGAGTTAAAACTGAGGTAACAGAGCAGTCGAATCAATCCACGCGGAACAGCGGATTCGTCGCAAACCACTGCTGCATATCCAGCGGCGTGTGGCCCTCAGCCGGGCGGCGACGTCTATACGAGCCGTCAGGCTGCAATTCGCGCGCATTCACCGTATCTTTGAGCAGTTGCAGCAGCACCTTATCGCGCAGGGCCGCGCGTAGCTGCGGCTGCTCAATGGGGAACAACACCTCCACGCGCCGGTCCAGGTTACGCGGCATCAAATCGGCGCTGCCCAGATACAACTCCTCCTCGCGGCGGTGGCCGTTGCCATTGGCAAAGTAGAAGATGCGGCTGTGCTCCAGAAAGCGCCCCACCAGACTGATGACGCGAATACGCTCGCTGACATCGGGCACGCCCGGGCGCAGGCAGCAGATGCCGCGCACAATCAAATCCACCTGTACGCCAGCGCGCGACGCGCGATAGAGCGCGCGAATCATTTCGGGGTCCACCAGCGCGTTCACTTTGATGATGATGCGCCCGGCAGCGCCTTCGCGGTGCCGCTGAATGACGTGATCGATGCGCGCCAGCGCCTCGCGCCGCAGCGACAGCGGCGCAACCAGCAGCTTGCGATATTCCCTCTGAAGCGAATAGCCGGTCAGCGCGTTGAACAATTCGGAGGCGTCGGCCCCCAGGTCGGGGTCAGCCGTAATCAGGCAGAAGTCTTCGTAGGTGCGGGCGGTGCTGGCGTTATAATTGCCGGTGCCCAGGTGCACATAGCGGTGCAGGCCGTCGCGCTCGCGGCGCACCACCAGCGCCACCTTGGCGTGGGTCTTCAGCCCCACCAGGCCATAGGTCACATGCACGCCCGCCTCTTCCAGCGTGCGCGCCCACTCGATATTGTTCTCTTCATCAAAGCGCGCTTTCAATTCTACCAGCACGGCCACCTGCTTGCCATGTTCGATAGCCTCCAGCAGCGCCTTGACCACCGGCGAATCTTTACCCACGCGATAGAGCGTCTGCTTGATCGCTACCACCTGCGGGTCGTGCGCCGCCGCCTGGATGAACTCCGCCACCGAACTGAACGAATCATAGGGGTGGTGCAGCAGTAAATCGCCCTGGGCAATCGCGATAAAGGGATCGCGGCCAGCCGCTAACTCCGGGGCCACGCGCGGCGCGAGCGGCTTGTCCTTCAGGTCAGGGCGCTCCAGGCGCAGCAGTTCCATCAGATTGTCCAGGCCAAGTGGGCCATCAAAGACCAGCACATCCTCTTCTTCCAGTTCCAGATGCTCCAGCAGCAGGCTGCATACCTGATGCGGCATGCTGGTATCCACGCAAAGCTGCACGGGCGCGCCAAAGCGCCGTTCGCGCAAGCCATGCTGCACCTCTTCCAGCAGGTCCGAATCGGACGCCTCATCTTCCTGAATCTCGATATCGGCATCGCGCAGCACGCGGAACGGATACGCCTGCACGATCTCCATGCCACGGAACAGGCTCTCCAGATGGGCCGCCACGACCTGCTCCAGCCAGACAAAGGCAACACGCTCCGGCTCGGGTGGGCTGGAAGGGATGGGCGGGGTTGCGCCCTCCGCTGCCACCGGCAGCAGAGACGACGCCGGGAAGCCATCGGATTCAGGGCTGGTGGCTTCGGACGGCTTCGGCGCGACGGGCACCGGCACGAAGCGCGGCAGCGTCGGCGGAATCTTGAGCCGAGCGAAGCGCTCGCGTCCCAGCGGCGAGCGCAAGATAACTGCTAGATTCAGGCTGAGGTTCGAGATATGGGGAAAGGGATGCCCCGGGTCAACCGCCAGCGGTGTGACTATCGGAAAGACCTCGCGGTGGAAATACGCGGCGGCTGCAATGCGCTGCGCCTCGTCGAGTTGCTCGTAATTGAGAATCTGTACGCCAGCTTCAGCCAGCGCGGGAAGCAAGACCTCTTTCAACACCTGGCGCTGCTCGGCCAGCATGGGAATCAGCCGCTGGCGAATGGCAGCTAGCTGCGCTGTGGGCGTCAGGCCATCGGGCGGATGATCGATCACCTTGGAGGTCTGCTGCTCCTTCAGGCCGGAAACGCGCAGCACAAAGAAATCATCAATGGTGGACTCGAAGATGGCAAGGAATTTGACGCGCTCCAGCAGCGGATGGCGCGAGTCTTCGGCTTCCTCCAGCACACGCCGACTGAACTCAAGCTGGCTCAGTTCGCGGTTGATATACAATTCGGGCCGTTCCAGCCCCTCGGCAATCCGACCTTCTTCCTGAAGCGCGCTGGATTCCGGCGCAAAACGTTTCGCACACATAACGCTACCTACCTGCTAGCGGACGCCCATCCAACACCTACGGCTTTATCAGACAGGCAGAAGAACGTGCTGTCACAAGAGTGGTTGCTCGCCAGCCACCGCAGGTGCGGGTGCGGCAACCACCTTTCTACAAAGCCAGGATACCTTTATTATACCGCCTTTAGTCGCAAGTCTGCCTGCATGGTCAAAGGGGTATCAGGCGTGCTGGCGATTGGCCTGTATGCCTGATACCCCTCAATGTTGTCTCTTTGTTAAAGTTTCGAGAGTCCCCGAATGCGCGCCGCCGCGCTGGCAGGGTCGAGCGCGCCCACATAGACGCGCTGCAAGATGGCCTCCAGCGTTTCCGCGTCGCTCGGCGCTGCTGGCTGCCCTGGCAACGTGGCCGCTTCCGCAGCCGTCGGCACAGGCGGGGCTGCCGGGGTGCGCGCGTGAATCACACGCAGATCGGCGCGCAGTTGCCACAGATGATAGAGCGCCATCGCGCCCAACACCACGAAGATCACGGCACTCTGGCGCGCCAGTTGCGGATTGGCCGAGGTCAGGCTGAGCGCGCTCGCCACAATTTGATAGACCATGAAGACCGCCGCAATCAACGCGCCAATGGCCGAGCCAGCCAGCACCACCAGCACATAGATGCGGCGCGGAATGGTTGGCCCGCTCTGGGCCGGGTCGGACACGCGCCACAGCCGCAGCCAGAAGTAGGGGTAGAGCACTCCGGCCACCAACACGCCCACCGCCGTTGCCCAGCCATTGGCATCTGGTGGATTGCCAGCCGGAACCACACGCTCAACCAGCCCCATCACGAGCAGGATAATGCCCGCCAGGAAAAACGCGGCGCTGAGCGCTGATGGAATCGCCAGCAACCCCTGCTGCACCGCCGCGCGCAGCCGAGGCTCTCGTGCCGCCAGGCGCTGCAACCACAGCGCGTACGGCACCGTAATCAGCAGGCCCACGAGCAACTGCCCGATAAAGGGCAGCGAGCTATTCAGTTCATCTTGCCAGGCAGTGCTATCGCCAAACAGCGGAGCAACGGCGGTGTAGACGCCCTGGGCAACGCCATAGAGCAGCCAGATCAGCCCATAGCCCAGCGCCGCGTACCATAAGACGCGCAGCAAAACCGCTCCGCGACTCCACGCCGCCAACCAGACATAGCCTCCCCAGGCGGCAATGGCAGCGAGCGAGGTCAGGATGGGCGAAAGCAGCGGCAGCGGCGGGCAGGGGATAGATGTCGGGCCACCACCTGAGAACTGCTCACACTGGGGGGATGGCACTGCATTGGCATTGACCAGCGCGGAGTGAATGATCGAGGTAATGCCGCTGAAGACAACACCACTGGCGATGATGAGCAGAATGCCCTGCACAGCATCTTCCTGAATCTGGCGAATGATCGGAGCCGCGCGCCCGATGGGGTCAGCGCGTCGGCGTTCCAGATAGATGTACAGAAAGACCAGTCCCGAAACCAGGGCAAACGAGAGTCCAAGCGCCGGGTCGTGCGAGCCTTCCGTCTCGTCGATGCCGCCCAGGAACGCCAGCGTCGTGGGCACGCCCACCAGCGCCGCCAGCGCCAGCAAGGCGTTCAGGAAAAGGTGACGCACCACGCCGCCATCGGCGTTCGGGTCGCTGTGGGCATCGCGGCGAATCAACCAGTAATGCCCGCCGCCAAAGAGCAAGCCCACCAGCACGACGGTAATGATAAAGAGAATCACCACCTGGGTCACCTGCTGGCTATTCGGGGCGATTCCTTCGGTATTGACCGTGCCATCATAATCGACATAATACGGGAGCATTCCCGCCTGGTTCAGCAAGGTATTCAGCAGGATAATCGTGATGGATGCCGTAAAGAGCAGCGCAAACGTGGCTGCCGTATAGAGATAGACCCGCTTGAGCGTTTGAACCATCTTTTTCCCCTCCTCGCGCTCCCGTCACAGCGCTGGCTACGTTTGGTCAGTCAGCAGCACAATTTTTCCCGTCGTCTCGCGCGCCCCTAGCTGGCGGTGCGCCCTGGCCGCCTCTGCCAGCGGAAAGACGTGCCCAATCATCAGCCGCAGCTTTTCTGCGGCCAGCCATCCAGCAATCTCCTCCATCGCCGGACGAAGCTGCTCCGGCTGCGTCATCAACTGGCCCAGGTAAAAGCCGACAACACTCTGGTTGCGGCGCATCAGCCGCACCGGATTCAGTTCCACCACCTTGCCGCTGGCAAGGCCATAGACGACCAGCCGTCCATCTGCCGCGAGACTGCGCAGGCTAAGCTCGAAGACATCGCCGCCCACGCCATCCAGAATGATGTCGGCACCCTTGCCGTTGGTCGCCCTGCGCACCCCCGCCACCACATCTTCCCTGGTGTAATCGATCTGGGCATCTGCGCCCAGCGAGCAGGCAAACTCCAGCTTGGCCGGAGTGCTGGCCGTGGCAATCACCTTGCCCGCCCCCAGCAGCTTCGCCATCTGCACCGCCAGCGTGCCCACGCCACCCGCCGCCGCGTGGACCAATACGCTTTCTCCTGCTTTCAGCCGCCCCGAAAGCTTCAGCAGATAGTACGCGGTCAAGCCCTGCAAGGGCAGCGCGGCAGCCTGCGTGAAGCTGAGCTTCGGCGGGATGGGCAGCAATGCCTGCGCCGCCACCACCGCGTACTCAGCGTAGCCGCCGCCTGCCGTCAGCGCCATGACGCGCTGGCCCTCCTGCACGCCAGTCACATTCGGTCCCAGCTTTGCCACCATTCCCGCGACCTCCGAGCCAACCACCCAGGGCAGCGGCGTCGGCTCGAAATACGCGCCCAGCCGACGCCGCGTATCCGCGTAATTGACGCCCGCCGCCGCGACCCGCACCAGCGCCTCGCCCGGCCCTGGTTCCGGCACAGGCGCATCCTCCACTTTCAGCACCTCCGGCCCGCCATATTCATAGAAACGAACAACCTGCATCAGAAGCCTCTTTTCTGCTCGCCAAAAGCTCAACCTTTTTTCCTACACCGCTTGACAGAGAGAATACCGGCAGGTTATACTTGTCTTGTCGGAACAAGCGATCTTGTGATCTGCTGGAACGGCATGGCGCGGCGATGACCTTAACACCGCCGCGTCATTCCCCTCAGACCTGGAATCACCAGGAATGAGGCTGCGGCATTCTATCACCGGACTTTTTGCCTAGTTGATAGTTCGCTTCACGGCCTCTTCCTGGTCAGCCTGAGCCGCCACTTGTCGATTGAGCCGCGTGCATCATCCACGCTGCCCACCTCGACAAGCTTTTCGGTCGCAGCACCAGGAAGGGGCCGTTTCGGCATCTGGAATTGTGTTCGGAAGTCGAAAGGAGCGTCCATCCATGGCCTTACTCACCGGTTTCTCCAAACCCCCATCGTATCCCTCTGGCCGCTACACCCGCACCAACCCGCTGCGCCGCGAGTTCGGCCTGCGTCTGCTGGCTGAGCCGCTGCCCGAGCCGCTGCGGACCAATCTGGTCCGCGCCTGGCGGCGTCCTCCCCGCTTCGATGGCAACGAAGCCATCCAAAGCCTGCACCGCCAGCGTCCCGAACAGGCGCGGCTGTTCGGGATGCCGCCGCGAGCGCTGAGCCTGTTGACGCTGACGGAACTGGAGGTCGCGCGGCGCGTGGTGGAAGCGCCGCTTGTGAGCATCAGCCGCGAAACGCGCAACAAACTGCTGGCCGCACAGGGCGTGTATTTCCAATATCTGTATGTGGCGCTGGCGCGACAGGTAGGCGAGGCGGCGGCGCTGAGCGAGTTCGAACGCTTGCTGCTGGCCGCGCGCTAAAAGCTGACGATGCAAAAGCCGCGCTTTGCCCTTTGTCAAAGCGCGGCAGCGGCGAATTTGCCATCGTTTTGCCATGATTCTGCGCGTGTTTCGTCATGCTTCTGACATGCCTGCTTGCTATACTCCTGAAGAAAGCCGGGCGGGTGACGCGAGGGTTGGCCGCTCTGGCGGCTTTCGCGAAGGAGTATAGGGACATGACCAAGCATGCTGAAGGCATCATGCAGCAACCCCTGACGGCTGGCGAGCAGCCGAAAACACGCACAGAGCCACAACCTGGCCTGGTTACCATTCCGCAGTACAGTTTGCGAAAAATCCTGCTGGTTTGGGCAGCGGCAGCCCTTCCGATGGCTCTCCTGGGCTGGGTGGTGGCTCCAGCCCTGGCCCACGACCCACAGAATTCCGGCTTTGAACGGCTGGCCGTGCTGACAGTTGGATTGGTGTGGCAGTTCATGCTGGTGATGATTTTACTCTACCAGGAGGCGGGCAATCTGCGCTGGTCAACCATCCGGCAGCGCCTCTGGCTCCAGACGCCGCGCTCTCCCCGCACCGGAAAGCCGCGCGGGCGCTTGTGGTGGTGGCTCGTTCCGTTCATCCTGCTGTCAGCGCTCTTCGAACTGCAATTCAGAGGGAGCGTTGATCACCTGTGGGCCTCGATCTTTCCATTCTTCACGGAACCACGCGGTTATGACCTGAGTTCTGCGCTCGCTACCCCGGCAGCCAAAGCCCAGTTGGCAGGCGCGTGGGGTAGCTGGGGGCTGTTTCTCCTTTCGGCGCTGTTCAATACATTTCTTGGGGAAGAACTTTTGTTTCGCGGGCTATTATTGCCGCGCATGGCGGGCGTCTTTGGAAAAAAGGATTGGGTGATGAATGGCCTCCTGTTTGGGCTATATCACCTGCACCAGCCGTGGGGGATGCTCGGCAGTGCCTTTGAAGGGGTTGTGTGCTACGCGCTGCCAAGCCGCCGCTTCCGCAGCGCGTGGTTTGGCATCATTGTGCATTCGGGGCAAAGTATCTTCCTGGCGATCCTGATTCTGGGGCTGGTGCTGCGCCTGGCATAAGGCAAGCGTATGCTGTTCAAGGGCGGCAGCCGCCCTTGAACAGCACGCTCCGCATCGTGTATACTATTACCATGTCCGCTGACGTAAACGAGAATCTTGTATCCACTGCCATCCCTTCTGAAGATCAAGCCGAAGACCAGAGAGCCTTACCAGCCAGAACACTACGAGGGCTGGGAAATCGAGCCTTTTCGCGCTTTGTGGCCGCTGGCCCCTGGCGCGCCCTGGGCTATCGCGATTACCTGCTGCTGTGGAGCGGCATGCTCGTCTCGCAAGCAGGTTCGCAGATGCGCGTCGTGGCCGTCGCCTGGCAGGTCTATTTGCTCAGCCATTCCGCCTTGCTGCTCGGCGCGCTGGGTCTCGTTCAGGCCATCCCCACCATGCTGTTCTCGCTGGTGGGCGGCGTCATTGCCGACGCCTTCGACCGCCGCAAGCTCCTGCTCTTTACCGAAGTGACGCTGGCGCTGTGTTCCACCGCGCTGGCCCTCTTGACCATCTTCCACCTGATTACCATTCCCATCATCTACGTTATCGCCGTGGTCTCGGCAGCAGTTGGCTCGTTCGATTATCCCACGCGCCAGACGCTCATCTCCAAGATCGTTCCCACCAGCCAGTTGACCAACGCCTATTCGCTCAATATGCTCATGTTCAATCTGGCCGTCATCGTCGGGCCAACACTGGGCGGCTTTGCCATCGCCGGATTAGGCGTCGCTGGCACGTACTGGTTCGATGTCGGCTCGTTTGGCTGTGTTGTCATTGCCCTGCTGTTGATGCGCGTCGATGGCCGCCCCGGCGAGGGGCACGCCGCGCCAGGATTTCAATCGCTGGTGGAAGGCATGCGTTTCCTGCGCCAGCATCCCGTCATTTTCTCCGTCATGCTGCTGGACTTCTGTGCCATGTTCTTCGGCTCGACACGCGGCCTGCTGCCGATCTACGCCGCCCAGATTTACCACGTCGGGCCGCAGGGGCTGGGTGTGCTGTTGGCGGCCACCGCCGTGGGGGCCGTCGTCGCCACCTTTCTTTCCGGGCCGGTGGGGCGCTGGCAGCGTCAAGGGCTGGGTGTCATTCTCGCCATCGCCGCCTACGGCGTGTGTATCGTGCTCTTTGGACTGTCCGCCTGGTCGTTTGTCCTGGGTCTGGCCTTTCTGGTTGCCTCTGGCGCGGCGGATATGGTCAGCACCGTCTTGCGCAGCACCATCGCGCAGTTGGGCACACCCGATGAGTTTCGCGGCAGGGTCAGTTCCATCTACGCCGTCTTTTCCATCGGTGGCCCCATGCTCGGCCAGTTCGAGGCTGGTTCCCTGGCAAACCTCTCCACCGCGCCCATTGCCGCCACCATCGGGGGTGTGCTCGTCATCGGCAGCGCGGCCCTCATTTCGGCCCTGGTTCCGTCGGTGCGGCGATTCATTCCCCCCAAAGAACCGGCTCGATAACACAGCGAAGGGGCAGCGCCAGCTATTTGTTGCTGCCCCCAATTTTCCCATAAGCGAACAAACCTATTGACAGCCCCCTACCCTTCCTTGCTATACTCTTTCTGTTGCAGAACAGCTAGCCCATTTGGACGCGCGCCTGGCTTACTCTGTCGCTGTTTCCCGATCACAGCCCATCGGCACCCGGAAGTCGATTCAAACCATCACCAGCAAGGAGGCCGTTCCGTGCAAACCTACCCCAGGTCTTTCCCTGAACACGCGCGCCTTCACCTGCTGGGCGTCCTTGAAAACCAGACCGATCACATCCTGGGGATGGCCTTTCACCCCACGCGCCCAACCCTGGCAATCGCCAGCAGCGACGGCGCAGTGCAAATCTGGGACATTGCCTTCAACAACGCGCGCTTTCTCGCCAAGCTGAATCACTCCAGCCTTTCATCCATCGCCTACAGCCCCAACGGGCAATTGCTCGCCGGAGGAGATGACCGAGGCATCATCTGGCTGTGGGATGTGAACAATGGGATGCACCTGCAACAGCCGGGCATCCATCCTCTAGCCATTCTCGCGCTGGCCTTCACGCCCGATGGGCACTCCCTCGCCACCGGCTCACTGGATGGCAAGGCACGGCTCTGGCAAGTAGGCGCGAACCAGATACCACTCGTCTTCGAAGGGCACGCGGACGCCATAGAAGACCTCGCGTTTCATCCCAGCCGACAAATGCTAGCTACCGCCTCACAAGATGGCTCGGTTCGTTTCTGGCAGGCAGCTACCGGGCGGCAGCTTGCGCTTCTCTTTCAGGCCGAACAGTGGGTCACCAGCGTTGCCTTCAGCCCAGATGGCCGCTGGCTGGGCTGCGGGCTGGAAACAGGCGAAACACACATCTGGACGGTCCAGACCGGCCAGCAGCACCACCGCCTGGCAGAACACAAGAGCAGCATCCTCAGTGTTGCCTTCAGCCCCGACAGCCGCTTTCTGGCAACCGGCAGCGCCGATGGCACCGGGCGGCTCTGGGCCGTCGAGACCGGACGCCCGCTTGCGGTCATCGCTGGGCACACCCAGGCGGTCTCTGTCGTCGCCTTTGCCGCGCACGCAACCCGCGCCCTGGGAAGCGCTGCCCCACCAACCGGAGAAGCCGAAACGCTGCTGTTGGCAACAGGCAGCCATGATGGCAGCGTGCGCCTGTGGTCGGTGACCACCGACGCATAAAGGTATAGAAAGGAAGAATCAGACGTATGCCCCTCTTTCAGTGGTTTCGCCGCGCTCCGCAGCCAGCAGAGCGAGCGGAGAGCGATGCCTCGCGCCGCTGGGCCTGGCTCGGTGGGCGGCGTGTCCTCAGGACCAGCCCCTATGTCTTCCCCAAGGATATTGCCGAAGGTGGGCGGCTCGATCTCCAGCATCACTTGCTCAAAGTGGCCGTGGGGAAAAACTATCGCGCTCCGCTGCGCCAGCCGCGTTCTATTCTGGATGTCGGGTGCGGCACCGGCATCTGGTGCCGCGAGATGGCGCTGGAGTTCAAGCAGGCCCGGGTCGTGGGCTTCGACGTTGACCGCACGCCGATGGAAGCATCGCTGGCTCGGCTCGGTCCCGCTGGGCAATTCCCGCAGAACTTCGAGTTTCTGGAAGCCGACGCGCTCAAACCCTTTCCCTTCGAGGATGAACAATTCGACTTCACCCACGCCCGGCTCATCGGGCAGTTTGTGCCCATTGCCCGCTGGCCTGACCTCGTGGCCGAAATGACGCGCGTCACCAAACGGGGCGGCTATGTCGAACTGGTGGACGCCGAATCGCTCACCAGCCCAAGCAAGGCGTTTATGTTCCTGGTCGAAGCTTCGCAGCGGATGATGACGGGGCGCGGCTTGCATACCGGCGCTGGCTCCCATCTGGCGGGCTACTTACGCCAGGCGGGCTTGCAACGTGTCCAGGAGCGGCGTATTCCGCTGGGCGGGGGACAGGGGGAGCGCGAACACCGGCTCTTGACGGCTGATCTGCTGGCCGCCTACGAGCACCTGCAACCGATCATTGTCAAAGCGGGCATGATCTCTCAGGCGGATTACAGCAGCGCGCTGGCACAGGCAAAAGAAGAACTGCCCAGAGTCGGCGCAACCATGCCTATTATCTTTGCCTTCAGTGTGCGCCTATAAGAACACCACGTAATTCATGCGCGTCCTTTCCAGGGTGGAAATCATATTTCGTACTCCAGAAGAAAAGGGGTCAGCTCATGCGACTTTTTGGTTGGTTCCGTCGCAGCCCACAACAAGCCGAAACCTTCTCGGAGCGCTCATCGCGCAGGTGGACCTGGCTTGGTGGGCGGCGCATCCTCACAAACACCCCATATGTCATGCCCAAAGACAAGGCCGAAGGCGACCGGCTGGACCTGCAACATCACCTGCTCAAACTGGCATCGGGCAAGAATTATCGCGCGCCCCTTCGCCAGCCACACGCCATTCTGGATGTCGCCTGTGGCACCGGCATCTGGGGCCGCGAGATGGCTCAAGAGTTCAAGCGCGCCCAGATCATCGGCTTCGATATTGATCGCACCCCCATGGAAGCATCGCTGGCGCGCCTTGGCCCCACCGGGCAATTTCCTACTAACTTCCAGTTTCTGGAGGCCGACGCCATCAAACGCTTTCCCTTCGACGATGAACAATTCGACTTCGCCCACGCGCGCTTCATCTCTCCCTTCCTGCCTGTTGAGCACTGGCCGCATGTCGCCGAAGAGATGGTGCGCGTCACCAAACGGGGCGGCTACATCGAACTGGTCGACTTCGCCATGCCGAACAGCACCAGCCCCACCTTCAATTACCTGATGGAGCGCATCTTCAAGCGTCTGCTCGCCATGCGCGGTCTGCACGAAGGTGGCGCGCCGCATGTCGCCAACTATCTGCGGCAGGCCGGGCTGACCCGCGTGCAAGAGCGTCACATCGTCCTGGGCACCGGTCCCCAGGCCGCGCGCCAGCAGCGCTTGTTGGTCGCCGATTCCCTGGCGGTCTGGACAAACCTGCAACCCGTCGCGGTCAAGCTGGGGCTGATGTCGGAGGCCGAATATGACACGCTGTTGACGAAGGTGCGCGAAGAATTGCCCAGAACCGGCTATACCTGGCCGGTGACCTCCGCCTTCAGCATTCGCCTGTGAGGGTGGTTCAGCAGTTCAGGCTATAGGGCACCTCTACCGGCGCTGATTCGCCGGTAGAGGTGATGCTCAGCGAACCCTGCGCGCCAGTCACCTGCGCCGTCACGCTGATCTGCGTCACCGCGCCAGGAGTGAGGTGCCCGCTCTCGGTGTTTTCGCCATCCAGCAAAATGCCCGGCGCGCTGCCAGAGGTGCTGATAATGCTAGCCTGCCAATCGAGCGGCGACCCTCCGGTATTTGCCAACTGAAGCGTCGCCGCCCCAGTCCCCGGGCACGGCAGCAGCAGCGTCGACGGAGTTACGCTCAATCTGGGTGGGCTGGGCGGCCTGGTTGCCGGTGGTGTGGGCGTGCCTGCCAGGATTGTGCGTGTGGGCTGCGCCGCCGCAGTGAGCGGCACGATGGGCGCGCCGTGCCCCTGGCTCTTGGGCAGGCGGCTGACCAGCCCACCCACCAGCACCAGAATGACGACGGCCACCAACAAAATGGGCAGCAGCGCCCGCAGCAAATCGCTCATGCCGCCCGGTGGTCGGTCGGACGCTGACGACAGCGGCGGCAGCACATCGGTCGCCGGGCGAACACGCGGATTGGGCGGCAGCGGCGGCAGCGGCGACTCTGCATCAGAATGGGCGCTTTCGCGCCCTGAAGGCGTCGTCAGCGCCAGATAATCGCGCCATTCCGCGCGCAAGCCGTTAAGCTGAATAAAAAGCGTGTCTACCTCACTCTGCAAGCGCTGGTCGTCCAGCGTGGGCGGCGTCGCGTGGCTATCTGCCAGCGTTTGCAAACGCGGCAGCAGGCCAGTGGTATTGGGCGTGCCCAGCAGCGTGTTCAGCAGTGTGGCAACTCGAGGGCGCGACGGACCCTCCGGCTGGCTGAACTCTTCTTCCAGACCAGCCAGCGTGGTCAGCAGCGCTTCGCCGATTTCAGCCAGGGGCTGCGTCTTTTTGGGGTCGGTCCAGCGCGTTTGCCATTCATGCGAAAAGCGGCGCACATCCTTGATAAAATGGTTCAGGCTCTCTAAGAACACCTGGCGCAGCGCGCGCATTTCCTGACTCGCGTGGACCGACACCCCGGCGGGGCGATGTGGCTCATCAGACATCTTGCTCATCGCCCGCGCTTCAGCAATAATCAGGCCGTTCTGCGGAACGTGGCACAGGACATGCGGGCCAGCGCTTCCGCCCGCCATCTTTTGCATCTTCGTGCTACAATGAGGCGGCTGATGGCGGCGAAGCCATCCCACCTGTTTGATTTTGATCGCAAAGCTGCGCCTGGCGTGAAGAAGCGCCCTGACTCCGCACAGCCCGCTCAGATCATCACGAGCCAAGCGCAATTTCAGCGTATTGACCAATAAGGAGGAGTATCTTTCTATGGCTATTCGTGTTGGCATCAATGGCTTTGGCCGCATTGGCCGCCAGACCCTCAAAGCGCTGCTGGAGCGCCACCCCGACATCGAGGTGGTCGCCGTCAACGACATCACCGATACCAAGACCAACGCCCACCTGCTCAAATATGATTCCACCTATGGCCGTTTCCCTGGCGAGGTCGGCGTCGATGGCAATGACCTGCTCGTCAACGGCAAGCGCATCCAGGTCGTCGCGCAGCGCGACCCGGCAGCCATCCCCTGGGGCGACCTGGGCGTTTCCCTGGTCGTGGAATCCACCGGCTTCTTCACCGACGCCGAAAAAGCAGCCGCGCACCTCCAGGGCGGCGCGCGCAAAGTCATTATCTCCGCGCCCGCCAAGAACGAGGACATCACGCTGGTGCTGGGCGTCAACGAAAATGCCTATGACCCGGCCAAACACCACATCATCTCCAACGCTTCCTGCACCACCAACTGCCTGGCCCCCGTCGCCAAAGTCCTGAATGATACCTTCGGCATCGAAAAGGCGCTGATGACCACTGCTCACTCCTACACCAACGATCAGCGCACGCTCGATCAGGTGCATCCAGACCTGCGCCGCGCCCGCACCGCGGCGGCGAACATCATCCCCACCACCACCGGAGCAGCCAAAGCGGTGGCCCTGGTGATTCCTGAACTCAAGGGCAAGTTCGATGGCTTCTCCCTGCGCGTGCCAACCGTTACCGTCTCGATCATCGATCTGGTGGTGACGCTGAATAAGCCCGCCAGCAAAGAAACAATCAATCAGGCGTTCAAAGAAGCCGCCAAAGGCCATCTGAACGGCATTCTGGATTACACTGAAGAGCCGCTGGTGTCTACAGATTTCCGAGGCGACTCGCACTCCGCCATTGTAGACGGACTCTCCACGATGATCATCGGCGACAACTTCGCCAAGGTCTACGCCTGGTATGACAATGAGTGGGGCTACTCCTGCCGCGTCTCCGATCTGGTCGATTTCCTGGGCAAGAAGGGCTTTTGAGGCGCGAGGATGAACAAAGCGACCATCCGCGACGTGGACGTGCAGCACAAGCGCGTCCTGGTGCGCGTGGACTTTAACGTGCCGCTGGATGCGCAAGGCAAGGTGGCCGACGACACGCGCATCCGCGCCGCCATGCCCACCATCAAATACTTGCTGGAGCACGGCGCTGCGGTGATCGTCATGTCGCATCTGGGGCGGCCTGATGGCAAACGCATCGAAAAATATAGCCTCAAGCCGGTCTTCGACCACCTCCAGCACTATCTGCTTATCTCGCAGCTCATGAGCTATGTCTCGGAAATGGCCCCGGATTGCATCGGGCCGGAAACCGAGCGAATGGCCCAGGAGACGGGATTCGGCGAACTGCTGCTGCTGGAAAATCTGCGCTTCCACAAGGAAGAGGAGCAGAACGATCCCGACTTCGCCCGCCAGCTTGCCAGCCTGGGCGACATCTATGTCAACGACGCCTTTGGTACGGCGCACCGCGCCCACGCCTCCACCGAAGGCATCGCGCATATCTTGCCAGGCTACGCCGGGTTCCTGATGGAAAAGGAACTGGACTACCTGGGCAGCGCCCTGGAACAGCCGAGGCGTCCGCTGGTCGCCATCATCGGCGGCGCGAAGATTTCTGACAAGATCAAGGTGCTGGACCGGCTGCTGCACCTGGCCGACGCCTTGCTCATCGGCGGCGCGATGGCGAACACCTTCCTCAAGGCTCAGGGCGCTGAGGTCGGCGATTCGCTGGTGGAAAACGACAAGCTGGACGAGGCGCGGCGCGTCATGGCCGACGCCGAGCGCCTGGGCAAGCGTCTGCTCTTGCCGGTGGATGTCAGCATCGCTGATGCGTTCGCCGCCGACGCGCACAGCCAGACCGTTCCCGCCACGCAGGTGCCTGCGGGCTGGCGCATCCTCGACATTGGCCCGCAGACAGTGGAGGCGTTCCGCGCCGCGCTGGCCGATGCGCAAACAATCGTCTTCAACGGGACACTGGGCGTTGCCGAGTTTCCCGCGTTCGCCAAAGGCACCAACGCCATCATCGACGACTTAGCCGAGGCCACCGCGCGCGGCGCAACGACCATCATCGGCGGGGGCGACTCCGCCGCCGCCGTCGAGGCCGCTGGCGCGGCGGACAAGATGTCGCACGTTTCCACGGGCGGCGGCGCGTCACTCGAATTTCTGGAAGGGCGCACCCTGCCAGGGGTGGCAGCCTTGAAAGACAAAGCGTAGCCCTTGCAGCATCGTTGTTGCTTGTAGCGCCGCCGTCCCTGGCGGGCGACTGTGCTCCCTGCGGGAGCACGATTCGCCAACACGGAGGCTGACGCTACAAGCAAACGCGCTTTGCGCTCCCCCGATCTACGATGCCTGCTGAATCGCGCTGGCAATATCCTGCCCAACCACGATGACAATATCCGCGCCGTTTGGCCCGGCAGTGCCTGGCGTCTGGACCGGCACGCCCAGCATTTGCCCGATGATGCCAGCCGTCCCGGCATCTTTGGTATTGAACTGCTGAAGCTGCGTTGCCAGACGGTTCTCAGTGGCATCCTGCTCGCCCACCACCGTAAACCCATCGTTCTTCAGGATGGTGGCGAGCTTGCTGGCAACGCCGGGCACGCCGCTGCCATTTTCAACGAGGATACGCGCGCCCTCTTGCTGAATGATCTGCGCGTTGGCTGGCGATGGCTTGCCGAGGTCGATATGCGCCACGGCGTCAGGGAAGACCTGCTTGATGGTCTGGTCAATCGCCGTCCAGTTCGGCTGGATGACCGATTTGCAAGCGGGGGGTTTGCATCCATGGGGCACCTGGTCAAAGCTGCCATACTGGGGCACACTCAACACCTTCTGCGCGATGGCGTTCGTCGGCAGTCCTTTTGCCCAGTTCGCCAGCCAGAGAATCTGCGGCAGCTTCAGGCTCGTCAGCACGCTGCCTTCCAGATCATTGGCGAGCGCGTCCAACTGCGGCAGAATCGCCGGATTATCCAGCTTCTTCTTCAAGGCCACCAGCACCGATTGCTGGCGCTGCGAGCGGCCAAAGTCGCCCGCCAGGTCCGAATGGCGCGAACGGACATACTCCAGCGCCGTGATCCCATCCATGTGTTGTGGCCCCGCCGGGATGTACAGGCGTTGATAGCCAAACGGGTTCCCCTGATTATCGACATCTTTGGGATAGGCATCGTCCAGAATGGGATGCAGCACATCGACATCGATGCCGCCCACGGTGTCGATCACTTTGACAAAGCCATCCAGCCCGACCCAGGCAAAGGCATTGATGGGAATGCCAAAGTCCTGCTCGATCGTCGCCGCCGTATGGGCAAAGCCATACAACTTCGCATTCAGCGGGTCGGTCGCGCCATCCGTCTCGGCCCCGGAGATTTCGTCCAGCTTCAGGCAGCACGCGCCAGCATCAGTCTTGATATACATATCGCGAGGGATGGAGACCATCGTAATCGTGTGGTGGGCCAGATCGATACGCACCACAATATCGGTCTGCGTCAGCACCGCATTTTTAAACTGCGGCTTGGAATCGTTATCACTGCCCAGCAAGAGCAAATTAAATGCGGACACATTGGAAAGATCATCGGGCAAGGGTGGCGCTTGTGGTACACCGGTCTTGACCGCGATAGTTGGCAGCGCTTTGCCGGTCACATCTTGCGCAAAGCTGTAGAGGCGATAGAGCTTGACTCCCAAAAACGAGAGGGACGAGCACCCTGCCAACAGCACCAGCGACAGCATCACCTTCAGCAGCACACCGCGCCGCCCGCGCGGCTTTTTCCTGCTGGCCGACGCGGGTTTTGCTGGGGGCATCCAATCGGCATCCTCGGTCCATCCCTCCTCAGCGGGCAGCGGCACCTGCGATGGGCGGCGTTCCCGAACAGGCGGCTCAGGAAGCCACACAGCGACATCCTCCGCTGCCTCGTCCTCAGGAAGCCAGAGCGTCTGCCGTGGTGGCCTGCCTATTTCTTCTTCAGGTGGCAAAGGGAAAGGATGTTTGAGCAGTCTGCCACCGCTCGCGGGAAGAGTCTGCCGGGGAGGGTCATTTGCCTTCATCGCTTGTGCCTTCCTTGAGAACAGCTTTCGCGCCGTGCCTCACAAAACCGCCCGCCGCCCCGCAGGCGCGAGAGCAAATCAGATGCCAATCCTCCCATCTCTGAACTTGTCTTTCATCTTATCGCCGAATAGCTGAGATTTCTAACATGCACGACAAATGGGCTAGGGAAGAGGAACCGGCTGACACACCTGAGGCATCAAAGTACGTCGGTTCGTTGGCAAGTGAAATAAGCTAACGGCGTTTGGCAGTTGCCAAATAAGCCGGGCTGTGGTACGATGTAGGGAGAAGGTAAGCGCCTGGGTTGCTTTTAAGCTTACCCTCAAGTAACCGTCCACCTCCGTAGGATGATCTGACTATATCCGCTCCACATCGCTCAGAACACAGGCCATGAAGAACCATCAGATGCAGACAACCCAGCACACCCGGCAGCCTGTCGTCGGCGTACTCGCCTTGCAAGGCGACTTCCGCGAGCATTGCAAGATGCTCAACGAACTCGGCGCGCAAGCCAGAGAAGTGCGGCTGCCAGAAGACCTGGAAGGGCTGGACGGCCTCATCATCCCTGGCGGCGAAAGCACGACGATTGGCAAGTTGATGGTGGCCTATAACTTGCAACAGCCTCTCTGTGAGATCATTGCCGCAGGGACGCCCGTCTGGGGCACCTGCGCCGGATTGATCTTGCTGGCACGCGAGACCGACAACGCGCTCGCGGGGCAGCCGCTGCTGGCAACCATGCGCGCAAGCGTCAAGCGCAACGCCTTTGGCAGCCAGGGCGACAGCTTCGAGGCTGACCTCAAGGTTCCGGCCCTTGGCGACCCTGCCTTTCACGCTGTCTTCATCCGAGGTCCATCGGTGGAGCGCGTGGAAGATGGCGTCGAGGTGCTGGCAACGCTTGACGATGGAACCATCGTGGCGATTCGCCAGGATCACCTGCTGGGCACCGCCTTTCATCCAGAAATGACGGGCGACCCCAGGTTTCACGCCTATTTCTTGCAGCTTATCGCGGAACATCGCGGGCAAGACGAGCGCAACTAGGCCCTCTTGATCTCGTAGAGGGTAGTGAACGAAACGCTGAGCGTACTAGATAGATCACAGGGTAGAGGATGATTAGGCCGGTCCTATACGTTGACCTTCCCGGCATCATCTACGCAATTGACCGCCGGGCGCGGGCGCGCAATAGTGAGTTTGCTCACTTCATCTGCACCCCCGACGCCGAGGAAGCCCACGCTTCGCTCGCATCGCTGCTTGCAAGCCTTTTCCCGATCAACCCGACCGCGCGCACCTGGCTCTGCGAAGACCACTGGCGCATTCTGGGCGTTGCCCAGGCCAGGCGTCGCTCTGGGGGCTGCGCCTGGGATTTGAGCTATCTCGCTTCGCTGCCCAACCGTTCTACCGAAGGCACGCCAGACGACGACATCCTCATGGAACTGTTGGAATACGTCGTCAACGCTGCCATCATGCACGGGGTGCAGCGAGTTTTTGCCAAAGTGGATGATGATACCGATGATTTAGAACTCTTCCTGCGCTGCTCATTTCAGCGCTACGCCCGCGAACTGACGTTCTGGCTGCCACAGGGAACGCCCGCTATCACGCCGCCGCAGCTTCCACTGCGGCGCTGGCACCGGCACGATCAATGGGGTTTGCTGCGCCTGTACAGCGCGTGCGCCCCGCGCGTGGTGCAGATTGCTGAAAATGTCGACAGCGACGAATATACCAGCCTGCGGGTTGGACAACCGCGCCGCTGGCAGCTTCCGCTCTTGCCAACGCGCGAAGAAGGATTTGTATATGACCTGGGCGTGCGTCTGGGTGGATGGGTGCAGGTTCGCCGTGGACATGGCCCCCATCCGCATCAGATCGCGCTGATGGTTCATCCTGAAAATGCTGATCTCGCCACTCCGCTGCTCCGCTTCGGACTCTCGCTCCTGGGGGAAGGAGGCGATGCGCGACCGGTTTATTGCCAGGTTCGCGAGTATGAGGGAGCAGTGGTATCTGCCCTGCGTGACGGAGGCTTTGAACAGGTCGCCACGCGGGCGCTGCTCGTGCGCCATCTGGTCCTGCGCGCGATGCAGCGGCGTCTGGTTCCTGCGCTGGAACAACGAGTGGCGTATGGCGTCAAGGGTCTGGGGACTGCCCACACGCGCTACCAGGCTGACGACTTGGGGCAACCGTCCTGAAGTCCGCAGCCACAAGAGGTGATGAGATTACTTATGCAACAAGTGATCACTGACGATCTGGATGCTCTGCTTGAGGCCCTGCCTCCTCGGTTTAAGGAGGCTGCGTACCACCTGGAGGACCGCACCGAGCTTTTGGAGATTGTCATGGACCTTGGTCGTCAGGCTGAGGCCCGGTTCCCAGAGAGGGAGGTGATCCTGTGCGATGAACCAGTCACAGAAGCAGACCTGCACTACATTGTGGAGCGGATCGGCGAATTTGGTGACGACAACCGCGCTGGCATCGAGCGCACGCTGCACCGCATTTCGGCCATCCGCAATCGCAAAGGCAAAGTGGTGGGGCTGACTCTCCGGGTGGGGCGCGCCGTGTATGGCACTATCGCGCTCATTCGGGACATCATCGAAGAGGGCAAAAGCATCCTTATTCTGGGCCGACCGGGTGTCGGCAAAACAACGATGCTCCGCGAGACGGCTCGCGTGCTGGCTGATGAACTCAGCAAGCGCGTCGTGATCGTCGATACCTCCAACGAGATCGCGGGCGATGGAGACATCCCGCACCCCGGCATTGGCCGGGCGCGCCGGATGCAGGTCGCCACGCCCAACGCGCAGCACGGAGTGATGATTGAGGCCGTCGAAAACCATATGCCCGAAGTCATCGTCATTGACGAAATCGGGACGGAACTCGAAGCCCAGGCGGCCAGGACCATCGCCGAGCGCGGCGTGCAGTTGGTGGGCACGGCGCATGGCAATACGCTGGATAATCTGATGATGAACCCGACGCTCTCCGATCTGCTGGGCGGCATTCAGACGGTCACGCTCGGCGACGAGGAAGCTCGCCGCCGGGGCACGCAGAAAAGCGTGCTGGAGCGCAAAGCTCCCCCGACCTTCGATGTCGTCATCGAACAGCAAGATCGCCAGCATCTCATCATACATCGCGATGTTGCGGAAACTGTCGATGATATTCTGCGCGGCTCGCCACCAGTGGCGGAAGAGCGCATGCGAGATAACGAGGGGCACGTTTCGGCGCGGCGCATCAGCGTGCAGCCGTTGGAATCACCCGCCTGGGGCGGCGGCAACGCGACGCCCTATGGAGGGCAGTTCTCCCCTTTTCGCGGGGCGGGCATTGGCCCGCGCAGCGCAATGGTGAACGGCCAGCGGAACGGTCACGCAAACAGCGCCGGGCTGACCGCCGTGGGCGGCAAAGGGCATGGCTCTGGGCATGATGCCCAGGCTCAGCCTGCGCGGCGCAGCGCCGCCCGCGTAGTGGAACTGGTCGAGGACCAGGCAGAGGAACTGCCGGGCGGCTCAGCCGAGCCAGCTTCGCCAGCGCTGACGACCGTGCGCGTCTATCCCTTCGGGGTGAGCCGCTCCCGGCTGGAGCAGGCCATCCGCCAGATGGCGGTGCCCGCGATCATCAGCCGCGATCAGGAAGACGCGGATGTGATTATCACGCTGAAAAACTACTATCGCAACCAGCCGGAGCGTCTGCGCGCCGCCGAAAGCGAGCGCAAGCCCATCTACATCTTGAAGAACAACACCGTCGAGCAGATGATCGAATGCCTGGCGCACCTCTTCGACATCGACTTGACGGCAGAGCGAACGCCGGGCAGCGGCGGCTCGCTCGACCCAACCATCGAAGCAATTGCCGAGGCGGAAGAGGCCATCGGCCACGTGCTGACCAACGGGGCCAACGCGGTGGAGCTTTCGCCGCAAAATGCCTATATCCGCCGCCTGCAACATCAGGTGGCCGAGCGCTATAACCTCGCCTCGCGCAGCCGGGGGAAGGAACCGAACCGGCGCGTGAAAATCTTCAAGGTGCAGCAGTAATGCTTGTATACAGCATGGCGGTTAGCGATCGCTAACCGCCATGCTGTATACTGACAGGAAACACACAGAAGGGAAGAGCCATGACGGAATCGCTGAAGCAGGTCATAGAGCAAGCCGAGCAGCTTCCGCCTGAGTTGCAACAAGTGGTCGCAGAACAATTTCAGCAGGTGCTTGATGCGGTCATGGCCGACGCGCGCTGGGAAAAACTGTTGAACGACTCGCGCCATAAAGAGGTTGTGCGACGGATGGCTCAGGAAGCATTGGCCGAGCACAAGCGCGGCGAAACAGAAGAAGGTGGGTTCGGCGGCTAGTGTTTCATTCATACCGCACAAAACGATTCAATGAATTTCTTGCTGCTCTCCCTGCTGATGTACAGCGCCAGGCAAGCGAAGCTTACGGACTCTTCAAAGAGAATCCCCGGCACGGCAGTTTACAGTTTAAATGCGTTGACCCAAGTGAGAACCCGCCCTGGTACAGTGTGCGCATCGGCGCGCACTACCGCGCATTAGGCACGTTGGATGGCGAAACGATCATCTGGTTTTGGATTGGCACTCACCAGGCATACGACAAGCTTCTCCCTTAGAAGAACGAGCAATCGATGTTCATCACCTTTGAAGGCCCTGAAGGGGGCGGCAAATCGACGCAGGCGCGGCTGCTGGCCGAGCGCTTGCACACCACCGGCTATCCGGTGGCGCTGACACGCGAGCCAGGCGGCACACCTGCGGGCAAAGCCATTCGCGCCATCTGGGATGACCCGGCGCGCAGTGATCTGCTGCCCATCACCGATCTGCTGCTGCTCTGCGCGGACCGCGCCCAGCATGTCGGCTCGCTGATTCGCCCGGCGCTGGAGCGCGGCGAAATTGTCATCAGCGACCGCTACGCCGATTCCACCCGCGCCTACCAGGGCTATGGCTCCGGGCTGGATGTGGATGTCATGGAAACCCTCTTGCAGATTGCCACGGGCGGCCTGACCCCCGACCTCACCCTCCTGCTCGACATTCCCGCCGCCGAAGGGCTGGCGCGCCGCCATTCGGCCAGCCAGTCGGGAGCAAGTCCCCTGGACCGGCTGGACCAGCGCAGCCTGGAGTATCATGAGCGCGTGCATGCGGGCTATCTGAAGCTGGCCGCCCAGGAACCGGCGCGCTGGGTCACGCTCGATGCGCGCACCGACCTCAAGACGCTCTCAGAGCGCATCTGGCAGATTGTTCAGGCGCGGCTGGCACAGCTTCCCCACAGTTAGCACGTGCCAGGGCATTAGCGGTGGTTATCTAGCGCAGCTTCGGCTTCGGGAGCGTGGCTCTCGATAGCGTCGTGTGCCAGGGAAAGCGATGGCGCGGGCAACTGAGGAACAGCCTCGGCCTCAGCGCTGGGCAACGAGACTGGCACACCATCGACCACACGCATTGCCGCCAGATGGGCCGTCGCGTGTGGGGCAGGCCCCGCTTTTTCTCGCGCAGCCTCGTGCAGTGCCTGCCACTGGTCGCGGCTCAGCGGTTCCTTGCGTTCTGGCGCGATCTGGCTGAAGCGTGCCGCCTGTTTTGCTTCTGGAACAGGCATTGGCGAAAACTCCAGGCGTCTGCTGCGTTCAATGCGTGACGAGCGCACTACGATGGGGAAGAGTATCAGGCTGAGGCCAAGCAAGAACAAGAACACCACCAGCAGCCCTTCGCCCAGCCAGGACGGAGCCTTGTCGGCGTGAGTGGTCTGTCCGGTGCTGCCAGCGGTGCCGGAATGCGGCGTAGCCGTCGCGTGCGCTGCATGGGTTGGCGTCGGCGTCACGGCAAATGGCCGTGCAGCGGCCCCGGCATGCTGCGGCTGCGCCAGGCTCACCAGGGACAAGCCCACCAGCAAAGTCACACACAAACAAAGCAGCCAGGCCACAAAGAGCCGCCTTGATGGCAGCCGCGCAAATCGCCGCATCAGCATCCTCCTAACATGACACCCGTGTCCCACGTTGCCACACCTCACGCTGTATTATACAGCTCTGCTATGCCGACCAGGCAAGAAGGTGGGACCATCAGATTGCTCATCAATGATGACGACTTCGCAGCGAAGTTGTCACTTCACCCGGCAACAACGCAATCTCCCTGCCATCTTGTTCGCTTCCGGCTCAATAATAGTTGGCAAAGGCAACGGCCAGGCCGCCGATAACCGCATAGAGGACCATCCAGAACAGCCACCTGCCGCTGTGCCGGGCGCGCGCCTCGGCGCTGGTCGTGGTGGCAAACCAGTCGCGGGTGCGTTTGCGGGTGAGCAGCCACACGATCAACGGGCTGACAATCAGCAGCACCAGTTCCACCACCAGCGACCCGAACTGCCGATTTTGCAGCGAAGAAATCAAGCCGGGGAGGTTGACCAATCCCACAATCACCAGCAGCGAGTTAGCGACAATCTGAATGATGCGGGCGATGCGTCGCCCGCGCCGCAAAGCCTCGCCCTGCGTAAAGACGAGGGCCGCGGCCACCACAGCCGCCAGGGCCAGCGCCAGCCGCGCGGGAAGCGGCTGCCCGACCACGCTGCTGCCCGGGCCAACCCCCAACAGAAAGCAGACGCCATCCGTCACAATCTGCACCGTCAACGCCCAGTCAAACGCCACGCCAGTGCCGATGCCGCCTGGCTTCAGCGAAGATTGCCTCTGGGCAGACGCATCGGTAACATCCTGCTCACGTGCGCGCTCTATCGTCATACGTTGGATACCTCTTGATCTAGTTCGCGCTCTCGAAAGCGCTTCTCTAAGAGAATATACGGCAGCAACACCAGACCCCAGCGCCACAACCCGCAGAAAACAGGTGCGTGGCGGCGCTGCTCTTTTGCCGGAGGGAGGGCTTGACACGTTCGAGCGGCGTTCTGCCACGCAGTAGCCAGTACGCGCCTCCGTTACAATCTCTGGAAAAAGTGAGGTACTTCACGAAACAGCACGCCGTGTTTTTTCCCTCTGGCGTATCTTACAAAATAGGCACCCAAATATTTGGAAAAAGGAGCGCCACTTATGCCTCAGCTTGCGGGCGATGCATCGCCCGGCTCATTCCCTGGGGAACCGGCGCTGGTAGAGTTGGTGGAGCGCGCCAGGGCAGGTGAGGATGCCGCCTTCGCCGCGCTCTTTGAACACTACAACGTCCGCATCTTTCGTTATCTTGAACGCATCGTGGGCAGCCCGGAGGTCGGACGCGATCTCACCCAGGATACGTTCGTGGCCGCCTGGCGCGGCCTGCCCAGCTTGCAGGATGTCGGGCGCTTCAGCCCGTGGCTCTATCGCATCGCTACCAATCTGGCGCGCCTGCACCTGCGTCGCGCCCGGCTGATTCACTGGCTGCCCTGGGGCGCATCAGAGCAGCCTATCGCCGGAGTGCATCTGAGTCTGGTCGACCCCGAAGAGCAGATCGGCCAGAGCGAATGGGTGCGGCTGGCGCTGGCAGAGGTGACGCCGAAATACCGTATCTGCCTGCTCTTGCAACTGGAGGGTGGGTTTTCTCAGCGAGAGATCGCCCACCTGCTAGATGTTACCGAAAAAAGCATCAGTTCCTATATCAGTCGTGGACGGCAGCAGTTCCGTCTGGCCTATCATCGCCTGGAAGGCGAATCCTATTCCCCAACGAAGGGAGCGCGAATCCCATGACTCACCCAGCATCTGGCCCCTGCCCTGCATGGGCGGAGCTTCTGACCGCGACCCATCCAGATGACCTTTCGCCCTCCCAACAAGACGCGCTCGAAGCGCATCTTGCCACGTGCCCCGCCTGCGCGGCGGTGCGCGCCGACTATCTGCGCCTGGATGGCTACATCCAACGCTTGCCCACTTCCAGACCGCTTCCGGCCTTTCCGCCACAACTGCTGGCCTCGGGAGCCTCGCGCCGGGCAGGGCAGCGCCGCGCCGCGCACACAGCCGCTCATCCCGGCGAGCGCGCCAACGCTCCACGACTCATTCCACAACAGAAAGGATACTCTGCCATGCCTTTGGGACGCACCAGAGGTGTTGCTGCCCTTGTGTCGCTGGCCCTCATCGTTGCCCTCTTCGTTGTCGTGTTTCGCGGCTTCACCGCCGGACACACCGTCAAGACGAATACAGCAGCGTACAACACAACGAGCGCCCCTGCCGGGCAATGGACGGCCATTCCGGGCTTGACCAATCAGGCAGCGCTGCCGATCATCGCACCCAGCAATCCTCATGTCGTCTATGAGCTTTCCTATCCCTTGAGTGCGCCTGCCCACGTGACCATCCGGCGCAGCGAGAACGACGGCGCGACCTGGCAACAGGTCTCGTTGCCGTCAGGTAATCTGCCACCCATCGACGTTTCCAGCCTGGCGGTCAGCCCAATTGATGCCTCGACCATCTTTTTGACGCTCACCACCGTCTTGAGCAACCATCCTGGCTATCCCTGCGGAGCGGCGCAGGCATCCTCTGGCCCAATCGACGCGCTTATCCATTTTTCCGGCGGCAGCAGTTGCAGCGCGCAGTATATCAGCAGCGATGGTGGGCAGCACTGGAGCAGAATCCAATTGCCATACATCGGAGCCATTGGCGCGCCCTACTTCCAGCAGTTTTTTACCTCTATCAGCACTGATGATATCCACGCGCAGGGCCAGCGCCTGTACACGACACTGGGCGAGACCAACAGCGGTGGCATAGCTGAAGGCATCTCTCTACACATCGTAGCCAGTGACGATGGCGGCAAATCCTGGAAACTGGTTGATGATACCGTCTCCGTCAGCGGTCAGTTGATCTGCGATTTCACCGCAGCATCCAGCGGCTCAACGCTCTTTATCATCGCGCAGTCAGAAGCCACCTTCTGCTATTCCGATGCAGGCATCACAGACAACCTCTGGCGCAGCGATGATGGCGGCGCGACCTGGACCGAAGTTGGCAAGCTTCCGGCCATTGCCAGCAATATGCTGGTGGTGAGCCGTGGCGCTGGGGCGCAGCCACTGCTTTACATTCACATGCCAGAGACAGTCACAGGCGGCGCGCTGCAACCCACCAACAACCCGCCCGAGCTTGAGGTCAGCGCAGATGGCGGCAAAACCTGGCAGATGGCTCCCACCAAAGGGCTGCCAGCAGGGGCAACCACGAGCTATGGGCCACTGGGCACGCTGGGCGATGGCTCCGTGCTCAAAGCCTTCCTGACGCCAGACCAGACGCTGACGCTGAGCATCTGGAAGAATGGCGAGACAACCTGGCAGCCACTTGTGAAGAACATCACACCAAATGTCGCTTATCTGTTCGTAACTTCTAACGATGGGAAAACCGCGATCTGGCTCGTCAGCCAGAGTTCGGCAAATCCCAACAACACCACGTACAGCGTCCAACGTTACGACCTGAAATAACGTAGCGCGTTTGATCTTCTGCTTGCCGGAGGCATGCTGTTCCAGGTCTCAACCCCATTGAGGCCAATGCCTCCGGCCCACAACCTGTCTATGTATAGAACCCCGCGGCAGTTGAGGAGATTCCGTGATTACGCAGCGCATCCATACCCAGGCTGATACGCCGCAAAGCCGCTTGATGACCGTCCACGAAGTGCAACCCGATGAGAAGAACTACCGTCTTCCCGCCAGAATCATCCGCCCGCTGCTAGGCACTGTTGTTCACGAATTTCTGGATGGCACGCAGCTTATCGTCCTGCGACCAGATGAGCAGGCACACTGGGACCGTTTTATCGCCAGCGCCCCCAACGGGCATTTGCTGCAAAGCTGGGCCTGGGGAGAACTCAAGCGCGCCTTTGGCTGGACGCCGCTGCGCGTCGCCCTGTGGGACGCTGCCGCCGAAGAGATACTGGCGGGCGCGCAGGTGCTGCTGCGTCCGCTGCCAGCGCTCGGCCTTGCCATGGCCTACATCCCCAAGGGGCCGGTCCTCGATTGGGATGACACCACCAGCGCCGAGGTCTTCTTCGCCGGGCTGCACGCCTATCTGCGCAGCCAGCGCGTTGCGTTCCTGCGCCTGGAACCTGATCTGCCGAAAAAGGTCTACCCGTCTGCCCTGGAAAATGGCGAAACGCCGCCTGAGCCTTGCTTCCCGGCAGCCGAAGAGGCTCCGCTGGGCGGCCTGTATAGCGCGGCCCAGGGCCAGGCCGTCGCCCGCCAGCTTCGCAACATCGGCTTTCAGCCGGTGCTGGACCACATTCAGCAGTTGCGCACGATCATGGTCGATCTCACGCCGGATGCGGAGGCGATCACGCTGCGGCAGCACAAAACCCGGCGCTATAACGCGAATCTGGCGGCGCGCAAGGGCGTCACCGTGCGCCAGGCACGCAGCCTGAGCGACCTGGAACGCTGGTACGCGCTCTTTGAAACGACCCGCCTGCGTGATGGCTTCGAAAGCCGCACCTTTGCCTACTTCCGGCAGGTCTGGGACTTGCTCAGGCCCAACGGGCAGGCGCAGCTTTTCCTGGCCGAACACGACGGCAAACTGCTGGCGGGCGCACTCGTGACCCTGGTGGGCCAACAGGGTATCTATCTCTACGCGGCCTCCAGCAACGAGGGCCGCAAGCTGATGCCCAATGACCTGCTTCAGCGAGAAATGATGCGCTGGGCCAAAAGCCAGGGAGCCACGCTCTACGATTTGTGGGGCATTGCCGAAACCGACGATCCGGCTGACCCGCTGGCAGGCGTCACGCATTTCAAACGTGGCTGGGGCGGGCAGGTCGTCGAATATCTTGGCGCGTTCGATTACATCTACGCGCCCGTTGCCTATCGCGTGTTCCGGGCGGGCAGAACGCTGGCAAAGCAGGTCGTTGCCGCGCGTGTCCGGCTGGTGCGCAAACATGCTGAACGGGCGGGCGACTGAAATATCCAGCCGCCCGCGCTTGCCCTTCTCTTGACGGCCTGCTCAGCACATGGTATACCCATGACACTTGAGTTCGCTTTTCAGGACAGAGCGCTTAGGACGAGCAAGAGAAGGGTTCGCTTTTCATGGCACATTCCACATTCTTGCCGGGCATCTCCTCCGAGGTGGTGCAGACCTCCCGACTGGCAACGCACATCCTGACCAGTGGCCCGCAGGACGGCGAGCCAGTCGTTTTGGTACATGGCAATGTTTCCTCCTCCATTTTCTGGGAAGAAACGATGCTGGCGCTGCCCGCGCAGTATCGCGCTATCGCCGTCGATCTGCGCGGCTTTGGCGATTCCGAAACCGCGCCGGTGGATGCCACGCGCGGAGTGCGCGACTTTTCCGATGACCTGCACGCGCTGGTCGAAACGCTGAACCTGGGGCGCTTTCACCTGATCGGCTGGTCGATGGGCGGCGGCGTGGGCATGCAATATATCACCGATCATCCGGCGCAGGTGCGCTCTTTCACCATGGTCTCGCCGATGTCGCCTTTTGGCTTTGGCGGCACCAAAGATGCCAGCGGCTCGCCATGCTGGCCCGACTTTGCCGGAAGCGGCGGCGGCACCGCCAACCCCGACTTTGTGCAGCGCCTGCGGGATGGCGACCGCAGCGCCGATTCGCCCAATTCGCCACGCAGCGTCATGAACGCCTTCTATTTCAAGCCGCCGTTTCGGCCAGCGCCAGAGCGCGAAGAAGCCTTTGTCGATAGCCTGCTTTCCACCAAATGCACCGTAGGCAACTACCCAGGCGACATGACGCCTTCCGCCAACTGGCCCAACGTGGCCCCTGGCATAACGGGCGTGAACAACTGCTTCGCCCCGCTCTACTGCGACCTGAGCGCCTTTGGCGAGGTACAGGGCGGCCCGCCCGTCCTCTGGATTCGCGGCGCGAACGACCAGATTGTCTCGGACGCCTCGCTGCTGGACTTCGGCACACTGGGACAGCTTGGCGCGGTCCCTGGCTGGCCCGGCGCGGAGGTCTTCCCGCCGCAGCCCATGTGGCAGCAAATGCGCGCCGTGCTCGACGCCTATGCCGTCAGCGGCGGCTCGTACCGCGAGGTCGAGTTTGCCGACACCGGGCACTCGCCCCACATCGAACGCCCCGAAGAGTTCCGGCGCGAGTTCTTCGGCTTTCTCGCGGGCAAGTAGCGCGCCAGAGGATAGCAGGTTGTATCCCTGACGAGTATCTTGTTATAGCAGCGTGACGCGCAGCCCAAAGCGAACAGCGCCAGAGCGGCAATTCCTGCCATTCTGGCGCTCTATCATAACCTGGGGCAGCGCTGCCGAATATTGGGGCCCACACCTTCTTCAGAGGAGCAAACAAGAACATGAGCAAAACCATCGTGTTTGTCCATGGCGCGTTCATGACCCCACTATGCTGGGAAAAGATGCTCGGCTATTTTCAGGGCAAGGGCTACACCTGCCTGGCCCCAACCTGGCCGCACAAAGATGTGCCGATTGAGCAACTACGCAAACAGCCCGATGCGCTGGCGGGGCTGGGCGTCACCGAGATTGTGGACCATTACGCGCGTGTCATTCGCGGGCTGGATGAGCCGCCCATCCTCATCGGGCATTCCTTCGGCGGGCTGTTCGTCCAGATGCTGCTGGATCGCGGCCTGGGCGCTGCGGGCGTCGCCATCGACCCCGCGCCGCCCAAAGGCGTGCTGCCGATGGGCACAGCCTGGAAAGCCAACGCCTGGATTTTGTTCACCTGGCGCGGCTGGAAAAAAGTCATCCGCTCCTCGCTTGAAGCGTTCAGCTACTCCTTCGTGCATACCCTCCCCGCAGCCGAGCAGCGCGCCGTCTACGAAAAATATGTCGTGCCGGAAACGGGCCGCATCTTCTTTCAGGCGGGCTTTGCCTTGCTGGACCCCAAACAGGCCGTGCGCGTCAACTTTCGCAACGCCACGCGCGCCCCGCTGCTCATCACCGCCGGGCTGGAAGATCGCGTCGTTCCGGCGGTGATGGTCAAATCCAACTTCAAGAAATATCGCAGCTCCGCAGCGCGCACCGATTTCAAGGAGTTTCCCGGCCAGACCCACTGGCTCATCGCCAATCCCGGTTGGGAAGACGTGGCGGGCTACATCGAAACCTGGCTGAATCAGGTTGTTCCGCAACAGGCGTAGCGAAGCGGGAAGTGGCTCGGCAAGCGCCTTACATTAAAATCTGCTGAGAGTTTCGTGCGGGCTGTCTCTGCTTCTTGCCTCAGCGGTGGAGCGCACGTATAATGCGGGGTGAAGATGTCTTGTTGTGTGGAGGCCGCACCGTGGAGCAGCAAGGAAAAAGCCTGAGCGGACAAACCATCCTGGTCGTCGATGATGAGCAGAGCATCATCGATTTTATCAAGCTGGGCATGAAATATGAGGGCGCGCGGGTGGAGACCGCGATGGATGGCTATGTGGCGCTCGATGCTTCGCGCCGCCTGCGGCCCAATCTGATTATTCTGGATATTATGCTGCCCGGCATCGACGGCCTGGAGGTCTGCCGACGCCTGCGCGCGCAAGAACTGACCGCCGACATCCCCGTGCTGATGCTGACCGCCAAAGATGATGTGAGTGATCGCGTGGCCGGATTGAACACCGGCGCTGATGACTACCTGACCAAGCCGTTCAGCTTTGAAGAACTGCTGGCGCGGGTCAAGGCGATTCTGCGCCGCCAACAGCGCGTCGGGGCCAACGACGCAGCCACGCCTGGCACGCGCATTCTGCGCGTGGCCGACCTGGAACTCAACGAAGCGACCCGCGAGGTGGCGCGCGGCGGGCGCTTATTGGAGCCGCTGACGGCAACGGAATATAATCTGCTGCATCTCTTCATGACTCATCCGCGCCAGGTGCTGGACCGCCAGACCATCCTGAGCCGCGTCTGGGGCTATGATTTTATGGGCGAAACCAACATCATCGAGGTGTATGTGCGCTATCTGCGCGAGAAGATTGAAGACGAACCCAGCCAGCCCAGATACATCCTGACGGTGCGCGGCGTAGGCTACGTCCTCAAAGCCTGACACCTCCTCACACGGCTTTCTCTTCTGAGCAAGGGCAGGGGAAGCAAGCGCCAGGAACGGTACGGTACGCTATGTCACTTGACACCCATCAGCCAGAATATCAGCCGCTGCCCCCAACCACCCGCCTTCCAGGCGCGCCTGGGCAGATTCCACCTGCCGGGCCACCCTCTCACTCGCTCTATCCAACTGGCCCGACAGCGCCCGTCAGATTGCCAGGGCGCTCCCAGGTGGTGCCGCAGTTTCCGCCGCGCCGCTCCAGGCGTCCTCCTGGACGCTTCAGCTTCGTGCATTCGCTGCGCTGGCGGCTGGCCGCCGCCATGGTCGGCTTCCTGACGGTGGCCTTTGTGCTGCTGGGCGTCTTCCTCTTCCTGGTCATTCGCCCCTATCTGCGCGGCGAAGCGCTGACGCGCACGCAAGCGAGCGCCGTCAAGCAATTCGCCACGCATAAACCCGCTTTTGAATCAGCCGTGAGCATTGATGTCGGCGCGCCCTCGCCCGCCTTCGAGCATACCATCGGCGCAGCCATCGGCGGGCTGACCGACGTGCAGCAAGTCATGATGGTTGACCCGCTCACCGGCCTGGTGGTCGCTGGCACGCCCGGCAGCCTCATCGGCCAGCCCGCGCCTTACTTCAGCCGCGTGCTGCTGGCCCATCAGATATTACAAGGCAGCGACTCCCTCACCTATCAGCCGCCAATCTCCGGCGTGGGCATCATTTTCGTGGGTTTCCACTGCGCCAACTGCACCACGCTTGGGCGCGCGCATGTCGCCGTGCTGGAAGTGGTCACTAACTTTGACAGTGTCAACGCCGTCATTGCCCGGCTGATGCTCTACCTCGCCCTTGGCACGCTGGCGCTGATTCTGATTGCCGCGCTGCTGGGCGTGCCGCTGATGCGCCGCATCCTGCGCCCGCTCACCAGAATGACCGCTACCGCCGAAGCGATTGCCTCTGGCGACCTGAGCCAGCGCGTCAACCTGCCCCACAGCGGCGACGAGATTGGCGAGCTTTCGTCGTCATTCGACGAGATGATTGACCACATCGATGCCGCCTTTGCGGTCCAACGCGCTGCCCTGGCCGCTCAGCAAGAATCCGAAGAACACATGCGCCAGTTCGTGGCCGACGCCTCTCACGAACTCCGCACGCCGCTGACCTCCCTGCGCGGCTTCACCGATGTCTTGCTGCGCGGGGCCAAAGACGACCCCGAAACGGCAGAGCACGTGCTGCGCGCCATGCAGCGCGAATGCGAGCGCATGTCGCGCCTGGTGCATGATCTGTTGACCCTGGCGCGGTTGGACGCGGGGAAACAGCTTACGTTCAAGCAGTTCGATCTGATCAGCCTGATTGGCGAGTCGGTAGACCAGGCGCGCATCCTGGCGGGCGAGCGCACCGTCACTATGCATACCGACCGGGGCGGCCCGCTGACCGTCTTTGGCGACCAAGACAAGATCAAACAGGTCTTGCTGATCTTGCTCGACAACGCGCTGAAATATGGGCGGCAGGGCGCGGATGGCTGGGTGCAGGCGCAGGTGAGCCGCTCGCCCGATATGGCCCAGGTGATGATCGTCGATAACGGGCCAGGCATCAAGCCGGAAGACCTGCCGCATATCTTCGAGCGCTTTTATCGCGCCGACAAGACGCGCTCGCGTAGTGGCTATACGCAAGAACAGCGCGTCGTGAGCACTCCAGCCAACACCGGCAGCGGCGTCCTCAAAGCCATGAACGCGGGCGGGTCAGGGCTGGGGCTGCCCATTGCCCTGGCGATCATCCAGGCGCACAGCGGAGCCATCTGGGCCAACAGTCAGATCAGCCAGGGAACCCAGTTTACCATCCAACTGCCGCGCCAGCCTCAACCTGGGCAGAGCGCTTGACAAAGCTGAAGAGCAGGCGGACTCCTGGCACAAAAGTTGCTGGAAGAGGTCGGGCTTTCGTTTCCGATGGGGCAGGTGATATAATACCCGCATCGATTGTGTAAAATAAGCATGTAAGCATGTTCTTCACCTGGCCGCCCGGGTCAGTCTGTGATGGAAGCGCGGCCTGCGCCCAGGCCGGTAATGGCAGGGTTATCGCCACTCTATGGTTATTGGTGTCTGTCGGGTTACGCTCCATCTTCCGGCGAGCCATTCTTTAAAAGACAAGCGGCAAGTAGTGCGTTCGCTCCTGGCGCGACTGCGGAATCGGTTTGATCTGGCCGTGGCGGAAGTCGATGACCAGGACCGCTGGCAGATTGCAACGCTGGGCCTGGCTTGCGTCAGCAGCAACGCCAGCATTGTCGATGAAGTGCTTACCCACGCGCTCAACTACATCGAAGATATGCGGTTAGATGCGATGGTAACAGAGGTCGCCAGAGAGGTCACCCATATACTCTAAAAGATGGTTTTTTTACGAGCCACTGAAAACGCCCCATCTGGCGCACAACGCGCGGAAGCGCCTAGAAGCATCCGGATGAGAACCAACCAGCAGAGCAAGGGTAGACTGGCATTGGAGGATCAAAGGATGAGTATGTCTCACCACAGGAATGGCTCCAACGATGAGAACGATGACATGCCCTCGCGTTCACAGCGCCGCATTCTGGTTGCCGACGACGAGGCCGATATTCGTTCATTGCTGCGCTCTCTTTTCGAGGGTGAAGGCTATCAAGTCCAGGAAGCCGAGACTGGGGAAGAGGTGCTGCGCATCCTGACGGAAACGGACGACGAGCGACCAGACCTGGCGCTGCTTGATGTCCGCATGCCCTCGCACAACGGGCTGGATACGGTGCGCAGTGACGCGCATCCGCAGGTCGAAGATGGCATCCAGACCCTGCAACGCCTGCACGAGCAGGGGGTTGAAGTACCCATCATCATCATGACCGGATTCAACAGTTCCAGCCTGGCGATTAAGGCCATTCAACTGGGCGCGTTTGACTACATCACCAAACCCTTTGTGGAGCTAGACGATGTGCTGCTCAACGTCAACCGGGTCTTTGAGCATCAGCGGCTGGCCCAGGAAGTACGCGAACTGCGGCGGCGCGTGGAAAACCGCGACCCCACTGATCGGATGGTGGGCCGCAGTCCGGCTATGATCGATATCTTCAAAACTATCGGCCTGGTGGCGCGGAACCCCGCCACCGTGCTGGTGACCGGCGAAACCGGCACCGGCAAAGAACTGATGGCCGAAACCATTCATATGGCCTCCGACCGCCGCATGGGGCCGCTGGTGAAGGTCAACTGCGCCGCGCTGCCGGAAACCCTGCTGGAAAGCGAACTCTTCGGCCACGAAAAGGGGTCGTTTACCGGCGCAATCGCCCAGCACAAAGGGCGCTTTGAGGCCGCCCACAAGGGCACCATCTTTCTGGATGAAATCGGCGAAATGACGCTGGGCACCCAGAAGAAGCTGCTGCGCGTGCTGCAAGAGCGCGAGTTCGAGCGCGTGGGCGGCACCGTTCCGGTAAAAATCGACGTGCGTGTCGTGGCCGCCACCAACAAAAACCTGCGCGAAGAAGTGCTGGCAGGGCGTTTCCGCGAAGACCTCTTCTTCCGGCTGAACGTCATCGCCGTGCATATGCCGCCGCTGCGCGAACGCCGCGACGACATCCCGGCGCTGGTGGCCCACTTTCTGGACAAACATCGCTTCAGCCCGACCACGCCCCCAGGGCGCATCTCGGAAGAGGCCATGTCCATTCTGGAACGCTACGATTGGCCGGGGAACGTGCGCGAACTGGAAAACATCATCGAGCGCGCCGTCGTGATGAGCCGGGGCGGAGTAATCACCACCCAGCATATCGTCTTCGCCAACGAACTCAACCGCTACGTGCTGGATATCGACCAGCGGGTACGCCAGAAGACGCCGCTCGATGAGATGCTGCGCGAGGTGGAGCGCGAAGCCATACGCACGGCCCTGCGCCAAAGTGATCAAGATACGGTGCGCGCTGCCGCGCTGCTGGGCATCAGCCCGGAACATCTGGCGAAGCGGATGGCTGAGCTTTTACCGCGCGATAAGACCGCCTAGCGCGTCATCGGCAGTTTTCTTGCCCGCCAGGCGCTCATGCCACCGGCGAGGTTATACACGCGGGTGTAGCCAGCCACCAGCGCAATTTCAGCCGCCACGACGCTGCGCTGGCCCATTTCACACACGAGGATGACTTCTTGATCTTTGGGGTGGTCGGCAAGCGCTTTGCCAAAGAGATAGATGCCATCGAGCGGAATCAGTTCCGCTTCGGGGATGTGCCCGCGAATCCACTCGTTCGGCTGGCGCACATCCACCACCAGCGCGCCCTGAGCAATCAATGCTTGCGCTTGCTCAGGCGTCACATCGGTGAACGGCATACTTGTCTCGTCATCTTCTGCACCCATGCGCCCCTTGTCTCCTACTCTTCTTCTACGCTTGGCTGGTTATCGGAGGTCTGGCTCTCTTGCTCCTGATGTTCAAGAAAGAGCTTACCAAAGACGGTGGGACTGACCACATACTCATCCCCAATGAAGCGCAGTTCGATCAGTCCTTCCTCTTCCATATCGCGGAAATCATCAGTAATCAGGTGGTACTGCCGCAGCATGCGGCTCAGATCGCTTTCGGGCAGTTTATTATCCCACAGTTGAAGCTTACGCAAGACCGCAACTTTCATCTCAGTGTCATCATCGACGGCGCGCATAGGGCTGCTTGTGCCTCCGTTCATAGGCGATAGGGGACAGCTTCTCCTGTAACTCTAACTGAGAACGGCGGCAAAAGTCAAGGCAGTGGGAAGGCGCACTTCCCACTGCCTTGACCTATTGTTCTGCTGCACAGACAACCAACCCGGGCAGGCGCGCCAGAAGCAGCCCGAACACGCCAGCTACAGCGCGGGCTGTCTTTCCTAAAAGTCTTCTTCCGAGGCACGATAGCCCTGGCGTGGGTTCGTTTGCTGCGAGGGACCACCTGGACGGGTCTGCCCCATGCCTGGCTGCCCACCCATACCCTGGCCCATGCCCTGCTGGCCGCCCATCTGGGGCTGCTGCTGGCCCGGCTGGCTCATGGATTGCTGGATGTTGCGGGCAGCCGTTTGCACGTCGATATTGGCTGCCTGGGCCGCTGACCGCATATCCTTCATGGTAATATTGCGATCATCGCCGTGGTCATCGTTGACCTGACCACAGCCACAACTAACACACATGGCGGTTGCTTCTCCTTTCAGAGAACGTGTTGCGTCGACATCAGCCCCACTTCAGGGCCGGGACGTGACGTTGCAACTTTCATTCCCGAATGGTTAAAGCTTGAGCCAGTCGTAGGAAGAAGGCTGGGCAGACACATCAGCGGTGGCAGATGCACCGGCTTCAACCGCCGCGCCCTCCCACGCGCCAGCACGATAAGGTCGGGCCATCACCACTTCATCCCCCACCTGCACCGCATTCAACGGCAGCGCGCCATCCCAGAGGCGTTCTTGCTGGCGTCCGGCAAGCTCAGCGGCGCTTTCTGCTTCGTCAGCGCCCGCATCAGCCGTTGGCGCGCCGGTGTCTTCTACCTCGCTGGCGGAGTCCTCATCAGCCTGGCCCTCTTCGCTGGCGCTCTCAGCGTCGTCGGCTTCGTCCGCTGGCGCGTCGTCGCTGGTCTCTTCCAGATCAAGCGCGTCATAGCGCCAATCTGCCGACGGCGGGGTATAGATCAGCAGCTCGCCCTGCGGCCCCAGGAACGGCTGCGGCGTGCGCTCCGGCGGCACGCGGTCAGAGATCGCCACGCAGCACGCGCGCTCTACCAGAATCACGCGCAGCAGTTCATAGGCCGTGTCAGCCCGCAGCACTACCGGGCGTGTAGTTTTGTCGGCAGTTTCCCCAGCGGGGAAGAGATTCCGAATCTGGCGGGCGTTGCGCTCGCCCAGCACAGCAAAGCGCATCCCATCGCTCACGCCATCCTGGGCGCCTCGATTAATCACCACCCAGCCATCTTCGTTCACATGAATCACCTGCCCGCGCAAAACCTGTGGTTCCATCGTGCTGCTCGCTCCTTATCAGCGGAATTGCCTGTTCCTGAATGTCGCGGCCTAGTGTACCACACAGCAGCAGAGATGGAAACAAAACTGAGCCAGAAGCTGTGGTACAATGAACGCTGAGTTTCTATCTTCGGCTGAGGCAAGTGTATCCAATGGAATTTTCTGATGTTTCGGCAGCATCACCCTCTTCCGCGCCCGGCGATCCGGTCATCCGGCTGCCACTGGGCGCGATGGTTGTTCTGGTGGGGCCAGCGGGCAGCGGCAAATCAACCTGGGCAGCGCGCCACTTTCTGCCTACGCAGATTGTTTCGTCCGACGCCTGCCGTGGCCTGCTCGCCGACGATGAGGGCGACCAGACGGCATCGCGTGACGCCTTCCGCCTGCTCTATTTCATCCTGGGCGAGCGGCTGCGGCGCGGCTTGCTGACCGTCGTCGATTCAACCGCCCTTCAGCCGTCGATGCGCGCCGAACTGCTCAAAATCGCCGAGCAGCATGGCAGCCCGACGGTGGCGATCATCTTCGCCCTGCCGCCAGCCATCAACGAAGCCTGGAACGCCAGCCGCGAGCGCCGCGTGCCCGCCGAAGCGTTGGAGCGCCACCGCAAGAATCTGGACCTGAGTTTGCGCGTGATGCCCAACGAGCGCTTCAACAGCATCTATACGCTGACTTCGCCGGAAGCCCTGACAGAGACACACATTGTGCTTGGCGGCCTCATTCCTGAGCGCGCCACACCGCCCTTCGACATCATTGGCGATGTCCACGGCTGTTACGACGAACTCGCGGCGCTCCTGGAGCGCCTGGGCTACGTCTGGCGCGAGGACGAGCAAGATTTTGCCCATCCCGATGGGCGCTTGCCGGTCTTCGTCGGCGATCTCGCAGATCGTGGCCCCGCGAGCGTGCCTGTCCTGGCGCTGGTGGCGCGCATGGCACAGCGCGACGCGGCGCTGATGGTGCAGGGCAACCACGATAACAAGCTGATGCGCTGGCTGCTGGGGCGTCGGGTCCAGGTGAAACATGGCCTGGCAACCACCGTCGCCGAACTCGAAGCGCTGCCCCAGGAAGCGCAGGCCACACTGCGCCCGCAGCTTATCGCCCTGCTTCAGAACGCCCCTGGCTATCTGCTGCTGGATGAAGGCCGCCTGGTGGTGACACACGCGGGCATCCGCGATGACATGATCGGGCATTGGAGCCGCGCCATCCAGGCGTTCTGCCTCTATGGCGATGTCGCGGGGACCGATCACGAGACCGGCCTGCCCACGCGGCGCGATTGGGCCGCCAGCCGCCCTGAGGAGCAGGCCGCCAATGGACCGCTCATCGTCTATGGGCATAACGTCGTGGAAGACGCCCGCGAGACGCGCCATACGCTGAACATCGACACCGGCTGTGTCTTCGGCGGGCGTCTCACCGCGCTGCGCTATCCTGAAATGGAACTGGTGCAGGTCGCGGCAGCGCGGGACTATTACCATCCTGAGAAGATCGAAGCCGAGGAGCCGCCACAAGAAGCGGCTTCGTAGCCCTCACAGGTCGGGCCGACACACTACTCTCAAAGTGAACATTACCGCCTGATCGCATCTGGCGGCAGCACGGCATGTACGCCGCACACGCCGTTGACAATCTGCGTCACGCGCAAATCAACGACCAGGCTCGCCAACGCCAGCGCGTCATGGCGCTCAAGCTGATACTGCTCGGCCAGCAGATCAATCATCGCCTCCAGCGCGATCATCGTCGCTTCGTTCAGATCGGCATCGAAGCCAAAGGTAATCCAGCCCGCCGCAGTCTGAGCGCGGGGCGTCTTCAGAGGCAGATGTTCGTGCAGGCGAAAGGTCAGGTCGACGCGCTCCATCGGGCACTCAATGGCCGTGCCAGAAACCTCGCCATCGCCCTGCACGCCGTGCCCATCGCCCACCGAAAACAATCCGCCCGGCACCAGAATGGGCAGATAGAGCGTGCTGCCCGCCACCAGTTCCTTGCAATCGATATTCCCTCCGCAGATGCGCGGCGGCGCGGTGGAGTGCATGCCTGGCGCATCGGGCGGCATGCCCATCACCCCCATAAAGGGCCGCAACGAGACGACATGCCCATGCTGGTCGCGCCCGGTCAGCGCGTTGGGGTCGAGCGTCCAGAGCAGCATGCCCTCGCGGTCAGCCACACCAAGCCGCTCATTCATCTGCTTGCGAAACTGCCCGCCAGCATAGGTCGCGCCCCACGCGCCTGGGCGAATCGCGTCGATCTGTACCTCCAGCGTCATCCCTGGCTGCGCGCCACGGATGGCGATGGGGCCACACAGCGCGTGCCCCGCGTCACGCTCTGGGTCGCGTGGCTCAAACTTGCGGCTGCGCATGCCTGGAGCAGCAGGCGGTTCTACGCCCCAGCCGGAATCAAGCGTGCGAAAGCGCACTGTATCGCCCGAATCAATCGTCAGCACAGGCGGAAACTCGCGGGAGAACGTGCCATGCAGCGTGGCACGCTCCGGCTCAATGGTATAGCTTGTCATGCTTCCCTCCTGATCTCTTGAGTATCCCTTGCCCTCTGCATAATACTGCTGAGGAGCGTTCAGCCACAAGCCCCACGCCCACACCACTGCCACAGCGAGCGACCCACAAGCCACAACCCGCGCCTATGATATACTCATCAAAGATCAGGCCACCTAGTCCACTCTTCAGGAGCCACAACCAGGGAACGCCTATGCTGACACTTGCCGATTCAACCGTGCAATCGATAGGAGCGCAGTTGCTTGCCATCCTCAGCGCCATCTGGGGCGTGGCAGCGGCAGCCTGGCACGCTGTGCTCGGCGTGGTGCTGGCCGAGCCGGGCGGCTGGCTGAAAGGCGCGCTGCTGGTGGCCGCGCTGGCGTACATCGAGTGGCGCATGCGCTATTCGTTGGGCGGCTGGGTCAACACCATCAAGCGCCCCAGCGAGCACGGCAGCGGCGCGTGGGTCATCTTGACCGCGCCCGGCGTGGCCTGCCATGAACTGGGGCATGCCCTGATGACGCTGCTTTTTTACCCGCTGGGCTATCGCGTGCGGCGCATCGTGCTGTTCAGCCCGGGGCTGAGCCGCGTGGCCGTCGCCGATGGACGCTCTATGGCCGCAGTCGGCTATGTCGCCACCTCCGACCCGCCGCGCCCCATCCCCATGGTGCATGATGTCGCGCGCGTCCTCATCAGCCTGGCTCCTTTGCCCTTTGGCCTGCTTGTGATGGGGCTGCTCTATAGCTGGCTCACCGGCCACGCGCCCTGGCAGCCGGGCGGGCTGCATCTGGGCGGGCATCCCTGGTGGGCCGATGCCCTGCTGATCTATCTGCTGCTCTGCGTCATCGCCAATTGCTGGCCCAGCCGGGGCGATTTCATCAACACCAAACCGCATCTGCTGGGTCTGGGCATCACCGTGCTCGTCCTGGCCCTGGTCATCTTCCTGCTGCGCGCCACGCTGGCCGCGCCCTGGGCCAGCGTCACCGCCAACGCTGCCCAGTTCGAGGGCAACATCGCCGCCGCCATTCTGCTGATGACTGTTATCGAGTTCGGCCTGCTGCTCCTGGTCAGCCGGGGCCAGGGCGTCTGAACCGCTGGAGCCGAAGGGGCTGTGGTAAAATGGGTACGAGAATATAACTGAGCATGATAAGGAAGGAGGTAAGAGGCGATGAATGAACCCTATATCGACATGCGCAACGGGGGCTATTATGTGCGCGGGAGCCGCGTTTCGCTTGATTCCATTGTATACAATTGGCGAGAGGGCCAAAGCGCTGAAGAGATTCGCGATAACTTTCCTACGCTGAAACTTGTCGAGGTATATGCAGCTATTACCTATTACCTGGAACATCAAGCGGAGATCGACCAATACTTGAAGGAGTGGGAAGCCAAGTACGAGGCACAACGCGATGAAGCGGTGGTTGCTCATCCTGAGTGGTATTCTGATCTTCGTCAGCGTGTTGCCGAAGCTCGCAAACGCCTCGAATCATCTTCCCAGGCGCCAGCGTCGTGAGTGAACGTATTCGCTTTCAGGCTGATGAAGACCTTGAAACCCAGATTATCAAGGGGCTGCGCCGTCGTCAGCCCCTCGTTGATTTTGAGACAATCCCTGCGGCTGGCCTCCGAGGAAAGCATGATTCAGCAGTGCTGGCCTTTGCGGCCTACTTTATAAGACCTCTGGAGGTTCATACACCCATGCGCGAGTTTCTGAATCCCCCGTGCCGCTTTTGCCGCGTCGCCCGCATCACCGGCCTGAGCATCGGCGTGCTGGCCGTGCTCTTCCTGCTGGTCGGATTTATCCTCACGCGCTAGGTGATGTGACGCGCTTCATTGCCCTCTATACAAGAAGCGGCTATACTGGAAGCAAAGCATACTTCGCGGTTATCTGGCGACCAGTATAAAAGGAGTCCTTATCCTATGATGTCAGCACAATGCGCCACCTGCGGCGCGTATTACACGGGGGATGAAGCGTTTTGTTCGCGCTGCGGCGCGCCACGCGCGGCCAATGCCTATCAACAAAATCCCTACGGACAGCCAGGCCAACAGAATCCCTATGGGCAACCCTACCAACAACCGCAGCAACCTACCTTTGGTCAGCGTCTTCAGAACTACTACACGCCCCAGCGCATCGTTCGCCGCTTCATCATTGGGCGCATCATCGGCCTGGCAATTGTTGTCGTGATCTTTGGCGGCTGCGCGCTCTTTGTGCTGCTCAGCGTCCTCGCCTCAGCAGCAACACAGCACTAGACCAGAAGAGGCGTATCATGTCGCTTGGCCCTTACAGCGGCAGCCCGCAATGCGGCACGTGCGGCACATATTTCAGCCCGGGGCAGGTGATCTGCTCCGTATGCGGGGCGCATCGTTATGGTCCAGACGCGCCGGTCGTTGGGCCGCTGGCGCAGCGCAGCGTCGGCCAGAACATCCAGCGCTGGTTCTGGTGGGCGCTTTCAGGCGCGGGCCTCGTGCTCTGCGTTGTGGTGGGCACGGCCTTTGGCCTGCTGCATTTCCTCCTGCAACTGCTGCCCATCTTCCATTAAGGAGCTTACGATGTCGTCTCCGGCCATTCCCTCCATGCGGATTATCTACTTCACCAGCCAGGGCGCAGCCGTCACCGGCGCTGTCCTGGGCCTGATGGAGCAGCTTGGGCAGCGCGTATCGCTGGTGGTCACGACGCCCGGACCAGCCGCGCGCCGCACTACTGCTTATAAAGAGATCGTCGCCAACCTCCGCAGCGATCAGGATGTGCTCGTCACCAGCCACATACGCCGCTTGCCCGCGCTGCTGAAAGGGCTGGAACCGGACTTGATCTTCGTGACCGGCTTTCCCTGGCGGCTGCCGGTGGAACTGCTGGCGCTGCCCCGGCTGGGAAGCGTCAACACGCATCCAGCGCTGCTGCCGCGCTATCGCGGGCCGAATCCCGTCTTCTGGCAGTTCATGAACGGTGAGACGCAAAGCGGCCTGACCATGCACCGCATGGAGGCCGATTTCGATACCGGCCCCATTCTGTCCCAGCGCGCCATCGATATTACGCCAGAGGATGATGTGGATAGCCTCTTTCCCAAGTTCTCCATGGTCGCTGGCGAGATGCTGGTAGAGGCGCTGACCAAAGTGGCCGCTGGCGACCCCGGCACGCCCCAGCCCAGCGAAGGTGCCAGCTATGCGCCGCTCGCCACCGAGGCGGAAGCCTGGCTGGATTGGAGCCGCACAGCCGCCCAACTGCGCAACCAGATTCGAGCCTGGGGCGAAGAGGGCGCAAAGGCCACCGTGGAGGGGCAAACGCTGCTGGCGCGTCGCGCCCGCGTCGTCAGCCTTTCCCCGGCGCTGGAACGGGCCGCGCCCGGGAAGCTGCTGGAAGAGTCTGCCGAGGGCCTGCTGGTGCGCGCCGGACAAGATGGCCTGCTGATCGAAGACTACGAACGCACGCGGTAGGGGTTACTTCTTTTTCTCTTTGGCGGGCAGCACACCACCAACTGCCTTGCGCCAGTTCTTATCTTTGCTCAGCGCCAGAAAGAACGGCCAATCCAGTAGCGCATAGAGGCTGCGCTCGCGTTCGCCATCGCGGAACGTCAGCACAAACGGCTCAGCGCCCGTCAGATGATGGCTGCTCGCGCCGCGCCCGCCCAGCGCTGCCAGCCCGGCGTAATAGCGATGATACACGCGGTCCACGTGGGCGTGCAACGCAACCATTTCAGCAAAGGGGATAGCAACCAGCCCTTCGAAATCAAGCCCCGTTTCGGTCAGACGCACGCGCCCGCTGTGAGGAAACAGCGCGCCCGGCGGAAGCTGCGCCAGAAACGCCCGCTGCAAGAACGCGGCGTCGGCAATCTCGTCGCTGAAGGCCGCGCTGTAGTCGCCCTCAAGCTGCGGCGTGAAGATGTCGGGCAGCGCGGCTTCGCCTTCATCTGCCTCAATGTCGGCAACGTCCGCGCCGTTCGGGCCAACCTCCACATCCCCCTCAACCAGCGCCACCAGCAAGGTTTCCTCTGCCGCGTCCTCTGGATGTTTCTGCCCTTTGCCCTTGTGTTTGTCTTTCTTCTCTTTCGGCATGGTAAGCTCCCTCTCGTATGCAGCCATCTGTACACGTGCTGCTCGTTTATTTCAGGGCAGTATAACATACCAATGTTAAGAAGCACTCTGCTGCAACGCCCTTGACTTATCTCTCTATCTGCAACTACAATAATTACGAATAGCGCAAAGGAGAATCTGCTCTATGAGCCACAACAGCCAGTTCGCTGTCGGCATCCATCTGCTGACGCTGCTGGCGCTCACGCCGGACGAATCGCTGACCTCCGAGTTCATGGCCGCCAGCGTCAACACCAACCCCGTCTTCATTCGCCGGATTCTTGGGCGGCTGGCCGATGCTGGCCTGGTCGTGTCGCAGCCCGGCGTGGGCGGTGGATGGAGGCTGGCGCGCGACCCGCAGACCACCAGCTTGCTGGAAGTCTATCGGGCCGTGGAGGATGGGCACCTGTTGGCGACGCACCACAGCGCCCCGAATCCGGCCTGCCTGATCGGGCGCAACATTCAGCGCACCCTGACCATCTACTTTGATGAGGCCCAGCGCGCCTTCGAGGAGCGGCTGGCGCAGCAAACGGTGGCGCAGGTGTTGGAGACGGCGCGCGAAGACCTGTCTGCTCGGCTGGCATAGAGTCGGGTTCTCTTTTTTTGCGGCTATTTGCAACTAATTCAGGTACAAATTGCACGGAATCGTCCTGAGCGGCGCGCTCAGGATGCGTTCCACCAGGAGGAAACACACATGAAAATTGCTGTATTCGGCGCGAGCGGCATGATCGGCCAGCGCGTCACGCAGGAAGCGTTGGCGCGGGGGCATCAGGTCACGGCGCTGGTCCGCCATCCCGAAAACGTCACGGCCAGCCACCCCAACCTGACGGTGCAGACCGCCGACGCGCTTGACCCCGCCAGCGTCGCGGCGGCAGTGGCCGGTCACGATGTCGTGGTCAGTTCCATCAGCCCCAACAGCCAGGGGCCAAGTGTGCTGGTCGCTTCGGCGCATTCCTTGTTGGAGGGCGTCGAACAGGCAGGCGTCAAACGACTCCTCGTCGTGGGCGGCGCGGGCAGCCTGGAAGTTGCCCCTGGCCTGCAACTCGTCGATTCGCCAGAGTTTCCCGCGGCCTGGCGGCCCGGCGCGCTGGCGCATCGCGAGGGGCTGAACATCTACCGCCAGTCTCAGGGACAGGTCGACTGGACCTACTTCAGCCCGGCCAATTTCATCGCGCCCGGCGAGCGCACCGGAGCCTATCGCACCGGCACCGAGCAACTTGTCATCAACGACAAAGGCGAAAGCCGCATTTCCGCCGAAGATTACGCCGTGGCCCTGGTGGACGAAATCGAAACGCCGCGCTTCGTGCGCCAGCGCTTCACCGCCGCCTATTAGCGGGTAAGCCATCCCTCCAGCACATTGGGCAGTTCGGCCAGGCGCGTGACGACCGCATCCGGTGGCACACGCGCCTGGGCCGGGTCTTCCTGGCGAAACTGATGCGTCAAAATCGCGCGCATGCCCAGCGCTTTTGGCCCCATCACATCCTCGCGCAGCCGATCACCCACAAAGACGACCGCTTCGGGCGGCACGTCCAGACGCGCCAGCACCGTCTGATAGATGCGCGGGTGTGGCTTGCGCAGCCCGATCTCGCAGGAAAAGATCGACGCATCCACCAGTTGCAGCAGTTCCGACTCTATAGCGTGCCGCCGCACGACGCTGGGCAGCGAACAATAGTTGGAAACCAGCCCCAGCTTCAGCCCGCGCGCCCGCAGCGTCGCCGACACCTCGTCGGCTTCGGGGGCACGCTCGCGCAGCGCGTAGCCCACCTCTTCCACGGCCAGGATAATCTCTTCCAGCAGCGCATCATCCACCAGCAGGCCCAGCGCCTCCAGACCGCCGCGAAAAAGCTCGGCTGCATCCAATTCCTCGATGCGCTCCTCCTCATAGGAGCGATTGAGAAGGTCCACGAAGCGCTGGCTGACGCCCTCCAGCAGCACATGCGCCACCGGAACGGAGAGCTTACCATCGAGGGCCGGTTTGCCCGCCGCGATCAGCTTTTCCCGAATCTGCTCATACGCCACCAGCAGCGCGTCATCCACCGGCCCAAAGTGGGCCAGCGTATCACCATAATCCAGAAGGACCGCCTGTATCTGTTGCTCTACCATACCCAGGAACTCGTTTCATACGGAATATGCTCTTGCTCTAACCACGATATGAATGTATCAAGATTTTCTTTGGCCCTGGCCGTTTCCGGTGGGGCCAGCTTTCCTTGCTCGATCAACCGCTCCAACACCATGACGAGATGCGTTTCCTTGCCTGCTGGCGCGACGGCTGGCTCAACCTGCGCCTCCCGCGCCAGGCAGGCGAGCCAGGCATCCACCTGCGCCGCCGCAATCCAGAGACGATAGCCATATTCGCGGCCCTCGATGCCAGGCCGGTCAGGATACTCGTACGCCTCCCGCAGACACACGCGCCCATCAGGCTCAACTGCCACGTAAAGATCGTAATAGCGGTCCAGGCTCCGGCTATAGCCACCCATCAGCTTGTGCTCAGGCATGGCATGCTCCCAGCGGGCGCGGTTTCTATTTTTCCTTCTGGCTTCGGTGTATGTTATCTCTTCGCTGCACGAACTTTGACAACTTCAGGCGTCCTGGGCCTTCCAAGCAGCGATTCTTTTACTGCCTGGGAATACCAATCGCTGTGCGTGTTGAGGTAGTACGCGACAGCAGGCGTATTGAGGACATGATTTTTATAATTGTCCCAGGAAGCCAGCACCGGCCTGGGGATATTGTCCCGCTGAACATTCAGGTTTTCAAAAACATCAATGATAAGCTCTACCGCCATCATGAGCCGGGCAAGATCAGGAGTATCGTCTCCTACTTCCTTTCCATCATAAAGATAGTCTCTAAACTGAGGGTACTCGAGAAGTATCTCGTCTATCCTGAACGCATTTTCCGTCAGCCCCTGATACACCTGGCTGCGAATGGACTTTTCCAGGCTTCGAGTCTGCCGAGCCAGCAGCAGCAGAGAACCGAGCGCAACCGGAATCCCGATGATACTTACCAATGACTGGGCGATGGCGAGTAATCCCATAAGCACCCCCTACAAAAGACGCTGCTACGACTAACAGCATTACTGCCGGATACACATCTTTCTTCTGTTCCCTTGGAAACGCCCAAACGTCCTATCCAGTTGACAACGAACAAAGCGAGAGTGTAGTATTGTTTCAGGCGTTTCCCGATGGAGACGCCAGGCACATTTCCAGCCGATGACGGTTGACGCGCTTAGTGTTAAACCCACTAACCGCGCCATAACCCCAGTCCTGGACGGACCAGGAGAGGGGCTGAGCAGATTGTACCATTACCGGTTTCAATCTCCTTGGCGGCCTTCTTCTGGCGGGTGGGGGCGTTGTTTGCCGGATGTGCGAGACGGAAGCAGCCCGGGCGAGCGTTTTGCTCACCCTGGCGCTTCCGCTCTGCGCGCAGCGGCAAACAGCAGCGCTCGTCACCCGCGTGGGGCAGAAGGCCGCTTTTCGTGTTCGGCGATGTGGGCATCGTTCCTTCACACGAAAAAAGGAGAGCGAAACCCATGCGTATGTCGAAAGCCTGCTGGCAGCCCTTTGGCGACTGGCTGAACGCGGGCGCGCCAGGCATCTTGCCCTGGCTGTTATTCCTGGCCCTCGGGCCAGTCTGGGCGCTGGTCCCACTGGCGCAGCAGGCGGCAGAGGCGCTTGGCCCCTGGCTGCTGGCTCTGCTGGAAGCGCGCCAGCGCGCCAACCTCGCGCTGCCCGATGATGCTGATACCCTCCATCAAGACATCCAGGCGCGTCCCTTCACGCGGGCACAGGCGCAGCGCGAGCGTGCCACCTGGGCGCAGTGGCGGCTGGAGGCCGAACTGCTGCGGCTGGTGCGGCTGGTGGAAGCCCCCACCACGCTGCTGCATCGGTCGGGCTGGTCGGAATGGGAAGTGCGCTATTGGGCCTTGGTCATCACCCTGGCGCGCATCGGGCAGTTGCACGCCGTGCTGGCGCGCCAGCCGGAAGGTCAACCCATCCCCCATCTGCTGACAGCCGCCGAAATCGTCTGGCAGCGCGCCACCCAGGCCGAGCCAGCCGCCGCCTGAGCCAGACCAACGTATCTGGCTGGAGCACCGCCAGGGGCAGCGGCACTCCAGCCAGATATGATAGTATTGAAGAGCTTATTGTCGGGCTTCCTCTTACCACAGCTAAAATGCAGCCAGGTCGGTTACAGGGAGGCCCACACGTTTCATCAAGGAGGATTGCGTATGGCAGCGCCCGCCCCTACCCCACCGATGACACCGAGGCGCATCGCGTTTCGCCAGGGATTGCTCTTTGGAGGCGGCCTCGGTATTGCCGCCCTGGTGCTCAATTTGTGCCTGGGCTTTGTGCCGTATGCTGGTCGCTTCGGCTTCTCGCCCGTCAGCCCGCTCACTGGCAACAATGTGCTGGTCTATTTGATCGGATTCGCTGCGTTCTTTTTTGCTGGCTGGCGCACCGCGCAGCAAACGGGCAGGGTAGACATCGGCGGGCTTGCCGGTTTCTGGGCCGGGCTGGTGGGTGGGCTGGTGCTGATCGTGATCGACATCGTACTGGTCATCTACTCGTATTCGCTCACCTACAGGCCTTCGGTCAGCGTCAGTTCAGTGGCCTCGATCATCGTCTCCCTGCTCTTGCTTGCCGGAAGAGATGCCATCCTGGCGCTGTTGTTGGGGGCCGGTCTGGGGGTCCTGGGCGGCTTCATTGGAAGAACCTATGCCACCAGCGGGCCTGCTGCTGCTCAACCGAACCAACCGCCCGCCACGCCACCGCCCGCAGCGGCTCCGCAGCCGCCCCCGTCACCTCCAAGCCAACCATAGGCCGCTTGGGCCTATGGTTGGCGGCTGGTGAAAGGTCCCCTTGAGCAGACTCTCTTGCTTCTCTTGCGATTCTTGCTTCTCTGCTTTACAATAGGGCAGCGATTGATAAGCGTGCTCATTTTGACCAGGGGAAGCATAGATGAGCGACTTGCGCATTTTTCTCAGCCACAGCCACAAAGATAACATCTGGTGCAGCGCCTTTGTTGACGAACTCAAACGCCATGGCGTTGACGTGTGGTACGACAAACGCAATTTAGACTTAGGAGATGAGTGGATTCCAACCATAGAAACCGAGCTAGAGGGACGAGATGTATTCTTGGTTGTATTAACGCCAGATTCCTTGGCTTCTAAGTGGGTCCAGAAGGAAATTCAGCTTGCTCTAGCGGGGCATAAACGCATCATCAGCATTATACATAAATCAACAGAGATTAAAGGGTTTCTTAGAACATATCAAATGCTCGATGTGATTGGTTTGAGCAGCGTAGGGGCTGCTCAATCGGTGGCAGCGGAGCTTGATCTTATTCGTTCGGAGCAACCTCCATCTAGTAAGGGATTACAGCCTATTGATGAGAAGTACGAACACTTTGAAATCACAGGGCATCGCTCTATTTTGGGTCTCTTCTACTTCCAAATCACTAATACTGCTAACGGCGAAGTCTTTTATAAAGCACATCCCTACTCTGAGCGAATTAGGAGGACATCTGATGCATCTAGCGGGTCCAATCAAAAATCTGTTGAAGAATTGAGGCAATTTGCGCACATGAACAGGCTAGAGGAACTGTCCGAAAAAGGGGCTGAGTGGTATAGCTATCGCTTCCGGCGGAAGAAGTAGTAACAGCACATCTACTCGAACGCCCTTGGTAGCGCCGCCTTCCAGGCGGCAGGGGCGGAGTTGGGGCAAAACGCGCCGCTAGTGTGGACGTTCCGGCTTGTTGCGCAGCCTCACCGCATGCCAGCGGATAGCCGCCTGGAAGGCGGCGCTACCAACGGCCTTGCAAGCAGACAGCGAACGGGGGGATACTTTCCAGAAGGGAAAAGGAAATGAGCAATGTGACAGAACGTGGAGAAGCAGATACTTCCCTTCGTGATCGCGGGTATCTTCCTCATTGGGAAAGACGCGGCGCTACGTATTTTGTCACTTTTCGCCTGGCGGACGCCCTTCCTCAATCGGTGTTGGCGTCCTATGAAGCCGAACGAGAAGCGCTGCTGGCAAAGGCACGACCGGGCGGAAAGACCTTAACCAATGAAGAGCAGGCGCGACTGAATCGGCTTTTCTCGATGCGCATTCAACGTTATCTGGACAGCGGCGCGGGCGCTTGTCACCTGGCAAATCCTACTATTGCTGATATAGCAGCCCAGGCATTACGCTACTTCCGTGGCAGCCGCTATTATCTTTATGCCTGGTGTATCATGCCCAATCACGTTCATGCGGTGCTAGAACCAATAGACCCCTATACCTTGGCTTCCATTCTGCATTCTTGGAAGTCGTTCACTGCCAACCAGGCTCATCGGGTCTTGGGTCTCCAGGGAACCTTCTGGCAGCGAGAATATTACGACCATCTTATCCAAGATGAGCGAACGCTTTGGCGTCTAATAGAGTATGTTGCTCATAATCCAATCAAAGCCAATTTACGAGATTGGCGCTGGGTAGAAGTTTCGCTTCTACCAATATCTTCCTTGTAGCGCCTCCGCTCAACCTTCCTCATTGGCCTTTCGCACGTTCTTTCGGCAACACGTCGGCTTCCTGGTGCAGCGCCACGCCACCGGCAACCAGCAAAATGCCCGCAATCTCCAGCGGCGTCGGAAACTGCCGCAGGACCACCACGCCGATCAGCGTTGCCGAAGCAGGCAGCAGCGACAGCAACAGCGCAAACGTAGCGCGCGGCAGGCGGGCCATCGCCAATTGATCGCAGACGTAGGGAATGACCGAAGAACACACGCCCACACCCACACCCGCCAGGATAAGCCAGGGCTGCGTCATGGCAGGCAGCGCGCCCGCCAGGCCCAGCGGCGTAATCGTCACCAGCGCGACCAGCATCGCCGCCCCCAGCCGATCGATGCCTGCCGCGCCGCCATCCTGCGCGATGCGGTGGCCCAGCACCACGTAGAGCATGAAAAGCAGACAGTTGGCAATGGCAAACACAAAGCCCAGCGGCTCGCCCGCAAAGCGCACATCGGCCAGCAGCAAACCGCCCGCTGCCGCCAGCGCCAGGGCCGAGATATTGCGCCGGGTACGCGCGCCCAGCGCCGCCAGCGTAATCGGGCCAATAAACTCTATCGCGCCAACCGTCCCCAATGGCAGCCGCGCAATGGCGAGATAAAAGCAGGCGTTCATCAGCCCCAGCACCACCCCCAGCGCCAGCAGCACGCGCAGCTTCACCCATGGCAGCCCCATAAACTGCCGCCAGGGCCGACGCCAGACGGCAAAGACCACGGCGGCGCTGGCGATGCGGAACCACGCCACGCCCAGCACCGAAACATTGGCGAAAAGCAAAACAGCAAAGGCCGGACCGAGATAATGAAAGACGGCGCTCACCAAAAAGTAGGCGTGCGGCGGAACTCTGGCAGGCACACTGGCTTTTTTCGCGTGCAGCATAGCATCTCCTCGCGCTGATTTCTTCCTTTCTATGGTACAATGCAAATCAGCGAAAATACATACAAAATCGAAGGAGATAGCAAAGAGATGCCTGAGAGTTTAAAGGAAAAACGGGTATTTACCTATACCGACTGGCATACGGAGCTTGATGCCGTCAACACGCGCATCCTGGAGGAACTTCAGCGCGACCCGCGCCTGCCCATGTCCGAATTGGGCCGCCGCATCGGCATGTCGTCACCAGCAGTGACAGAGCGCGTGCGCCGTCTGGAGGAAGCGGGAATCATTCGCGGCTATCGCCTGGAACTCAACCCGGCAGCGCTGGGCTTGCCGATTGCCGCCTACGTGCGCATCCGCCCGAATCCGGGTCAGTTGCCCAGAGTGGCCGAACTGGCCCAGCAGATTCCCGAAGTCGTGGAATGTCACCGCGTCACCGGGGAAGATTGCTTCATCCTCAAGGTCCACATTCCGGCTATCGACCAGCTTGACCGGCTGCTCGATAGCTTTCTGCTGTATGGCTCAACCACCACCTCTATCATCCAATCTTCGCCCGTGCCGCTGCGCCCGCCGCCGCTGCCCGAACGTGAGTAGCTCTGCTTATTGCTCTTGCGATGCTGGCTGCATACATCAAAGTGGTAGAAACAACATAAGCGCGTGGATGCGTTTCTTCTTACCTCTCGGCAGCCCGCGCCAGCAGCGTCTCTTCCGGGAACCAGCGCCCGCGCACCGCGCCGATCAGATAGAGCGAGCCGGTCACGCAGAGCACGCCGTCGGCGGGCGTTTCGCCTAGCGCCAGTTCGACCGCGCGCAGCGGGTCAGGCTCCGCCAGCACATGGCTGGTGAACTGGCGGGCCAGGTCAGCCAGACGCTCCAGCGTTTCAGCCTGTTTGCTGCCGATGACCGGCGGCCTGGTGACAACCACCGCCTGCGCGCCAGGGGCCAGCACATCGATCATCTCTTCGCTGGCCTTGTCCGCCAGAATGCCCAACACCAGCACGCGGGGCCGTCCCGCTGTCAGCGCGTCCAGCGACTCGCGCAGCGCCTGCGCCTTCTGCGCGTTGTGTGCGGCATCCAGCAGCACCAGCGGATCGCGCTGCACAATCTCCAGCCGCCCCGGCAGCCAGGCTTGTTTCAGCCCGCGCGCGTAAGCATCCAGCGGAATCGCGCGGCCCAGGCGCGGCTCGGCGGCGCGCACCGTTGCCACAGCCACCGCCGCGTTGGTAAGTTGATGGGCACCCAGCAGCCCCACTTGAAGCGGCGTCAGCATGCCTTCCCTGTCCACATAGCGCAAGCGCCCGCCCGTCAGATCGATGCCCAGCGGAACCATATGAAAGTCACGGCCCAGCACCGCTAGCGACGAGCCTACCGCCTTTGCCGCCTTCGCAATCACCGCTGCTGGTCTTCGCTCGATCCTGCCGCTGATGGCTGGCGCGCCCTCTTTGATAATTCCGGCTTTTTCGCGGGCGACATCCTCCAGCGTCGGGCCGAGGAAGTTCATATGATCGTAGCCCACGCTGGTGATCGTCGCCGTCAGCGGGTGCACCACATTCGTATCGTCCAGCCTCCCCCCGACGCCGACCTCCACCACAGCCACATCCACGTTCGCCCGCGCAAAGGCCAGCAGCGCCAGCGCCACCAGCGCCTGCGTATACGTCGGGGCATAGTCATCGCGCGCCGCTAGCCGCTCTGCCGCTGCCTGAAACTCCGCCACCAGATCGACAAACGCGGCAGGATGCATCTGGCGTCCATCGATCACGATACGCTCCAGCGGAAGCTGCACATGCGGCTTGGAATAGAGGCCCACACGCAAACCGGCCTGGCGCAGCACCTCGGCAATCATCGTCGCCGTCGACCCCTTGCCGCTGGTCCCCGTCACATGCACAGCACGAAAGCGGTCCTGCGGATTGCCCAGCAATTCCAGCAGGTGGCGCATCATCTCCAACCGCTGCGCTGCCGCCTGCGGGCCATGCCCAAAGGGCGGCGCAACATCGGCAGGGTGAATCAACGCATACAACGATTGCACCGCCGCGTCATAGGACGCTTTCCAGCTCATATGCTATCCTTCTCGGCTTCCGATACCGGGCGAATCAACACCTGATCAATGCGCCGCCCATCCATATCGACCACCTCAAGCATCCAATTCCCCACGCGCAGCGTCTCCCCCACCGTCGGGATATGCCCCAGCCGCGCCAGCACCAGACCGGCCAGGCTGGTATACAACCCGCGTTCGGCTGGCGGGACCGCTGACAACCCGATCTTCTCGCGCACCCGATCGTAGGCTTCTTTGCCATCCACCAGCCAGCTTCCATCGTCGCGGCGCACCATCGAAGGCTCCTCGGGCACATCATACTCGTCTTCGATCTCGCCGACCAGTTCTTCCAGCACATCTTCCAACGTCAGCAAGCCGGTAATCTGCCCATATTCATCGACCACCAGCGCCAGATGCTCGCCCTCGCGCCGGAAGACCGCCAGCAAGTCATCGATGTGTTGATGCTCAGGCACAAAAATAGCCGGGTGGGCCAGATCGCGCAGCCCAGGCGGCTGCTCCAGCGTCTGCGCCCGCAGCAAGTCTTTGGCAAAGACCACGCCAACCACCGCGTCCAGCGTTTCCTGATAGACCGGCAGGCGCGAATAGCCCGAACTGATAAACACCTGCACCGCCTGTTTGAACGGCATCTCCACGTCCAGCGCCACAATCTCCGAGCGCGGCGTCATCACCGTGCGCACCACGCGATCAGTGAATTGAAAGACGCGCGAAATAAGCTGCGCCTCCCCTGGCTCGACGCTGCCGCTGGTCGTCGCTTCCTGCGCCAGATAGATCACATCTTCTTCCGTCACCGTCTGCTGCGCGGCGCGCCCCTGGCCCAGCACGCGCAGCACCACATTCACCGAAACCGTCAGCAAGGCCACAAAAGGCCGCCCAATGCGCGCGATGGCCTGCATCACCGGCGCGGCAAACATGGCGATGCGCTCGGCATGGCGCAGCGCCAGCCGTTTGGGCGCGAGTTCCCCAATCACCAGCGAGAGATAGGTAATCAGCACCACCACAATCACCAATCCCAACGTTTGCGCGTAGGGAGCCAGCAGCGGAAACGTTTGCAGCCAGCCCGCCAAAACCTGGGCAATCTCCGCGCCGCCAAATGCCGAAGCAAACGTGCCGATCAACGTAATGCCAATCTGCACGGTTGCCAGAAAGCGATCAGGATGCTCGGCCAGATCAAGCGCCTGCTTGGCTGTCCGTCGGCCAGCATCCGCCTGCTGTTGCAGCCGCCCGCGCCTGGAAGACACAATGGCAATCTCGGAGGCCGCAAAGAAAGCGTTGGCAAGCATCAAGACCAGAATGATGATAATTTCGAGAAAAATAAAGTCGTTCACAGAATCCCCCTCCTTGCTAGCGCTCGCATTCCCCGCGTGTCTCTGGCGTCTCTATCCTTGTATTAGATCATATTTGCGCGGGCCTGCTCGCCGGGCTGGTCAGGCGGCGCAAAATGCCCCCAGAGAGGCTAAACAGCTTCCCTGGGGGTAAGCGTTTCGCACAGGCCAGGCACAGAACCAGCAGCCTATCTCCGGGCGCTCTCCTGGTTCAGATTATCCAATAGTACCAGACGGCCACGATAGCCGCAGCCACACCGAGGGCCACCAGCACCAGGCCAAAGAGGCGCAAGCCCCGATGGGTTTTAGGCGCTGGCTGCTCCGCGTGATGCTTGCCTTTTGCGCTCCTGGCGCGCGGATGGGCAGCGCTGTGTGCCGCGTGCGCGGGTTTCTCTTTTGACGCGGGCGCGTCGGCGGCGTGCCTGGCATGGGGCGCGTGCGCCTCATCCGTCCCCTTCATCGCCGACGCCAGCAGCATCGCCTCGGCCAGATTCGGCCCATTGCCGCCCTTCTTGTGACCCGCTGCTTTGTCCTCGCCCTTTGTCAGCATGGCCGCCATCAGCAGGGCGCTGCTGTCCAGCCCCTTGCCGCCAGCTTCGTGTTCGCCCTCGCCCACCTGGAGCGGCCCGATTGGCCCTGGCGCTTGCCCGCGCTTCACCGCGCGCATCATCTTCAGTTCTGGCCTGTAATAGCCCGCCCGCCGCAGCATGCGCCGTTGATAGTTGCTCACCGCGCGAAAGGGTGCAAGCACTTTGTTGATGCCAAGCGCCTTCTTCACGCGCTTCTTCAACCTGGTAATGCCCAGCAGCGAACTCACGCTGGGCTTGCGATACCGCATATTCGACATCATCAGCCTGCCTTTCATGCCCCCTCGGCCTGTGCCCTCACATCCCTTCCTCTCTATTATACGTACCAGCTATAGAAGCAGGTTGCATCGGCTTTTTGGTTGGGCAAGACTCAGCACTTGTGCGTAGTCCTAAACCCTTGACCGGCAGGCATCCTTGCCTGTATACTGGCAGCATGGATTCTTGGCTGCTTCTTGATTTTTTACTATCTTGTATCTGGAGGAGGGATGCTGATGAGTGCGCATTCCCTGTTACTGCTGGATTCGTCGTCCTCGCTGGCCGACACCCTAAGAAACATCTCTAACGCGCTCTTTCAGGTTCCGGTGATTATCACAGCGCTGGTCCTGACCTTTGTCTGTGCTCTTATCGCCTGGATCATCGCCTATGTGTTTCTGCGCCCCAAAGAAGTCTGCTCGATGGTCTGCTCTATTCATTTTCTCTTGACCATTGCCACCATTGTGCTAGGGTTGCTCGGCGCGCTGGGCTTGATCGACCACTACTTCCCCGGCTCGCTGATTACCGGCGCGAGCGTCTCGCTGCTGGTCCTGGCGATTCCATTGTTTATCCTGGTCGAATCCTTTAACTACGTCGTCCTGAGCAACAAACACGCCCGCAGGCACCGCGATTTGCGCACGCCGCAAGACCGCAACACCCGCCGGGGCGTCGTCTTTTTGGCTCCGCTGGCACTCGGCGTCATCCTCCTGGCGGTGGGCATCATCGTCGGCACAGCCGTCTCAACCATCGCGCAGGTGATCGTCCTCCTGCTGGTGCTGTGGCTGCTGGCAATCGGGGCCGAACTGCTCGTTCTGCTGCTTGCCAGCCGTCGCCGCCGCCGCGTCGAGGTGCTGGGCGACGGCGCGGCGCTTAACCGCGAGGAATTGGCCGCCATCTGGGTCAGCGGCTTCAGCAGCTATCGCATCGGACGCGGCGAAACCGTCTTCACTTCCGAGACGATGACCGTCGAAGAGCGCGAGACCGCCTGGGGCACCTTCACCGAGCGTGTCTTCGTCACCGAAGAACTCATCCTCGAAGAGGAAGGGGAACTCGATCTGATCGAGGTGGAAGAAGCCGAGACGGCCACCTACGCGGTTTCTGGCGGGGGCAGCGCCGCCCTGGCGCTGCATGGCGGGCATCGCAATCAGCGCCATCCGGCGCAGAATCGCTTCTTCCGCCGCTGGGGTGGCGCGCTGCTCTTGCTGCTGGTCGCCGCCGTGGCAGTCGTCGCGGCGCTTGTCGGTGCGGTTGCTGCCGCTGCCACAGTTGGCATCGCGCTGGCCTTCCTGGCCCCTGTCCTCTTCCTGCTGATTCACCGCGCCCGCCGCGACAGCGAAATGCATTTTGCCACGGCAACGGCCCAGAAGATCAGCACCGTCCAATACAGCGCCGTCGCCGTTCAAGAGGCCGTCGTCGTTGCCGAGCCAACGCAGCCCACCACGCCAGCTTCGCGGCGCACCACCGGCGCGCAAACAGCCGTCCCACTGCACCCGGCGCGTCCGGTTCCGGTGACCCCACCCCTGGCCGAGCCGGAGATTCCGCCCAAGGAAGAGCCAGAGCCGCCAACCCTGCCATCTGCCGACGCCGAAGTTGCTGGGGCCGCGCACGAAAACCCCGACATCGCCGAAGATACCATCATCGGCGTGGGCGCTGCGGCAGCCGCCGGGGCCATCCTGGCAGGCGCAGCCGGGGCCGCGCACGAAAATCCCGATATTGCCGAAGATACTCTGCTGATTGGGCATACCCCCGTCAGCGAGGTCTCTGACCGCATCTCCATCACCGAGTTCCAGCATTATCTACGCGGCATTCATTATCCGGCCACGCGCGAACAACTCATTGCCCAGGCCCGCGCCAACAACGCGCCACCCAACATGATCGCCCGCCTGGAAGTGCTGGAAGAGGGCTACACCTTCGTCAGCGTCAGCGAAGTGATGCGCGGCTATGCCTATCATCGCTACCTGCGCGGCGTCCGCTATCCGGCCACCCGCGACCAACTGCTGGCCCACGCCCGCGCCAATAACGCGCCGCCCAAACTGATTAGCTGGCTGGAGGGCCTGGAAGCCACCGTGGTTTTTGCCAGCCTGGCGGAAGTGCTGCGCAGCCACACCAAGCACCTGGAGGAAAAGGGCGAAGAGAGCGCGGACGACGCAACCCTCCTCGAAGCCGCTCCCGTCGCGACTGGCGCAGCCGCCGCGACAGATTCAGCCGCTGCCGATCAGGTCAGCGCCTCCAAAGGCATCAGGATCACCGAGTTCCAGCATTATCTGCACGGCGTCGATTATCCGGCCACGCGCGAACAACTGATTGCCCAGGCCCGCGCCAACAACGCGCCGCCCAATATGATTACTCGCCTGGAAGAACTGGACGAAACGCACAGCTTCATCAGCGTGCGCGACGTGATGATCGGCTATGCCTACCACCGCTATCTGCGCGGCGCGACGTATCCGGCCACCCGCGACCAACTGCTGGCCCACGCTCGCGCCAATAACGCGCCGAAGAAGCTCATCCTCTGGCTAGAGACCTTGAGCGCCACCGTCACCTTCGCCAGCCTGACCGAAGTCGTGCGCAGCTATGCCACCCACCATCACGATGAGGAAGAAATCGCGGAGGAAGCGGAGAGCGGCGCGGGCGCGGCAACTGCTGCCGAGACGCCTGCCGCTGCCGCAGCACCCGCGGTTTCCAGCCGCATCGGCATCATCGAGTTCCAGCGCTACCTGCACGGCGTCGATTATCCGGCCACCCGCGCGCAGTTGATCGAGCAGGCGCGCGCCAATAACGCGCCACCCAACATGATCGCCAGGTTGGAAGAGTTGGACGAAACGCACAGCTTCATCAACGTGCGCGACGTGATGATTGGCTACGCCTATCATCGTTACCTGCGCGGCGCGACGTATCCGGCCACCCGCGATGAGTTGCTGGCCCACGCCCGCGCCAATAAAGCGCCCGGAAAGCTGATAGGCTGGCTGGAAACGCTCAGCGAGACCGTCACATTTGCCAGTCTGACCGAAGTCGTGCGCAGCTACTCAACGCACCACGTCGAGGAAGACGAAGAGGATGAGGACGACGAGAAGACCGTCACCATCGTTCCCACCTCAGATGAAGAGGAGGGCCTGAAGGGCATCGGCGTCAGAGAGTTTGCCCACTACCTGCGCGGGATTCACTATCCGGCCACCCGCGACCAATTGCTGACGCAGGCGCGCCAGAACGAGGCTCCGGCGAACATGATCGCCCGTCTGGAAGGGCTGCCAGAACATCACCGCTTCACCGGCATGACGGATGTCATGCGCGGCTATGGGCATCACATCACGGACGATGAAACCACCCAGTAGCATCGCAGTTCATCCCAAGCGAAAGGCGGCGCGGGGTTACCCCGCGCCGCCTTTCGCTTGGGATGAACCATCAGCGCCTAGCGTATATCTCCGTAGGCTTTCATCACATCCTGTGGCCCGGCAAACTCCTTGTTGGGGAACTGCTGAATCACCTGCACCACTTCCTGTGGCGCGCCGTTCTTCTTGGCCTGGTCCATCAATTCCTGCTTCTTTGCCGGATAATCTACGCCTTTGAGGTACTTCTGCACATTGGCAGGCGACTCTCCGCCTACACCATGCGACATTGTTGCTTGTCCTTTCTCTGCAAGAAACGAGACTTCCGAACGCACCCACAAACGCGACACGTGCGCCACCACGCCCGCGCACGCCTGGGCGCAGGGATAAATCCCCTCTTTCGGGTTCGCACGGACCATACCTAGCTGGTCTACCCGAAACCCGGCAGAAAAGAGCGAAACAGACAGGCGCTACCCAAATGGGCTATTTTGCTAGACAGGAGCGAACGCCTTGTGTATATTGATTATGGCGAGACAGGTAGTGGGTTTTTGCTGTTTTTCATTTCGAGTTATTTTCGAGGCCACTGCTATGCCCCCAAATCAGACACAATGAGGAGTAATCGCTTATGGTGAACCGGCTATTCTCAAAAAATCGGCGGGAAGCCGAACGCGGTCAGGGACTGGTGGAATACGCACTCATCATCGCATTGGTCGCTATCGTGGTGATCGCCATCCTGGTCCTGATGGGACCGCAGATCGGGCAGATTTTCAGCACCATCACCAACGGCCTCTAAGGGATGAGCGCAGCGCCTCTCTGTGGGGATAATGTGTCTGAGGCCGGGGAAGAAACGAGGGCAAAAACAGCGGGCCAGCTATGATGCTGGCCCGCTGCTCCTTTTTTAGCACCTGGCAGACGCATCAGAAATAGATATAGACCGCCGCGCATCCCATGCTCACCAGCAGCGCGGGAACGGCGGCCAGAATCAAACCAACGCTGACGTTATGCCCCCCTATATCAGAAAAGCCCAGGCTAATCCCACCGACAGCAGCAAAAAGCATCAGACCAACCAGCGCGCCATAGCGATAGCGCGCGTGCAATCTGCGGCGGGCCGAACTTCGCCTCCGGCGCGGCTGGCTGCCTGGCGGGCGCGGACGCCGTGGGCGCATGCCTGGCCCCTCATCCAATCCAGGGCGCGAGCCAGGCCGACCATCGCGACCATCGGGCCTGCCCATGCCGCGACCTGGGCGCTCAGGGCGTTCAGGGCGCTCACCATCCGGATAGCGTGGTCCGCGCGGCGGCATCCCCATATCGCGGGAACTGCGCGACGGGCGACGCTCCAGGCCAGGGTCGCCATCATCTCTGAAACGTGGCGGGCGCTGCGGCGGAACCGGTCCTGATGGGCTGCGTGGGGGTCGCTGATCCGGCGCGCTGCCAAAGTCCCGTGTCCGCCGTGGAGGCCGAGGGCTATATTCTTCCTCGTACTCAGGCGGAGGGCCACCTTCCCAGCGCTCGCGCGACTCGCGCGGCAGGCTGTTGGGGGGCGGAGTCCGCGCCGGATTGCGATAACGTCGATCATTCATTCGTCTGATTCCAGAGTTTTTTCAGAAGAGAGCAAAATACAACTCAACAGCTTTCTTGTATTATGTCACATCTGCCCGTGCAGCTCTTCCATATTACCACCTGCCGCTACCGTTTGCGGCGCACCAACACCAGCCAGCAGACCGTCATGCAGGCCAGCAGCACGCCCATATCCAGCGGATGCTCGCCAGAGAACCCCAGCGAATGAGTCACATCATCAGAAACGCCCGTCACATAATCGATATACACCTGGGGGAAACGCAGCGGCGAAAGGGCAAACAGGCCCGTCGCCAGCCCTTGATGAATCAGCCCATAATCGAACAAAGCGTACTGCGTCACCAGGAAAGCCAGCGCCGCGCCCAGCGCCCCAAACGCGCCGATAATCCATGGGCGCGTCTGCTCCAGGGCCATCCGCGCGCCTACTCCGGCCAGCAGACCCACCACAACAGCCAGATAGGGCATGGAAAGACCCGTCACCACCACCGCCCCAACCCAGAGCGCCCCACCCAGCACGCCGCCAATCGCGCCGCCAAGGATGGCATTGGTCATCGCCGAAAGGGTCAATGCGTCTGGATCGCGGTTCAAGCTCCAGCGCTCATCATCATCCCAGACCGGCTCTGCGCGCCGCTCGATCTGCTTCGGCGCGACCTCATCCCGGCGATTCCCCGCGCGGAAGTCGCCGCTCTGCTGCCTGAACTCCGGCACGGGAGCCGCGCCCGCATCCTCCCATCCCCTGGGAGCCTGGGGCGGCGGCGTTGGCCGGGTTGGCGGTCTGCCGCCAGACCTCGGCGGCGGCGCGCCACGCTGATACTCCGGGGGCAGACGCTCATCCTCGAATGGGAGTGGCCCAGAGCGCGAAGGCAGCGGCATGCTCGCGCTCCGGCGGGGCGCAGGCGGCATCTCTGGCTCATCCCAGCCTGGCGGGCCAGCGTTGGGATGGGACCGCCCGCCGGGAGCCGGACCACGCGGCGGATAGCCACCGGCAGGCGGCAGCGGCCCGCTGGGATTTCCTCTCGATGGCAGCGGGCCACTGGGAAAGCCCGCAGGCCGAAACTGTCCGCTTTGTGGGCCAGAAGGTGGCAATGGACCGCTGGGGTGCCCTGGAGGGAACATCGGGCCGCTCGGACCCCCGGAGGGGCGATGATCAGCAGGCGCGCCGTTGATAATAAATCCAGGCGGCGGCTGAAAGCCGCCTGGCGGACCGGCAGGTGGTGGCGCTCCTCGCCGGGCTTGCTCCTGTGGCGCGCCGCAGCGTTGGCAGCGTTCAGCCACATCTGGCAAACCGCAATTCCAGCAACGTGTCATACTCTGCCTCCGGCAGCGGGCGCTGGCGTAACCGAATTTCCGCATGCTCAGCTTCGCCTCGCGCGCCCGTGCCTGCCCCCATTTCCCGCGATGGCGCGAATCTCTTGCTCTCCTGCCTGCCGCAAACCGTCTTGGCAGGAAAACGCAGCCATTATATCAGACTCAGCAACGCCAGACAAGCGCGCTTGCCAGATGTGGCTCTCAGGCGCGCTCCTCGCGTGGCAGACATACGACAAAGGTACTGCCCTGCCCCGGACCGGGACTTTCGGCGCGAATCGTTCCGCCGTGCGCCTCGATGATCGCGCGGGCAATATAGAGACCAAGGCCCAACCCTTGCACGCCGCGCACGGTATCCGCTCGCGTGAAACGGGTGAAGATGCGCTCCAGATCGTTGGCAGAAATGCCCTGGCCTTGATCGTGGATTGCCACCTCGATCATGCGCGGAGCCGCCAACGCTTCCTGGTTCGATACCACAATCGTCACATCGCCCCCACTGGGAGAATATTTGATCGCATTCGCCACCAGATTGCTAAAGACCTGCTCCAGCCGCGTTTCGTCACCCTCCACAAAAAGGCCGGTCGCCGGGGCGTCCACCGTCACCCGATGCTTGGCGGTCGTCACTTGCTGTGCCTCCGCCACGCGGCGCAGCAACGCCCCCAGCGGCACCTCGCGCACCTTCAGATCAAACTTCCCCAGGTCAGCGCGGGCGGCATCCGTCAGTTCCTCGATCAGTCGCCCCAGGCGGTCAGCCTGCGCCTCGATTTTCTCCACCCACTGCATATCGGTGCGCCGCTCCACACCCTGCGGCGCTTGCTTTGTCCCCCGCCGCAACAACTGAGCAAACCCCCGAATCGAGGTCAGCGGCCCCTTCAACTCGTGCGCCGCCAGCGCCAGAAACTCATCTTTGGCGCGGTCCAGCGACCACGCCTTGGTCACATCCACCAGCAAAGCCACCGCGCCCACCGCCAGATTGCCCTCCACCCGCGCCTTGATGGGCGACGCGCTCACATGCACCTGCCACTCGTAGCCGGTGTCGGGCCGGTGCAGCGTAAGCTGCATATCATGCACCGTTTCCCCGCGCAGCGCCCGCATCAGCGGGAAATCCTCCACCGCCAGCGGCTGCCCGCCGAGCGTGCGCACCTGGAAATCTTCCACAAAGCGGGCGATATGATACTGGCCCGAGCGCAACTGCGCCCGCCCGATGCCAAGCATGCGCCTGCCCGCCGGATTCACCAGCAGCAGCACGCCATGCTGATTGCACACCAGCAGGCTGTCGGTCATGGCCTCCAGTACCGAGCCAACATAGAGCGAACGCTGATCGGCCAGGCGGGCAATCTGCTCCATTTCTGCGCGCGCCGCCTGTTCGCTGGTAGCACGGTGAAAACTCAGCAGCGCGTATTCCAGTTTGCCTTTGGCATCATAAAGCGGGCGTCCGCTAAAGACCAGCATGCGCTCCTGCCCATCCGGGCCGCGATAACGCAGTTCGTTGTTCGTGAACCGCTCGCCACGCAGCGCCCGAAACATCGGCCAATCCTCCAGCAGCAGCACATCGCCCAGCATCGAGCGCATCTCCACCGGCACATAGTCTTGCACCCGGCCTGGCGCAGCGGCAAACTCCACGCTTTCCGGCCAGCCCAACAATTCGCGGCCCTTCAAATTCAAATGCACAATCCGACCAAAGGGCGCCACCAGCAGCACGCCCTCATCCAGTTCTTGAAGGATGCGCTCGCGCTCGGCCACAGAACTGAGCATCTCCTGATAGCGTTTCCCCAGTTCGCGGGCCACATCCACCTGCTCGTGCAGCCGAACATATTCGATAGCCAGGGCCAGATACTCGCATTGATCGCTCAACAGGCGCATATCAGCAGGCGTAAAGGGAGAAGCATCCACAGAACGACCTACTGCCAGCACACCCAGCGGAATCACCGGCGGCGCTGCCTGGTCCGTGTATTCGCGAGCCAACCCATCAGACTGCGCCACCTTTGCGCCTGGTGGCTGCGGCCAGCGCGTGGGGCGGCCAAAAATGGGCATATACAGCCAGCGCCGCACCTGGTGAGCTTTGGCCCATTCTTGCAAAATGGGCGGGTCGGCCTGCTCGCTCGGCACTACCTTCTGGTCAATCAGCGACTGCATCACCGGGCCATCAGGCGTGGTTGGCACGCCCAGGCGAACGCTTTCCTGGCTCCAGGCTGCGCCATAGAGGGCGCGCAGCGACAGAGACATCCTGCCAGACGTTTCAACGGAACGCAGGCCATCGTCGGCGCGCTGGGAGCCTGTTTCCGGCACAGCAGCGTTGGAGGCAGGCTCGACCAGATAAAGCGCGCAGCAGGCAGCGCCCAGCCGACGCGCCACGCGATCTACCTGCTCATAGAAAACTGCCGTTAAACGGCGCGTGGTTTCCGCCGCGACATCAGGGGGAGGCACAGCGCTGGCTGTCTCTGGCTCGGAGGGCCGCGCATCGAAGGACGAAAGCATATCCGCCAGGGCCTGCCCTTCCTCCCAGCGCAGAAAGAGTTCAGCCTGCCAATAGAGAGGATTGTACTCCATCATCACACTTCTTTCTGAACGTCATACACGCCGTCTCTGACAAAGCCGCTGTTCAAAGCCGCAGGCCCAGGAATGAGAGCAAGCATATATGGACATACTTCAGCAGATGTGATGCCATAAACGCAGCTAATGCGACATATTAATGATAATATATATCGTTTATCGAGTCTATTGCCATTGGACACACAAGACCGGATTGAGCACCCCTCTGAAACTACGCCGCCTGATCTCCAAACCTCACCACAACAAGCCATCTTCTGCCTCTCTTGACAAATTAGAATATTTGTTCCATAATTTGGGAGAGGAATTGAGGCTCCTCCCCCCGGAAGGAGATGTCACCGATCCTCCGCTCTCTCGTGACATCTCCTCCTTCTTCCCTCATCCACCTCCTCCTTGTCGCTTTACCCCTCCGCTAAACACACGTATGACGTGGCGCACCAGTGGCATAAGATATGCACCCCCAGGCGCTGGCGGCCAATATCTTCACCACCAGGCTGGGGGCTGCTGTACCCGGCGAAAACGAGCAAGTTTAGGGCCAATTTCACGCATCACCGTCGGCAACCTTTGCAACGTACAGCCCTTTTGTTAAGAAAGGCAGCGTCGCGCCAACACGACAAGGAGAAACGCATCGATGAAAGCTGTCGTCTATAAAGAACCGTTCAAAGTCAGCGTCGAAAACGTGCCCGACCCCAAGATCGAGCACCCCAACGATGTGATCGTTCGTCTCACCAGCACCGCCATCTGCGGCTCCGACCTGCACATGTATGAAGGCCGCACAGCAGCCAGGCCGGGCATGGTCTTTGGGCACGAAAACATGGGCGTCATCGAAGAAACCGGCCCTGGCGTGACCAGCTTGAAAAAAGGTGATCGCGTCGTCATGCCCTTCAATGTGTCCTGTGGCTTCTGCTTCAACTGCGAACGCGGCTACACCGGCTTCTGCCTGACGGTGAACCCTGGCTTTGCCGGTGGGGCTTATGGCTACGTCGGCATGGGGCCATATCGCGGCGGCCAGGCAGAGTTCCTGCGCGTGCCCTTCGCCGATTTCAACTGCTTGAAACTGCCGCCCGGAAACGAAAACGAAGACGACTATGTCTTGCTGGCAGATGTCTTCCCCACGGGCTATCATGGCGCGGAACTGGCTGCCGTGAAACCTGGTGAAACCGTGGCCGTCTTTGGCGCGGGGCCGGTTGGCTTGATGGCCGCCTATAGCTGCCTGCTGCGCGGCGCGTCAGAGGTCTATGTCGTCGACCGCGTGCCGGAACGCCTGAACAAAGCCAAACAGATGGGCGCGACCCCCATCGACTTCTCCAAGGGCGATGCCGTCAAGCAGATTCGGGATATGCGCGGCGGCGATGGCGTCATGAAATCGATTGACGCCGTTGGCTATCAGGCGCACGCGCCGCAAGCGCCAGGCAAAGAAAACCCCACGCAGGTGCTTTCTTCGCTGATCGACGTGACCAACGCCACCGGCAGGCTCGGCGTCCCCGGCCTGTACGTGACCAGCGACCCCGGCGCGGCCAATGACCAGGCGAAGCAGGGCCTGTTGATGCTGCCCTATGGCAAGTTCTGGGAAAAAGGGCAGGCGATGGGCACCGGCCAGGCCAACGTCAAGAAATACAATCGCTATCTGCGCGACCTCATTCGCTCTGGCCGCGCCAAGCCCAGTTTCATCGTCTCGCACGAAGTCTCGCTGGACCAGGCCCCCATGGCCTACGAAAAGTTCGACAAACGCATCGACGGCTTCACCAAAGTAGTAATCAAGCCCCAGGCCCAGCCGAACACTATCAACAAAATGGGCTAACACACCAAACGTGGCCCAAACATGCGTCATCCCGAATATTGGGGGCCAAGCCCAGCGCGGCGGCAGCTTTCGGAGCGCCGCCTTCCAGGCGGCAAAACGCTGACCTGCCGCCGCGGACCGCTCAGGGCAGCCACGTTCGCTTCCGCGTTCCGTTGGCCGCCTGGAAGGCGGCGCTACCCGTCCACCCCGCTGCGCCACCCCACGACGGCTGGCGGGACCTGCTCTCAAAAATTCGGGATGACCCATGTTTGGGCCACGCCGCTTTAATTCATCGCGTCGACATCCGGCGCGGCGGAGCTAAAGCGAACCGGCGTCGTCACCTGCTGCAACTCGGCAATTTTCGCTTCGGCCTCGCTGCGGCTCTGAAACCAGCCAAAATCATCCAGCAACTGCTCGAACTGGATGTGATAGAGCATCCAGAGATTGCCCTGCACCTGACGCGGGACCAGATGCGGCTGAAGTCGCCCGACTGCGTTGAAAGATTGCTCGCGCATACGCGCCCTTCCTTCTTCCCAGGAAACAACAAACCCGCCCAGGTGGAGCGGGTCTTATGTATCCAGACGTTCAGGCAGGCCAAAGGTAACATCAGCTACGCTTGCGCTGAATCAGCACACGAAAGCCGCCCAGTCCCTTCGGGTCGAGCAGGCCGTTGACTGCATTGCGCAGGCTGTAAGCGCGCAAGAGATCGGCCTGGCCCTGGTCAGTGTGCCGCGCCGTGTCTGCCGCGCCGAACCGGCGGGCGCGCTGCGCCTCCATCTCCTCGCGAATGCCCAGCCCCAGCAGAAACTCGCGCTGCGTCGTAAAGCGCGAGCGCACCAATCCAACGCGGCGACCCTCCTCAATCAGCGCGCTGAAGTTCACGTGCGCCGTGATGTCCTGCTGGCCGGGGCGCGCCAGCGGCTCCTCGTTGGTGGTGTGCCGATAGTAGCACAGCAGCGTGCCACGCGGTCCCACGCGGCCATAGAGGCGGCGTGCCGTGTCGCCATAATCAATCGTCAGTGCAAAGCCACCCTTTGCCAGCCGCGCTGCCATCACTCGCATCCATTCCAGCGCGCGCAGATTGATTTCCGCGCGCCAGACACCGCCGCGCCAGGGAAGCCCGAAGCGCTCCAGATAGCCCGAAACCTCCGCCGAGGAGGGTTCACCCAAACGCTCCACCAGCCGCCCGTCGCGCTCAGCCACATACACTTCGCGCATCAGCCCGCCCTGCATCTCTACTAGATGGACGGGAAATGCATCGATCAACTCATTCGAGAGGATGACATGTGGCGCGTCATCGGCCACCTCAGATGCCTGGCCCACATCGAGCGTCTGATAGCGCAGCGCCTCGGCCAGCCCGGGCGCGTGCTCCCGAAGAAACGCCTGCACCTGCCCGGCCAGCACGCCCTGGCCCGCGCCTTCTTCCACCACCACAAAGGGCGCGGGGCGCTTGAGCGCTTCCCACATCTGCACCAGTTGGCGCGCAATGCACGCGCCAAAGAGCGGGTGCAGATGGGCGCTCGTAAAAAAATCGCCGGTCCAGCCCACCTTTGGCTTGCCAGCGGTATAGTAGCCGAACTGAGGATGATACAGCGCCAGGTCCATATACTCGGCAAACGTGATCGCGCCCGACGACGCGATGCGTTCCCGAATGATCGCCTCCAACGGCGTCAACGCCTGCTGCCTGCCCACTTCCTGCTGCATATATCACCTGCGATGAGTTTTCAGCCAGATCGGTGTTGTATAGACGGAACGTGATTGTCTCCCAAGCTGCGCCGGGCGGCGATCACGCCAACCATTCATGTACACCACAACGGACTATCAGAAAGGAACCTCTCATGAGTCGTGCAGCCACCAGTATCTTCGCGTACGGATGTTACCTGCTCGTCCTGGCGTTGACCCTGTTCACCATTCCAGATGTCGTCGCCAACCTGTTCGGCCTTCCGGCCCACAAGGATGTCTGGCTCTATGTAACGGCGATGACCGTCCTGTCCCTCGGCGGCTATTATATTGCCGCCAGCCGCGACGAAGCCACCAACTTCTTCCGCTTCTCCGTCATCATGCGCTGTGCCGTTCCGTTCTTCTTTGGCGCGTTTGCCTTGCTGGGGTTGACCAAGGTCAACATCCTCTTGTTCACGCCGCCCGATATCGTCTTCGCCACCTGGACCCTGCTCGCGCTGCGGGCGCGCCCAGCCACCAAGGCCATACCCGCCCAGGCGTAAAGCGCGCCAACAACCCCTGCGCCCCTGCTGACCCGCCACCACCAGCAATAGTGGCAGCGGGTCAGTCTGTCAGCACATCCGGCAACGCAAACGGCGCGTGGCTCGTCACGTCCATAAACCCAACGCTGGTAGCAATCTGCTCTCCCTCCCAGGTGAGCACCAGCAAGCCAAAAAAGGAATAGCGCCCGGTGGCCGCATCCAGACGATAGAGCGCGAACGCCGGGCTGGCATTCGTCCACACCTGGAGCAGACGCCAGGCCCCCGGTGTGGGCGGATTGAAGATCGCCGCCCGGAAGAACGCCTCGATGGCGTCTCGGCCAGAGAACCAGGCAGGAACCGGCGGCATCGTGAACCAGGCATCTTCTTTCAGCAGCGCCACCAGCGCCGGAACATCCGCCTGCTCCCAGGCGCGCAGATAGTGATCGAGCAGCGGGCGCAGGCGCTCTTCGATCTGCGCTGGCTGCGTCTCCTCAGATGGCGCGTAGCGCGCCAGCGCAGCGCGAGCGCGTTGCAGCGCGCTGTTGACGGCAGGCACCGACATCTCCAGCCATTCCGCCACCTCACTGGCAGGCCAATCCAGCACATCGCGCAAGACCAGCACCGCGCGCTGGCGCGGCGGCAGCACCTGAAGCGCCACAATAAACGCCAGCGTCACACTTTCTCGCTGCGTATAGTGCGCCTCTGGAGTATCCGGCAGATCGGCCAGCAGCGCGTCTGGCAACGGCTCCAGCCAGACGGGTTCTCGCGTCGCTTCCGGCAGGGGCAGTGTCGGCTCGGCTGGCGGCTGTGTCAGCGGCGGCAAAGACCGGCGCGGCCCGCGCGTAATCGCATTCAAGCATAGATTAGTAGCGATGCGATACAGCCAGGCCCGAAACGACCCCTGCCGAACAAACGTCGCGCGCTTCACCCAGGAGCGCAGCAGCGTCTCTTGCACCAGGTCTTCAGCGTCATGGACAGACCCCAGCAAACGATAGCAATACACCAGCAGTTCATGTCGATAAGGAGCCACCAGCGTATCGAACGCCGCATTATCCCCCGCCTGGGCAGCGAGGATCAGCGCCGTTTCGGTTGAGGTCTCCATAGAAGCCGCCCCTCTTGTCTCACAAAAGAATGGCTCCCTAGCCGCTCGTCTTCTTTGTACTGAGGAGAAGAGAGGAGAACAGGGAGCACTACTACTATAACCCCTCGAAGCAAACGATGCAAGTAGGCTTCCTATCCACCGAGCGCCTGGCTAGCCGAAAGCTAATCACCTTATTTACCAATTTGGTAAGAGCATCTCCGGTTCTATGCCCCGTTTGGTTATAATACAGTTATGAAAACACCACAATTAAAAGACCTGGAGGTCTTGATCGGCGACTGGGATTGGACGATGTCCAACGCCTGGTTTCTGGACAGCCTTGAGACCACAGTCGTCGGCACCGCCAGTTTTGAATGGATTGAACATGCCTTTGTCCTGTGGCGCTTCAAGCTCGGTGCCAGTGACGTGCCGGAATCGGTCAGCGTGATTGGCTACAGCAGCGCGACGGAGCGGTTCGAAGCGTTTTATTACGACAACCGAGGCGTATCGAGAATCTTCGACATGCGCTTTGATGGCAAGCACTGGAGCATGCTGAGACAGGACCCCGATTTCTACCAGCGCTTTACCGCACAGGTGAACGGCGACACCATTGCTGCGGCCTGGGAAGCTTCGGAGGACCAGGGGAAAACATGGCGGAAAGACTTTGATCTCTTGTTCACCAAAGTCAAGTGAACGAATCGCTCCTAGTGCGCTCCTGCTTGCTATAGCCCTCTTGACAACCCGAGCCAAAAACCGTATACTTGGCTCAGCAGCTTATGCTGCCCGGCGCGCTCAGACGCGCCGCGCACCTTGACAGCATGAAACGGTACCGCGTGGCGCAGCCAGTGGTGTAAACTGGCCGCGCCGCTCACCTCACCCCTGCATGCGCAAGGGATGGGGCTGGGGGCATTCTATCATTGGATGGAACGCATCTTCTCAGCGGCCATCCCCTGTGGGCGGGGCGAACCGCTTCCCGGTTGGCAGGGTGGCAGCGCAAGCTGCTGCTCTGCCTCCTTCGGCAAGCATCGTCACGCAGCAGGGGATGGCCGTTTCGTCGCTGGCATGCGCCCAACGACGAAAGGAGAATCCCCCAATGTTCTTCACTGCTCCCGAACTGGCCGCCTTCTGGTCTGCGGCCTGGTCCGTACCGTTTCGCCGGGCCTGCCGCTGGCTCGCCCCCGACGCGCAAACCAACATCTCGCTCGACACCAGACCGCCCAAACAAATCGCGCCACGCTGCGTGCAGCGCTGGGTCGGCCAGGCCATCCAGGCGCGCCTGGCCTGGATGCGCGCCCACCCTGAAGCCGCCGCCTACCGCTACAGCGGCCCCTACGACGAATGCGACCCGTCCATCCCCCGCTGGACCGACAGAGCCGATGTTCCCTACGACCGGCGCATATTACGCATATCTCCAGAAGGCCATCTGCTCTGGCGCTGGAATGTCGAAGTCGAACGGCTCCTGCGCATCAGCGAAGCGCCGCCCGCGCTGGTGGGCGCGGACGATTGGGCGCGGGCCGCGTTGGGCGTCAGCCAGCGGCTCAGCCAGCTTTACGCCGAACTCAAACGCCGCCATCGCGCCATGCGGGCGCGGGCCATCCTGCGCGACGAGTTACGCGCATACATTGAATGGGACTATCGCGCGGCGGCATAAAAACGCGGCAGCGCCGCGCCCCGGCTGGGGCGCGGCGCTGCCGACTGACCATCAATGCCTACCCAGGATATTGGGGCGGCTGCTGGCCGGGATAGGGTGGCGGCGGAGGCGGCGGGGGTTGATATTCGGTGGGCGGCAAATACGGCTGCCCTCCTGCATATTGGGTCGGCGGCTGATACGGCTGCGAGCCGGGATACTGCGCCACCTGCTGATAGGGCAGCGGATAGCTCCCCTCAGCAGGCTTCTTGATATAGCCGAAATACAGATACACCCCGCCTGCGGCCAGCGTCGCCAGCAAGCCCAGCACAAAGCCAGCCGTCGGACCAACCGACACCTTTACCGTCGTGTCCAGGGTCGTCTGGCTGCCAGTCTCATTGGGAAACGCGCCAAAGGCGGAAAACATATAAATAACCTCAACCAGCAGCGCCACACCGGCAGTAATCAGCATAAAAAGCTGCGCCTGCCTGGCCTGCATCTTGCCCAGCGCGCCCACGATGGGCAGCCCGATCAGCACCAGCGACGCCAGAATCACCACCACCACCAACGGAAAGCTAAAAGTTTCGGTAGCGTGCGGAGGGGTCACGTTGCTGATAATGGAAAAGGCATTATAGCTGTAGTCTTTCTCCGAGGTGTTGCAGAACGAGCCGGTACAGGTAATATTCACGCTGAACCAGGGAAGAAAACTTGAGATGAATAAGACCAGGCCACCGATGGCTCCGGTCCTGCCGGTCACGCCCAGGTTCCTCCAGAGCGTATTGAAGTCAAAGCCCGCGCCAGTGGGAGCGGGCGGCGTGTTATACTGCGGGTAGGTGGGCGGCTGGACCTGTGGATACCCGGGCTGCTGGTAATCCGGCTGTTGCGGATAGCTCGATTGCTGATACGTCGGCTGCTGATACGTCGGCTGCTGAGGATATCCCTGTGGTGGAGGAACCCGCTGGGTCGGGTCGTAGGACATCGTTTGCCCTCCTTCAAACAAAAGTAAACAAGACAACCCGGATATATGCCGCCTCTGGTTGCCAGCGCCAGAAGACACAAGCTGCCCTGACATCCCCAGGAAAAAAGGGGGATGGAAGCCTCGCTGATGGCACAGGCATTGTACCATGCGGTGTATAGAAAACACAATGAGATTGCTCACACCCTCATCTTGCCAGGGAGCCGATATTGTTTATGTCCAACTACTCATCCAGCCCCGCATCGCCAGCCCACTCAGCCGCGCCCGCGCGCCTCATGATTCTGGGCGTGCGCGCCGATCACATCGACATGGCCGGAGCGCTCGCGCGCATCGAAGCCATGATCGACCAGCACCGCAGCGCGGGCGGGCCTGCGCGGCAAATCGTCACCGTCAACCCCGAATTTGTCTGGGAGGCGCGCAACAATGTCGCCTTCCGCGAGACCATCAATCAGGCCGCCCTCGTGCTGCCCGATGGCATGGGCATCGTCTGGGCCTCGCGCATCCTCGGCCAGCCGTTTCCCGAGCGCGTCACCGGCACCGACCTGCTGCCCAGGCTGGCCGAACGCTGCGCCCTGAGCGGCTATCGCCTCTTCTTGCTCGGCGCGGCCCCCGGCGTGGCCGAACAAACCGCGCGCATCCTAGAGCAGCGCTCCCCTGGCCTTCAGATTGCGGATGTGTATGCTGGGTCGCCTGCCGACGCCGACGCCGCAGAGATTCTGCGCCGCGTGCGCGCCGCTCGCCCCGATGTCGTCACCGTCGCCTATGGCGCGCCCCGGCAAGACCTCTGGATTCGCCAGCACGCCCAGGCGCTGGGCGCGGCTGGTGTGGGCGTGGCCGTTGGCGTCGGCGGCGCGTATGACTTCATCGCCGGGCGCGTGGCCCGCGCCCCACGCTGGATGCAGCGCGCCGGGCTGGAATGGCTCTTTCGTTTGCTGCGCCAGCCACGCCGCGCCTGGCGCATGCGCGTGCTCTTGCCGATGGGTGCGCTGGTCTGGGTGCAGCGCTGGCGAACAAAATAGGTGGTCAGGGAATAGCCCTTCTCGGCTGTCTGTCTTCCAGAAACCTGATCTATGCGTTACACTTTGAGGAGGAGGCATACCAGGCCGCGCAACGGCCTCTGCGGGACAGGAGACCATCCAATGAAAAAAAGGCAACGTTTGATCCTCGTGCTGGCGCTGCTGCTGCTCACCTGCGGGTTAGTAGGCGGCTACACCGCCTGGACAATTGGCTTAAATTATATTGAACCCAGTGGCCCGGCAGGTTCGCCTCAGATACTCTTCGTCATCAAAGACGGCGAAACCACTGCCCAGATCGGGGATGACCTGGTGGCCCAGAAGATCATCAGCAATGCCCTGGCCTTCCGCCTGTGGGCGCGCTACGCAGGGCTGGACCATAAGCTCCAGGCAGGCGCTTATAAAATCTCCGCCTCGATGACCATTCCAGAGATTGTGACCGTTTTCCTGACAGACTCGCCCGTCGAGCATCTGGTCACCATCCCCGAAGGAGACCGCATCTGGCAGATTGCCAGCATCTTTGCCGCGCAGCCTATCCTTCAGAAGTTCAGCAGCGCCGATTTCATCAAAATCGCGCAAACCGGCACCTATACCGACACCACCGGCAAGAGCGTTGCGCTGACCTCAGAATACTGGTTCCTGAATCACGACCAGCAAAACGGCGCGGCAGCCAAGTTTGCCCTGGAGGGCTACCTCTTCCCCGACAGCTATCTGGTGGACCAGGATTCGACCACTGTCGATGTCATTCGCGAGATGCTGAACGATTTGGGCGAACATCTTTGCCCTGGCCCCAGCGGTCAGCCCGACGCCTACCTGAACAATGAGCAGCAGTGCGAGGCGCATCCTGCCCTGGACCCGGCCACGAACCAGAGCATCTTTGCCCTGCTCAAAGCGCACTACAGCGACGCCGACGGCAAAAGCATGGCCGACAAACTGGATCACGCGCTGACGCTGGCCTCCATCGTGCAGCGCGAAACACGCACCGATGCAGCGCGCCAGGGCGTCACATCCGTCTACTACAATCGCTATCTCGTCGGCAAGGGCGAATTAACACCACCAGAAGGCGGGCTGAGCCTGCTGCAAGCCGACCCCACGCTGCAATATGCGTTGGGCACGCCCGCGCAGCCCTGGCCGCAGTTGCAGCAAGCTGGCAACACATACAATCTCGGCGCGTATGACACCTATCAGAACCCAGGGCTGCCACCGGGGCCAATCTCCAGCCCGGGATACGCCGCATTCCTGCAAAGCATCAATCCGGCAAAGACCGACTATTTCTACTTCATTACCGGCGCGGACCATCAGAATCACTATGCCACCACCAGCCAACAGCAGCAGGAAAATATCAACAAATACGGCCTCTCCTCATAAGGGTGTATACAGATTGTCTGGCAGCAACCTGGTAATTTACCTGGTGATTGCTGCCAGGCACAAGCCATGCGTGGTACACTGCCCTTCGTAGTGCTTTTCAGGTGCTTTCGTTATTGGGGCTTCGCCTCATGCGTTCTAAAGGAAGAATCATTCTATGAGGTCGTGGCCCTTGAGCTATACCGATATACCAACCCTGACCCAGACCATCACCCGTTTTGCGGGCAAGAAAGTGCTGGTGGTCGGCGATATGGTGGCCGATGAATATATCATCGGCACACCCGCGTTCATCTCCCGCGAGGCTCCGGTGCTGGTGCTGGAGCAGCGCGAACACTTTACCGTCCCAGGCGGGGCCACCAACCCCGGCGTCAACGCCCGCACCCTGGGCGCTGAAGTCTATCTCAGCGGGCTGGTGGGCAACGACCCGCCCGGCACGCGCCTGCGCGCCAAGCTGGCCGAGTTCGACATCTCCTGCGAAGGGCTATACAGCGAGCCAGGCCGCCCGACCTCGACCAAAACGCGCACCCTCGCCGGAAGCAGCCAGCTTGTCCAGCAGCAGATCGTGCGCGTCGATGTCATCGACCGCTCGCGGCTGGGCAATGGCTCGCAGGCCGCCATGCTGGCCTATATCGAGCAAACGCTGCCGCAGATGGATGCCATCATCATCTCTGACTATGAGAACGGCGCGATCAGCCCCGCCATCATCGAAACCTGCGTATCCCTGGCGCGCCAACTGAAGAAGATCATCACCGTCGATTCGCACGGCGACCTCTTCCGTTTTCGGGGCGTCACTGCCGTCACACCCAACCAGCCCGAAGCCGAAGCCACCCTCAAAACCACCATCACCGATCTCGCCAGCCTGGAAGCCGCCGGAGGGCAATTGCTCGCGGGCACCCAGGCGCAGGGCGTCTTGATTACGCGCGGCAGCGAAGGCATGAGCCTCTTCGAAGTCGACAAGCCACCGCTGCACCTGCCTGCCAGCAACCTCACCGAAGTTCGCGACACCACCGGCGCGGGCGATACCGTCGCGGCCACCTTCACCCTGGCCCTGGCCGTGGGAGCCGACATGGCGCAGGCCGCCATGCTCGCCAACATCGCCGCGAGCCTGGTCGTGCGGCGGCTGGGCTGCGCCTCCAACACGCCGGAAGAACTCATACGCGGGGTGGAAGACGTGCTAGGAGTGTTGCCATAACCAATGTCCATCATCTATCACGCATCACCGAAAATCTATGGTCGCGCCGCGCTGGCTCGCGCTGTACATGACCTGCAATCCGAGGGAGCCGTCGTCGTCTTCACCAACGGCTGCTTCGACCTGCTGCACCTGGGCCACGTGCGCTACCTGCAAGCCGCCCGCGCGCTGGGTGACGCGCTGGTCGTGGGTGTCAACAGCGACGCCTCCACCCGTCAACTCAAAGGGCCTGGCCGCCCACTCGTGCCCCAGGAAGAACGCGCCGAAGTGCTGGCCGCGCTGGAGTGTGTGGATTATCTGACCATCTTCGAGGAACCCACAGCGGTAGCGCTCATCGAAGCGCTGCGCCCGAATATCTATGTCAAAGGCGGCGATTACGCCGCCCAGGATGCCGCCATCAATTACGCCAAACTGCCCGAAGCCGCGCCGGTGCTGGCCTATGGCGGGCAGGTGCGCCTCATCCCCTATCTGCCAGAACATTCCACAACGGCGCTGATTGAACGCATCCTCCAGCGCGGCAGCGCCACGGAGAGTTGAATATGGAACGCGACCTCATCGCCGCCGACAACGCCGAACCCAGCGGGGCCGCCAATGGGCAGGGTGAGCAGCCTACAGGGGAGGGGGGAGTCCCTGAAGAGGGACTTGGTGGCCGCAGGCCCTTAGGCGCGGTTTCCCCCGGAGGGGGCACGGCAACCGCCAGCAGGGGGGATGCTTCACCCGCCAACCCATCCAGCCATCGCCGCCTGGTCACCGCCGCCACGCTGATCATGATCGGCAACCTGCTCAGCAGCCTGCTGGGCATGGTGCGCTTGCAGGTCATCAGCGGCCTGTTCGGGCAGGGCGAAGAGACTGGCGCGTTCTTTGCCGCGCTCAAAATCCCGCAGCAGTTTTTCGATCTGCTCGTCGGCGGGGCCATCAGCGGCGCGCTTATCCCCACCTTCGTCGATCACAGCACCCCCGACAAACGTCGCGAACTCTGGCGCATCTTCAGCACCATCATCAACCTGGTTGCCATCATCACCGCCGCCGTCACCATCCTGCTGATCGTGCTCGCGCCGCTCTATCTGAGCCTGTTAGTCGCCTATCAGGGCGAAGCCTTCAACCTCACCGTCAATCTCACGCGCATCATCCTGCCCAGCCTGTTCATCCTGGGCCTCTTCGCCGTCGGCTCGGCCCTGCTCTACGCGCTGCGCTCCGTCATCTTCGCCTCCTGGGCCAACGGCCTCTATCACGTCGGCATCATCCTGGGCGCGGCCATCGGCGTGGTCCTGCTGGGCCAGCATTTCGGCATTTATGGCGCGGCGCTGGGCGTGCTGATCGGCGCGCTGGGCGAGGTCGTCTTGATCGGCGTCGGGCTGGCACGCCAGGGCATTCGCTATCGCTTCGTGCTGGACCTCAAGCATCCAGCAGTGCGTCAGATCATGCGGCTCTACGCGCCCGTCGCGCTGGGGCTGGTCATCACCGTGCTGGGCCAGCAGATCGATCTTCGCCTGGCAACTGGAACCGGCCCCGATAACCTCAGCGCCCTGGCCTCGGCCTCCGCGCTCATCGGCTTTCCCACCGGGTTGGTCGCCGCCGCGCTCAGCTTTGCCATCCTGCCCGCACTCACTGCGCACGCCAGCGAAGGCAACCACGAAGAGTTCAAGCGCACGCTGCGCCTGGGCATCAAGCTCGGCCTGCTGCTCATGATTCCGGCGCTCGTCGGGCTGGATGTGCTGCGCCTGCCCATTGTCGCCATCATCCTACGGCATGGCGCGTTCACCCTGGCCGATGTCAACCGCACCAGCATCGCGCTGCTCAACTACTCCTATCAACTGCCCTTCCTGGTGCTCGATCAACTGCTGATTGCCGCCTTTTACGCCCGTAAGAACACGCTGACGCCCGTCCTGATCGGTATGGTGGGCTGGGGCTTTTATCTGCTCATCGCCCTGCCGCTGGTCGGCAGCATCGGCATGCCCGCGCTGGCCTTCGCGCAGTCCGTCCAGAACAGCGCGCACGCCATCATCCTGCTCTTTTTGCTGCGCCGGGCCATCGGCCCCCTGGCGGGCGAAGGGCTGCTCGGCGCGCTGGGCAAAATCTGCCTCGCCTCCATCATCATGGGCGCGGCCTGCTGGGGCCTGCTGCAACTCGTCAGCCCGCTCCCCCTGTTCAGCCTGCAACATCTCTCCGGGCAAATCCTCACCGTCGCCGTCACCGCTGGCGGCGGCGCGCTGGCCTACTTCGCCCTGGTTCATTTTTTCGGTCTGGAAGAAGTGCGGCTGCTGGGCGGCATCGTGCGGCGCAGGCTGGGGCGCTAGGCGTGGGACTCAACGCGGCGTGATGCCATTCAAGATGCCGTCAACGATCTGCTCAGCCAGATCAGGGGCAAACTGCTTCCCCTCCACAATAGACCCGACAACCCAGTCATAGATAACCGGACCCATAATGATGCTCAACACAATGGATGTATCGAGATTCCGGCGCACCTCACCACGTGCTTTGGCGCGCTCGACTAGTTCGATGAACCCCTGGATGCGGGGCTGTATCAAGCGCCCTACCAGAACCTGAAAGACTTCTGGCCGGGCTTTTACTTCGCTCAATGTCCGCGTGAAGAGCTTTTGAATCTCCGGGTACGTAACGCCAACCTCCAACGCGCCGCGCGCGAGGGCGAGCAGATCGTTGCGGAGGTTGCCTGTGTTGGGAACAGGCACATGGACGCGAATCGTGTCCGTCGCCGCGATAATCAGGTCGTCCTTCGACGACCATCGCCGGTAGATCGTCGTCTTGCCCACACCAGCGCGGGCCGCTATAGCCTCAATGCTCAGCGCCTCGTATCCAACGTCCACCAACGCTTCCAACGTGGCGCTCAAAATACGTTGATCCGCCTGGGCGCTGCGTGGACGCCCAGGCTTACGTATACCATCAGAAATAGTTGCCATAGAGAATACCTCCTCTTGCTCCTCATTGTGTTTCAGTCTAAGCGACGGGTTCGCGCTTCGTCAAGTTCGACTGCTTACCGCGCGCTCACTCTTTTTCTTGCCCTGCGCCCACGTGCCATGTTGAGCATAGATGCGCCACATCCAGATAGCAATGCCCACCTGAAGGCACGCAATACCCATGCGGTACAGGCTGTACCACACCGGATACGGACTTGAGAGGAAGCCTGGCAATTGGACGCCCGCCAGTTGTAAGAGCGTCACCGGAATATCCAGAAGAGCGGCGCTAAAAGCCAGCAGCACAATCCAGAAGACCCAGCGCCAATGACGCCGAACGCCCACGATCAACACCGCGATCAGCGCCAGAACCCCGACCAGAAAAAGTGTCGCGAACAACGGATAGGAAGACGCCGCTGATGGAGGCAGCGAGAGTATTTCCCCGCCGAGGCTGGGGTCAACAATACAAACTGCTACTATACTCAGCGCCACCAGCGCAAAAAAAGCGATGAGCGCTTTTTCTAACTGCCGTTGCATCTGGAGATTCTTCACAAGTTCCCTCACCCTCAGAGGTGCCGGGCGCGCTCAGCAAGAACGTCATCAGCGCGGCTGCTCTATGACGTTCTTGCGGAAATCAGCAGCGCTGCTGCCACCACGCAAACAACTCGCTATCCCTGCGCCTCCACCGGCTCTGGCACCGTTGGCTGCTCTCCTGTCTGCGCTTCAGCCATCGGGCGGTTGCGTCCGGGCAGCAGCAGCGACAGCACCACCAGGGCAATCGAGCCAAAGCAGATCAGCCAGAAAATGCTCTGGATAGCCCAGGTGCCCGCCTGCACCGGAATCTGCGCCTCAACCGCGCGCAGCGCTGCGGCCACCCCCGGATTGCTGGGATTGACGCCCGAACCCGGCAGCAGCGCCTGAAATTGATTGGCAAGCGTCATCGCCTGATTTTGCGTGCGATCAAGAAAGATCGTCGTAATGATCGCCACACCGACGGACGAGAAGATCAACTTGGTCGAAAGGAAGAGCGACGATGCTTTAGCAAGCGCCTCACCCTTCAACGCCTCCAGCGCCAGCGTCTGCACTGGCACATTGACCATGGAAAAGCTCAGCCCAACCAGGAACAACCCCCACCACAGCGCATCAGGCCCCGCCACCGATGGAACCGCCGTCCCCGTCCGCACAGCGTTCACAAGCTGGCTGGCCGTCGCCGTTGGCTGAATCGTCTGCGCGAGCAGCCAGGCGCTCACCACCACAATAATTGACGCGAGCATAATCACCCAGCGTGGCCCAAGCGCGCGATAGAGCGCCGCAGAGACAACCGTCCCCAGCAGCGTGCCCACACCAAAGGGCACCAGCGCCAGGCCAGTATCCAGTGCCGAAAGATGCGGCACGCGCACCGCCTCGAAGTACAGCGGCAGCAGCACCAGCAAACCAAACGAGATAATCGCCGTGGCCCAGGTAAAGATGCTGCTCAGCAAGAAATCGCGCCGCCCAAGCTGCCGCAGGTCCAGCGCGGGGTCACGACTGAGCCGCAGCGCGTAGAAAGAGAAGACACCCAGCAGCAGCACACCCGCGCCAACCAGCACCCAGACCAGCCAATAGCCCCAGCCGTACAGGTCGCCACCGGGATTCGTCGCCGTCACGGTGTCCGGGTTGGTCTCTGTCACCAGCTTGAACGCATACACGATAGCGATGATGCCAAGCGTCGAAAGCGCCAGCCCGATGTAATCGAAGCCAACACGCCGCGATTCGTCAGGCCGATCATCTGGCAGCACAAAGAACGCGGCAACCACCGCCAGAATGCCAACCGGCAGATTGACAAAGAAGATGCTGTGCCAGACAAACGTATCAGTCAGCCAGCCGCCCAGGATGGGGCCAAAGACCGGAGCCAGCAAGATCGGCACAGCCACCAGCGCGCTGGCCCTGGCGCGCTCTTGCTGTGGGAAGGCATCGAAGGCCAGCGCGGGACCAATCGGCAGCAGGATGCCACCACCGACGCCTTGCAGCACGCGGAACGCGATCAGCCAACCAATGCCAGGCGAAACCCCGCACAGCACCGAACCCAACGTAAAAACTGTGATGCCCAGCAGAAACATGCGCTTGCGCCCGAAGCGGTTCGCCAGATAGCCGCCAACGGCCACCACCGCCGCGTTTGCCAGGAAAAAGCCGGTAACAATCCACTGCACCGTGTTGACATCGGTATGCAGATCATTGCGAATGGGGTTCAGCGCCACTGTGACAATCGTTGTGTCCAGCACGATGGGAATCAGACCCAGCGCCGCCACCAGCGCGACAAGATAGCGATTGTTCTTCATGGGATGCCTCCTTTTCGATACGAAACGATATCGTTTCATTTCTCACAAAGAGCATACCACGATGAATATAAAAACGCAATAGTTTCGTATCGAAATTATTGCGCCTCAAAAAAATCTATGGCGGCAATCTCTGGTGAAATGATGAGAAACGGGCCATGTGAGCGGATGAGCGCATCCGCATCCCATCTGTGGTCAGAACAGCCATACCAGATGCATCATTACCTTTGAGCGCGAAAATGGGTCTTTCTCTTTAGAGGAGCAAAACCTGGGGAGCGAGCGCTATGGTAGATGATCTGATAACGACTATCAACGCAGCACAGAACGGCGACCTGGACGCCTTTGGACGCATCGTCGTGCAGTTTCAGGATATGGCCTGCGCAGTCGCCTACGGGTGGCTGGGCGACCTCCAAGCGGCAGAAGATTGCTCGCAAGAAGCGTTCATTGAGGCCTACCTCCAGCTGCCCTCCCTGCGCGAGCCTGCGGCATTCGTTGCCTGGCTCCGCACGATCATCTACAAGCATTGTGATCGCCTGACACGCAGGAAACAGCCTCCCTTGCTGCCGCTGGAAACCGCTCATGGAGTGGCCGCCACCGACGGGGATCCAGCAGAGTTGAGCGAGACGCGCGAGCTGCAAGGGATGGTGCAGACGGCCATCACGTGCTTGCCGCCACCGGAACGCGCGGCCACGCGGCTCTATTATCTGCTGGGCTATTCGCAGGTCGAGATCGCCACGCAGTTGGGTCTCCCGGTGGCGACGGTGAAACAGCGCATCGCGGTCGCACGCCGCCGATTGCGCGAGCGCCTGGCCATCCAGCTTGGCCCAGAGGTGCTCCGGCGGCGTCCGTCACAGGCGCCCCGTTTTGCTCGCGCCGTCCAATTCACCATCGCGGTCATGTGCGGGGACCTCCCTCGCGTCCGCGACTACCTCGCCGAAGATCGCATGCTGGTGCAGCAGAGGGAAGCGTGGGATCCGGCCACCGCCCGGCTCTATCCGTTTCCAGTGCGCAGTGGCTTCACGCCGCTGCATCGGGCCGCGGTCAATGGCGATGTGGCGCTCGCCTCCCTGTTGCTCGCCCAGGGAGCTGATCCTAATGCCCGCGCCGATCTTGGGCAGACGCCGTTACACATGGCCGTGCTGGCAGGGCAAGCCGCCAGTGTCGTTTGCCTGCTGGCAAGCGGAGCCGATCCGAATCTAGGAGCGCACCATAGCATGACGCCTCTACATTGGGCCGTGTGTCATGAACGCCGCGATCTGGCGCAGCTCTTGCTCGCCGCGGGCGCACGCGCCGATCTGCCCGATGCGGGCCAGCGCACGCCCCAGGACTGGGCGCGACTCAAGGGAGTGCCGCTTTTGGAAGAGGCCCCTGGTGCGCAGCACGTCTCCAACAGCCATTTCGTCTGATGAGCCATGAACACAAGAAATGAGGAACCATGCATGTCCACTCTGCTCGCCATTCCTACTGGTGATGCGACGCGCGGTCGCCTGATGAATGTCTCCGGAGAGCCCCTGGATGACCTGGGGGAGATCGCCGGACCGCGCGTGGCAGTGCAAGCTACGGCCGCACCTCTCCCCTCGGCCAAGCCTGTGCTGAGTTTCTATGAAACTGGGATCAAGGTCATCGATCTCTTCGCCCCGCTGGCGCGGGGAGGCATCATCACGATCCATTCCCCAGGGACAGGAATGGGGAAATTCGTGTTGCTGTGCGAACTCGCCTATCGTCACGCCAAATTGCGCGCGGGGCGTGTGGTGCTAGTGGATAGCGGCACCGATGCCACGGCGGCGGCCTTGCTAGGTGAGGTCCGTGAAATGGGGGTGACGCCGTATCTCTCCATGCTCTCCAGCGCGCCCACTGACCCCCTTGAGCTACGGGAGCAAGCGGCACTGGCAGGAATGGTGCTGGCCGAGGGGTTCCACGCCCAAGGGTATGAGGTGCTCCTCTTCATCGAACGTCCGCTCATCACGCTGACGAATGCGACGGCAATAGCCGCCCGACGAGCGGCAGCACGCGGAGGGATCACGCTGCTGAGCGACTCCCAGGAGGCAGAATGGGAACCGCTGCCGCCTGCGCTCGGACCGGGAGCCGCGCATCTGGCCTTCAGTCGTGCTCTGGCTCAGCAGCATATCTGGCCGGCTCTTGATCCGCTTGCCTCGCAGTCTTCCTTGCTAGCCGAGGGCATGGTCAGCGAAGCGCAGCAAGCCACAGCTCAGGCGGCGCGGGTGTTGCTTGGGCAACTCGGAGCAGAGCGTCTTGGAGATGACGCTGAACGCCTGGCTCGGGCACAGCGCCTGCAGCGTCTCCAAGCGCAACCGTTCTTCGTAGCGGAGCCGTTCACGGCTAAGCCTGGTGTGTTCATGCCGCTGGCGGATACCTTGCGCAGCTATCAGGAGGGGCTGGATGAGCGCCTCACAACCCCAGCGCAGTGACCAGGCCTGCGCCACATCGTTCGCGTCGGGCGCAGAATGCCTCTTCTCCCCACCCGCACTCAACTGACGGTCCTCTTCGCTGCTCGGAGAGGACCGTCTCTCGATGAGGTGATGAGGTTGTCCCGACAACAGCGCTTGAGGAGCGCTGTTGTCTCATCCCAAGATGCACGAAGTCGCAGAGTCGCGCTTTGTGTTTGGCCTGGATGGGAAGACTTGGAGAGGGACGCGCGGTCCAGCATGGACCGCGCAGAGGAGGAAATCGATGGCACGGCGAACCCCTGCCCCATTACCAACACACCAGGGGCATCTGGCAGTCCAGTACACGACGTGTGGTACGTGTGGAACCCTTTTACACGCCGCGCACCGCACCCACCGTACCATTCGCCGATTGGACGGCATCTGGCGCCTCCATTTCATGCTCCTGCGCTGTCTCAACCCGCGCTGCGTCTCCTTCCGCAAGCTGTTTCGCCCCGAAGAGGAAGGGGCTTGGGCCTTGCCGCATGGCGAGTTTGGCTTTGATGTGATTGCTCTGATCGGGCAGTTGCGCTATGCCCAGCACCGGAGCCTTCCCGAAATCTACCAGGAGCTGCGCACCCGTGAGGTGACGATCGCCGAACGCACGGTGACAAATCTCTTGGCGCGCTATGAGGAACTCGTGGCCCTCCGGCTCACGGATGCAGAGGCGCTGCGGCACCGCTTCCTCCCACAGGGACAGATCATCCTGGGGATCGATGGGTTGAAACCCGATGTGGGCCATGAAGTCCTGTGGGTCCTCCGCGATTGCCTCTCTGGTGAAGTGCTGCTCGCGCGCAGCTTGTTCAGCGAAGCTGAAGAGGAACTGGTCGCATTGCTTCGAGAGGTGCAAACGTTGGTCCCGGTCCCCATCACGGGGGTCATCTCTGATGGACAAACTGGCCTTCGGCATGCGGTTGCCAAGGCGCTTCCCACGATTCCTCATCAACTCTGCCAGTATCATTAGTCTCGGTGAAGCGGCCAAGCCCCTCTATGAAGCGGATCGCCACGCCAAAAAAGACCTCAAAGCCCTCGTGCGCGACATTCGTCCGGTCGAACGCCTGGCAGAAGGGTACCCCTCATGAGGAGTGCGCCAACAAAGCAAACATCACAGGCTGCTATCCATACTGCTCGCTGCTTAGCAGTTCACCAGAGATTGCCGACGTAGAAAAAATTGGCTTGCGCATCCCATCTTTTTGTGATTTCCAGCGTTTGCAATGTCTCTTGTTCACCTCATGGTGGTGCTCCACGTTGCCGCTGATAGGCACGGGGCGATTGCCCAAAGCGCCGTTTAAACACGCGCTCGAAGTGCGCCAGGGACGCGAAGCCTGCCGAAGCACTGATGGTCGTTACCGGCAACTGAGAGACGCCCAGCAAGGAAGAGGCAAACCGCAACCGCAGGTCTTGTACATAGCTTTGAAAGGTCAAGCCAGTCGTCTTGTGGAAACACGCGCTGAAGTAATGGGGAGACAACCCTGCCTGCCGGGCGACTTCGTCCAGAGAGAGCGGCTCCCGAAAATGATGCTGGATGTAGGTAAGAGCCTGGTGGAGACTTTGCTGGTGGGGGCTTGCCGACGCGCGCCCTCGGCTGTGAGGCTCTGGCGCGCATAATCTGCTGAGGTCGACGAGCAAGCGCTCCAGGGTGGCACGCATGACGAGTTGATAGCCTGCGCGCTGCTCCAGCATCTCCCTCTGGAGACGGCGAAACTCCGCCTCCAGCTCCCTCCGGCGCTCCTCTCCCACCTGGGCAAAGGGCTGGTCTGCCGAGGCAAAGAGGAGCTGCCGGAGGTCCGCGCTAAGCAGCTCCTCAGCAAAAATGACGTTGAAGAGTTCGAGCGGCTGGCCCGGGGAGGGTGTGAGCGCGTGAAAGTCGGCGGGTGTCAGTAAGAACAACGCGCCTGGCAACAGGTGCCGGGGCGTTCCATTGAGCACATGCGTGCCCTCACCCGCGAGAATGAAGTGAACTTCATAAAACTCATGCCAGTGGACACTGACTGGCTCTCGAGCGACCTGATGATATATCTGCATCGACAAGGATGCTTGCGGCAAATAGTCCGCGCTGCTCAGACGCTCAGGCTCTTTGAGCCGTCGGTTGGAACTTTTTGGCATGCCCTTCCCTTTCTCGCGCTCGCCCCGCATGTCGGCCTCACATCACATCATAGCTGTTGCCTGCCAGGTCTTTCCCGCGCGCCAGCCAGATGCGATGTCCCCGATTCTTGTCGGGATAGACCTGGATGGCGGTCGAGAGATAGCGCATCGTGTAGCCGCAGCGGCGATAGGGGCTGGTGTTGGCGTCAGCGCCATGCATAATGCGCCCATCGTGCAGTGAGCATTCCCCCGGCTCAAGCTCGAACGAGACCGCTTGTGAGGTATCGAGGTCTTTGATCTGCGAGGCAAAGGTGTTGCGCGTTGGATCGATGTCGACATACTCGGAAAAGCCCCCAGCGAGGTGGGTTCCAGGAAGCACCTGCATACACCCGTTGGCTCTGGTGCTGCGGTCCAGCGCCAGCCAGACGGTCACCATCTGGTCATAGGCGCTACAGCGGCCCTCCCAGAAGGCCGAATCCTCATGCCAGGGGGTAGCCCGCCCGGTATAGGGGTCTTTGCAGATAAAATGACTGGACCACAGGGCAATGTTGGGGCCAATGAGGGGTTCGACCAGATCAAGCACCTCCTTGCTGAGCAAGAAGGCTAACAACCGTTCGTCACGGAAATGCGGAGTATCGAGTTCATCTGAGAGCTTGGCCCCTTTTTGGGCCAATTGCTCTTCAAAGATGGTGTGGAGTTGGGCCAACTGTGCCGGAGCAAAGAGTTGCCGGTGATACAGACAATAGCCCTGTTCTTTGAAAAATGCGACTTCTTCCAGTGTGAGGGTTCCCATAGGTTCCTCCCTTTCGTGTTGGGTGGTGTCCAGGGTGTTCCTGGCTGCCTCTAGCGTACAAGAAACACGCTCTTTCTGCTGCTCTCCTCTTCCGATACATGCGATGCATCTTCCGGTGTTTGGAAGCATCTGACCATTGGCTTGATTTTTCTCTTCTATCATGTTATATTGTTACCTAAGTAACAATATAACATGATAGAAGAGAAAAATATCTCCTGGGAAGAAAGCGAGGAGCACATGCCCAGCCCTGAAAACAGTCACGATGCCGAAGGTGTCAATTTGCCCATCGAGCGCGTGCAGATTGGCGCGCGTGTGGAAAAGCGGATGTTGAAAGTTCTCAAAGGCGTGGCCGAATATCTCGACCTGTCGCTGGGCGACTTGCTCGAAGGCATCGTGCTGCACGCCTTCGAGAGCAAGCCCCCTTTTAGCGAGGAAACGCTGCGGCGCATCGCTCAATTGAAAGAGGTCTATGGCATGGACTACGACGCGAGCGCCAGTCATCGCCTCACAGAAGCGCCGCCACGTCAGCCAGAGCGGTAAGAGACGCACAGACACGCAGAAAGGAACATATCATGCCAGCCAACACGCAGCATATCATCGTGAGCCAGACCATTCATCTGGCAGCGCCATCCCGTCAAGTGTTTCCGCTCTTCGAGCCGCTTGGCGAAAAAGCCTGGGCGGCGGGCTGGGAACCACACATACTCTATCCTGCCGATGGCACGGCAGAGGCAGGGGCCATCTTCACGACCAGCCATCCACCGGAAGGCGAAAGTATCTGGGCCATGACCGCCCATGACCCGGCTGCGCTGCACCTGGCCTATCTGCGCGTGACGCCTGGCGTGCAAGTCGCCTTCATCGAGGTTCGATGCGAAGACCTGCACGATGGAACCACGCGCGCCACTGTCAGCTATACCTTCACCGGGCTGAGCGCCGCTGGCAACGAGAAGCTGACCCAATTGGCGACGCATCACCAGCAGGATATCGCCACCTGGGAACAGGCCATCAACTTCTATCTGGCGCATGGACACGCCTTGCCGCAGCACCACCAGGGGCTTGATCCTGAGCGCAGAGCGGTCCTCTGAATCAGCGCTTAGTACCATCGCATTGACAAACACAAGATGGATGGGCTAGACTGGCAACATCTCTGCAAGGAAGCAAGAAGCAAGCTCCAGCATGGGCGCTCGCTTACGAAGCAGAATATCCAGCGGCAGATACATCTGCGCTGTATCATTCCCTGATCGGGGATTCAGGAGAGCCGCCGAGATGATGAATAGCCAGTCATTCAATAGATTTCAACGTTCCCCCTTTGTAGAAGACCCGCGTGACCAGCCGCAACCACCAGGACGCCCGAAACGCGCTGGCCCACTGCGCCAGTTGTGGAACGCCTGGCTCTGGCTGACCGGCCCACGCCCGGAGCGCTTTGCCAGCGCCATCACCGGCCAGGAACGCCTGCGCCGCTCGCGGCTGATCAGCGCGCTCCTGCTGCTGGTCGCGGCTGTGATGGCGCTGCTCATCCCCAGCGCGTTCAGCGTCGCCGGTCTCTGGCAGCCCATTCTCATTCAAGCCACGCTGGCAGTGCTGGCGCTGCTGCTCAATCGCAGCGGACTGGTCACCGGGAGCGGCCTTGCCATCATCGTGCTGGCCGATCTAAGCATCTCGCAAAATATTGTGCGGCAGCCTTACGGGCTGACGAACACCACCCTGGCCGACCTCTATCTGCTCGTGATTCCTATCCTGATTGCAGGCATGGTGCTGCCCAACATCTTCATCCCCATCACCGGCATCATTCAGGTGCTCATCAGCGTTGCCATCTTCCGCTTCCTGCATCATGACACCCTGCTAGCCCAGGAAATCCAGAAAGTGGACGGCAACATGGGCTATACCTCGGTCCTGGGGCCAATTCTGCTGCACGTCTGCGGCACGGGCATTGTCTGGCTCTATGCCTGGAGCGTTGACCGCGCCATCCTGCGCGCTGACCGTGCCGAAGAACTGGCCGAGGCCCGCGCCCACATCGACGAGCAAGCCCGCCAGATCGCCGAGCAGAAACAGCGCCTGGAAGAAGGCATCCAGACCATTCAGGAGGTGCAGGCGCGCGTTGCCAACGGTGAATACAGCGCCCGCGTCTCGCTGCAAGGCAACGAACTTCTGCCGCTGGGCGTCAGCTTCAACATTATGGCCGAGCGTCTGAGCCGCGTCGAACGCATCGAGCAGGAATATCAACACCTGGAAAACGCGCTGCGGCTGCTGTTGGATGCCTGCGAGAAGTTGGCGCGTGGGGCATCTCCGGTTAGCTTGCGTGCCACAGGCACGCCGGTTGATCGTGTCTTTCCTTTCTTGACGCGCCTGCAACAACTCAGCACGCAGCTTACGCAGGGCAGCGCGCTGGCTGAAGACCTGCGGGCCGTTCTGGAGCGCCAGATCGAACACCTCACGCTGGCCGAAACGCGCCTCATCAGTTCGCTCTCGCTGGCAAACGATCTCGCCATCCAAACCGTGCAAACCCTGAGCCCGCCAGCCATCGAAAGGACCAGCGGTCCGCTGGACGCTCAAAGCAAGAGCGAGACGCCCGGCGCTGCTACCCAGATTAGCGCCCTGCTGGATAAGCAGATTACGCTGCTGGAGCAGGTCAAGAAATACGACGAGCACGCACGCGATCTTGGGACGCGCTGCATGCAGGGTGCGCGCATCCTCAGCCAGCGCCTCAAAGAGACAGGGTAAAGAGGAAGCCATCCCTCTTTTCGCTTTCCGGTTTTGCCTGGCTGAAAAAGAAGCGCCTGGCGTAGAGGAAATCGGGAGGATGTCACATGCTGACTATCGACATCGAGACCGCCCGGCGCTTCATCCTCGGCAAGCAGGGCTTGTGGCCCGGGCGGCGCTGGCACGGCACCGAGGGCACGGAGCAGGCCATGCGCACGATGGAGTACCTACAACTCGACCCGCTCAACATCATCGCGCGCAGCCAGGACATCACACTGCACAGCCGTGTGCTCGATTACACGCCTGGCCTGTGGGAAGACCTGGCCTATGGGCAGCGCAAGTTCTTCGACTGTGGTGGCTGGCTGGCCGTCAGACCGATGGACGAACTGCCGCACTGGCGCGTGGTCATGCGCCGCGAGCGCGATGGCGTCTCTGGCGACCCGCGCATTGGCCGCATGGCCCGCGAACACGCCGAGGCGATCGAGGAAATGCGGACCATCCTGCGCGAGCGCGGCACCGTGAGCAACCGCGACTTTGCCATGGCGACGCGCACCCGCACCCAGAGTTATCGTGGCCGCAAAGACAGCGCGTTAGCGTTGTATTATCTCTGGCGCATCGGCGAAGTGATGACGCACCACCGCGAGCGCTTCGAGCGCGTGTATGCCCTTGCGGAAACTGTCGCGCCTGCGCAGCACCTCCGCGAAAGTGACGAGGCCGAGGTGGATCGCTTCTTACTCAAAAAGGAAGTGAGCTTCTCTGGCCTGGCGCCCCTCCGCCGCACGAGCGATGCGTTTCACGGACGCGGCGAGCCGGACCGCGCCGCGAAGCAGGCGTTTGGGGTGATGCTCGCTGAGGGCGAACTCATCGAGGTGCGAGTGGAGGGCTGGAAGGCGGTACACTACGCCCTGGGGAGCGACGCCGAGGCGCTGCGCGATTTGAGCGCGGGGCATGTGCCGCAGGCATGGACACCGCTCTTGACGACTACCACGGAAGAGGTCGTCTTTCTCTCGCCGCTCGATCATGTCAGCGCGCGTGGGCGGGCCAAAGCCTTATTTGGCTTCGATTACGTGTGGGAGGTCTATAAGCCTGAGAAAGAGCGCAAGTTCGGCTACTACACGTTGCCGGTGTTGTGGGGCGACCGACTTGTGGCGCGCTTCGACAGCAAACTGGACCGAACCACCAACACGTTCGTTCTCCTGGGCTTGTGGTTGGAGGATGAGGCCCTCGGCACAAATGTGGCTTTTGCGGAGGCCCTGGCGCGTGGGTTGGCGCGCTTCGTGACGTTTCTCGGCGCGGGCACGCTGGATGCCAAGGCGATTCGCGAGCCGCTGCTGCGCCAACACGCCTGGGCCTCACAGGAAGCGAATGCAAACGAAATGTGAGGATATTCGGCCACTTCTGTATGACTCGCTACACTTCACTTTGTAAACTCTTGACATCTTCCTCATATTTTGGTAAATTATTTAAGTTACTAAACTATTTGGCGTTCCTGAAAGAAGGGTTATGCATGGCTTCTGAAGAATCACTTACGTTGCAAGCGGGGTCGGGAGACATCAGCCGAGGCAATGGGGCCAACGGTCACCGTCAAGACACAGCGGGCAAGCCCCTGCGGGGCAAACAGCTTGCCGCCACCGTCACCGGCCTCTTGTTGGGTATGTTGCTCGCCGCGCTGGACCAGACGATTGTCAGCACAGCCATGCCGAAAATCTTTGGTGAATTAGGCGGCGCGCAGCAAGACTATTCCTGGGTTTTCACCGCCTATCTGCTGACCTCGACGGTGACCGTCCCGATCTATGGTAAGCTTTCGGACATCTGGGGCCGCAAATGGTTCTTTATGGGCGGCATCGTGATCTTCCTGGTGGGGTCGGCGCTGTCGGGCGCGTCGCAGAACGTCACGCAGTTGATTCTCTTCCGCGCGGCGCAAGGTATTGGCGCGGGCGCGATGATGCCCATCGCCTTTGCCATCATCGGCGATCTCTTCCCACCGGCAGAGCGCGGCAAGTGGCAGGGTCTTTTTAGCGGCGTCTTTGGCCTGGCAAGCATCGTTGGCCCGGCGCTGGGCGGCTACATCACCGATCACTTCACCTGGCGCTGGATTTTCTATATCAACCTGCCCATTGGCATTGTCGCGCTGACGGTGCTCTGGCTGACGCTGCCGGTTTTCCGCAATCCTCAGGCGTCGCGCAAGATCGACTACCTGGGCACGGCGCTGCTGATTGTGGGCATCACGCCGCTGCTCATCGGCTTCTCGCTGGTGGGAACTGGCCCCGGCCTCTATGCCTGGGGTTCCGTGCAGATCATCACGCTGTTCTCCATCGCGGGCGCGGCGCTGCTGGCGTTCATCTTCTGGGAACTCTTCGGCGCGTCATCGCCCGTGCTGGACCTGCGACTCTTCAAGAACAGCATCTTCACCGTTTCGATCATCATCACGATTATGGTCGGCGCGGCGATGTTCGGCACCATTCTCTTCATTCCGCTGTTCTTGCAGAACGTGACCGGCGTCAGCGCCACCAATTCGGGGACGCTGCTGGCTCCGTTGATGGGCGGCTGGGTCGTTGCCAGCATTATCTCCGGGCAGATACTGTCGCGCTGGGGGCGTTATCGCGTGATGGCGCTGGTGGGCATGGCCCTTTCGGCCATTGGCATGTTCTTGATGACGCTCATCACGGTGAGCACCGCACAACTGGATGTCGTGCGTAACATGATTATCCTGGGCCTGGGGATGGGCGCCAGCTTCGCGCTCTTCACCATCATCGTGCAAAACGCTTTCCCCATTCAGCGGATTGGCGTCGTCACAGCCGCGCTGACCTTCTTCCGCGCAATTGCCCAGACGGTGGGCACAGCCATCTTTGGCTTTCTGGTGACGAACCAGTTCAATAACGTCTTCCCGGGGCAATTGGCGGCAGCGTTCCCCAAAGGCACGCCGCAGAGCGCGCTGAACCAGTTCCAGCAAAACTTTTCCAACTACAATTTGCTCTCCGCGCCGCCCAACGTGACCAACCAGATTCACCAGGGCATCGCGCAGCAGGCCGCCGCGCAACTGGCGCAGCAGCACGTGCCCGCGGCGCAAATCCCGACGCTGGCCGACCGCCTCGCCACGCAGACGCTGGGCCACCTGTTTACCGCGCTGAAATATTCGCTGACTTCCGGCTTGCAACAGGTCTTCCTGGTCGCCTTTGTGCTGATGGTCATTGCCTTTGTGGTGTGCCTCTTCCTGAAGGAGATTCCGCTGCGCAAGAGCGGCGGCGCGGCAGGCATGGCAAGTCTGGCGGAAGGCGGCCATGCCTCTGGCGATGAGGTGGCTGTTGAGGCAGCGCACAACGGGCATGAAGCGCTGGATGTCCGTTCTCTGCTCGCGTCGGAAGAACAGCATCTGGCAGCGGTGGAAGAGGAACGAGGCACGCCAGAAATTATCGGGCCACCGCTCGGCGATGATTAGGCCAGCAATGCTGGCATAGTTCTTGATAATAACGTAGCGATGACACGAGAGAGAGAGAGAGAATACAATGAAGGGCGAGACGGTTTCCCCTCCGTCTCGCCCTTCTCGGCTGCTGATGGGCTGACTCCCACGCAGGTGGCGCGGCTGCGCCAGACGCTGGCCCAGCGGCCACGCGGCCTGCTGCTGGACATCGACGGCACCATCAGCCCCATCGCGCCCACGCCAGAGGCAGCGCGGCTGCTGCCGGGTATGCCAGTCTTGCTGGAGCGCGCCGCCGATGCCTTCGACGTGCTGGCCGTCGTCTCGGGCCGTGGGGCTGCCAATGCCCGCCGCATGGTCGGCGTGGAGCGACTGCTGTATATTGGCAATCACGGCATGGAGCGCTGGCTGCCCGGCGAAAGCGCCCCGGAGATTGTGCCAGCAGTCCTGCCCTATCTTCCCGCCATTGCCCAGGCGCTCGATGAGGCCGAGCGCGACCTCACCCCGCGCCTGCCTGGGGTGCGCATCGAACGCAAGGGCATCAGCGGCTCCGTCCATACGCGGGGCTGCGCTGACCCACAGCAGGCGCTGACCACGGTGCTGGAGACGCTGCGCCCGCTGACAGCGCGGCTGGGGCTGCGGCTCACCGAAGGCAAGTTGGTAGCCGAGATTCGCCCGCCGCTGGCGGTGCATAAGGGCACCGCTGTGGAGGGGGTCGTACAGAGCAGAGGGCTGCGCAGCGCCATCTATCTGGGCGACGACACCACCGACATCGACGCCTTTCGCGCGCTGCGGCGCTTGCGCGAGGCGGGCACGTGCGCGGGGCTGGCCGTCGCCGTCTTGCAGGCAGAAGCGCCGCCCGCGCTCGCCGCCGAAGCCGATCTGGCGCTGCCTTCCATCCGGGCCGTGCCAGCGTTTTTGGAGTGGGTACTGGCAGCCGCCAGCGTATAAAAAATTGCCCCCGGCAGCAAGACTGCCGGGGGCAATTGATGCTGAGCCAGAGACCCGGTTGTCAGTAGTCGTTCGGCCTGGATTTAGGCGACGGCGGCCTTTGATAGCCAGTGCCACCTGTTGGCGGCCAGGGACCGTCATTCTGTGGGTACTGCTGCCGAGGCTGCGTTGGCGGACGCGCGACGCCACCTCTGCCGGTGTTTGGGTTGCCCCAGCCTGTACCCGTCGCCGGGCCAGCGCCCGTCATGGGTCCACCGTTGCGACGAGTGCGAGGGTCGTATTGCGGTCCGCTCTCTTCCCACTCCTCATCACCCTCCCAATCATCCTCCTCGTACTCATCGTCGTATTCATCGTCATCGTAGTATTCATCATCATCGTCGTCGTAGTATTCGTCGTCATCCTCAGCATTGTTCCAGAGACGCCCGACGGCTCCCATAGCGCCGCCCCAGAGGCCAGCAGCGCCACCTCTGCCCACTGCGGGCGCGCCCTGGCGTCCAGGCACACCCGCGCGTCCAGGCGCTTGCTGCGGGCGGCCACTGGTATAGTAGTACAGGGCAAAGCCACCGCCGCCCAGCACGACCACTCCCAACAAGAGCAGCAGAATCAGCAGGAAGCTGAAAGAGCCACCACCTCCGCCGCTGCCGCCTCCGCCTCCGCCACCTCCGCCGCCATTATTATTGTTGCCCGATGGCGCTGCCGTCGTGGTGGGCGTGAAGGTTTCGGTGGGTGTGGGCGTATCCGTCGAGGTCGCGGTAAACGTCGGCGTAGCCGTATTAACCGGCGTTGTGGCGATGGGCGTCGGCGTGGGGGTATGGGTTGGCGTGGGGGAAGGCGCTTTCGTCGGCGTTGGTGTTGGTGTATTGGTTGGCGTTGGCGAAGGCGAATCTGTTGGGGATGGTGACGGCGAGCCAGACTCCGCTGCAATTTTTGGGGCATTCGACACGCCTTGCTGTGTGTGTGGAGCGGCTGACTGCGCAAATACCCCTTGACTAGAAAGAAGGGCTATAAGCAATAGAAGCAATGCCGCGAAAGGCAATATCGTGAGGCGCGTTGCCGCGCTTTTATTAAAGAGGCAACCTCTCTTGCCAGTCGGACTACTCCCTGAGACCATGCAACACCTCATTTTTCCCGTCCAGGGACTTGCTCTCTGCCGCCTGTTCCCGGCTGGCAGCATGCTCCATAACACAAACGCAGCGGCCAGGCATGCCTCAAACCGAAAAACACGGCTGGTAGACGAGCGCAATAACGCTTGCTCGCACTAGTATAATGCTTCCTTGAGAAAACGTCAAGTCCACTGATGGTTGAGAGGCTTTCGGTGGCTTCCAGCTCACCAGCCATCTTGCCCCGGGCGCGCGCGCCCCTGCCAATCATCGCGGTTTGGCCCACGCGGGGCCGGACGCTGAGCGCCAGCGCTGCCGCGCCCGCCAGGCCCTGACGGCCCACTCTGGGGCCAGGGGCTGCTTTCATCGCTCCACTGCGTCGGCAGATCATTCCAGCCGCCCTGCTCGTCTTCTTCCCACGGCCCCTGGTCACCTTCCCACTCATCATCTTGCTGCCAGTCCGGCAGCGATTCCCAGCCGCTACTTTGCGTGGTGCGGCGCGGCGCAACCGGCGCGCGGGTACGTCCGGGCGGTGGAGACCCTGGCGGCGCACCAACGTTGGGAGGTGGGCGCGTGCCCACCACATACCAGATCAGCACCCCAAAGATCGCCAGAATGACCAGCACCAGCGCCACCACCAGCAGCACCAACAACAGATTGGATTTCGACGATGATGTTGTAGTCGTGTTAGGCGTCGTGGTGGCAACGGTGGTAGCGGTTGCCGTGGGCGATGGCGTCACCGAAGGAGCCGGGGTGGGCGTGGGCGTCGAAGGCGCGGCCCCTATCGTCACCTGCTGCGAGGCAATCAGCGGCGGAAGCGCGCCTTGCACCGGGGTACGCGACAGGGCAACGATGCTCAACTGTCCGCTGGGCGACAGCGGCAGCGTGACTTGCTGCTGGAAATTCCCGTTCCCATCCGCTGTTGCTGTTCCCAGGTTGGCCCCGGTTTGCTGGCCTTGCTGAGCCAGAATCAGATCAATCGGCTGATTGCCAGGCAGGAAGCCGGTCCCCGTCACGGTAATTTGATCGCCAGCATTGGGAAACCCATTACTGAGCGTAATGCCCGGCAGGGTGGTGGAAAGCACTTGAAACGGCTGAGCGGAGGGGGTGACCTGCGTGGGAGTCGTCTTATCGAACGCGCAGATGTAGAACGACCCGGTGCCGGTATTCGAGGGCCACTGAAAGCCAACCTTCCAGGAGCCATCACCACCAGCGGTCTGCGTGCCGACGCCAGGAATAGCATTTGTCTGCGCCAGCGTCTGGGAATTATTGGGGTCGCCGCAGGGCTGATTATTGGCAGGCGCGCTGTAAAACACCTGGATGCTTGCCCCAGGATTCCATCCGGCCCCATTAATTTGCACGTTGGTCTGCACCGGACCGTTGGCAGTGGTGGGGCTGACAATCGTGATACTGGGGTTATCGGCGTGGGCCACCTGCCCACGCGCGTCCACCAGGCCGCCCAGCGCCGCGCCGAGCAGCCCCAGCACCAGCGCCAGGGGCAGCGAGCACACCAGCAGCCGCTCTATACCAGATGCGTGAGAGCGCATAGATACTACCTTCTCCTCCCGCGACACGGCGGGGTCGCAATCGAGCCGATTGCCATCAGTATAGCCAGGAAAAGCTCAACGGTCAAGCAACATAGGAAGAGGGGTCCATCTGCGCAGACCTTTTTCTTCCGGACAGCCGCAGCATTCCTGTGGTGGACCAGCACAACAGAGGCCAAATGAGTTAACGACCGCTGGAGCGCAGGATGAGCATCTGGTACAATAGCGCTGCTGTCGCCTATTTTCATCTTTTGCAAGAGGACATATGCAAACGGTACGTGTCATCAATACGACCCGCGCCGCCGTTCTGGCAGAACGGGCTGGCTTCGCCGATTCGATCATGACCCGCACGCTAGGACTGATGGGCCAGGCCAACCTTCCGGCGGGCACTGGCCTGGTGCTGGACCCCTGCACCAGCATCCACATGTTCTTTATGCGCTTTGCCATAGACGCGCTCTATGTGGCGCAAAATGGCGCGGTGCTGCGCGTGGTGCCGCATCTGCGCCCGTGGGGAGTTGGCCCCATCATCTGGCGGGCGCGCTATGTCGTCGAACTCCCTGCCGGAACGGCGGCTCGCACCGGCACCCAGGCTGGCGACACCCTGCGCGTGGAACCTATCGCCAGCCGCGCCTGATGGAGCACAGCGCCAATCTTCCTAGTCTGGTATCGCTGCACGCTGAAGCATGCTATACTGGCGACAACTGCTGAGGGGTAAGCGCCGTGCGCTGTAGCGTCTACAGCAATTTGATTGTGGGAGAATGGTTTTATGGTTCGTTTTCTGCGAAAAAGCTGGCTGGCAATAGCAATCATCATCTGCGCGCTGGCATTGGTTCCCGTGACGCTGGGCATCGTCAACAACGACAAGACCTATCAACTGATGGGCATCGGCATCTTTCTGGTGGGCATGCTCTTCGCGCTGATTTGCGTGCTGGTGGTGGGCGCGGCGTCCTTTAACAAGAAAGGCGCTTCAAAAGCCGACCAAAAGCAATAAAGGGTCGCGCCCGCGCCGCTCAGTTCGGCATAGAATCTGCGCCAGGGGACAGAGTGGTTGAGGCGTTCATCCGGGCAGCAGCACATCTGAATATCGCCGCCCGGCGAACGCCCCGACGCCAGAAAAGCTATGCTGGAGTTTGCCGTCTTTACCCTGGCAACATGCATTGCCGCGCTGATGTTGATCGCTTCGGTGCGTGCCCTGACCTGGCACAAAGTTTCGCCGCCGCTCAGCGGCTTGCTGCTGCTGCTGGTGCTGTTTGTCACCTGGCAGGTTGTGGCGCGCAGCAGCCCATTTTCGCCAGAGCAATGGTTGCTCTTCATTCTATGCGCGCTGGTGGGGCTGGTCGTCGGCCTGATGCGAGGCCAGGCCGCCCCGATGGAATTTGTGCCCAGCGAAGGCGACGTGCTCTGTCGGCGCAACGCGCTGCTGATGTTCTGCTGGGCCGCCGCGCTGGTTGTGTCCATCACCCTGCTGACGATTCCCGGCCTGCACGCCCCCACGTGGAAAGCGGCCATGCCGCCCGCGCTCATCTTCCTCACCGCCGCCTTTACCCTGAGCACGTGCACCATCTTTGCCCGCGCCAGCACCCTGCGGCGCGATTATCTCGCCCGCTCAGAGCAAGAACCGCAAGTTCGCGCCCAGGAATCTTCCTGAAAAGATGTTCCTGGGCGCTGGTGTGTGCTCTGGCTGTGCAAGCGCTAGAATGGCGTGCGAACGGGGTCGGCGGGGGTTGCCGAGCCGGTGAGCAGCGGGAACTGCTGCCCCTCGACCATCACCATGACGCCAACGCCGCGTCGCAGCGCTGCCAACTCTTCTTGAAGCTGTCGGTTTTCCGCGACAAGCGCCTGCATGCGCTGCCGCATCTCCAGCAGCGCGTTGGCAATCTGTTCAAAACCTTCTACTGTTGGGTCCATAAGCAAGGCCCCTTTTCATCTTTCTGGGCCGACGTATCTGCGACCATGCGTTCAACGACCCTGGACATTAACCCGTCATCGATGTATCCTGCAATCGGTCTGAGTTAAAAAACGAGCAAACTGAGCGCGAAGTAACATGCCTGCTCGCCCGCTAAAAGGTCTCGACACCGCGATGCAAGCCGCTCCTAGCCGACTGGCAGGATTCTGGCGCTGCCTTGCCCAGAATGATATGATGAGAACAGCGTGGTACTTCCAGGTATATATACGTAAAAGGAGACAGCCACATCTCATGGGCAGCCAGCGGCGGCAGGAACAATCAGCAGATTCAGCCAAAAGCGTGCCAGAAAGCGCGACAATCGTCATGGATTCGTCGCGCCTCTGGCGACAGAATCGGTATATCTATCCGGTGCTGGCGCGGCGCACAGGCGGCGTTTCGATTGGCGTCAACCTCAACGTCGATAAAATCTGCAACTTCGGCTGCATCTATTGCGAGGTCAATCGGCGGGTGACGCCGCTCATCAAAGATGTGGACCTGGAGGCGCTGACGACGGAACTGCGCGCCGCGCTGGAGATGGCGCAGAACGGCGAACTGCTGCGCGATGCCCGCTTTGCCGGACTGGCCGCGCCGGACGGCGGCACGCTGCGCGTGACCGATATTGCCTTTTCGGGCGATGGCGAACCCACCTCGTTCCGCAACTTCAAGGCGGTGGTGGAGCGCACGATTGCGCTGCGCAACACCGCCGGACTGCCCAATGTGAAGATCGTGGTGATTACCAATGCCTCGCTTTTTCACCGGCCCCAGGTGCGCGAGGCGCTGACGCTGGTGCATGAGGCGGGCGGCGAGGTATGGGCCAAGCTGGACGCGGGCACCGCCGAGTATTTCAAGCTGATCGACGACACGACCATCCCCTACGAGCGCATTCTGCGCAACATTCGTGACCTGGGGAGCAGATTTCCGCTGGTCATCCAAAGCTGCTTTATGCGCGTCCACGGCGTCGGGCCGAGCGACGAAGAGATTGCCGCGTACATCGGGCGGCTGCGCGCTTTTCGGGCGGAGGGTGCGCAGATCAAGCTGGTGCAGGTCTACAGCGTTTCGCGGCCACCGACGGAAAGCTCTGTCACCGCCCTGCCTCCAGCAGACCTGGAGAGCATTCGCAGCCGCATCGAAACTGCCCTGGGAGACATTCCCGTCAGGCGCTTCGATGGCACCTGGACCGGCGCGGCTTGAGCTATAGGCTGCATATCATCAGTTTGCCCTGTTCAGAAAAATCAGCACATAATAAAGGCAAACGATGTACCCGGAGTAAAGGCCAGGCAGCATTGTGGCATTCCCTGATGGCTTACCGGCGATCGCCAGCGCGCATCTGCGCCTCTATCAACTTTACGACATCAGCTACAGCATCGATCTGGAGCACGCGCGCCGCTCTTTGCTGACGCCCAGCGCGCCAGCGCGCCCGGTGGTCAGCCGGGGCGCGCGCATCGAGATTGCGCAGCTTCCGCTGGAAATTCGCCTGAGCGAGCATCCGATTACGCTCGGCGGCAGAGCGCTGCGGGGCCAGATGCAAGCGCGGGTCTATGATCTGGGCATTGTGGCGCTGTCGCTGGTGATCGCGCTGCCGACGCCGCTGCTCTGGAACGAGGCGATTGAACTGGTTGCCGACGCCCAGGCGTTTCCCGGTGAAATCGCCGCCGTCTTTGCCGAAAGCCTGGAGGGCGTGCGCAAGCGGCTGGAGCCAGCCATTGACCGCCCCAACAAGACCGTGCGCAGCGAGGACTATACGATCTTCTTTATCGAGCGGCTTGCTTCCGGCCCGCCAGCCTCGGCGCTGGCGCGGCATCCGATGCTGCTGCAAGTCGCCCTCGGCGAGCGCAAAACGCTTAGCGCCGCCGCTTCCTCGCTGGCAACGAGTCTGAGCTATTACGAGGATGACCTGATCTTTCTTACCTGGAGCGCGGCGGTGATTATCGAGCCGGATGCCGAGGCGCGCGAGGATGCCGAACTGCTGCTGGAGTTTGCCAACGCGCAGTTGCTTTCTCTGCGCTCGTATGACGCCGAAGTCGAACGGGATATGACGCGCCTGGCCCCGCGCATCGCCCGGCCCCGCCGCCTGCAATGGAGGGCATTGAGTTCCACCGGGGGCTTTCTGCGCGAGATTTATACGCTCATCGCCGACATCACCGAAACCAGCGCGCGCATCGAAAACGCCCTTAAAGTCACCGAAGATGTCTATTGGAACCGCGTGTACTCCGCCGCGCTGACCATCTTGCGCATCCCCGTCTGGCAGGCGGGCATCGACGGCGCGCTGGATGTGCTGCGCCGCACAGCCTCGCTGTTGCACGATGAAACACAAGCCGCCTGGGCCACGCTGCTGGAAGTGCTGGTGATTGCGTTAATTGTGATTGAAATCGTCGTGGCGCTGCTGGGCATCCGCTAATCCACAAAGCGGAACTTAATGAGCGCCCACAAGGCCGGAAAGGCATCGAGCCAGGTGATCTTTTTGCCTTCGTCGAAGTCGCGCCCGGCATAATAGATGGGCACCTCGTAGATGCGATAGCGCCGCTTCAAAATCTTGGCGGTGATTTCTGGCTCAAAATCAAACCGATTGGAGCGAATCGTGATGCTTTTAATGACAGGCGCGCGAAAGGCTTTATAGCCTGTCTCCATGTCGGTGAGCATGTTATCGTAGAGAATATTGGTGACGAAGGTCAGCAGTTTGTTGCCCATGTAGTGCCAGAACAGAAAGGCGCGATGGATGCCCAGAAAGCGCGAGCCATAGACAACATCAGCCTTGCCATCCATGATGGGCTTGAGCACGACATCCAAATCTTTGGGGTCATACTCCAGGTCGGCATCCTGAATGACAATCACATCTTTGGTGGCATGCTGCACGCCTGTGCGGATGCCCGCGCCTTTGCCCATGTTCTTGTCATGATAGTAGATATGCACGTTTTCGGGCCAGACACTCTGCTGAAGGATGGCGCGGGTGCCATCCGTGGAACAATCGTCGATAATAATAATCTCTTTGGAATAGGGCGCTTTCTGAACCAGTTCAATAACCTGTTGAATCGTCGCTTTTTCGTTATAGACCGGAATAATCACCGAGACTTCCATGGGACACATCCCTTCCTTTGCCACAGATCGGGTGCTGGTCATTGGCGAGCTTCACGCCCGGGGCAGACATAATATCATCCTCGATGACGCTGTATTGCGCAATTTAGACGCCAGTATGGATGTGCATGTGGATGCCATCGTGACACCAGAATCAATCACGCTCTGGCTCCGGAAGGATACATGGTCTTCACTCTTGCACGCTTCGGATACGTTCCCTGGCATCGTACGGTGTACTATCTCATCATTCCACTGATTTTTCTAGCGCGCTGGTACTAATGTACCTTGCTGCCAGGCGCTCCCCGAAACCCCCTTGATTTTCTGCTGTCAGGCGGCCTATAACTACTAATGGGACGCGAACAGACCGGCGCGTCGGTTTGTAAACATACAACGTGTTCACGCGAGTATGCCCAGGGCCAGGGGCGCTCGAAAACGCTCCTGGCGGGACGCAGGAGAGCAGCACCATGCCAAAGATGGACATTGAAACCCGCCAGACCTTGCAAGCCTTTCTGGCGCAGTACGATACCTTGCTGATTGCCACCGAACGCGACCACCAGCCCTTTACCACGGGCGCGTTTTTCGCCGAAGAGATCAGCGAGAGCGGCGACATCATCCTTTATTTCACCTTTATCATTACTTCGCGCAAGCTGGCGAATCTGCGCGACAATCCCAAGGTTGGCATCTTCATCGGGCCACGCCAGCCCACCGAATGGCTGGAAGGCACAGGCGTTGCGCAGGTTGTGGAGGACGAGGGCGAGGCCGAGCGCGTGAAGCAGTTGGTGATGAGCAAGTCCGAACTGGCGGGCCAGTTTATGGCGCAGGTGCCGATTGTGCCGGTGCGCGTGGCCGTCAACTGGGCGCGCATCACCGATCTACGCGCGGGCTATAAAGTCACCGAGGTCCAGACTGAACAGGAAGTGACGGCATGAGCGCAGCAGCGACGAGCGCAGAGCCGGGTCGCGTGGCGTTCTTTGCCCAGACCACGCGCGCCCGGGTGCTGCCGGTGATGATGGTTCCGGTGTTGATCGGCACGGCGCTGGCCTGGGACCAACGCCAGGTCTTCAACATCGGGTTTTTCTTGCTGGCCTTTGTGGGCGCGCTGGCAGCGCATCTGGGATCGAACGTCATCAACGATGTCTTTGATTTTCAGAGCGGCGCGGACCAGAAAGCAGCCACGCTGGACACCGGCGAGGAGAAGCAGACGATTCCTACCTGCTCCGTCAATCTGCTGACCGGTAAGCTGACGCTGCGCCAGTATTGGACGCTGGCCGCCACGCTCTTTGCGGTGGCGCTGGCCTGCGGATTGGTGCTGACCATCTGGCGACCCTGGACGCTGGCCTTTGCCGTGGGCGGCTTTTTGCTGGCCTTCTTTTACGTCGCGCCGCCGGTGCGCCTGGCCTACGTGGGACGCGGCGCGGGCGAAGTCGATATTGTGCTGGCCTTTGGCGTACTGCCGCTGGTGGGAGCTTTCTACGTCCAGGCGGGAACGGTGACCTGGCAGGCGCTGGCCGTATCGCTGGCGGTTGGGCTGTACACCATGACGGTGCTCTATTTCCATCACTTTCTGCACTGGCGGGCTGACCGCGCCGTGGGCAAGATGTCGCCGGTGGCCGCGCTGGGCGAAGAACGCGCGAAGGTCGTGGGCTTTCTGCTGCTGGCGCTGGTGGCGCTGGCAATTCTGGTGGACAGCATTGTTGGCGCGCTGCCCTGGTACGCGGCCCTGGCGGCGCTGACCGTGCTGCTGCCGGTTAACGCGCTGCGCCAGACGGACGGCTCGTTGCCGGGCTATCTGCGCGTGATGGCACAACTGATGAACGGCAACCTGCTTGCAGCGCTAGTGATGCTGGTTGCCATTATTGTGCAGGGCATTATTCGCTAGACAAAACCAAGGAGCAGCTATGAGCAAGACACAAACAGAGCAGGCAGCAGAGGCGCTGCCCGCCGACGAACAGGCAGCAGGGGGGTCGCCTGCGAAAGATAAAAGCAGCCAGATCGTGTATGGGAACTACGGCTCGATTATCACGGCGAAAAACCCCACCTGGCAATACGGCGGCTTTCCCCAGCCGGATGGCACCTTCTGGCAGTACCGCGAGCCAAACGCGGTGGTGGTCGTCGAGGGTGATCGGCTGCGCGTCGCTGCTGTGCCGCTGACCCGCACACACGACCAGGTACAGATTCTGGACAACGCCAAGAATATGTACTTTTCGACCCAGATATTCGAGCCGCCAGAGCACGGCACAATGACGCTGGAATGGTGGATGAGCGCGCGCGGCATCGACACCACACCGCGCGACCTCTATGATGGCTTTGTGTCGATCAATCTGCTGGACTTTGCCAACGGCCTGGCGCTGGATGTCTTTATGTCCAACGACGTGATCGCCACCGTCTACGCGCGGCTGCCGTTCCCCGGCGTGCCCGTGCCGGAAGAGGGCAAGACAGACCGGCCCAAATATTTCTGCTATTTCCACGAACTGGACCTTCCCACCCAACCGGGTCAGCGGCACGACTGTAAGATTGCCTATACAAAAAGCGCCGACGAACTGATCTTCTGGATCGACGGCAAAGAGGTCAGTCACTATACCGAAGTGCCCGCGAAGATGAACTCCTTCTTGATCGCGCTGGGGCTGATGACCGAAAAGGCCATCCACGAGGGCAAAAGCGCCTCGCTGCACGGTCAAGGCTTGATTGGCGAATGGGGACCGTTTACAATTACCAAGAGTCTATAGTCTCCCCTTTGTCAGCAAGAAAGAAGGACCGTCAAGTACCCCCGCCTTGAGGCGGGAGCTTGTCACTAACTGGCCCGCAGGCCAGTTGCAACCACAGGCGGCTTGACGGCAGCCCTGGAGATATTGATGGCCGCGTTCACATCGGCGTTCATCTGCATGCCACAACGCTGGCAGTGGAAAGAGGCTTGACTTTGGCGATTGGCTTTCTCGCAGTGTCCACACGCGGAACAGGTTCGGCTCGTGTTGCGGGGGTCCACCAGGACTATCCGCACGCCTGCCCACGCCGCTTTGTAGGTGAGAAAGCTCCGCAATTGGAAGAAGGCCCAGGAATGCCGCTCGTAGCGCTGTGCCCGTCGAACTGTTGTCCTGTCCCTGATGCCAGTGAGGTCTTCCAGGGCCAGTGCCTTGCGGGTCTGAGCGGCTTTCTTGACGAGAGCCTTGCTAATGCAGTGGTTGGTATCGCGCATAAAGCGCTGTTCGCGTCCGCTATTCTGTTTCAAGCGGCGCTTGGCCGACTTCGTACCGACCTTCTGAAGTATCTGGCGACGTTTCTGATAGTGGCGACGGGCCTTGCTGATGGCCGCGCCAGAGAAGGTGTGTTCCTCGCTGTCAGTGGCAAGATTCACGATGCTCAGATCGACGCCCAGATGGGTGCCATCGTCGGCAGGTATCTCTGGCGCATCCTGGCTCTGCGTGACATGCAAGTAGTACACCCCACGTCGCCAGACCAAATCAGCCCCGCCAATCTTCCAGGCGGGGTCTACCAACATCTCATGCTGGCGTGGTCCTGGCACCAACCGGCAGACCACGCGACCAGTGAGGGTATTGAGCGACACCCGGTCCAGACTCATCAGGCGATAGGTGCGGGCGTCATAGCGGATAGAGCCACGCGGGCCAAAGGCGGGGCAGCTTTCTTTGCTTTGCTTCTTGACGGCTTTGATGGCCTCTACGGCTTTGGCCCTGGCGCAGACGGCCAACTGCGCGCCCAACCCAAAGCGCGTGCGGGTCTCGCCATAGACGCGATGGTGGGCGGTATTGGTATTGGTGATGCCTTCGTGCCAGCAGATGTCAGCTATCCAGGTAGCCGCTTCGTTAAAGGCTTTCTGGGTAGCCGCAAGACTGGCTTCGTGGCCGTCAACATCCAGTTTGATACAGATAGTTCTAATGAGTGTTTCGCTCATAAGAGCAGTATACTACAGACAAGTCTGGTTGTCAACACACGAAAGGAGGGGGCGCTTCCTCCCACGCCTGAAGGCAGTGGGTATCCGCGCCCAAAATCTCATGAAAGTCGCCTATATCTTCAGCACCTCCGGCCACACCGTCAGCTACAAATTGGGCCGAATGATCTTGCCGCAGTTGGAACAGCATCGACACGGCGCAGAAGTCGTTGGTATGATGTTCTTCGACGACAACACATATGCCCTGCGCGCGGGTGACCCGCTGGGCGAGCGGCTGGCCCGCGTCGCCAAAGAGCAGAACATCCTGCTGATGCTCTGCGATCAATGCGCGCTGGAGCGCGGGCTGGCCGAAGGCGCAATTGGCGCCTGCCGACCCACAAACACGGTCGAAGGTGTGCAGGTCGGCTGCTTCCCCGATCTCTATGCTGCGCTGGCCGGAAATCCACCCGATCAGGTGATTACGCTATAGAGCCTTCTCAAACAGCCGTTTTTAAAGAGAGCGTCCCCTGGGACTTCAGTGGAGTCCCAGGGGACGCTCTCTTTAAAAGCCTGATTTCTTCTCAGGAACTTTTAAGCCACAGTTCAAGCTGCTCTTAGCTCGTCGGTATATCTTCAGAGCAGAAACGCGATCAGAATGATTTTCCATATCTGAGCGCGGGTGAGACGAAGCGTTCAGAGGCTATCTGAGCAATGATTGTATGTAAGGAGTCTATGCATGCAGACCATCAGCAAGCGCGCACGTTTCTGGCTTCCGCTGATCGTGCTGGCGCTGGTCGTGGTGCTCGCCCTGGGGGGCTGCGCCCGGGGCGCGAACACCGGCAACACATCCAGCAATCAGAACACCAGCACTTCCAGCCAGAACCCCACCAGCACCAGCAGCGCGGGCGGAAGCTCCACCAGTTCTGAGCTTCAGCATCTTCAGCAGGTGGATCAACAAAATCAGAATGACGCCAATAATTTGAACAACGATGACCAAAACGCCAATCAAAACTTTGGAAATGATCAGGAGACCCAGCCATGAAGAACTTCAAGAATTTTTGCTCACGGCATCTGGCCGCGCTGTCGCTGGCCCTGGTGGGCGCGCTCAGCCTGTTCGGCATTGCCGCCGCGGCTGCTCCTGTGGCTGACGCTGCTTCGTGCACAACGGTGTCCTGCGTTCAGCAGTTCGGCAACCAGCGCATCCAGGAGCGGCTGACCGCGCTGGAGAAGCTGAAGACCGACGCCAAGAACAACAAGGCCCTCACCGGGCAGCAACAAGACATCATCGTCAACGACGCGAACTCCAACGAGAACGGCCTGAACGCGCTCAAGAAGCAGCTTGATGCCGAGACCGCCATCAAACCGGCGCTGGCCGATGTCAAGAACATCTATGTGCAGTTCCGCATCTATGCGGTGGTGCTGCCGCGCGACTATGGCGAAATCGAACTGTTCCACGAGCAGAACGCGAGCCAGCGCATGACCGACGCCGAGGTCACGATTGACGCTCTGATCCAGAAAGATCAAAACGGCAAGAACATCGGCCAGATCAAGACGCTCGACCAAGACTATATGAACAAGCTCAATGACGCCTCCACCAACATGAAAGGCGCGCAGGGATTGATTCCCAGCCTGGTCCCGGCCAACTATCCCGGAACCAACAGCACCCTCAAAACCTATCATCAAGACTTGAAGACAGCCCGCCTTGACCTGCAAGGCGCGGCAAACGATCTGCACCAGATGACCCAGCTTCTTAAAGAAGACCTGGGCGGCAGCACTGGCAGCAGCAGCTAGACGCTGCTCGGCCAATGGGCCAGACATGAGCGGTGGCGCTCATGTCTGGCCCATTTTTCTGGAAAAGAGGGCGGCTGGATAGTCAGCAATGTTACAATAGCATGCGGTAATGCACTGCGTTGAAATGGTTCTCTACGTCAGGAAATGAAACATGCTAGCCACACTTGCCCTGGTCGATCCCATCACGCCTGACTGGCTCACCGCCGTTCTGCGCCAGTCAGGCGTGCTCCGGCAAGGAACCGTGACGAACGTTGAAAGCGAACAGATCAATGCTTTCAACTCCGCGACCAGCCGTCTGTTCGTGCAATATTCTGCCGATGCCACTCCTGAGGCCCCCACCAGGCTTATCCTGAAACGCAACATCGCAACAGATCGAGGCAGTGAGGATGGGGCAGACGAGGTACAGTTCTACACGCTGGTCTCCACACTGCCAGACCATCCCGGCATCATCGTGCCGTGCTATGCCGCCGTCTATGATGAGGCAAGCGGCGATTCTTACCTGCTGCTGCGCGACCTTTCGGCCACGCATCGACCACCCCTCACACGCGAGCAGCAAATCGGCCTGGTTGAGAACGTTCCTTCTGCCGCCGACCTCGCAGCAGTGGTTGAGGCGCTGGCACGGTTGCACGCCTATTGGTGGGAGCATCCGCTGCTGGAAACCGACCGGTTCATCATCGGCTATTGGTCGCGCACGCGGGACCGCTTCGAGCAGTACCTGCAACGCCGCACCACCTCCTGGAAGCGCCTGATGGCCCAGGAGGGCGGCTGGTTCCCCGATGAACTGCGCGCCCTCTACGAGCGTGTGCTGGCGCGCCTGCCCCAGCACTGGGAGCGGTATCTGGAGCCGCGCTTTCGCGCCAGGCAGCGCCTGACCCTCATCCACGGCGACGCCTACTTTGCGAACTTCCTCTGCCCGAAGCCTCCCGCCAGCGGTCCCACCTATATCCTGGACTGGCAATCGCCAGAGTTCGAGATCGGCGGCTATGATCTCGCCAACCTCTGCGCCCCCTTCTGGACGCCGGAGCAGCGCCACGAAGACCAGCGCGAAGTTGCCACGCTGCGCCGCTATCACGCAGCCTTGCAGGCCCACGGCGTGAACGATTACGCCTGGGATGACCTGGTGACCGACTATCAAACTGGCCTGATCTTCTGGCTGCTGATGCCGGTGCAGGATGGCGCTGATGGCTCGCGCAAAGATTATTGGTGGCCCAAGATGCAGTGCCTGGTCGCCGCATTTCGAGATTGGCGCTGTGAAGAAGTCCTCGATGCGGTATGAGTTTGTCCCGGCAGCCCAGGTTAAGAAAGGAACTTCGCCGTGAGCCTGATCAATGTATTTGACTATGAAGCGCTGGCCCAGGAACGGATGGAGCCGAGCGCCTGGGCCTTCTACCAGAGCGGCAGCGACGACGAGGTAACGCTGCGCGCCAACCGCGCCGCCTTCGAGCGCATCCGCTTGCGCCCGCGCATGCTCGTCGATGTCGAAACCTGCGAGATGAGCACCACGGCGCTGGGCACGCCGGTCAGCATGCCCATCCTGGTGGCGCCCACCGCCGACCACTGCCTGGCGCATCCCGAAGGCGAATGCGCCACGGCGCAGGCCGTCGGGCGGGCAGAGACGTTGATGGTCGTCAGCACGTCGGCCACGCGCAGCCTGGAAGATGTGGCCCAGGCAGCGAGCGGGCCGCTCTGGTTCCAACTGTACTTCTATGATCGCGCGACAGCAGAAGATTTAGTGCGACGCGCGGAGCGCTCCGGCTATCGCGCGCTGGTCGTTACCGTCGATTTGGCACGCTTTGGACACAAAGAGCGCGCCATCAAGAGCGGCTATGAACTTCCGCCTCACCTTTCCAGGGCAAACCTCGTCAATTATACGCTCACCAAGGTCTACGCCTCGGTCACCTGGGCAGACCTGACCTGGCTGCGTTCGCTGACATCGCTGCCTATCCTGCTCAAGGGCCTGCTGACAGCGGAAGATGCCCTGCTGGCGCTGGAGCATGGGATAGATGGCATCATCGTCTCGAACCACGGCGGGCGGCAACTCGACAGCGCGATTCCCTCCATCGAAGCGCTGCCAGAGATTGTCGAGGCTGTGGCCGGGCGCTGCGAGGTGTACGTTGATGGCGGCGTGCGCCGTGGCACGGATGTCTTGAAAGCGCTGGCGCTTGGCGCGCGAGCGGTGCTGGTGGGCCGCCCCATCCTCTGGGGGCTGGCGGCCAAAGGGCCGGAAGGCGTCTATGAGGTGCTGGAACTGCTGCGCGAAGAGCTTGACCTGGCGATGCGCCTGGCGGGCTGCCCCAGGCTTCAGGATATTGGGCCTTCACTGGTGAAACTGTGATAGTGAGCGCCAGTCAATACATCTATATGTCTTTTCAATGGGTATAGCATGGTGGACTTGTAAGAAGAAAGCAGGAAGCGCGCATGGTTCGTTCGTAGAGAAGGGAGGGCGGCATAGACTACTGCCGCAGAGCGCTATGGCAAAGCTCAAAAATCATGTGAGTCTGACCTCATCGGGCAACTTCCTCACCCGGCGCTTTTCGCGCCACCCGGAGCGCTACCTGGAGATTTACCAGGTGATGCGCAAGCACGAACTGCATCATGTGGCTGCCCAGTTTATAATGGCCCATCGGCACGAAGACGAAGACGAGGAGCCGGGACAGGATGGGCATTTGATTGCCGATGATGACCACGCCGAAGACCTGACCAGCGCCCTGGAAGAGTTGGGGCCAACCTGGATTAAGATGGGCCAACTGCTCAGCACGCGCCCGGATGTGCTGCCGCCCTCCTATGTGGCCGCCCTGGGGCGGCTGCAAGATACTATCGCCCCGGTTCCGTCCGAGAAAATTATCGCCATCATCGAAAGCGAACTAGGCGCGTCAGTGGATGAACTCTTCGCGGAGTTTGATCGCGAGCCGCTCGCCACCGCGTCGCTGGCGCAGGTGCATCGCGCCGTCTTGCACGATGGCACCGAGGTAGCCGTCAAGGTGCAGCGGCCCGGCGTGCGCAATCAGATCGAGATCGATATCGAGGTCATGCACGAACTGGCGCGCTTTGCCACGAAATATACCGCGTTTGGCGGGCGCTATGGGCTGACGCAGATTGTCACCGAACTGGAACACAGCTTGAGCCAGGAACTCGACTTCCGCCAGGAGGCCGAAAACACGCACCTGATTAGCCGCCAGATCGCCGAATTTGAGAGCCTGACCACGCCCACCGTCTACAGCGACTACACCTCGCGCCGCGTGCTGACGCTCAGCTTTGTGCGGGGTCGGCATCTGGCGGACATCAGCCGTTCCGAGTTGCAGCAGACAGATACGCGCCCCATCGCCAAAGAACTGCTGGCAGCCTATCTGAAGCAGATCGTTATCGACGGCGTGTTTCACTGCGACCCGCACCCCGGCAACATCTTCTTGACCGACGACGGCCACCTGGCGCTAATGGATTTCGGCATGGTGGGGCGCTTCGATTCCGGCCAGAAAGATCACATCATCCTGCTGCTGCTGGCCTTTGCCGAGCGCCTGGGCGAGCGCGTCGCCGATACCTATCTGGAGATGATGGATGTTCCCAAGAACCTTGACCGCCGCGCCTTCACCCAGGATGTTTCGGCCCTGGTCAGCCGCTACCACGATATGAGCGGCGGGCGCATGGCCCTGGGCACAGCCTTGCTTGACCTGACCCGTTTGTCGCAGCGGCACCACGCTCCCGTGCCCACGTCCATGACGCTGCTGGGCAAGGCGATGCTCAATCTGGATGGCACCATCCGTGCGCTCTCGCCTGAACTGGACCCGGTGCAGCTTATCCGCGAATATATGCTCAAGGTAATGGAAAAGCGCGTGGGCGGCCAGCTTTCCGGCGGGCGGGTCTTTGCCTGGGTGCTGGATATGAAGCACCTCTTCGAGAACTCGCCCCGGCGCGCGGATACGATTCTGGATAAGCTCGCCAACGATCAGATCACGCTGCGGCTGGAGGTCGATCAGTTGGACGAAGCCATCAAAAGCGTGAACCGCTCCGCCCGCCGCCTGGCCTGGAGCGTGCTGATCGGCTCGGCCATTATCGGCGGCGGCTTTATGCTGGAGTTTTTGCGTAAGCCGCATCGCTGAGATACCCGTAATCCTACCCATGAGGAGGCCGTCATGCTCATTCTCAGTGCCGACGACGTGCGCCGCGCCGTGCCCATGAGCGACGCCATGGATGCCGTCGCCAGCGCCTTCGCGCAGCTTTCCAATCAGCAGGCCGACGTGCCTTTGCGCCCGCATGTGAATGTGCCACCAGTGGAGGGGGTGTTTCTGGTAATGCCCGCCTATCTGTCTGGCAGCGGCGCGCTGGGCGTGAAGCTGCTTACGCTCTTTTTGCAGAACCCGGAACGCTATCAAACGCCCTCGATCAACGCGCTGGTCATGCTTTTCGATGCCAAAAACGGGCTGCCGCTGGCGCTGATGGATGGCGGCTGGCTAACCGCTCTGCGCACCGGCGCGGCGTCGGGCGTTGCCACGCGGCTGCTGGCGCGCCAGGACGCGCGAACGCTGGCGCTCTTTGGCGCGGGCGCGCAGGCGCTCCCTCAGGCGTGGGCGGTCTGCGAGGCGCGGCCCATCGAGCGCGTCTGGCTGGTGAATCGCACGCCCGCGCGCGCCGAACGCCTGGCCGAGCAACTGCGCGCCTTCGGGTCGCCCATCCCGGCTGATGTGCGCGTGGCCGCCTCGGCAGCGGAGGCGCTGCGCGAGGCCGATGTGATCTGCTGCGCGACGGCATCACCCACGCCGCTCTTTGACGACGCCGACCTGCGCCCAGGCACGCATATCAACGGCGTCGGCGCGTATCGCCCGACGATGCAAGAGGTTCCGGCAGCCAGCGTGGCGCGGGCGCGTGTCGTCGTCGATGAGCGCCGCGCCGCCTGGTCTGAGGCGGGCGACCTGATTACTCCCCGCGCGCAAGGCTTGATCGACGAAGGCCACATCATTGGCGAACTGGGCGAACTGGTCGTCGAGCGCATCGCCGGGCGCACCGACGACGCACAGATTACTTTCTTCAAATCGGTGGGCAATGCGGTGCAAGATGTTGCTGTCGCGCAGCTTGCCGTCCAGCGGGCGCGAGCGCTGGGGCTGGGCACAGAGGTTCAATTGTAGCCTATCCAGTTTCCACACCCTCCTGAAGAAGAAAAGGGCAGCGGACACGAAAAAGACGAAGAAAGAAGTATTCACACAGCATTTCCTCTGGCGAGAACCTGAACACAAGCGCCTGAGTCGGGCGGAGGTATGTTGATGCATCTTGCCAACCCGGCGCAGCAGTTCTGGCTGCTCGGCCTGCTCGTCATCTGGGCGCTGCTGCTCTTTGGCGGCTTTGCCTTTGGCACGCCAAACGAGGAGCGCACCCGGCGCATGCCCACCTGGACACGCATTGGCTCTTCGCTGGCGCTGGTCGCCGCCGCCTGGAGTTGGTACGTGTTCACCCTGGGCACAGCAGTCAGCGCGCTGGGTCTGTGCCTTGCCCTCGGCATGACGTTGGGCTGTCTGGGCGATCTCTTTCTGGCGGAAGCGCTGCCCCTGCCGCAGCCGGTGCTGGGCGGCATCGCCGCCTTTGGCCTGGGGCACATCGCCTATATCATCGGGCTGCTGCTCTTTGGCAATCAAGGGCAGCTTGACGCGCCCGCTCCACGCTGGGCGGCGTGGCTGATCTGGCTGCTGATTGGCCTGGCCCTGTGGTATCTCGTCGTCTTTCGCGGCAGCAAACAGACCATCCTGCATCGCGCCGCGCTGCCCTACGCGCTCTTGCTGGCAAGCACCGCTGGCGTTGCCACCGGCCTGGCGCTGCAAGCTCCGGCGTTTATCCCGCTTGCCATCGGCGCGGCGCTCTTCCTGCTCAGCGATCTCATCCTGGCGGCGCAGTTATTTAACCAGCGCCACTTCCCGCTGATTGGCGACGTGATCTGGCTGACCTATGGCCCGGCGCAGGCGCTGATCGTCTATTCCGTCGTGAGCGCGCTGGCAGTGGTGGGGAAGTGAGTTTGTCAGGCTGAGCAGTTGTTCAAACTGCCTCAGTATCTCATGTGGGGCGATCTTTGGTGGTGCTGGTTTCTTTCGCGCTGAATCCGGCGGCAATCATTTCGGCCACTTTGGTGGCCTGCTCGCGCTCGAACCACTCGAAGTGAATATCGGCGCGGTCTCCTTCTGGCCCTTTGATGACAACGCGGGGATTGCCCCGGTCGGGAATGTATAAGTCTACTTGGTGTTTTCGGCGTGACCTGAACGTTTTTAGCACGGTGAAGCTCTCCAGAGAATCGGGCAGGCTTTGCCAGACATTCATCGTTCATCCTCGCTTCCGGTGCGTCCAGTGTTGGACATCCAATAGCCTGAATAGGACTCGCACGATCTATACCAATGCTCTATCTAGCGTTTTTCCCTCGTCCAGCGCGGCTCTTGACAGTTCAGGCAGCAAGCGCTATACTCTTCGTATGATTCGGCGTCAATGACGCCTTGCACCTTGGCATGAAACGGTACCACGCGCCACCGCTGGTAAAAAGGACCAGCGGCAGCGCTCACCTCACCCCTGCGCTAGTCAGGGAAATGGGGCTGGGGGCATTCTATCCTATCATGGGACAGCGTGCCATTTCTCCCAGCGGCCATCTCCTCGCGGGGAGGCGAACTGTTTCCCGGCGCGCCGGGAGGGAACAGACCAGCAGCCTGTTCCCTCCCGTGCCTCCGGTCAGTGTGTGCCTCCGATCCACGCGGCAGGGGATGGCCGTTTCGTCTCTGGCGCAAGCTGAGATGAAAAGAGGAGATGCCCCCATGCGCTATCAGACCTGCTATCGGTCGCTTTTCTGGCGTTTGCCGTGGTCCGCGCCGCTGCGCGCGGCCTTGTCCTGGCAGGCCGACCCGGACCAGTTCCCCGCTGATGCACCTATCCCTGTTGTCCCTGGCTGGCTCAGGCCGCTGTGGGTGCAGCGGGTGGTGGGCCAAGCTGTGGCTGAGCGCGCCGCCTGGCTGGAGGAACATATCACCCTGGACCCGTATAGCTTTGGCCGCGAGTCTGAACCCGACTGGCACGAAACGAACCTGCTGCGCTATGGGCGCTGCCTGGGGCGGCTAAGTGAAGAGATGCAGCGCTGGATGCTGGGCATGGAGGTGGAACGCCTGCTGCGGTTGGTGCAGCTTTCGCCCAGTGAGCTAGGGCAGGGGGCCTGGGTAGCGGCGGTGTTGGCGGCATGCGAGCATGTGGGACAGGTGTATCACGTGTGGCGACGACGCTACAAGGCGGCGCGGGCGCGCGAGATGCTGCGCGAGGAGTTGCAGCGCTTCCTCGATTGGCGCAGCCCTGCGGAGCCAGAGGCAAATGATACACCGGTCCCGCTGGAAATAGCGGTTACTCCTTAGCAAAAATGCTCTGCGGAAGGAAGGCGCTGACCACCCAGTTGGGCGCGTCCACCACTTCCGAAATCTTGAGATCAACCGCGACACTGCACAGCATATAGGCGTCGGAGCGCGACAGGCTGTACGTGCGCTGCATGTGCTCGATCATGTGGCGAATAGCCTTGCGCGCTGCCTCCAGCAGATCGGGCGCGATGCCATCGACGCCATAATAGGGGGCGGTATTGGTGCGCTGGGCCAGCGGGCCGCCCGTCAAGAACTGCGGCTCGGGGATGCGCAAATCTTTGCGCAGCGTCAGGCGCACGGTGGCGCGCATTGGCGTTTCAATCGCCGTGCCGCAGACTTCGCCATCGCCCTGCGCGGCGTGCCCATCGCCCATCGAATAGAGCGCGCCGGGCGCTTCGATGGGCAGATAGAGCGTCGTGCCTTTAGTCAGGTGCTTGGTATCCATATTGCCGCCGTGGCGATAGGGCGGAATCGTCGAAAGCGCGCCCGGTTCGCCAGGAGCCAGGCCAATTTCGCCGCAGAACGGCTCCAGGGGGATGCGAATGCCCGGGGCAAACTCGCCATAGCCATCAGCCAGCCGCCAGATTTTCAGGGCCGGTTCGGGGAACTCGTCGGCCAGCAGCCCAAACCCCGGAATGATCGCCGTCCAGCCCCAATCAGCCGGTTGCAAATCCAGCAGATCGATCTGGAGGGTGTCGCCTGGCTCGGCCCCTTCCACATAGATTGGCCCATTCACCTGATCGACGCGGCTGAAATCCAGCGTCTTGATCGCGTCCAGCGTGGAGTCAGCCACGATCTGCCCGCACGACGCTTCCAGCAAATCAAACTCGATCACATCGCCGGATTGCACGCGATAGATCGGCGGAATCGAATGATCCCAGGCCAGGTGCCACTGGTCGCGCGTAACATGGATGCTAGACCCAAGAGAGCGCATAGAGCAAATCCTTTCTGCCAGAGCCAGAGGCGCGTCACATCAAGCGGCGCGCCTCTGGCCGTGTCTTACTCCTCGACAAAAATCTTATCGCTCTGCGCCAGCGCCTGGGGCGCGCGCAGTTTCAAGAACACGATGAACAAGATGCCCAGCACCAGCCACCCGGCGCAAATCGGGGCAGCCAGATTGAGCGGGAACAGCGGGGCCGGGACAAACTGCGCGTAAATGGGGAAGATCAAGATGATCGCCGGAACGATGGGCAGCACGATATGGCGCAAGATGCTGAACTCTTCCCGATGCTCGCGCAGATAGAAGAATGGCACGGCGATACATGTCGCCATATAGACAAGCAGGATGAGAATAGTGATGATGGTGCCCAGCAGCGCGAAGCCATTTCCTGTGCCATACACTTCGCCGGGCCAGAGCGCGAAGGCAATGCCCACCATCATGGTCAGGATGATGGCAACATCGGGCGTGCGGAAGCGCTTGCTGATGTGCGCCAGCGGACCGGGCAGGGAACGCACGCGCCCCATCGCGTAGAGCACACGCGAAGCGGCGTTGACGCCCGCGTTGGAGTTCGCCAGCGCGCTGTTCAGGATAGCGATAATCACAATAATATCGAACGCGCCCCAGACGCGCTGGGCCATCTCGCCCCAGGGGTCCGTATGATTGGGGGGTGCGCCATAGGTGCCCAGATTATTGATGCCCCAGCCGACCACACCAGCATACGAGCAGAGCACATAAAAGATGCCGATGGAGATGGTGGCAAAGAGGATGGCGCGCGGCACCGTGCGGCGTGGGTTATGCGCTTCCTCGGCCAGCGGCGCGGACGATTCAAAGCCCGCAAACGCCAGGAAGGCGAAGATGACGCCGTGCAGAATGCCTTGCCAACCGCCCAGGCCGGTTTCCACGCTCGAAGCCGGATTGAAGGCGGCGGCAGTGTTGCTGCTGCCCGCGCTGACGATCAGCCAGATTGCCAGCACAACAAAGACGCCAATTTCAATGCAGCCCAGAATGACCGAGGCATCCGCCGAAATCTTGATGCCGAAGTAGGTAAGAACAAAGATGATGACGGCAAAGATCACCGCCCAGGGTGCCCACCCCCAGGAAAAGCCGAAATACTGCTGGGTGAAACTATCGGCCACCGGGCCAAGCACCAGCAGTTGCAAGGGCACAATCAGCAGGTACGTCAGGCCGAAGAACCAGCCGGTCATCCAGCCCAGGCTGACGCCCAAACTGCGGCTGACATAGGTGAAGTAGCCGCCAGCCGAGGGCAGATGCTTCGCCAGACTGCCAATGTTTAGCGCGATGAGTGAACAGACGATGAGAGCCAGGAAAACGGTCAGCGGCAGCGCGCCGCCAGCATAGGGGATGGCCGCGCCAAGGCTGAAGGCAACGGCAGACGCGGGGGCCATCGTAGTGATGGACTGGAACAGGACACCAGGAAGGCCAATGGCATTGGAGCGCAGCGTTGCTTTCGTCGCGGTGGAAGCTTCGGTTGCCATGGGGACTTCGCCCTCCTTCACTGTTGGGACGATCATCGACGAGGCATACGACATGGGGCGGACGTATGCGCTTGTTCTATATTACGATTGCCAGGTACGCTTGCCTGGCAATCGCCGCCGCCAAGGAAGAAGCGAGGGAAGTGATAAAGAGGCGGAGTGCGGATTGGTGGGGCTGACAGGAATCGAACCTGCGACACACGGTTTAGGAAACCGTTGCTCTATCCCCTGAGCTACAGCCCCAGAGAGGACGCTGATATTATACCCCATCGGCGGCAGGAAGCGCAACCAGCGCGCTTGCTCATATGAACCTGTCTCTTCCCTCTTTACCTGGCTTGCCAGATACTGTATCCTTGAGCTAGAGATTTCATCATAGTTTATAGATAAGGGGCGTTACCATGAGCGAAAATCCGCAACAGAAACAGCGGAACTGGCGAGGGCCGATTATTGGCTCCGCGCTGGGCATTCCTGGCGTTGGCGCGCTAATCGTCACCATCGTCACCATTGTTTTCCTACATAATGCGGGCGCTGTCCATCTCGCCTGGTCCAGCGCGGGGGCCATTGCCCTCTCGCTGCTGATCTCGTTTGTCTTGCTCTTTATCGTCTTTGTACTGGGGATCGTCTTTGCCCTACGCGTGTTCTTCAAGATTATGAAGGATTTGCTGGATGATCTCTTTCAGTCTGTACCCAAGCCAGAGCATCCGAGCGTGACACATCCGGTTGATAAGTTCCTGCTGAATATGATGCACTCGATGATCTTGCCCAATACCGCGCAGCCAGCATCCTCCGACATCAAAGAAACCATCGTTGACGCCGTCTCGCAGTACGCAAAGGGGCAAGAGCCGCCCGCGAGCAATGCCTAAAGATGATCGCGCCGAAACGTGGCAATGCGTTTGCTTCGGGCAAGGCGCACCGCCTCGCGCCCGCCTTCAGGAGCGACAGTCACAAGCGCTCGCGTATCCACTGCGCGATAGTTGAACATGCCCTACGCACCCTCTGGGGTGGGCGCAACCGACGCGGGCTGCTGGTCCGCTTTGGCCTCTTTGCCCGGCAGCAGCGCTTGCAGCGAATATTTCATGAAGGTGCGCACCAGCGACGGGTTCCTGGTGACCAGATTGAAGAAAATCTTCGGGCTAAAGTCGCCTTTCAGCAGCAAGGCCGCCTGGGCGGGCGTCAGTGCTTTCAGCAGGTCCAGCCCTTTGTCCCATTGGCGATCAGTGAAGCGCGCGATGCGCTGATTGATCTGATAAGCAATCTTCAGATCGCGCAGGTAGGTGTCGCGCCATTCGTCTTCGTAGCGGCTCAGCGCTTTGGGCGACCAATCGCCCGCCTTGACCGCTTCGCCCACCACGCGCCCGGCGATGCGCCCGGCACCGATGGCATAGCGAATGCCTTCGCCCACCAAGGTTGACCCCTGCATCGCGGCGTCGCCCGTGGCAACCAGGCCCGGCAAGATCATCTTTTCCGGCGGCGCTTCCGATGGAAAGAGGCCGGTGTGATATTCGACTGGGCTGGCGCTCGCCAGCATCGGCGCAAGCTGGGGCACGCGCTGGGCAATCTCATCGAGATAGACACGAGCATCTTCGCTGTCGGCGTCGGGCCTGATGACGCCCACACCCACGCGCACCCGGCCATTGCCGCGAGGAAAGAGCCAGGCATAGCCGGACGGCGCAATCTTCGACCCCATAATGAGATACACGCGGTCCTGGTCATAGTTGGGCGCGTACAGGTCATATTCCGCGCCATAGCCGTAGCGCTCGAAGTTTTTGTGCAGCCCGGCGCGCGTGGCAATGATCGACGAGAAGCCGCTGGCATCGATGACCACCCTGGCGCGATACTGCACGTTGTTGCCCAGGCGGTCTTTCACCGTCAGGCCCACCATCTTGCCATCTTCCAGGATGGGCGTCTGGGCCACGGTCTTGAGTTCGATCTGCGCGCCCGCCGCAATGGCGCGCTCGGCCAGATATTGGTAGAGACCGCGCACATCCAGAATGCAGACCACCGGCTCGGGGTAATGAAAGGCTGCTTCGCGGTTGGGCGACAGAAAGATCGCCGTGCCAACCGGATGATAGAGACGGTCGGGGATGCCCAGCGCCTTCAGGTCGCCGATAAAGCTGCCACCGCTGGTATGGATGGGCGCGCCAATCTCGCCCTGGCGCTCCAACACCACCACATCCACGCCCTGCCGCGCCACCGCTTCCGCAGCGGACAGCCCGGCAGGCCCACCCCCGACAATCACTACTGATTTTTCGATCTGCATGCTTCCTCGGTCCTCGCTTCCAAAACCCGACGCGGCAGTAAACACCCGCGCTCATCGGTCAAACCACCTCAGTATATCCAAGGCGACTCTTGATAACAAGTCTGGCAGGCGGCTCAATTCAGCACCGGAAAGATCGAACTGGCCCCCGCATCGTAGCGCCACAGCAGCGCGCCATTGCCCGCGCGCAGCGCCAGGATGTAGTTATGGCTGTCGGGGCCGAAGGAACTGGAAATCGAAAAGCCGTAGAGCACCCCGGCGCGGGCGCTGCTGAGACTCACATAATCTGCCGACGCATAGCGCCACAGAATCCCGCCATCGCTGAGGTCGAGCGCCGTCACGCCTTCGCCAGACACCGTGACATACAGCACGCCATTGGTCATCAGATCAAGATTCATCGCTGTCTTGCTGACGTTCGTCTTCCAGGTAACGGTGCCTTTCGCCGCGTTCAAGGCGATCATCGTGCCGCCATCTGTGCCCAGATAGAGGTTGTTGCTGTCGAGCGTCGTCGCAGTGAACGATGTGGAGGGACTGCTCGCTTTATATTGCCAGAGCACCGACCCATCGGCAGCGTTCAGCGCCAGCGCCAGCGGCTGCGAAGCCAGATTTTGCTGCTGGCTGGACACGACATAGACCAGACCGTTTTGCGCGCCCACCAGGCTCAGATTCTCCGAGTCTTTCGAGGAAGACGGATAGCGCCAGAGCAGTGTGCCGCTCGTCGCATTCAGCACATACAGCACCACCCGCGACAGCCCATTGGTGCGCACGGCAACCAGCACATACACCTGCCCCTGGGCCACCTTCAGCCCATCAAACGGCGAGTTCATGGGGAACTGCCAGAGCACCGAGCCATCAGCGGGCTTGAGCGCGTAGAGCAGGTTATCGGCGGTCGTCGCGTAGATTGTGCCATCCACCAGCCCATAGAACGAGCCAGAAACCGGCGAGCGCCATTCGAGCGCGCCAGTGCTGGCGTTCAGGGCAAAAATAGGTCCGCGCGTCACCTGGCCGCCGTTGATCTCGTCAATATCGCCATAGACCACGCCATCCTGCACCAGAAGCACATTGGGCGCGCCGCCAACAGTAGCTTTCCAGAGCATGCTGCCATCGCCCGCGCGCAGCGCGTAGATATTCTGGTCAGCAGCGCCAACATAGATGATGCCCTGATCTACCACCGGCACGTTTTGCACTTGCGCCCCCGCGGTATAGGTCCAGCGCAGCCTGCCGTTGACAGCGTCAAGCGCCGAAACGGTGGACTGTGTTCCCGTCACCGGCGTGGACTGCTGCGAAGCAATGGGAGCCGAAGCGCTAAAATAGAGACTCAAGGGTGGTGGCGCGGATGGTGTGGGCGTGGTTGTGGGAACAGTGGGAGAAGGCTTGGGGGCAACCTGCGCGTTGCCGCCACATCCGGCCAGCGCAAGCAACCCGAGAAGTAAGAATACGCATGCCATTCTGCTTTGCATGGTAGAAAACTCTCTTCTGATAACGTTCTGCGATTGCATCTTCCCCTGGGAAACCCCAGCGTATCATCTACGAAAGATATTACGCCAGGGTTTGCGGCCAAATCACGTACCGAACGCGCGGCGAGCGTGTGGTGTGCAGCAACAATCATGCCTCTGGCGGCTCTCGCTAGCTACACGCATGTCCTATGCCGTTGGCACTTGATTTGCACACCAGAGAATCAAGGCCGAAGGGCAGATTGCCCAGGTGGTGCGCAAAGCGCTTTACGCGCCAGGAGCGATCAGGTACAATAGGCATAGGCAGAGCGTCAACGGGGACGTTCTCCAGGCTACGCGAGCCGCTTTCGCGTTGCTCATCCAGTGAAGGAGGAACACTTTCTATGCAGGCACGCGACATCATGACCCACGATGTGATTACGATTCACCCACAGGCCAGTGTGCAGGACGCCGCCCGGCATCTATCAGACTACCACATCAGCGGTATGCCGGTGGTTGATGAAGACAGCCAGGTCATCGGCATCGTCACCGAGGCCGATATTCTTACCAGGTCCGGCGCTACCGTCGAAAAGATTATGACACGTCGCGTCGTCAGCGTCCAGGAAGATACCCCCACTGACGAGATTGCCCAGATTCTCAGCAGCAAGCATATCAAGCGCGTGCCCGTCATGGCCGGTGATCGCCTGCTGGGCATGGTCACCCGCGCCGACATCATCCGCATGATGGTCAGCCGCTGGGTCTGCCAGGTCTGCGGCTCCATTCACCTGGGCCAGATGCCCCATGCCTGCGAATCCTGCGGCGTCGGAAGCATCTACCTGGACCGCGACCTCGCCCCGCGCATCGAAATGACCTCCCGCGACTAGAATAATAGGGCCGACCCGCTTGCTAACTGGAGCAAGCAGGTCGGCCCTGCCATCATAACATGCGCTGCGTTCAATCGGCGATGTGCAGGATGATGCGTCCGCGACCATGACCAGTCTGGCTCAGTTCGTGCGCCTGGGACGCCTCGGCCAAGGGAAACCTTCTTTGTACGACCGTGGCAATCTGCCTGTTTGCCATCAGATGAGCAATGGTCTCCAACAGGTGGGGAGAGGGAAAGGGCAGCGCTGCCGTGTTTTTCATGGCGCGGATGCCGCGCTCCTGCGCTTGCGCCTGCCCTTTCTGAAACGCGGTCACGCCGGGGCCAACCTTCGTCACAATGCCAGCCAGCGCCGAGCCAGGGATATAGGGAAAGGCGACCGGAATCGTTCCCTGAAAGAAGCCCTGGCGCAGTTTCCACTCCGCTGGCAAGACGCCTGCCGCGCAAACCTGCACCAAGACCTCGCCCTCCCTGGGCATCGGACAGGCAATCTGCTCCAGCTTGAGCCGTTCTGGCCCGCCAAACTGATGGACGCGAATGGCCTGCATCATCTGTTGACTCATCTCATCCTGCTTTCCGCTGCGGACACCTGCTTTGAGGACACAACAACCTGGACGATATGAATCTAGCCTGACCAGGCGCATCCTCCATCGGAGAGAAGGCCAGAGCTTTCCCTGTCCAAAGGTGCAGGGAACGTGGCAGATGGCGCTTGAGAGGAGGAGTCTGCTTGATTGACACCGATGCGCTCTATTCGCCATAATCTTCTTTAGCACAAGATTTCTACCGCTGTAGAGGAGAGCATTTGCTTATGGACATCCGCATCGCAAGCACCGCTGTGACCTCCACTGCCGCCGACGCCGTGGTCGTGGGCATCTTTAAGGGCAGCCAATCGGACGCGCTGGAAGGGCCAGCCGCCGCGCTTGACACCGCGCTGGATGGCGCGCTCGCCAGCATGCGCCGCGCTGGCGAACTGGCGGGCGGCGCGCTGGAGACCAGCGTCGTCCACACGCTGGGCAAGCTGGAAACGCCGCGCATTGTGCTGGTCGGGCTTGGCCCGCGCAAAGACTTCAGCTTCGAGGTGCTGCGCCGCGCCGCTGCTGCTGGAAGCCGCGCCGCCCGCAAAGCCGGGGCGCGCCACGCGGCCCTGGCCTTCTGGTGGCCGGAACTCGGCCTCGATGCCGCCCAGGCCGCCGAAGCGCAGACCGAAGGCGCGCTCTATGGCCTCTATGAGTTCAAGAAGTACAAGAGCGGCAGCGACACCAACGACAACGGCAAGCGCATCGACCAGGTGACGCTGCTGGGCGCAGACGAACAGGCGCTGGCACAGGGCAGCGAACGCGGGCGCATCATTGCCGAGGCCGTCAACTTCTGCCGTGACCTGGGCAACGAGCCGCCCAACGTCCTGACGCCCACCGAGTTTGCCAATCGCTCGCGCGCCATGGCAGAAAGCTGCGGCCTGGAATGCGAGATTCTGGAGCGCGAGCAGATGCAGGAACTCGGTATGGGCTGCCTGCTGGGCGTGGCCCAGGGCAGCGCGCAGCCGCCCAAGTTCATCATCCTGCGCTACAAGGGCGACCCCGGCGGCGCGCCCGGCCTGGCGCTGGTGGGCAAGGGCATCACCTTCGATACCGGCGGCATCTCCATCAAGCCCGCCGCTGGCATGGAAGATATGAAGATGGATATGTGCGGCGCGGCAGCGGTCATCGCCGCCATGCAAGCCATCGCGCACCTCAAGCCCAAGATCAACGTGACAGCGCTTGCGCCCGCGACGGAGAACATGCCGGGCGGCAACGCCTATCGCCCCGGCGACATCTTGCGCGCTATGAATGGCAAGACCATCGAGATCATCAACACCGACGCCGAAGGCCGCCTGGTGCTGGCCGACGCGCTCTCCTATGCGCGCGCGCATAACCTGTCGCCCATCGTTGACGCCGCCACGCTCACCGGAGCGATGGTCATCGCGCTGGGCAGCGTCCGAGCGGGCATCTTCGCCAACGACGACGCGCTGGCCCATCAGATTCAAACGATTGGCGAAGAGGTGGGCGAACGCTTCTGGACCATGCCCATGGATGAGGACTACGACGACCTGATTAAAAGCGACATTGCCGATACGCTTCAGAGCGTCAGCCGCCGCGAGGCTGGCTCCATCGGCGCAGCGCGCATCCTGGGCCGCTATGCCGAAGGCGCGCCATGGGCGCACCTGGACATCGCGGGCGTCAACGACTTCCCCAGCGCCAAGCCCTACGCCGACAAAGGCGCGAGCGGCATCCCCGTGCGCACCTTCATCACCCTTGCCGAACGGCTGGCAAAATAAGGAACCAGGATGGCAAGAGGGCTACGATTTAGCGTAGCCCTCTTGCCATCCTGGTTCTATGCTACTATCCGCCGATGCCACAGCCATCAAGCGGGCAGGTCCATCAACAATGAGTTTGGTCTGGATACTGCGACTCTAGCCCTCCCGTGCGTTCCTGGGCGTCATTTCTGCCGCGTCGGTAAGAAAGAGAGAGCACTCCCAGGTCGTCAAGCCAGGCGGAAAGAGGAAATGCTGCTCTCGGCAAACTCTCAGCGGCAAGGAAGACGCTCGAAACGCGCAGTCGTCGAGGAACGTCAACACATTGAACCAATGGAGGAAAGAGCAACATGGCTGTTAACGGACCAATTCAGTACATTGTCTTTGGCGTGCGAACGGAAGATCAGCAAAAAGAGGTCGTGCGGCAGTTGCGCACCGCGAGCGAGCGCGGTGCCATTCGGGTTCTTGATATGGCGTACATTCGGAAGGCTGAGGATGGCACCCTACAGCATGGTCGGCTTTCCGGTCTAAGCGAGGATGAGCAGCGGCGCTATGGCACCCTCGCGCGGGCGTTAATTGGGATGGGCGCCGCTATGGAGTTCAGCAAAACTGGCGGCGAGTTCGGCAAGGGCACCTTCGATGGGCTGGAGTTCGGCGAGTCGGTGCAAGAAGTCAAAGAGCGCATTTACGATGCCGCTCAGGACCTTCCGCCAGGGGCTGCCTGCGCTATCGCGGTGATCGAGCATCGCTGGCTCCAGGAGTTGAAGGAGAATGCGCATAAGCAAGGGGTCGTAGTGCTGGCCCAGGGGATGGTACGTCCTCGCTCGCTGCTGATGCTGGGCGCAGAACTCCAGGAGGCCGAGCAAGCGGCAATGCATTAGTGTCAGTCAGCGAGCCGCCTGGAGCGAGAGAAGGAGTGCTACTCCTGTACGGCGTCGCTGGCGAACACCTCTCGAGCGGGACTGGTCTCTTTGGAAGAGACCAGCCCCGCTCACCCAGAAGCCCACCTCACCCGTCATTGACCAATCGTTCGGCCTTAGCCGCCAGCAGAGCGCTTGCGCAGTTCACAGCGCAAGATCGGCAGGCCGTGGCCCTCCCAGATGCGCTGGAAGCGCGACTTCACCGCTGGCTCGAAGCCCACCAGATAGCGCTCTGTGTGGGTCTTCTCGAAGCGGCAGTCGGCCTCCAGGATGGTCAGCATCTCCAGAAAGAACGCCTCGTGGTCGGTCATCACGCTGAGCGTGCCCCCTGGGACCAGCGCCGCGTGCATGGCATCCAGAAAGGTGGGGCTGATGATGCGGCGGCTCCGAAACTTGGGCCGCATATTTGGGTCGGGGAAATGCACATAGACCCGCTGGAGCGAGCGCGGCTCCAGCAGCGGATACATCTGGGCAAAGTTGCCATAGATCAGGCGGATATTGTCCAGCGCCAGCGCGGTGGCGTTCTCCACCGCTTTTGCCAGCGGCTTGCGGGCGATGTCGATGCCCACAAAGTTGACGGCTGGCTCTTGCGCGGCCAGCGCGCAGAGGAACTCCGCCGAGCCGCAGCCGACCTCAAGCTCCAGCGGGGCATCATTTTCAAACAGGCGCGGGGAGCAAAATCGGGGAAATTGTTCCGGGTGTTCATAGAGGCCGCGCGGATGGTAGTTGAGCAGATAGCGCTGAAGCAGCGCGTCATCCAGGGACTGCGTGCGGATGCGGCGTAAAAATGTCCTGCGAGACATGATAATGTTCTCCTCATGTCGCCTGCGCCTGGATACAGTATCGCTCCCAACACGCCACGCGCCCAGGCCAGCGCCGGGCAGCGCGCGTGAAACGCTGAAGAGGTTGTGGGCAGAACAAGAAGCAAGGGAAGAAGCTGAGCGGGGAAAGGAAGATGTTGCTCTCGCGCCTGGCAAGCCGGTGTTCTTCCACAGCGTCAGTTGGGAGCACCCTGCACCAGACGAGGCAACGGTTCAATGCCAGTTGGCGTTGTAGCTGTGCCAACCGGCTCGCGCTGCGTCGTGGCGCAGCGGCTGCCTGTGGTCAATGGTGAGTGGGTGCGCTTAGCTGACCCACGGAAGAATCACTACTGGCTGCGTTGACATGAGCAGCAAAAACCCTCCTGAGAAGATTATGGCGGCAGTATAGCATACCCACCAGACTGTAGCAACGGCGGGCGGCCCAGCGTGGCTGATGGTAGCGCGGGCTACAGACGTGGATAGAGGCGTGATGCTAGGCTCTCTCAGGAGACATTAAAGCGCTCAGCGCCAGACCCCAGCAGCAGAAAGGACTGATCCATTCATGGCCGGAGCAACAGCAGGCCCAGAAGCCAGCAGAGAGCGGGAACGGGAACGCATGACCCCCAGGCAGCCGCCTGCCGGGGCACCCGCTGAGTATTGGACGCGCGCCGGGCTGGTGCGTGGCCCGCTTGCCCAACAGGACGCGGCGGCGCTGGGCGCGTCCGCGCAAGCATCCATCGCTGACCCGGTGGCCCTGGGGTTAGCCGGCTTTGCCAGCACGCGCTTCACGATCAGCACTGTATATGCCGGGTGGTTCCAGTTCAGCCCTGCCAACCTGGCCGTCGTTATCCCCGTGGCGCTGATTTTTGGCGGCGCCGCGTCTTTCCTGGCGGGCATGTGGGCCTTCCGGCGCGGCAACGCCCTGGCCGCGACCACCTTCGCCACGTTTGGCGCGTTCAACGCTTCCTGGGCGGTCTTGCTGTGGATGATGCTGGTAGGGCTGGTGCCACAGGTCGCCAGAGGCGGCAATGCGGGCGCGGTTGATGGCGTCTTTGTCCTCACCTTCAGCCTGATCTCGCTCTATCTGGGGCTGGCCGCGTTGGGGCAAAATCCAGGGCTGGCCGCCGTCCTCTTGACGATGGCCCTGACCCACGCATTTTTGGGAGCCTGGGCCATCGTGCCCCAAGCCACCTGGCTCAGAGTCGCGGGAGGCTACTGTGGCATTGTCACGGCGGCGCTCGCGTTCCTCATGTCAGCCGCGCTGGTCATCAACAGCGCCTATGGGCGCGAACTCATCCCGCTGCCGAAAGCCGGAGGGCTGGCGGGCAGATAGCTCAAGCGCCCTTACTGCTGATAGCGCTCGACAATGTTGGGGTCGCGCACAGCGGCCTCGTCCGGGTTCAGGCCCGCCGAGCGCCGCGCGCGGCGCTGGCGCAGCAAATCCCAGCACTGATCTAAGCTGATCTCAAGCTCTTTCATGCGCGCGTGCTCGGCTTCGTCCAGGCCACCGTCCTGCTCCGAGCGCTCCATCAACTCGTGCTCCTCGTTCACCAACTGCTCGATATGCAGCAAAATCTCTTGATCTTTCATGGATTCCTCTCCGGCATTAGATTTCCTCAAGCATAGCACAAAAAGCACAGCTATGGGAGCAGAAGGAGTTGCCGGGGGTGATATGCTGAAGTGAGCCAAACATTCCCCGAAGCTGGAGGCAGCGCGATGGCATCATCGGAAGAGCAGATACTGGGCACGGTGGGCGCGCTCTGGCGCTATCCCGTCAAATCGATGCTGGGCGAGGAATTGGAGGCCGCCGAAGTCACCGAACGCGGCGTGCTGGGAGATCGCGGCTATGCCTGCGTCGATCTCTTCAGCGGCAACGTTGCCAGCGCTAAATATCCGCGCAAATGGGCCAGGCTTTTCGAGTGCCAGGCTTCGTATGTCAGGCCGCCGCGCCTCAATCAGCCTCTGCCCGCTGTGGACATCATCCTTCCCGATGGCACCTACGTCACCAGCACCCAGGACAGCCTGACCGAATTGCTTTCCGGCGCGCTTGGGCGCGATGTGGTCCTGATGGCAACGCCGCCGCCCGAAGCCAGCCTGGAAGAAGAGTGGGCCGACATCGAGGGCATGCCCTATCGCGGAGTCGTCACCGAACAGGCGCTGGGCGGCAACACCATGCCCGGCCTGTTCTTCGATGGCGCGGTCATCCATCTGCTGGCGACGGCCACCCTCAAGCGGCTGCAAGCGCTCTATCCAGCGGGGCAATTCGCCGCGCAGCGCTTTCGCCCGAATATCGTCGTACAGAGCGCCGACGATGACGAGGGTTTTACCGAAAGCGCCTGGCTGGACCACACGCTGGCGCTGGGCGACGACGTGCGCCTGGAGGTCATCGGCCCGTGCGTGCGCTGCGTGATGACCACGCTGGCGCAGGGCGACCTGCCCGCCGATCCCGGCATCCTGCGCGCCGTCGCCCAGCATAACCGCGTCAGCATCCCTGGCTATGGCGCGCTGCCCAGTGTGGGGGTCTATGCCAGCGTGGCGCGGGGCGGCACCGTGCTGCGCGGTGACTCCGTCAGATTCGCCTGAATCCGATGTGCTATTCACGCTGTTCACCAGATGAACATCTTTTTGGGAAGAGGGGGCAGACATGTATACTGTGGTACGACTCTACAAAACCAAACCAGGAGCATTCGATCAGATTTCAGAGAAAGTTCAAGCAGGATTTATCAGCATCATCAGCAGCGCGCCCGGCTTCAGAGGATACTATATGGTGAACACCCTCAACGACACGCTGATGACCATCACCATGTTCGACGACCAGGCCGGGGCCTATCAATCGACCACCACCGCGGCAAAGTGGATCAAGGCCAACATCGCTGACCTCATCGAGACGCCGCCCACCATCATCGCGGGCGAGGCAACTATTCACGAAACACAGTAAGTCACAAGGAGCACAGAGCACATGGAGTATCGGGCGCTGGGACGTACCGGCTGGAAGATATCAACGATTGGCTTCGGGGCCTGGGGCATTGGCGGCGATGTCTGGGGGCCAACCGACGATGCCACCTCGCTGGCGGCGCTGCACAAAGCCATCGACCTGGGCGTCAATTTCATCGATACCGCCGATGTCTACGGCGGCGGACATTCGGAGCGGCTGGTCGGCCAGGTACGCCGCGAGCGTTCGGAAGAGGTGATCGTCGCCACCAAAGCCGGGCGAAGGCTCAATCCGCATGTCGCGGCAGGCTACAATCGCCAGAACCTGACCGGCTTCGTGGAAGACAGCCTGCGCAACCTCCAGATGGAGGCCATCGATCTGCTGCAACTGCACTGCCCACCGCCGGAGGTCTACGATCAGGATGAGGTGTTCGGCATCCTCGACGATCTGGTCGCGCAGGGCAAGCTGCGCTTTTACGGCGTCAGCGTGGAATATGTGGGTGAGGCGCTGCGGGCCATCAAACACCCCAACGTTCAGAGTGTGCAGATCATCTTCAACATGTTTCGCCTGAAACCGGCAGAACAGTTCTTCGCTGCCGCCCGCGAGCGCCAGGTGGGCATCCTGGCACGTGTGCCTCTTGCCAGTGGCCTGCTGACCGGCAAGTTCCGCGCCGATACGCAGTTTCTGCCGCAGGACCACCGCACCTTCAACCGACACGGCGAGGCGTTCGACCAGGGCGAAACATTTTCCGGCGTCGATTACGCGACTGGGTTGCAAGCCGTCGAGGAACTGCGCGCGCTCACCCCGCCAGACATGACCATGGCACAGTTCGCCCTGCGCTGGATTACGATGTTCCCCGAAGTGACGACGACCATCCCCGGCGCGAAAGACCCACAGCAAGCCGCAGACAACGCCCGCGCCGGAGCGCTGCCGCCGCTGAGTGAGGCGACCATGCAAGGCGTGCGCGCCGTCTACGACACACACATCCGCGCGCTGGTGCAGAACCGCTGGTAAGCGCATCTTTTTCCCTCACCGTCTCTTTGAGAGTGTGAGCCAGGCAGGCACGTAATGAGAGTGATGACTGTTCTCTTTCTCCTCGAAAGGAGGAGCGCCATGCCTGGCTCCAACCCACCCTGCGACGAGCGGTTCAGGGAGGAACCGCCACCGCCGCGCTGGGCGTGGCTGATCGTGGCTGCTCTTCTCCTCGTCCTTGTTTTCTGCTTTTGGGGCGCATTTTTCTTCTTTCCCCGCATTCACCAGTAAATATGCCCAACGGCGCGGAGGTTGCTTCTCGTTCAGTGCAGAATCAGATCGCGGCGCGCAAGCTCGGCATCGGCGGCGAGCGCCAGCCCGACGATATAGAGCGCGGTCACTGGCAAGGGCCAGAGGCCAACCACGCCGGGATTGAGCGTC